>Ga0187771_10003174_pt1 | contig 11454 bp, 7 predicted proteins | sample 0116_SJ02_MP15_1_FD_133139 | JGI IMG/M metagenome (GOLD analysis project Ga0187771, IMG submission 133139) | Tropical peat soil microbial communities from peatlands in Department of Meta, Colombia - 0116_SJ02_MP15_10_MG | ecosystem: Environmental > Terrestrial > Soil > Wetlands > Peat | place... | reverse complement strand
CTCGAATTCTTCGAACGTGAGCGGACGATTGTCGAGCGCCGAAGGCATGCGGAAGCCGTATTCCACCAGCGTTTCCTTGCGCGAGCGATCGCCGTGATACATGCCGTGAAGTTGCGGCACGGTCTGGTGCGATTCGTCGATGAACATGACCCAGTCGCGCGGGAAGTAATCGAGCAGCGTGGGCGGCGGCTCGCCGGGCAGGCGGCCGGTGAAGTGGCGCGAGTAGTTCTCGATGCCGTGGCAGTACCCGACGGACTTGATCATCTCCAGGTCGTACATGGTGCGCTGGTGAATGCGCTGCGCCTCGACGAGGCGGCCCTGTTTTTCGAGTTCCGCTTCCCACCAGGCGAGTTCTTCTTTGATGGTTTGGACGGCTTTCTCGCGGGTCTCGTCCTTCATCACGTAATGGGTCTTGGGATAGATCGGCAGGCGAACGTATTTCTGCTTGACCGTGCCAAAGAGCGGATCGATCTGCGAAAGTGATTCGACTTCATCGCCCCAAAGTTCGACGCGATAGGCCATGTCGTCGTAGGTGGGGAAGATCTCGATGACATCGCCGCGCACGCGAAAAGTTCCGCGGCGAAATTCACCTTCGCTGCGCTCGTAGAGGATTTCGACCAGCTTGCGAGTGATGTCTTCGCGCTTGATCTTCTGGCCTTTTTCGAGGAACAGCAACATGCCGTAATAGGCCTCGGGCGAGCCGAGGCCGTAGATGCAACTGACGGAGGCGACGATCAGGCAGTCGCGGCGTTCGAAGAGCGAGCGGGTTGCAGAAAGGCGCAGCTTGTCGAGTTCGTCGTTGATGGTGGCTTCTTTTTCGATGTAAAGATCGGCGGCGGGAACGTAGGCTTCGGGCTGATAGTAGTCGTAGTACGAGACGAAGTATTCGACCGCGTTGTGCGGGAAGAAGCTTTTGAACTCATGATAAAGCTGCGCGGCCAGCGTTTTGTTGTGGGCCATGACCAGCGTGGTGCGGTTCACCTGCTCGATGACTTTGGCCATGGTGAAGGTCTTGCCGGAGCCGGTGACGCCAAGCAGAACCTGATGCTGCTCGCGGTCGAGCAGGCCTCTGGTAAGCGACTCGATGGCTTTGGCTTGGTCGCCGCGGGGTTTGTAGTCGCTGACTAACTTGAAATCCATATAGGGCTATCTGCTCTCTCAGTCATTGGCTCTTGGCTTTTGGCTTCTGGCCAGCGGTCCCTGCCGTTTTCCAGCACGTGTCGATTACAGAAGCCAATTTCGGCGAATGCGAATCTTTTTATTTTACTCCTGAGACTTGGGTAGCCTCCGGCACAAATCACGGCAACAAAAAGGCATGAGGTAAAACCTCATGCCGAGTCACGACATTCGTCGAAGGAGGTTTACGGCGCTTTGAAGTTGACCGTAATCTGCGTCTGGATTTCCAGAGGCTGGCCATTGAGCAGATAGGACCGGTATTTCCACTGCTTCACGGCATCCATTGCGGCACGGCCCAGCATGGCGTCGCCACTCAGTTGTTTAAGGTTGGTCACGTTTCCATCTTTGCTGATGGTGGCAAGCAGCTCTACTGCACCCTGAATGTGCATGGACAGAGCCTGCGCGGGATATACCGGCTGCACGCGCTTGATCAGCAATCCCTGCGCCACCCCCTGCGAAACCCGGGTGTCCTGCAGCGCGGGCGTGGGTGCGCTGGCAGCGGTCAGCATGCTGGGAGCTGTCTGGTCCCCTGAACTAGACGCAACGTCCATCGACGGAGGCGCGGCTGGCGTTGACTCGGCAGGTGGCTGGGGTGGACTGATTGGCTTGGCGGGTTGGTTGCTCACCATTAAGACTTCTTGCGATGCAGTTGGCGCTGCCGTAGGGACAACGGCTTTCGGGGCAGGTGCGGTCAGCTTAGAAACAGGAGTGCTGGCCGGGGGCGGAGTGTTGGGAGCCTGAGGCGAAGCGGTGTTGATGCTCTCTGCCGGAGTTGGTGTTGTCACCGCCTGGCTGACCGGGGTCGAGGGAGACGAGCTTCCATTCTGCTGCCCGACTGCTCCACTGGTATGTGACTGCAGCTTCGTCCATCCTACATAGCCGGCGACTGCGACCGCGAGAGCCACTGCCGCGATGGCCAACCACTTCTTACTATTAGTGCTTTCGAGTTTCTGCTCAGCGAATAAGTTGATGGTCGCCGGAGCAGGGTGTTGTTCTGGACCTGTTGTGCTTTCTTCTGAACGGTCGTAGGTTGCCGGTGCTGGAGCGCGTGCGGGAGCTGCCGCGGCGCTTTGCCCGGTTCCTACACTTGCACCTACGGAGTGGAAGGTGAAAGGCTTGCTGGGAACACTTTCGGCAACACGCGTGGACACAGAAGACGAGTCCGGTGCCATCACGTTGGTTTCGGTCTCGCTCGCATTATCTTCAGCTTCCAACAGAGTGGAGGCGATCGGCCTCGGCGGCTCGGGGGCCTCTACCGGTGGAGACTCCTTGTGAGCTGCTATCGCAGGCCACGCTGAGGGAACCGGCTTGCTGCTGGTCGGCTCGGGAATGGATTCCAGCACTCCTGCTTCGGCCGCTTCTAGAGCGGGCGTGGGTTCCTTTTCAACTTCCAAAATCGAGGCGGGCGGAGCCGCAACTACGACTGAAGGAGGCGCCCAGGGTGTAGATGGAACTGCAGGCGGCTTGGGCGTAGCGGGCCCGGCAGTTTTCGTCATCACAGATTCCGGAGTGCTAGCTGGTAGCGTTGCGGGCGCGGAGGACTTTGCTGCCTCATTCTTGTGCAGTAATCCACGAACCATGCGCAGCGTACTCTTGGCTTGTTCCACGCTCACAGGCTTGGTCAGCACCAGGTTCGCACCCAGACGAAATGCATTGGCCACGCCGCTCTTACCCTCGACTACGGCCACGAAGAGGGCTTGCTGATTGAAAGAAGAATTCCGCGCACTTTTCACCAGCAGGGCTGCATCTTGCTCATTGCTGCAGTCAATCACGGTGGCGTCGAGCCGCTCCGAAGTCAGCTTTTTGACTGCCGCAAAGGGCTCGTCCAGGGACTCACATTGAACACCCAGTTCACTGAGCACCTGCGTGATGACCCGCGCGCTACTGGCATCTGAACAAAATAAGAGGGCCTTATAGCTCATAATCGAATCGTAGGTACGGCGGGGTCTGCCAGCAAGTTACTTATGTAATGGTGTTTCGCGGAAATCCCGCTCTCGTTGCCGCTTTCGGCGGACCCGCGCACAGATTCGCGGAGGGCAACGCCTGCGCCTACAATGGCGGCATGCGAGTGCCGCTGTGGCTCAAAGTCGGCTGGACGATTTGGCTGATATGTTGGGCGCCGCTCTATTGGCGCCAGTATGGAGCCCAGAATTTTCTCTTTTTCTGTGATCTCGGAAACATTCTGGTCGGGTTGGCGCTGTGGCTGGAGTCGCCGCTGATCTTTTCCTGGCAAGCCACGGGCCTCCTGCTGTTCCAGACGCTCTACACGATTGACTTAGCCGGCGCGCTCGCGACCGGAAGGCACGTTATCGGTGGGACTGAGTACATGCTCGACGCCCACATCGCTTTGCCGATTCGGCTGCTCAGTCTGTTTCATGTGGTCATGGTGCCGCTTCTGCTCTGGGCGATTGCGCGACTGGGCTACGATGAGCGCGGATGGAAGTTGCAGACGCTGACGGCATGGATCGTGGTCCCAATCAACTATTTCTGGCGGCCCGAGATGAATGTGAACTGGGCACGAGGGCCGTTTTTCCACGAGCAGCATGTCGTGCCCGGTTGGGTTTACCTGGTGTCGTATTTGATTGTTGTGCCCTTGGTGGTGTATTGGCCGACGCACTTGCTTTTGCGGTGGTGGGCGAGGCGCTGCGTTGGATGATGTGCCAACGGGGCGCTCCCCGGACGCGCAAACAAACGCCCGCCGTTTGGTGGGGTCGTCGCGCGGTTCCCCGGATCAGTCCTTTAGCCTGCCGGCTTTCTCGGGCCCGCCGTCGGTTCTGTCAGTGCGTGTCCGCATCCGGTTGATGGTCGCTAACGCCTCCTCCACAGCGCGTGGCTTCTCCCCACGTTCGATCGCCGAATATGACGCCTGGCTGATCTTCATTTTGTCCGCCACTTCCTCCTGCGTTAGCCGTTTGTCTAGCCTCATCTCCCGGACTAGGTCTTTGTTGGTCGGCATGATTCCCCTCCTAATGCAGGATGATACAGAATGATGTTAATTGATGCAAGATGATTGTACTGGGGCTTCGGGTTAGTTAGAACGGGCGGAGGCGACCTTCATGGGCCTGCGTAAAACGCGTCAACCAGCGCTCGAGGAACGAGTCAACATCCTCGTCGTCAATCGGAGCGGGGCCAAATTCGACCTCTATCGTGTGCATTCCTGGGCCAGCCGCCCTGTCTGCCTCCCCGAATAGGTCATACCCGAGATCCTGAATTGCGAAGGGTCCGACCAGAGGACCTCGAGTAAGCGCGTGCCGTCTGTAGGAGACCTCGCACCACCGATATCCGGCTCCCGCTCGGGGCTCCATGTACCAAAGCGTAGCTCCGCGAGCCCACTCGTTGGGCGGCCCTTGCAGAACCTTGACCTGACCCATGGACAGCACGTTCCATTTCGCAGCGGGAAAGGAGACATTCGGGGAAACTCCTCCCTGTAGCTCAACGGCCAGTGCGGCGCGGCCCATCTCCATACTGAACTTCCCGGGACGGGAGACGTCGATTCTCGCCTCCGGTGCGTTCTGCTGAACAAGACTCTTGAATCTGGCGATTATGTCGAGAAGAATAGCATCGGCCGCATCAATCAACGCGTTCCGTTCCTCGTTCCTGGCGCGCTCGCGCTGGGCAGCGGCCGCAGCGGCCGACACTCGCTCGGCCTCCATGGCGTTTGCGGCCTGCAGCGCGGCCATACCGGGCGCAGGGCGCGCCGAAACCGATACCTCGCGTAGCACTGCGATCACTCGATCTATCGACGGCCTACCCGTTTGGGGTTTACGGAGACCGGCGCTGAGGATTGCACGTAGACGCGGGTCGACCGCCGGTAGCGGGGCGGGAGCCTCAGATGTGTGTTGCCGCTGGAAGTCAGCCCTCGTCGGGCCAGGGAACGGCGGGTTGCCTGTCAGCAGAGCGTACGCTACGCAGGACAGAGCGTACACGTCCGTTGCGTGTGTCGCGTGCTCTCCTTTCCATTGCTCCGGCGCAGCATACTCTGGCGACAGGAAACCGCGGACCGTGTTAGTTGAGGTCGCATCCTCTACAAAACGCGCAATTCCGAAGTCAGCTATTTTCCACTTGCCGTCGTGATACAACACGTTACCCGGCTTGAGGTCGCGGTGGACTAGGGCTTCGACCTCCCTGAGGCCTTTGGCGATCTGCCTCAAAGTATCTATCGCCTCAGCCGGTGGCAACATCCCACGCGTTCTTAACTCATCGGCAAGGCTGCGTTCGGCTCGCGGCATCACAACGAAATAGCCCCCACCCTCGGAATCCTCGCCGGAGTCGAGCACTGCAAGGACATGCTCGAACCCTTTGCCCGCCAGCTCCTCCGCGATTCTCAGCTCGCGATGAGCGGCTTCGCCAACCGTGACCTTTAGCCTTTTGACAGCAACCTGTTGCCCCGCCTCGTCCTTCCCCTCGAACACCTCCCCGAACCCTCCCGCCGGACCAAGGCGGCGGGCCGGATCGTAGAACCACTCGCCGCGGGGAAGGCGAATTCTGACCCATGGATCAGCGGGACACATAGCAGGCTCCCCTACTTAGCTCCCGCCGTAACCAACGCCCTCTGTGTGGCTTCCAACAGCGCATCGGGGCCGACGGGCTTGCCGCTGGCATTTTCCATCCAAAGATCGGGTAGCACATCGCCCATCTTTGCGACGCGTTCAAACTCTGGTCCGATCGCCCCTGCCTTCTGCATCTGCTCTTCGACCTGGAAGCCGATCATGTGGCCGATGGGATAATCGGGGAGATAGAGAAACGAGTCGATCATGTGCGAGTAAATACCGAGCAGCACAACATCTTTCTTGTGGAACACGGGAGCGTAGTAACGGTTCCAGACATCCTTGGCGATCTGCACCGTGCCCTGGTTGAGTTGCTCCGGCGTGGCATTGGGATGGTCATACATCCAGTGCCACGCGCCCATATCGACCAGCGCAACCCCGGCGATTTCGTATGTTGCCCAAAAATCGTTCAGCGTCTTCTCGGCTTGAGCTTTGGCATCCGGGCCGGGCAGGCCGAGCAGCTCGAGGTCGTGTCCCTGAAGCAGCATCGCTAAGGCTTCGGTGAATGCGTTATTCGGCACGCCAGAGAGCAGTGTGTAATCCACTTCGTTCAAAGAAAACGTCTGCTCTACATTGTGTCCCATCTCGTGGACGGCAATGTTGAAGCCCTTGTAATTCATGCCGGTCTTTTCGACGCGGGTGCGAAGGTGCGCTTTTTCCGCGCGCATTCCGGCGCCCATGGCGTGGCCGGAGCCGCGCGCCGGATCGACAATAATGTTGGCGGCCACGTAGTTTGCCTTTTCTGGCGTGAAGCCGAATTGCATGAGTATGTTCGGAATATCTTTCTGATAAGCTTCGGCGGTTGGATATTTCTTAGCTACGATGGCATCCAGTTCAGCTTCGGTGTATTTGCTGCCGGGACGAAATCCGTTGTACCAAACGTCGAATGGCTCAAGCGGGCGGCCCAGACGGGTCTCAATCAGCTTGGCAGTTTGCGCCACCAGTGGAGAAGTCAGGACCTGATCGAACATTGCTTTCACGCGCGCTTCTGGGATCTCGCGGTCTTCGTCGAAACGGCGATCGATGAACGTTGGCGCGGTAGGAGAGTATGGATCGGCTTTCTTGACTGCCTGGTAATCCTTCAACAACATGGCATAGCGCGTGTCCGGTTCACGGGCATTGGTGGCCTTCACATCGGTCTTCACTGCGGAGGGATCGGCATCCTGGACTGTGGTCGGCTTGACTTCGTTGGTAAAGGGATTCCAGTCCACGCCGGGATTGTCGACCACGGCTTGTGGAATGGTTTGGGTGACGATCCGCTCCATGACCTGCTGGACCATCCGCTGCTTGGCCAGCCCAGCTTGACCTTCAGCATAGTCAGACTTGATTTCATCGCGCAGGTTCCAGTGGCTGAGCAGGCGCGTCTTGGGCGGAAAAAGACGTTGGCCTTGCTGATCGACAAGGTGATGCATCCAGATGTTGTACTGAGCAATGTATTGGCCGGACTCGCCTCCTGCTTGTGCGATGGCGAGGTTCACATCGGCGGGAATGCGTTTGCTGAATCGCTCGGCTAGGCGCACCTCCGCCCATTGCCGGCGAGACCAGTTCTTGCCTTGCTGCAGACGCTCATCCAGCGTAGTGAGCGGGAAATTCAGCAGCACGGTGAAGGCCAGCTTGTTCGCAAAAAAGTCATCAATCACGTGCGCCGCAGGATCATATCCGCCGAATCCCTCATCGAAGGGCAAGACCGGACCGAGATCGAGATCTTGTTGCTGGCGGAATTCCCGATTGATCTCGTGCATGTGCCCGTCGAGTTGTTCCAGCAGTCGCTGGTAGCGGTTGAACATGGTGTCGAGCGTAACCTGGTCGCCGGCAAAATTGGCTAGGACGAAATCTTCGTAGGCCGCGGCATCGCCGTCTTCCGCGCGCCAGAATTCGCCGACCTGATGCAAGCCGCGCTGGGCGCGGGCGCGTTGTGATTCGCCGAACTTGGCAACCAGCGCACTTTCCAGCTTGGCATTCGACGATTTCATCCAGGACGGCGCAGGCGCGGAAGCTGCCGCCTGCGTACTGTTTGATTTGGTGGTATCCATCGACTTCTCCTGAGATTCCAGCAAAGCAGCCATTACGGCACAAATGAATAAGATCCCGACGATGTGGCGCATGACAATCCTCCGGATTGCTTAACCTCATACAGGAAACTCAACCAGTATAGTCGCGTCCAGGAGGTCACGGTGTTTCAAGCAAAACCATCAAGGGCATCCTGTGGTTTCGCTCAGGGGCCCCGTGTCAGTAAGGGGAACGGTTGAGTTCACATCTTGAGCATGAGATCAGGGCTTCGGGGATCGGACCAGCTTGAAGTCAGCAAAGGGAGTCCACTTGCCGTCTTGGTCCTTTTGCTCCATTGCCCATTGCCACGACTCTTTTTCAGGGAGCCAACGAAAGGTAGTGTGGAACGGCCCGTCCGGATATTCGAAGACGAAGCGGATCGCATCGCCGTCACGAGAACCGTAGCCCAGCGTCTCGGAGTAACGCGTCCCGAATACATCGAAAAGGTGAAGGACGTAACGCTCGCTGACCGGATCGTAACCGAGAAACCAAATCGCATCGTAGCGGCTTTCCGTGGCGGGAGCATTGGCAGCGGTTTTCTCATGGATGCAAAGGAACTGATGGTTGAGTACCCACTCGGCCTGCACCTCGTGGTGAGCCGGACGACCCTTTACGTCGCCTTCCATCTTCCAAGTTCCAGCCATGTGATCCACGAACTCGTCGTGCCAAGGTGGAGGGGCTTGGGCCGTGGCGACGCTCGAAACGAAAAGAGCGCTGAGCGCGAGAATTCGAAAACGTAGTTTCAACGGGAATCTCCTTGTTGAACTCGAAAACGGCAACATTCTATGCTCCTCGCCTGTTCCTGATGAGAACGGTTCTCTTATCCCTGCACCGACAGCAGGAACGGCTGTTCGAACGCCTCTGCGACCCAGCGCAGGAAGCGCGCTGCGTCGGCGCCATCAATCAGACGATGATCGTAGGAGAGTGAAAGCGGTAGCACCAGACGGGGCTCGAATTTCCCATCAATCCAGGTTGGTTCCATAGAAGATCGCGAAAGCCCCAGGATCGCGACTTCGGGAAAGTTCACGATCGGGGAAAATCCTGTTCCGCCGATGCCGCCCAGGTTTGTGATGGTAAACGTTCCGCCCTCCATTTCGGCCGGAGTAAGTTTCCTTTCGCGCGCTTTCTGCGAGAGCTGAGTCAATTCGCCGGCCAGTTCCACAATGTTCTTCTTGTCTACGTCGCGGATCACGGGCACCAGCAAGCCGCGGTCGGTATCAACCGCGACGCCAATATTGATGTACTGCTTGTAGATGATTTCTTCTTTCGCAACATCGATGCTGGCGTTGAATTGCGGGAAAATCTTCAGCGCGGAGGCGCAGACCTTCAGCGCGATCGCAGTTACAGTCATCTTGCCGCCAACCTCTTGTGCCTTGGGAGCAAAGCGGGCGCGCAACTGTTCCAGTTCGGTGATGTCCGCCTTGTCGTTCTGGGTGACGTGCGGGATGGTGTGCCACGCTTCCCAAAGATGCTCAGCCGTTTTGCGCCTGACGCCGCGCATGGAAACGCGCTCGGTCTTGCCCCATTTGGTGAAATCCGGAAGTTCGGGCTGGGCGAAGGGCGTTGGGTGAGGAGTTTGGAGCGCAGCGGCAGCGGAGGCCAGCAACTCCCTGGAGTACGATTTCACATCATCTTCGCTGATGCGCCCAGCGGGGCCGTTGCCGGGCACGTTGTGAATGTCAACGCCCAGTTCTCTTGCCAGGCGCCGCACCTGCGGAGCGGCGGGAACTGGCTCGCGGGGCTCGGGGCCAGCCACTTTGTCCAGTTGCACCGGCATTTGGAAAGTGGGCTGTGCAGTTGGCAGCGGTTGATCCGGAGGTAAAGCTTGTTCTTCTGTTTTGCCTTCGGCGTGAATTGCCGCCTGGAACGCCAGCCGTGCCGCCTGCTGCCCGGAAACATATTCCACGGGTTCAGGGCGTGGTTTCTCCGGAGCTGTTTCAGCTGCGCCTTCCAAGGTAAAAATGACTTGGCCGACATTGACCTTCTCGCCTTGCTTGACGCGGACGTCTTTCACGATACCGTTCACCGATGAAGGAACTTCAACGACCGCTTTGTCAGTTTCCAGTTCCACGACCGGCTGGCCTTCGGAGACCTTCATCCCTGGTGAGACCATGAGCCGCACCAGATCACCTTGTGTGATGTTCTCGCCGAGTTCAGGAAGTTTGAATTCGGCTGGGCCAGTGGTTTGCACAGCAGAGGGAAGTGACGAATACGTTCTTGGTTCACTCGTGACGGGTGTGGGCTCGGGCTGCGTCGGTTTCGATTCGGCTGGGGCTTTCGTCGCGGGTGAGGGTGCATGTGCCACACCGCTGGCACCGTTTTCAACGACGAAGATGACTTGCCCGACTTTGATCTTCTCTCCTTCTTTTACGCGAATGTCGGTTATGGTTCCGCTCACCGACGAAGGCACTTCCACCACCGCTTTGTCGGTTTCAAGTTCCATCACCGGCTGGCCTTCGGTGATGCGGGCTCCCGGCGAAATCATCAGCCGGACTAAATCGCCCTGCTCAATGTTTTCGGCGAGTTCTGGCAGTTTGAATTCGGTCAAATTTTCGCTCCTGGATTTGCTAGCTCACGGCTGGGTTCGGCTTGGTCGGATCGATGCCCAGATCCGTGATTGCACGCTGAACATCTTCCAGCTTGATTTGCTTTTCACGCGCCAGCGCTGTCAGCGTCGCCAGCACGATATGCTTCGCATCGACCTCGAAGAATTCACGCAGCGCACTGCGGCTGTCACTCCGGCCGAATCCATCCGTTCCCAACGCAAGCATTGGCCTCGGCACCCACTTCGCGATCAGCTCCGGCAGAACCTTCATGTAATCTGATGCGGCCACTAGCACGCCGGGTGCGTCTTGCAGGCACTGCGTTACGTAGGGCACGCGCGGAGTCTCTGTAGGATGCAACATGTTCCAGCGTTCGCAATCGTTGCCGTCGCGGTAGAGGTTCTTGTAGCTGGTCACGCTCCACACGTCGGCGGCGACATTGTATTTTTCTTCGAGAATCCGTTGCGCTTCCAGCACTTCGCGCATGATGGTGCCGCTGCCCAGCAATTGCGCACGCAGTCTGGCGTTCTGCATGGGTGAGGTCCGGAATCGGTACAGACCCTTGAGAATGCCCTCGCGCACCTGGTTGCCTTCCGGCATTTCCGGCATGGGTACTGGTTCGTTGGTGACGGTCAAATAATAGAAGACAGGTTCCTGATCGACGTACATGCGCTTGATGCCATCTTGAATGATGATGGCGATCTCGTAGGCAAACGCCGGATCGTAAGCGAGGAGGTTGGGCACTGAGAGCGCCAGCACGTGGCTGTGACCGTCCTGATGCTGCAGGCCTTCACCGGCCAGTGTGGTGCGGCCGGCGGTCCCGCCAACCAAGAAGCCGCGCGTGCGCATATCGGCGGCTGCCCAGATGAGGTCGCCGATACGCTGGAAACCGAACATCGAGTAATAAATGAAGAATGGAATGGTGTTGATGCCGTGGGTAGCGTAGGCTGTTCCGGCGGCGATGAACGAACACATGGAGCCGGCTTCGGTGATACCTTCTTCCAGAATCTGGCCGTTCTTCGCTTCTTTGTAGTAGAGGAGCATGTCCATATCGACCGGTTCGTAGACCTGGCCGACACTGGAGTAAATGCCAACCTGGCGGAACAGAGCTTCCATGCCGAAGGTGCGAGCCTCGTCGG
>Ga0187771_10003173_pt1 | contig 11454 bp, 15 predicted proteins | sample 0116_SJ02_MP15_1_FD_133139 | JGI IMG/M metagenome (GOLD analysis project Ga0187771, IMG submission 133139) | Tropical peat soil microbial communities from peatlands in Department of Meta, Colombia - 0116_SJ02_MP15_10_MG | ecosystem: Environmental > Terrestrial > Soil > Wetlands > Peat | place... | reverse complement strand
ATATCTTTGTCCTACAGGATGAGGTGACAGGTAACATACTTAGGGCTATGCAAGTGAAAATTATGGAGGGGGAGCAAGCCCTGCATCGCGACAATGGAATACGAAATCTCAATTGCTATTTGAAGCTGTTGGAAGCCCAAAATTACTTCAATCGCTTTGATATCGAGGGCAACAAGTTGGCCCGGCGGGTGGGAGAAGAAGCTCTTGTTATGTGTCCAGAGTCTTCATCAGCTTATAACCTCCTGGCTACTACCTACATGATGGATTACTGGTATGGTTCTGGCAAGTCCCCTCAGGAGTCTATTGAGAAGGCTATTGAACTGGCACAAAAGGCCATCGCACTAGATGATTCCTACGCCAGCCCCCATGGTTTGCTGAGCTTCCTCTATTCCATAAAGAGGGAGTATAAGAAGGCAGTTGCTGAGGGGAAACGGGCTGTGGCTCTTGATCCTAACGGGGCGGATGTTTATGCCTGGTACGCCTTGAGTCTGACATTAGCGAGGAGGCCGGAAGACGCCATTCCATTGTTCCAAAAAGCAATCCGACTCAACCCTTTTGGTCCGGCCTGGTATTTTTTAAACCTCGGGAATGCCGTCAGGATCACCGGGCGGTATGAGGAGGCAGTTTCGGCCTACAAGAAGGCCCTTCAACGCTCTCCTGATAATTTACTTGCCCATGTTTTCTTGGCCGCTACATACAGCAGGATGGGGCGTGAGAAGGAGGCCAGCGCTGAAGCTGCAGAAGTTCTCAGGATAGATCCAGAGTTCTCCCTAGATTACTTTGCAAAGACACTCCCATACAAGGATCAAGAAGTAACAAAAAGCTTTATTGACGCCTTGCACAAAGCTGGTCTAAAGTGAGGGTAGTGAGCCTAAACCGAAATTCTTCTTCTAACACTCATGCACATTTCTACCAATAATCATCGACCCTCAGAGGCATCCCAAACTGAAGATTTGTGTTAGCCGCAAAAGAAAACCAAAATTCAGTTGTCAAAGGGAAGAGCGGGATTAGATATGATTTGGAGGTGATAAAGATTTGGCGACAAAGATACTTTGAATTCCTCGTTTTTGCTTACTACTTACATATCTCCTCGAAGAGCGCTCCGACCATCGAGTCAGGGGCGAAAAGCTGCCATTCGTCGTTCTTGATCGGGTAGAAAACTTCTCCATCCTTGGAATAAAATCGAATCCGCAAATGACGGACGGACCTATCGATGCAGTTGTATTCAGACAATATCAAACTAAAGTCCAGATTTTGAAATCCTCTTCCGCCCTCTTTCACCCAGTGGGATACGCCTTTTTCCGTATAAATTGATTGAACACAAACTCGGATAATACGTTGCGATACGCGCGTCAGGGTTTCCGTGTCGTAATAATACGTTCCCTCCTCATTCGCCCCATAATACCTCCAATTCACCGCCCATGCTTCCGCACCAGCAAAGACAACAAGTCCGATCGCCACAAGGGTCGCTCCGAACTTACTCAACGATGATTCCATCTACGTCGCCCCTTCTTCAGCCAAAGGTCTATTAAACGTTCGGGGTTCATCTCCCTGTCGTTCTCTCGTATCTTTTCAAACCTTCATCAATCATCCTTCTGATAATCTCGGAAACCTTGAGCCCCGTTTTCTTGCCTATTGCTTTGAGCCTCTTATGCTGCCCATCTCCCAGATAGATGTTGGTCCTTCGCATGGCGGATTCCTCCTTAGATACAGGATACCTCAAATATACACCATTATCATCGCTCCGTCAATCGCTTTCTTCATACTTTACCGCCGCAAACGAAGGGTCGAAGACTGTTCTTCCAACGGCAAGGATAACCTTCCTGCCAACATTTTACCTTCCTAAAGGTTGAACTCTTTTTCCTCTTCTAGTGGAAGTCATTTGGGACTTTTGTGAAAAACGCCTCCACAGCTAATTTGCTTGGAAATCCCAAGGTTTGACAGGAATCGGGCGATTACAAAGACTTATGTTGGTAGAAAGAACTTGGCATGAGAAATGCTCAAATGTTTTTGATCCTCTAACGGATACTCAAACAGAGTACGAGCCTGGGGTGCCTTTATCCAGGAAGAAGTCCAAAAGGAAAGTGCGCTAGAATGGCATTGGGCGTATGCTAGCTTACGAATTATATTCCTTTGACAAGAAAAAAGGGTATGAGTTAATAGGGGTTCTCCCAGAGAGAAGAAGAGACCCGGCGAGAATAACAAGGCACTCTGTCATGAATTGGGGACGAGTGCTTTTGGGTGATAATGCGGATGACAGGAGCGTCTTTTTCAAGCGGTTAACAATAGATAATCTCACGGGTAGAATCCTTTGGGTCAATCTGGATTTCAAAAAGGATTAGTGAAGCGACTCCATATTGGATATCAAAGAGCGGGCAGAGCCAGAAATGGCTCTGCCTTTTTGTTTGATAGGGTCCAATCCTCATAAAGAATACAGCCTTTCCGTTCGTAAAATACAGCCTTCACGGTATTTCAATTTCTACCCACTTTGGTATCCTTGATTTATAGGAGAAATGATCAATTTTTTTCATTTCGTCCTCCTCAGGCTGAGACCCCCCTCTCAGCCTTTTTTTATCTGATTTTATGGCATTGCTTTCATCACTTTTTATGGTACCAAAAATAGAAACGGACCCGATTCGGAAACCTGCAAGAATCCCGAAGAGGGTTCGAGCCTGAGAGTTCGAAGCAAAGAACGGGGGGAACTCCTCGATGAGCAAGCTTTCGAGTGAAAGCTGGCTTCCGAAAAGGGGAAGAGGGTGATTGTTCCGAAAAGGACTCACGCCAAAGGCCGACTTTAGGCCGGCCTTTTCTATTTTTGCCTGTGTTTGGAATTATGTTTCCAAAGAGCAGGGTCAGAAAATTGGCTGTGCTCTTTTATTCTTAGCTCACCGCCTTTTGTATGCAGAGAAGTAAGGTTAAGAAACTGCTTATTCTACACGAGAGAAGTTCTCTTTAGGACTCACATACCTTCCGGATGGCAGAAAGACTCTTTCACATTAGGGGAAATTATTTGGGACTTTGATGAAAAAGAATTCCTTTTTGGTATTCGTCGAAATATGAAGAGTTTAGAAAAGACAAATAATTATAGGAGGTTATGATGACGACAGCCGCCTGGCACAAATAATGCCTTTAACAAACAAAGCGATAGCCCAACAACGGGGAAGATGGATCGAGAGGTTTCCTGATTAACAAGAACCTATGCATGTATTACTGGCTCAAAAAGAAAATCGGAAGAAAGTGGGCTCTTGCCGTGGCCAACGGAATAGAGAGGACTATCCTCATCTTTGGAATGGAGATAATACCCCATTTCAATACCAACGGAATGCTAACCGAAGAAAAGGAATAACATGGGGCACTTATTAGAACAAACCTAAACCGAAACTCCTAATTGATTCGACTTGACGCGGGAGGAGGTCTGACTCAAATGCCGCTGAAGGATTCAAAAGTCAATCCACAAGTTTTTAACCGGCGAGAACAAGTGATCCTAAATCTCATCGCAGAAGGCTATGAGAATATAGAGATTGCAGATGAGCTTTCTATCAGCGAGAGAGCTGTAATGGAAAACCAGATCAATCTCATGAGAAAATTGAAGGCCTCAGATATGTCATTTGTGATCGAGCAAGCTTTGGGACAAGGATTGATTACCATATATGAAGTATTGGAATCCAGATTTTCAAAATCAAAAACCCAAGTAAATTGAACACCATTATGCCTCCTGTGGCATTTAGATCTGCCTTCCGTCATTAAGAGGGTATTTACCCTGCAGCATTGATCTCGGAGGGGTTGCCCATCCGGACGGCTCCTCAGAGAGGTCGAGCAAGGATTCCCGTCAGATCTATCGACCAAGGGGTAGTAGTTTCGATCGCGAACACTGGCCTTGGTATCTTCGTGGGAAATCTCATCGCGATTTTCGATAAATTTCAGCTGGCGACTATGGAAATATTGTATCCTCTTCAGAGGAGCGGATCAGGATTAGTCGTTGCCAAACAGATCATGATGCATCATGGTGGCAAAATATGGGCAGAGAGCAAATTGGGACGTGGAAGTACGCTTATTTTTGTATTGCCAGCCTGATTTCCCTTACACTTTTTAGCTGTGCAGGCATCAGGCAGACCAGCTTGGGCAAGGAGGCTCAGGAATGCCTCTTGCGCGGCCAGAAAAAACTGGCCGAGAAGAATTATGATGGGGCACTGAACGAGTTCCAGAAGGCTCTTTCTCTTCATCCCCAAAAACATCTGGAAGAAGAAGCCCTATTCCACATGGGCCTCATTTATGCTCACTTTGGGAATCCCAAAAAAGATTATAAAAAATCCCTGGATCTTTTTCTGAAAATCCTAAATGATTACCCCAAAGGTCATCTTACGGAACAAACCAAGATATGGGTGGGTGTACTCCTGGAGAATTTGAAAATCACCAAGAAACTCGAAAAGCTAGTAAAAGCGGTGAAGGATAGGGAGGAAACCAAGGAGAGGTTTAGGGAACCAAGAAAAACGAAGCAGCGAGAATTACGATCTGAAAAATCTGAAGAAGCTCAAGAGCACCTCCTTCGAAGCCAGAAGCTTCTCGCTCAAGGGAATTACGAGGGAGCGGTTGTGGAAAACCAGAAAGTTTTGTCCCTACCTGATCCCAGATGCCCGAAAGATGAGGCCCTTTTTAACTTGGGACTTATTTACGCCCACTCCAGAAATCCCCAGAGGGATTTTGAGAAATCTTTGGAATATTTCAAAAGCCTCATAAAGAACTACCCCAGAAGTTCTCTTGTCGAACAGGCGAACATCTGGCTGGGGATTCTTGAAGAAAATGACGAATTAAACTATATCATTCAGAAGCTAAAGCAAGTGGACATTGACATCGAAGAGATGAAGAGGAATAGACCGTAGTAAAACCCAGCCTGATTCCAGAGTTGGCAAGTTCTATATCCGGCTGCTCCGCTAAATTTGTTCGAAATATATAGAAGGCTGCCTTTTCTCCCTCCCACGGCTTGGGCAAAAACGATCAAGCGACAAAGGTTCCTTTCTTGTATTTCCTGATGACCAAATTCTCTTCCTGAAGACGTAAGAGTGCTGTCTGAACAGGATTCCTGCTCACATTTAGCCGATGAGAGAGTTTCTCCTCGACCACTCTTTGACCCTTTTAAATTTCCCGGAGAGAATCATCTTCTTCCATTGATCGTTAACCCCTTCACTAAGCAACGATCGCTTTACCTTCCTCGGAAATATCTCGTCGATGTCACCTCCGGTCTTTATTCTTCATTCCTAGGTCCCCCTGTCTCACATGAGATTAGTCCGAATTTCTATTCTTCATACGGCCCTGCCCTATTATCCCTTGCAGCGCCGCACGATGCAAACGCGTTCCACTGTCGAAGGAAACCAGAATGTCTTGATACGGCGTTCACGCTTGCTTAAATAGCATCATGGAATCAACGAGGACCCTAACACCAAGTAGTCCCGTTGAAAGCGGAGCGTTAACGCGTATGTATTGCAAAAAAAGTTATTTTGGTGTAAGAAGCATCAAGAATGGAAAGCAAAGATTATTTGGACCAGAAAGCTGTTGGCACGCTGACCATTGTAACGTTGCTTTGGGGGTTTAATTATGTTGCGATCAAATATTCAAACCAGGGTATCTCCCCCATCTTCGCGTCTACATTACGATCCGTCATGGCTTCCATTTGTGGGGTATTCTACTGTTTCAGGCAGGACGAGAAGCTATTCCACACGGATGTCATGCTCTTTCACGGAGTCATGGTGGGCCTTCTATTCGGAGCCGAGTTCGCCTGTATCTACTTGGGCCTGCTTTATACCGATGCGGCTCGCTCCGTGCTCTTTGTCTATCTGAGCCCCTTTGTGGTAGCCATTGGGGCCCATTTCCTTCTTAAAGGGGATCGGCTGACCCTTCCAAAAATGGTAGGTCTTGTCTTGGCTTTTGCGGGCATCTTCGTCGTCTTCAGAGGCAGACCCAAAACAGCCAAGGCAGCCATGTTCCTGGGAGATAGTTTGCAGATTGCGGCCGCCGTCTTATGGGGAGCCACAACCCTTTACATCAAGAAGTTCATGGCAAAGAGGGTTGAACCTATTCACACCTTCCTGTATCAGCTTTTTTTCTCCATCCCGATCCTGCTCATCGTGAGTATGATCCTCGAGCCGAGGTGGATTTACAAGATTGATCCTTATATCATCGCCTCTCTCCTCTATCAATCAATCATCATCGCCTTTATCACCTATTTGGTGTGGTTTAAGCTCATCCACAAATATTCAGTCAGCAGGCTCTCCGCGTTCACCTTTTTCACCCCGATCTTCGGGGTCCTTTTCGGCATCCTTCTTCTCCACGAAGAGTTCACCGTTTCTTTAATAATAGGCCTTCCCATGGTCTCCATGGGTATTTTTCTTGTGAACTGGAGAAAAAGAAGAATGGCCGTTTGACGGGAGGTCGTCGTATGCCCACCGGAATATTTATTGTTCTCTTCGGTTATCTTTTAGGTTCGGTTCCCACCGGGCTTATTCTCACCAAACTTTTCTCGAAAGTTGACCCAAGAAAAATAGGAAGTAAAAATATTGGGGCGACCAATATCTTTCGAACCGCAGGAGAGTCATTGGGTATCCTGACGTTGATTGGAGACGTACTAAAGGGGATGATTCCTACCGTGATCGCTATGTATTGGGTTCTTGGGGATCAATGGGGCCTTTCGTATCACACGTGGATAGCCATCGCCGGGCTGAGCCCGTTTCTCGGTCATGTCTTTTCGATCTTTCTCGGATTTAAGGGGGGAAAGGGGGTGGCTACCGCTCTCGGGGTTTACCTCCCGATCTCGCCCATCTCCGTTCTCATCGAATGCCTTGTCTTTCTGGGAATTGTGTGGAAGTGCAGGTTCATCTCGCTGGGATCCATCGCCTGCGCGACAACTATTCCGATTCTGATTGCTTTTTTCAGAAGTGATTCTCAGGCTTACTTCATCATAAGTGTCATTATGGCCGCGTTGATCCTCTATCGGCATCAGTCAAACATCTCCAGGCTTCTGCAAGGGACGGAAAGTAAATGGCAAAGGGGCAAGACGCAGAAGGCAGAAAGCAGTAGGCAGTAGGCGGAAAGCACATACTGCCTTCTGCTCGCTGCTTACTAAAGCTTCTTCAGTGCGGCTCTGGTTCTTTTTTCTTTTTTTGAAAGTCTTCTTGCAAGTCCCTTCTTCTTGACTCCCCTCTCCTCTTCCTCCTGTTCTTCAAGCCCTTCTTCCAGCCCGCCAGAAGCGTGCTCCAGCTTCTCTTGAAATTGCTCCGACGGGATGACGGCGGCACCCATTCGCTCAGCAAATCTCGATATATCCCGATCCGAAGTGATGACAATCGCGGCCGAGCCTTCCTCTCTGACGAACCGTTTAATCACCTCATCCGCCTTCTCTCCCAATCTGGAGTAGACGACGTCAATCCCTCGTTTGAACTCTCTTTGTTCCGTCGTCCAACCTCCCAGCCATCCATCGAAAACCACCGTCATCGCAGCGGGTTTGAGTTTTCGGTAGTCTGAAAGTTGCCCGATAAGACGGTCCCGCTCCTGCCGGAGCTGACTGGAATTGAGGTGGGTCAAGGAGTGAGCGATGTGGAGGAGATTATAGCCATCGATGAGGAGGTGCATTCCGATTGCAGATTGGCGATTGCGAAATGCGGAATATCGGAAAATCCGAAATCCGCATTCCGAATTCCGAAAAGGCAGTATTAGAGATAGTCCAGCCACTCTCGAAAGTTCGGGTTCTTCCCTTTGACGATTTCAAAAAAACCAGTTTGGAGTTCCTTGGTGACTGGCCCCGGCTTCCCATTCCCGATCGTACGATCATCGACCTCTCGGATGGGCGTCAACTCAGCGGCCGTCCCCGTAAAAAAGGCCTCCTCGGCCGTATAAAGCTCATCTCGAGTAAATCGCTCCTCCAACAGCGTGATCTTCTTTGCCTTTGCGATCTGAATCACAGAGTCACGGGTGATGCCGGAGAGAATGGATGTGAGCGGCGTGGTTTTCAGCACCCCGTTTTTTACCATGAAAATATTCTCCCCGCTCGCCTCGGACACATAGCCCTCCGTGTCGAGCATCAAAGCCTCGTCGTATCCCATCTTCGTCACTTCTCTCTTGGCCAGAACCGAGTTGACATAGTTGCCGCAAATCTTCGCTTTGGTCATCATCACATTGACATGGTGACGGGTGAAGGAGGAGACCTTTACCCGGATTCCCTTCTCTAAAGCTCCTTCTCCCAGGTAGGCCCCCCATGACCATGTGATAATCGCCACCTGAATCGGGTTATCCCCTGGATAGACCCCCATGACGCCTTCTCCGATGAAGGCGATTGGCCTGATGTAACCTTCTTTCAGGTGATTGACCCGCAATGTCTCTTTACATGCGTCTGATATCTCTCTCTTGGAATAAGGGATTTTGATATCTCCGATCTGAGCCGAATCGAAGAGTCGGTCCACATGCTCCCTTAACCTGAAGACTGCCGATTTCCCGTCATGACAGAGATAACAGCGGATTCCTTCAAAGACAGCCAAACCGTAATGCAGACTGTGCGTCAGGATGTGGACATTGGCCTCTTCCCAAGGGATCAATTTCCCATTCATCCAGATTTTCGATACCTTCTCCACCATGAGCCGATCCCTCCACTAGAAACTACAAATGCCGGCATGCCGCCCTCGTACAGTGAGTACGGTTCTTATGCTACAGTCAAGAAGTTCGGCTGATAGAACCGCCGATAGGTATCATTTTTTATCCTATTTTGGGTAAATTGTCAAAAGAAAGTTTACAAGTTCTTTCGACTATGTTAATTGTTAAACCTCTATCAAAGCACAGGCAGGAGGACCATCATGGAAAGGACTCTGATTACAGGAGGAGCGGGATTTCTTGGCTCTCATCTCTGCGATTTTTTTATCGGTCAGGGGCATGAGGTGATCTGTATGGATAACCTGATTAAAAAAGAAAATATTGAAAACATCGCTCACCTCATGGGACATGAAAGATTCAAATTTATCAAGTACGATGTAACCGAATATCTTCATGTGGAGGGAAAACTCGACCATGTGCTCCACTTTGCTTCCCTCGCCAGTCCAAAGGATTACCTCGATTATCCTATTCAGACGTTGAAGGTGGGGTCATTGGGCACTCATAAGGCACTTGGTTTGGCAAAGGAAAAGAGGGCGAATTTTCTCCTTGCCTCGACTTCTGAAGTCTACGGAGACCCCATGATCCATCCCCAGCCCGAATCGTATCCGGGCAATGTCGATCCTGTCGTGCCGAGAGGCGTCTATGACGAAGCTAAAAGGTTTGCGGAAGCCATTACCATGGCCTACCATCGAACGCACGGTCTTCGAACTCGAATCGCCAGGATCTTCAATACGTACGGTCCACGTATGAGGCTTGACGACGGAAGGGCCTTGCCCAACTTTATGGTTCAGGCGTTGCAGGGAAAGGACCTGACGGTTTACGGAGCCGGCACGCAAACCCGCAGTTTCTGTTATGTGGATGACTTAATTAGGGGAATCAAAAGGCTTCTTGATTCCGACGAGGTAGAACCCGTTAACCTCGGAAACCCTGAGGAGATCACCGTGCTGGACTTCGCCAAAGAGATCATTGCCTTGACCGGGAGTAAAAGTCGGATCGCTTTCTGTCCCCTACCCCAGAATGACCCTAAAGTGAGGCAGCCGGATATCACCAAGGCGAAAACGATATTAGGCTGGGAACCTAAAGTAAGCCGCCATAAAGGGTTAGAGGCGACGCTCCTTTATTTTAAGAAAAAACTGCAGGCAGCTTAGATCTTGGTCCCGGAGCTTAGATGAAAAGTATTTTGCGAAGGAGGTAAGATCCTGATTTGGATCCGTCTTCGCAGGGTGGCCTTCGCCGTCTGAATTCCGTAAAGAATTTCCGAAAGATGCTCTTCTCCTTCGGCGAAATAAAACCTTAGCTTCTTGACCCATTCACTATGGAATGCGCTCCCGCTGAGATTCAGGCAGTTCGCAATCCCTTCGATGAGAACCTCGGCCATTTTGCCACAATTTACGCGCGTTCCCTCTTCATAGGGTAGAGAAAGGCAGATGTCAGATGCCTCCAGTCTCTTAACGATTTGCAAGAGGCGAGGAGCGACTCCGCTGAGGCGAAGGTGGTCGTATTCCTTCATCTGCCCGAGCCCGAGGAGAAGAACCATCCGGGACATGACCCTTCCCTCCGAAGGGATCAAGATCGTTTCGCTCCAGTCACCGGACAGGTTCTTTTCGATCAAAAAGCGGGAGAACTTTCCGTTGAACCTCCAATCGATCCAACCGCTCGAACCTCTAAGAGGCCTTTCATCGCTGAAAAATCCAGTGACAAGGAGATCGCACTCTTGAACATCAACCCTTTCTTTGGAGAGAATGATATCCATGAAGTTAAGTTCCGATCATCAAATTCTAACTCTCAAACAAAATCGAATTACCCGATATCCGACGAAAGATAACTCCTCACCTTCCTCCTCTCCCCAGAGGGCAGAAGGTTAGGGTGAGGGGGACTTTGTGTCAACAGGTTTTCTGACAACCTCATTCTGGATTCGGTCTAATATGCCGTTGATGAAACTTCCAGAGTCGTCGGATCCATACCGTTTTCCGAGATCGATGGCTTCGTTGATGGTCACTTTGGGGGGAATGTCTTCACAGTAGAGGAGTTCAAACAGAGCCATACGGAGGATATTTCGGTCGATCATGTTGATACGATCTAAACGCCAATTTTCTGAGTATTGTTCGATGAGCCGATCTAACTCTCGACAGTGCTCCAAGACACCCAGGACAAGACGTTTAAGAAACTCATCCACTTCTCCCTCAGGTGAAAAATGCTCCTGAAATTGAGCGAGAACCCGATTGGCATCTTCCTTCGTAATATTCAATTGATAAAGAACCTGGAGCGCAAACTCCCTCGATTTTCTTCTTCTCCCCAAACTACCCTTTACCCTTTCCTATCTCCTTCATGAGATTGGCCATTTCTATGGCTGACGTGGCCGCATCAAAACCTTTGTTCCCGATTTTGGTCCCTGCCCTTTCAATCGCCTGTTCGATGGTATCGGTGATCAACACCCCGAAGGAAATGGGAATCTCACTTTCCAGGGTAAGACTGGCAATCCCTTTGGTGACTTCATTGGCAATATACCCGAAATGAGGGGTCGCCCCGCGGATCACGGAGCCTAAGCAGATGACAGCATCATATCTTCCGCTTTTGGCCAACTTCTTGGCGGCAAGGGGAATCTCAAAAGCCCCGGGAACCCGAGCCACCGTGCAATCCCCCTCTTCTGCTCCGCTCCGCCGCAAGGCATCCATCGCCCCTTCCAGAAGTCGTTCTCCGATGAAGTCATTGAATCGGCTTAACACAATCCCGAATTTGAGTCCCTTTGCCGTCAGTTTACCCTCAAAGGTCTTGATCATTCGCTTCTCCTTTCCCCTACTGGAAAATAACACGCTCCCT
>Ga0187771_10003172_pt1 | contig 11455 bp, 12 predicted proteins | sample 0116_SJ02_MP15_1_FD_133139 | JGI IMG/M metagenome (GOLD analysis project Ga0187771, IMG submission 133139) | Tropical peat soil microbial communities from peatlands in Department of Meta, Colombia - 0116_SJ02_MP15_10_MG | ecosystem: Environmental > Terrestrial > Soil > Wetlands > Peat | place... | reverse complement strand
GTGCCTGCCGGCGGCAGGGTGCCGTAGAGGCCGCTCGCCGACGCGCTCGCCGCGCCGAACGTCGTCAGCGCCAAGCTGCCTATCAGGGCCGAGCCGGCGACGATGCGGCGTGCTCTGCGCGCGCTCACAAGATGCAACGCACTGCCTCGCATGACTTCCTCACTTCCTGGACGCGAGACCGGCACCCCAACGGCCGGCCCGCCGATTTCAAGGTGTGCGGAGACTACCATTGCAACCTCCGCCTGGATACAACGTCATAGCGGGCACCGTGCCCGTACCCAGTAGTTCGCGCGGACGGTGCGCTCATCCTTCTCCGACGGATCGAGCAGCTATATATCGTCGACCCCAAGTGCTCGATCGCTTGCAGCTACGAGCCACGATCGTGCCAACTTCTCCAGCCAGGAGCGCCATGAGCAACGATCACCTCCGCTATCACGCGGAGCACCAGGAGAACGCCGCACATCCGTTCGGCAGCGGCGCCTACGGCCGCTTTGCCGAGACCGTCGCCCGCTCGATGGGAACACCCCAGTTCCTGATCGGCCAGACCACGTTCCTGGTCGTCTGGATCCTGCTCAACGGGATCCTCCTCCACGGCGGCGCCGTCTGGGACGTCTACCCGTTCATCCTGCTCAACCTGATGCTGAGCTTCCAGGCGGCCTATGCGGCGCCGCTGATCCTCGTCGCCAGCAACCGCCAGGGGCAGCGCGATGCGCTGCGCGCCGACGCAGATGCACGCCATCGCGAGTACGTCTCGGACAAGGCGCACGAGCTGCTCGTCAAGCTCGTGACGCTGGTGGACCAGAACACCGAGATCACCACCGAGGTGCGCACGCTGGCGGAGCAGCTGGCGAAGCTGACCGAGGAGGTCCACCGGCATATCTGCCAGCCCGCCTGAGCCGAGGATGCCCACCTACCCCCCGTTGCGGGAGGCAGGCCCGCAGCGCGCCGCCCGCATCATCGATGCGGTGCGCGCGATCCCGGAGGGCTTCGTGCGCACCTACGGCGACATCGACCCCGGCGCGCCGCGGCTCGTCGGCCGCGTGCTCGCCTCCCACGACGGCGATCCGCTCCCGTGGCACCGCGTGGTGCGCGCGGACGGGACCCTGCCGCAGGGTCGCGAGCAGATCGAACGGCTGCGCCGCGAAGGCGTGCCACTGCGCGGCAGGCGCGTCGACCTGCGCGCCGCGCGCCTTCCGCGCGAGCTCGGCTAGAGCGGCAGCGTCACGTATTTGGTCGCGAGGTACTCCTGGATACCCTCGTGACCGCCCTCGCGGCCGAAGCCCGACTGCTTGACGCCGCCGAACGGCGCCGCAGGGTTGGAGACCATCCCCTGGTTGAGGCCGATCATCCCCGACTCGAGGGCTTCAGCAACGCGCAGCGCACGGTCGAGCTCCCGTGTGTAGACGTAGGCGACGAGGCCGTACTCGGTGGCGTTCGCGGCGGCGATCGCCTCCTCGTCGCGCTCGAAGGCGACGATCGGGGCGACGGGGCCGAAGATCTCCTCGGCGAGCAGACGGCTGCCTGCCGCCACGTCGCTCAGGACGGTTGGTGGGTAGAAGTAGCCGGGCCCGTCGATTGGCTCACCGCCGGTCAGCAGCCGCGCACCACGGCTGGTGGCGTCGAGAACGAGCTCGTGGACCTTCTCGCGCTGGCCTGCGTCGATCAGCGGCCCGAGGTCGGTGCCGGGCTCTGTGCCCCGGCCGACGCGCAGCGTTGCCATCCGCTCCGCGAGACGACTCGCGAACGCCTCGGCGAGCGGGGCCGCGACGTAGAAGCGGTTCGCCGCCGTGCACGCCTCGCCGACGTTGCGCAGCTTCGCGAGCATCGCGCCCTCGACCGCCGCGTCGAGGTCGGCGTCGGCGAAGACGATGAACGGCGCGTTCCCGCCGAGCTCCATCGAGACGCGCAGCACGCGGTCCATCGCGCGCGCGGCGAGCCGGCGACCGACCTCCGTCGAGCCGGTGAAGGAGAGCTTGCGCAGCCGTTCGTCGTCGAACAGGGGGTCTATGACGGCGGCGGAGTGCGAGGTCGTGATCACGTTGAGCACCCCGGGCGGCAGCCCCGCCTCTTCGAGGATCGCGGCGAAGGCGAGCATCGAGAGCGGCGTCTGCATTGCGGGCTTGACGACCATCGTGCAGCCCGCTGCGATCGCCGGGCCGACCTTGCGCGTGCCCATCGCGAGCGGGAAGTTCCACGGCGTGATCAGAAGGCACGGCCCGACCGGCTGGCGCATCGTGATCAAACGGCCCTGGCCGTTCGGGCTGACCGCGTAGCGCCCGTCGATGCGCACGGCCTCCTCGCTGAACCAGCGCAGGAACTCGTTCGCATAGGCGATCTCCGCGCGCGACTCGGCGAGCGACTTGCCCATCTCGAGCGTCATCAGCAGCGCCAGCTCACCGGTCCGCGTCGCGATCAGCTCAAACGCGCGGCGCAGGATCTCGCCGCGCTCGCGCGGCGGGTGCGCGGCCCACTGCGCCTGGGCGTCGCTCGCAGCGCCGAGCGCGGCCCGGGCGTCCGCGACCGTCGCGTCTGCGACCTCGCAGAGCGCCTCGCCGGTTGCGGGATCCTCGACCGGGAAGCGTGCGCCGCCCTCGGCATCGCGCCAGGCCCCGCCGATGAAGAGATACTTCGGGACCGCGGCAAGGACGGCGTCCTCGGTTGGCGATCCGAGCGTTGCGGGCTGGGTCATTGGCTAACTTAGGGCTGTGTGGTCGCGCGCGCCGGCAACCGCCGCCTGTGTAGCCAGCCTACTCCTCAGCGCGAGCGCGGCCGGCGCATCGCCGCTGCTCCTCATCGACGGCGCCGGCAACGGGCACGGGGTAGGGATGAGCCAGATGGGCGCTGAAGGCCTCGCTCTACATGGCTACAGCTATCAGCAGATCCTCGCCTACTACTACACGGGGACGGCGATCGGAACGCTGCCGACCGCTCCCACTGTGAGCGTCCTGCTCCAGGGCGGGAGGCGGAGCATCGCGTTCGTGGCAACCCAGGACGTGCGCGCGGGAAGCGTCGCGCTGCGCGGCGGCGGCTACATCGCGCGTCCGTCAGGCGCGAGCCTGATCTCGATCTACGCGCCGCGCAGCCACCACACGCTGATCGTCGGAAGCGAGGTCACGATCACCAGCGGGACCCCGTTCACGCTCGCCGGCAGGACGGGCGGTGGCGTCAAGGATGGACGCTTTGATGGAGCGCTCGAGCTCGTCCGACGCGGCGAGCGCGTCGACGCGATCGACATCGTCGGGCTCGAGGACTACGTCGCGGGAGTCGTTCCGGTCGAGAGCTCGCCCAGCTGGCCGGCGGCCGAGCTCGAGGCCCAGGCGATCGCGGCGCGCACCTATGCCGTCACCACGCAGGTCAACGGCGAGTTCGAGCTGTACGGCGACACTCGCTCGCAGGCCTACGGGGGCATCGGCGCGCAGACGCCGAGCACCGATGCGGCGGTCACAGCGACCGCCAGCCAGGTCGTGACGTACAACGGGACTCCGGTGACGACCTACTACTTCGCGAGCTCCGGCGGCGAGACCGAGGACGTTCAGAACGCGTTCCCGGGCGCGGCGCCCGAACCGTGGCTGGTGGCGGTGAGCGATCCCTACGACGCCAGCCGCTTCGGCCCGATCGAGCTCACGCTGGCGCAGGCGCAGAAGGACCTCGGCAAGCTGCTCGACGGGACGCTCGAGGGCATCGACGTCACCCAGCGCGGCGCCTCGCCGCGGATCGTCACGGCCCAGGTGCTAGGGAGCGCCGGCACGACCAGCGTCACCGGCGCGCAGCTCGCGGCAGCGCTGCACCTGCCGAGCACCTGGGCCTGCTTCACGCTCACCGATTCCTCGAGCGCGCCGCCGAGCGGTTGGGACAGCGCCTGCGCGGCTCCGACGGGACCGCCCGCACAGGGAGGGAGCGGCCCGACCGGCGCGAGCGGACCCACGGGACCCACATGAGCGGGCCGGTCCTCGCACTCGACGTGCCCTGGCTGCTCTATCGCTCGTTCTACGGCGTCCCGCGCTCGATCAGGGGAGCCGACGGCCTGCCGGTCGGCGCGCTGCTCGGAACCGTGAACACGACGCTCAGCCTTGTCGAGGCGCTCGCGCCGCGCGCCGTCGCCTGCTGCCTCGGCGCGGAGGACGCCGCCTACCGCCGCGCGCTCTACCCGCCCTACCACGCACATCGCGAGCCGATGCCGGCGGAGCTTCGCGCGCAGTGGGACCGGGCGGGCGAGCTGCTCGCGGCGTTCGGCTGGACCGTCCGCGGCCATGACGAGCTCGAGGCGGATGACCTGCTGTGGTCCTGCTCGCGCGTCGAGGGGACGGCCGGCGGGCGCACGCTGATCGCGACCGCGGACCGCGACCTCTACCAAGCCGCCTGCGACCACACAGCCGTGCTCGAGCTGCGTCGCGACGAGCCGCCCGGGACGATCGGCCCGGACGACGTGCGCGCCCGCTGCGGCGTCGAGCCGTCGCAGATCCCCGACCTGATCGCGCTGCGGGGCGACCCGTCCGATGGTCTGCCGGGTGCGAAGGGGGTCGGTGCGAAGACCGCCGCACAGCTGCTGCGCGAGCACGGCGACCTCGAGGGCGTGCTCGCAGCAGCGATTCGCGGGCTTAGCCCGCGAATCGCTGCTGCGTTGCTTGAGCAGGCGGATGAGCTGCGTGCCTTTCGCAAGATCGCGACGTTGCAGATGGTCGAGTTCGAGCGGCCGGTCGATGCGCAGACCGATCGCGCGGGCGGGGCGGCCGCCGCGCGCCTGCTTGGGATGAACGCTCTGGCGAAACGGCTCGAGGCGTGAAGCCTCATTCGGCGACGACGCGGATCGTGCGCAGCTGGCGGTCGCTGGCACCACGCACGCTGCCGCCGAGCTCGAGCGTGCGCGCAATGTAGGTCAGCGTGGCCGCCGTCAGGCGCTCGCCGGGGAGCACGTTAGGTATCCCTGGCGGGTAGGTCGCGAGCGACTCGGCGGCCACGCGGCCGACCGCCTGTGCGGCCGGCACGACCTCCTGCGGTCCGAGGAACGCCTCGCGTGGGGTCATGACGAGCTCCCCCCAGGGCGGGGGCGGGGCGAAGCGCTCCGGCTCGCCGTCGGGACGAAGCCCGAGCGCCGCAGCGGCGTCGCGCAGCGAGGCGACAAAGCGGGCGGCGAGCGGCGCCGCGTTCTCAGCCATGCCGAAGACGCCGACGATCACGTTCTGGCCGGCGAGCTCGAGGTTGATGTCGGCGCTCTCGCGCAGGATACGCGCGACCTCGTAGCCGTCGGCGTCCAGCCCACGGACATCGACGGCTAGTCGCAGCGGGTCGTAAGCGACGGCACCGCCGCGGCCAACGAAGCGCTCGTCGAGGACGTCGAGGCCAGGGATCGCGCGGATCTTGGCGCGCGCCGAGGCGAGCGCCCGCAGTGTCACGGCGATCAGCTCGCGCCCATCGCGCGCGGCGTGACGGCGCGCCGCGTCGAGCGAGGCAAAAAGCAGCGAGTTGGGGCTCGTCGACTCGGTCAGCGTGACGCAGCGGTCGACGATCCCGGCGTCGAGCCGGGCGCCGGGCCCGAGGTGCAGCATCGCCGACTGCGTGAAGCTGCCGACGAGCTTGTGGGTGCTCGAAATGACGAGGTCGGCCCCAGCGGCGAGCGCGTGCTCGGGCAGATCCTCGTGGAATGCCAGGTGCGCGCCCCAAGCCTCATCAACGATCAGCGGCACGCCGTGAGCATGCGCCACCTCGGCGAGGGCGCGCACGTCGGCTGCCGCGCCGAAATAGGTCGGACTGACGATCCACGCGGCAGCAGCGCCAGGCGTGGCGGCGATTGCGGCGTCGAGCTGGCCCGGCAGCAGGCAGTGAGCGATGCCGAGCTCGGCATCGAGCTCGGGAGCCACAAAGCTGGGGCGCAGGCCGGAGAGAACGAGCCCGTCGATCGTGCTCGAGTGGGCGTTGCGCTGCACGACGACCGCCTGTCCGTAGTGGGCGACCGTCATCGCTGCCGCGACGTTGCCCTGGGAGGCACCGTTGACCAGAAACCAGGTGCGCTGTGCCCCCCAGGCGCCGGCGGCGAGCAGCTGCGCCTGCTCGAACGGCGTCGGCGACACTCCCACATCGATCCCCCAGGTGAGCGCCGGAATGTCATGACGCAGCGCATCGATGCCGACGATCTCGATCAGCCCGGGGTCGGCGCCGGGCCCGCCCTTGTGCCCGGGGACGTGCAGGCGCGCCGGCTGGCGCGCTGCGTAGTCGCGTAGCGCGTCGAGATAGGGCGCTTCGTGCTGGCCGTCGCCGGACGCCATGCCTGAGTCGTAGCACGCCGAGGCACGCACTACGACCGCGATCTCACCTATCTGCCTGATCCTACGGCGCGAACTTCACGGTCAGCACGTCGCCGTCGCGCATCACGTAGTCGCGACCCTCGAGCCGCAGAACGCCGTGCTCGCGGGCTCCGACATAGCCGCCGGCACCGAGCAGCTCGTGCCAGCCGATCACCTCGGCGCGAACGAAGCCGCGTTGCATGTCGGTATGGACCTCGCCGGCGGCGTGCCAGGCGGTCAGGCCGCGGCGCAGGTGCCAGGAGTGCGCGGGCCTTCCCTGGTCGGCGGTGAAGAAGGCGATCTGGTCGAGCAGCTCGAAGGCGCTGCGCGCCACCAGGTCGAGGGTCGCCTCGGCGATGCCGAGCTCCGCGCGCAGCGCCGGGGCATCCTCGGGGTCGAGCTCGGCGAGCTCCGCCTCCACGCGCGCCGAGATCGCGACGACGCCCGCGCCCTGCCCCGCAGCGTGCGCGGCGAGCTCGTCGGGGATGACGTCCGAGCCCTCGTCGACGTTCGCGACGAACAGCGTCGGCTTGGCAGTGATTGGGCCTAGCGTGCGCAGCGCGTCGCGGGCCTCGGCCGGCGGCGGAACGCTGCGAGCCGGCCGCCCGGCTTGGAGCGCCGCGATCAGCTGCTCGAGCCAGGCCTGCTCGGCGATCGCAGCGCGGTCGCCGCCGTGCGCGATCCGTCGCACGCGCTCGAGCCGGCGCTCAGCCTGCTCGAGGTCGGCGAACAGCAGCTCGGTCTCGACCGTCTCGGCGTCGGCGCGCGGGTCGATGCGGCCCTCCGGATGAACGACGCTCGCGTCGCCGTGGCAGCGCACGACGTGAACGATCGCGTCCGTCTCGCGGATGTGGGCGAGGAAGCGGTTGCCGAGCCCCTCGCCGCGGTGCGCGCCGGCAACGAGGCCGGCGATGTCCTGGAAGCTGATCGTGTCGAAGACGACCTCGCTCGCGTGGACGAGCGCCGCGACCTGCTCGAGGCGCTCGTCGCGCACCGGGACGATCGCGACGTTCGGCTCGATCGTCGTGAAGGGGTAGTTCGCCGTCTCGGCGCCAGCACGCGTCAGGGCGTTGAAAAGCGAGGACTTTCCGGCGTTGGGCAGCCCGACGATGCCGACCTTCATCGCGTCGCGAGCGAGCCGAGCGCGCTGCCGAGCAGCGCGCCAGCGACGACGTCCGAGGGGTAGTGGAGGCCGAGGTAGACGCGCGACGCAGCAAGCGCAGTGGCGAGCGCATAGAGCGGGGCGCGCGGGGCGCCAGCGCGCGAGAACGCGAGTGCGCCCGCGAACCCGGTCGTCGCGTGCGCGCTAGGGAAGCTGAGCCGGGTGGGCGTGCGCATCAGCGGGGGCAGGTCTGGCAGCTCCGGCCGACGGCGACGCACGACGAACTTGACCGCGGTGTTGAGCACGTAGGCGCCGGCCACCGTCGCCGTGCCGGCCCGCCAGCGCGACCGCTGCTCGCGCTCGGCGAGCAGCGAGCCGGCGGTGCCGAGCGCGAGCCAGATCGCCGCATGCTGTCCGAGCGCGGAGAAGCGCGCGATCGCATGGTCGCGCGCGGGCACATCGGCGAGGCTGCGAGCAGCCCGCAGCAACTCGAGGTCGAGCCGCTCGAGCTCGCCCGTCAGTGTGCTCGCGGCGCCCAACCAGCGCCCATCAGGCGCCGAATCCAACGCGCGGCTCGTCTGAGTCGACGCGGAAGTAGGCGACCTGCGCCAAGTCGAGCCTGACAACCCCGTCCTCGCAGGTGAGCTCATGCCAGCCGGGGCCCGCGCCGAGCGCCTTGCGCAGCGACTCGAGCTCCTCGCGTGCGACACGCGCTGCGAGCACCTGGCCGCCGACGAAGCCGATCGAGACCTTCTCATAGCGCGTGGCGGCCATCAGCGCGCCAGCTCCACGATCTCGGTCAGCACGCCCATGCAGCTACTGGGATGTACGAAGGCGATCCGCGAGCCGTGGATCCCCGGGCGGGGGACGTCGTCGATCATCGTGACCTCTTGCTCACGCAGCGACGCGAGTGCCGCATCGATGTCGTCCACCTCATAGGCGACGTGGTGTAGCGACGGGCCGCGCTCGGCGATGAACCGCGCGAGTGAGGTGTCCGCGCCGAGCGGAGCGACGAGCTCGACGCAGCTCTCACCGGTGCGCAGCAGCGCGGCCTCGACGGCCCCGTCCTCCAGCAGCTCGCGCTCCACGAGCTCGCAGCCGAACCGCGCGCGGTACTGCGCGATCGCCGGATCGAGCTCGCTGACCGCGATGCCAACGTGGTTGATTCGCTCGAACACGAAGCTCAAGTCTAGTGCGGGCGGGCAGGGCTCCCGGCGGGACCGCTGAGAAACCCGCGGACGAGGTCGGCAAAGAAGGTGGTCGCGTACTCGAGGTCGCGTACGTCGATTCGCTCGTCGGCGCCGTGCACGAGCGGATCCGTCTCGAAACGAGAGCTCACGCGGTGGGGGCAGAAGCCGTAGGCCTGACACTCTGGGAACGCCTCGCGGAACGTGCTCGAGTCGGTGAAGCCGGGCAGGATCGTCGGCACGACCGTTGCGGACGGGTCGTGCTCCGCGACCCAGCCGCGAATCCAGTCGGCGAGCGGCGAGTGAATCGGCGAGCTGTTGCCGACGACCTCTTCGGTCCATTCCAGCCTGTACCCCTCGCGGCCGACGACCTGCTCGATCGCAGCCAGCGCCGCGTCCCGGCCGAGTCCCGGCGGCACGCGACAGTCGACCTGGATCCGCGCCTGCGAGGGGATCACGTTGATCTTGTCCGAGGCGAAGGCCTTGGTCGGCGCAAGCGACACGCCGAGCATCGGCTCGACGATCGGAACGAGCCGCGAGTCCGTGGCGCGGACGCGTTCCAGCGCCGCGCTCGCGTCGCCGTCTTGCAGCGCGCCGACCGCCTCGAGGAACGCGCGCGGGTGCTCGGTCAGCTCGTAGGAGGGCTGGCGCTCGGCCAGGCGCGCGAGCAGCGGCGCGAGCTTGACGAGCGCGTTGTCGCCGAGGCGCGGCATCGAAGCGTGGGCCGCGATGCCCTCGGTGTGCAAGGCGAAGCGGAAGATCCCCTTCTCGCCGCAGCCGAGGCAGACGAGACGGCGGTCGCCGTAGTCAAGGATCCCGCCGCCGCCCTCGTTGACGAGGTACTCGCAGCGGACCTTCTCGGGATGGGTTGCCGTGAGCCACTGTGCGCCCTCCGCGCCGCCGGTCTCTTCGTCGACGACGACGACGATCAGCAGGGCGCCGCGCGCTGGACGCCAGCCCTCGCTGGCCAGCGAGCAGACGGCGGCGACCTCGGCGGCGGTCTGGCCCTTCATATCCAGCGCGCCGCGTCCCCATACGAAGCCGTCGGCGAGATCGCCGGACCATGGCTCGTGCGACCACTCGTCCGGGTTCGCGAGGACCGTGTCGATGTGGGAGAGCAGGCACAGCGTCGGTCCCGGTTGCGCACCTGACAGCCTCCCAACGAGGTTCGGGCGCTCCGGCGTACGCCCGAGCAGCTCGCAGTCGAAGCCTGCGCCGGTCAGCGTCGCAGCGAGCAGCTCCTGCGCTGGACGCTCGTCCCCCGGAGGGTTGACCGTGTCGATTCGGATCAGGCTCCGCAGCAGCTCGATCGAACCGGCTTGCGCGACCATTGCCGCATCCTACGAAGCGCCGGACTCACACGCCAGCGCCCGGGTGAGCGAGTCCCTAAGTTTTGCTGCTCGTGCCCCCGGAGATCCGCCTCGCCAGGACGAGCGACCTGCCCGCGATCGTCGCGATCTACAACGCGACGATCCCGACGCGCGCTTCGACGGCGGACCTCGAGCCGGTCAGCGTCATCTCGCGCCGGCCGTGGCTCGCCCGCCACGACCCCGAGCATCGACCGTGCTGGGTGCTGGACGACGGAGGCACCATCGTCGGGTGGCTGAGCCTGGAGAACTACAAGGACCGCGCCGCCTACTCGATAACGGCGGAGGTCAGCGTCTACATCGACGTGCAGGCGCGGCGCAGGGGCCACGCGCGGACACTGCTCGAGCAGGCGATCGAGCGCGCGCCGAGCCTCGGGCTCGAACGGCTGGTCGCCGTGATCTTCGGTCACAACACCGCGAGCATCGCGCTCTTCGAGAAGGTCGGATTCGAGCGCTGGGGACTCTTACCGGGGGTGACGCGGCTCGACGGCACGCCGGCTGACATCGTCATACTCGGTCGGGCCGTCGGCGAGGTCGCCACGTGAGCTCCGTCACCGCCAGCGTCGTCCCCGAGAGCCAGCAGCGTCCAGCGGTCCGGCTCGGGTCGGGGCGCTTCGCCGCGGGGTTCGTCGCGCTGCTCTCGCTCGTGCTCCTCGCCGGGGCGGTCGAGGTGGTGCTCGACGCCGCCGAGGGGTTCACGCCGATGGTCCCGTCCCAGCCGAGCTTCGACAGCTGGCTGGCCGGGATCGGCACGCATCTCGGCTACGACCAGTTCCTGCCGACCCTGCTGATCTCTTGCGCAGCCTACGGCGGACTCGTCGCGATAGCGGCAGCCCGCCGCGAGCTGATCCCTGCGAGCTGGGCGATCGGACTCGTCGGCGTGCTCCAGCTGATCCTGTTTGCGGGCCCCGTGCTGCTCGCGACCGACCTGTTCACGAACGTCGCCTACGCCCACGAAGCGGTCAATGGCGTCAATCCCTATGTCCACGGTCCGGCCGCGATCTCGAGCTTCGCCGGCTATCGCTTCGTCAGCCCCGACTGGAAGACCTGGGCCACGCCGTACGGACCGATCTTCACGCTCGTCACGCTGCCTGCCGGGCTCGTCAGCCTCGACGGCGGGATCTGGATCCTCAAGATCGAGGGGCTGGTCGAGAGCGCGGCAGTCCTCTGGCTGACCTGGCGCTGTGCCCGCGCGCGCGGCTTCGATCCGGTGCTGGCGATCATCGCCGTTGGCGCCAACCCGCTGTACGTCATCTACACGCTCGGTGGCTCGCACAACGACCTGCTGATGATGGCGTTCATGATGGCGGGGGTTGCCCTGCTGCTCGCAACGCCGACGAGCCCGCGACGCGACGCAGCCGGAGCAGCGACGCTGGTTGGCGGCGCGCTCGCAAAGGCCACACTCGGCGTGATGCTGCCGTTCCTCATCGCCTCGAAGCGACGCCTCGCGCCGATCGCCGGCGCGCTCGTCGCGCTCGCAGCTGGAACAGCCCTCGGCTACGCGCTGTGGGGGTCCGC
>Ga0187771_10003171_pt1 | contig 11459 bp, 5 predicted proteins | sample 0116_SJ02_MP15_1_FD_133139 | JGI IMG/M metagenome (GOLD analysis project Ga0187771, IMG submission 133139) | Tropical peat soil microbial communities from peatlands in Department of Meta, Colombia - 0116_SJ02_MP15_10_MG | ecosystem: Environmental > Terrestrial > Soil > Wetlands > Peat | place... | reverse complement strand
CCATGGCTGAGGATGGCAACTTGGCCTTTGCCCGGCCGGTCTTCGTCCGGCAAAAAGCCCCGTCCGAGCGATGGTTTCACGCCCAACAACCAAAACAGATTCGTTGAGACACGAGCCGACCACACACACTCAGGTTCCCCTCCACCAGCGAGGTTCATTTGCCCCGGTCTATAAATCAAGGCCCCCTCGAAGACTCGGTTCTCGTCCACGAGGTCGAAGAAATCAGCGGGCGATAGAACAATCCGCGATGGCTTCCAGTTCGCGTACGTAGCCCACAACTGTACGAGCCGTCCCGGGTCCTTGTAAGGCAAAGGACGAAGCAAAACTCCATTCACCACACTGAAAATCGCTGTGTTCGCGCCGATGCCCAGAGCGAGCACAATCACAGCCACGACCGTGAAGCCGGGGGTCTTCACCAGCGTCCGCGAGCCGTAGCGCAGATCCTGCCAGATGCTCGCGAGAAAGTTGCCAGTTCCTCCTCCGCCCGGCACGAGAGGCTCCTGCGGCACCTCTTGCTCCACCCGCCGCAGGCCGCGCGCCAACAACTCCTCATCGCTCAGTTCTTCGAGCGCCGCGCGGCGGGCTTGCTCTTCCGTCGCGCCGCCGCCGACCAACTCCTGGTAGCGATCCTCGAGGTGCTGCGCCACTTCCTCGACAATCTCCGCCTCACGCGCCGGAGGCAGGTTCAAGCCCGCCAGCCGTTTGAGTATTTCTTGACTCCACTCATGCATAAGTCACCCATCGCATCGATCCGAAAGCTGAGAGCTGACTGCTGACACCTTCATTCATACCGCAGCGCCACCATCGGGTCCACATTGGTCGCTCGCCGCGCGGGAATATAGCTGGCGAGCAACGCGACCGCAGTGACCAACACCGGAGCAATGACAAGCACTAGGGAATTGCGTATCGACGTGTCGGACTCGCCGTAGGCACTGAGAAGCATGCGAGGGATGGGATACGATGCAAGAAATCCCACAATGATGCCTATCCCCGAAAGCATCGCTCCCTTTCCGACCACGAGTCGGAGGACCTCTCGTCGCCCCGCACCTAGAGCCATCCGGAGGCCGATTTCGTGCGTTCGTTGCGCCACCAAATAGGAGACCACGCCGTAAATCCCGATTCCCGAAAGGAGCAGCGCCATGGCGCTGAATGCGGCGAGAATCTCACCCATGAAGCGATCCCCGGCTCCCGCTTCGTCAATAAGTTGCGTCATCGTCTTAAGCCACGTGATGGGTTGATCCTTATCGATCGCCCAAACTACTCCTCGGACTGTAGAGGCCCAGGGAGCCCTCTTGGGGTCGGTGCGAAGCACGAGCGTCATCTCGTTTGTGGGCGCCTGGCCAAAGGGGACATACATCTGGAGCACATCGTCGCTGTCTCCAAGATGCTCTTTGACATTTCCTACCATTCCGACAAGCTCACAGAGATTTGGGGAGCCTTGGTCGGTCTTGTACACCCTTACGTGCTCGCCGAGCGGATCGGTCTTCGGGTAAAACCGTTTCACGAAAGCTTCGTTGACTATGGCCACTCCGGGTCCAGCCGTAGTTTCGGACGCCGCAAACGACCGGCCCTTCAACAGCGGGATCGCCATCGTCCGGAAATAGTCTTGCGAAACCACGTGAAGGAAAGCGCGCGGCCGTTCCTCTGGCTTCATGGCGGGCTGCCCTTCGACCTCAAACTGAACGCCGTATAACCTGCCCTCCGGCAGGCCGTGTGCAACCGCCGAGAACTGCACTCCCGGCAGACCCTTTGAGCGTTCAACGAGCTCGCTGGAGAAGGCAATCTGCTTTGCGGGGTCTGCGTACTTTTGACTCGGAAGGGACAGGTCCACTGTCAGAACGTGTTCCGGATTGAAGCCCAAATGAGGCATCATCTCGCCAAGAATCCCTTGAATCATTGTGCCAGCGCCTGCCATCAGCACCATTGTGAAGATGATTTGCGTCACCACGAACACGCTTCGCATGCGGCTTTGGCGTGGTCCGGAGGAAGCAGTTCGGCCGCCTTCTTTAAGGGCTGCTTGAATGTCAGGTTTCGACGTTTGAAGCGCTGGAAGCAAGGCGAAAAGGAGCACCGTGAGGAGGGAAACTATGAGCGTGAAAAGTAACACGAAATGGTCGACTTCTATTCGCTCTGAAAGCCACGCGGCATAGTCGTTGAAACTCAATTTGGCCCGGACGACCTGCACAAACAAGGATGCCAACAGTAGACCAAGTCCGCCACCGAGCAGGGCAAGCACGGAGCTCTCGCCTAGAAGTTGCTGCACCAATCGGGCGCGTCGCGCGCCCAAAGCTGCGCGCACCGCGAATTCTTGTTGCCGGGCTGTCGAGCGCGCCAGATATATTCCCGCCACATTGGCGCAGGCAATGAGCAGCACAAATCCCACCATGCCCATGAGAAACGCCACGGAGGTTTGGGTGTTCTTGTCAACCATGAAACCCTGGAGTGTCATTACCTTGGCCGTCCAGCCTTTCTCCTCAATGTCATCCTGCGCTACTTGTTGGAGGATTGTGGAGACCTCCGTCTGGGCCTTCGCAGCGCCCACCCCATTCCTAAGCCGGACGAATACGTTCAGCGAGTGGTTATGGCGCTCCTCGGGACGCAGAGCTTGCGCGGAGAAGGAGACCGGTACCCAAACATCGCACGGGAAGAACGCGTACCGAAATTGTCTCGGCATCACCCCCATAACCGTGTAGCTCTGCCCTTCGAGCGTAATCGGCTTACCGACAATGCTTGGATCCGCGCCGAGCCTCCGCTGCCAAAGGTCGAAACTGATGACCATATTGCGTTCCTGCTTGGCGAGTGCCTCGTTAGGGCTGAACGTTCGGCCGAGAGCAGCAGGCACCCCGAAAAGCTCGAAGTAGTTCAGAGTCACTTTTCCCGCGAGAAGACGGACTGGCTCGAGGCGACCGGTCACGGTTGCTTCATCGAATGCGCCTGCGCCGATGCTCTCGAACACGTGGTTCTGAACTTGCCAGGCTGCGAATTCGACCGCTGACGCGGGGGCTTGAGGCGCGCCCTTTGCGGGGTTCGACACCATGACCGTCATCAGGCTCTCTGGATCCTTCACCGGCGGCTTGCGAATAAGAAGCCCACTCACAAGACTGAAGATGCCGGAATTAAGGCCGATACCCAGCGCCAGGGTGATGACCACCACCGCCGCGAACCCAGGATTTTTCTGGAGCATTCGCACGCCGAAGCGAAGATCCTGCCAGATGGCCGCCAGAAAGTTGCCACGCCCTGCTGCGCCCGGCACTAAAGGCTCCTGCCTCGTTTCGTGCTCCACCCGCCGCAGACCGCGCGCCAGCAGATCCTCATCGCTTAGCTCTTCGAGCGCCGCGCGCCGGGCTTCCTCTTCCGTCGCGCCCCCAGCGACCAACTCCCGGTAACGATCCTCCAGGTGCTGGGCCACTTCTTCGACGATCTCCGTTTCACGCGCCGGAGGCAGGCTCAAGCTCGCCATTCGTTTGAGTATTTCTTGACTCCACTGATTCATAAGTCACCGCTCTTTAAAGAACGCTCCGCCTCGCTGTCGCCACCCATGCGGGACCAGCCTTGCTGGAGCTGCTGAGCGCCTCGATTACCGCGGCGGCTGGCTGACCGTCCCGCCTGAAACAATGCCAGGGGAAAGGATGTGTTGGACCACCTCCGTTGTGGCCTTGCGGTAGTCGCTCCACTCAGTTGCTTGGCGGACGCGAAAGCCCTGAATGAGTTTGCGGCCCTCGGCCTCAAGCTCGATGCGGGTGGGGAACCAGATTTCCCCGCGCACTTTTTGCTGATCGAAGATCTCATGAAAGCTCTTGACCCTGACGAAGCCTAGGGGGCCCACACTTAGAGAGGACACGTTATCAAGTTCGGCGTGTACAATCTCCTCTTCCTCCGGGCTGATCCACATTTTCCCTTTCGTGTCGGCCAGCACCCTCGCTGCCAGATCCCCCGCGCGCTTCGAGGGAAACTTCGGTTCAAGAGCGTACACGATAGCTCGGGTACCCTGAATGCTTTCCCAACGCAAAGGGGTGAAATGGGAGTTGGCGATAACATCCGTCAAGCGGATCTCGCCTTTGGCATGCCAGGAATCGCCTTTCCGCTGGGCTTGGCGCTCGTCTTCCTGCATTTTGCGATACAGTTTCTTATCCTGCTTGCGCAACTCCTCCTCGGAAACAGGCTTGCCATCGTGACTGACGCGGCGGGCGAGGTATTCGTAGGGTGTGGGCAGCATATTGTAAACATCGGTATGCTGGCCCTTCACTTTCCCCTGTTTGTCGAGCATGTACTCCGTCACCTTGGCGGTGAAGACGTATTGGTCTCGAAGCGATTCACTTTCCTTCTGATGTTGGGCAACTCGCGCCAGCAGCTTCTCGGTGTCCGGGAAAGGGAGTCGGCTTTCCCCTGGCTGGTTTTGGACGCCGAAGAGAGCAACGCAAATCAAACTAGCGCCGAGAACGGCCATGGCGCTTGGGTTCACGCCGGATGACCGCTCCCTCGGGAGTAGGGTTGGATAAGTTGTACGCATGTTAAGTGGCCTCCTTTCCGCCTCACAGCTACTGCTTCGCCGGGGCCGACTTTCTGCACTCGCACTCGCCTTCCGCCTCCTGACCCTGGGATTGGTATTGACCGTCATTCATAACGCAGCGCCACCATCGGATCGACCTTAGTCGCCCGGCGAGCCGGTACGTAGCACGAGGCGGACGCCACCAGAATGACGGCGAGCGGCGTGCCCGTCAGGATCCAGCCGCTGTGGACCTGGAATCCCGTGAAGCTGGCGGCGAAGAGACGCGGCAGTCCCAGCGAAACCAGAAAACCCACCGCCACCCCGGAAAGCACGAGGAACATGGCGCCGCGCATGATCAGGGCGAGAACTTCACTCGGCCGCGCCCCTAGCGCCATGCGCACGCCTATTTCATGCGTTCGTTGCCCCACCAAATAGGCGAGCAGGCCGTAGATTCCTATGGAGGCAATGGTGAGCCCAATCGCGGCGAAGGTTCCCATCAGCCCGGCCATGAGGTCGTCCCCCTGCGACGAGTCGTGCACAACGTGTTCCATGCTTTGGACGTCGGTGACGGCCTGATCCTTGTCCAGAGCCCAGACGGCTCGCCGGAGGGAGGCGGAAAACGAAGTGGGCTCCGTCCGCGTCCGCACCACCAAATGCGTGGTGAGGTCGGGACGAGCCAGGAAAGGAACAAAGATATGAGGACGCGGCCCATTCTGCCCCACCATCTCGCTGACCTCGCGGACGACCCCCACAACCTCGCTCCAGGGTGAGCCTTCGTCGCCCAGCCGGATGTGGCGGCCCAGGGGGTTCTGGCCAGCGAAGTATTTGTGGGCGAAAGCCGTGTCCACAATTACGACCGGGACGGCATCCGCGTCATCTGACGCCAAGAACGGGCGCCCGGCAAGCAAGGGCGTCTGGATGGTTTCGAAATAGCCGGGACTCACGGCGTAGTAGCCGGCCGCGGGCCGCTCATCCGGCGTTGGGGCGGGCTGGCCCTCGACTGTGAATCGCACCCCGCCAGGAAACGTGACGGGCAGGTCCGTGGTTAGAGCCGCGGACTCCACTTGCGAGGAAGATTCCAGCCGGCGGAGCACTTCCTGGAAAAATGCCACCTGCTTTGAGGGCGGCTGGTAAGCAGGGCCCCTCAGCGAGACAGTGGCGGTGAGGAGGTTGCCAGGATTGATCCCCGCATTCGAGCGCAGTTCCTCGAGGAAATTCTCGACGAAGAGCCCCGCGCCCGTCAGCAGGATGACCGAGAGACCCAATTCACCCGCGACGAGCAGGTTCTGGAGGCGATGCGTCTCGCGACCTGCGGTTGTAGTCCGAGCATTATCTTTGAGGCCGGCATTGAGGTCAGGGCGGGAAATCCGGAGCGCCGGCGCCAACCCGAAGATGAGGGCCGCCGCTCCAGAAACGGCAAGCACGAAAAGCAGCACACGCCCGTCAATGGAAATGGTCTGCCCCAACGCGAAGGCGTATTCGTTCCAATTCATTCTGGCGCGAATAAGTTGCGCGGCGAAATACGCCAACAGCAATCCCAGGCTGCCACCGGCCAGCGAGACGAGCAGGCACTCCGAGAGAAGCTGGCGCGCCAGCCGCACGCGTCCCGCGCCCAGGGCCGTACGAATGGCGAACTCACGCTGCCGGCCCGAGTTGCGCGCCAGGAGCAAATTGGCGAGGTTAGCGCAGGCAATCAACAGCACAAAGCCCACCGTCGCCATCAGAAACGCCATAGGGGTGCGCACGTTGGCGTCTTCAATGCTGTATTCCTGGAGCGACTTCACGGTTGCGCCCCAGCCCTGGTTCGTTTCCGGATGGGTCGTGGCCAAACGGCCGGCGAGGGTGGCCATCTCTGCCTGCGCCTGAGTTTCGCTCACTCTCGGTTTCAGGCGGGCAAAGACAGCGAGAAACCGCGTCTTACGCCCCTCCGAACCCAACTGGTCCGGCGAGAGCACCAGGGGCATCCAGGCGTCCGCCGGGAATGACCAAAGCTGGAGACGACTCGGCACAATGCCAACCACGGTACATGATTCGCCGTTCACTTTCACCGTGCGCCCCACCACCTGCGGGTCGGCAGCGAAACGCCGCTTCCACACCCGTTCGCTGAGCATCACCACGCGCGCGCGGCCAGCTTGGTCTTCCTGCGCCGCGAAGGCTCGACCCAAAATCGGCGCAACCCGCAAGACCGAGAAGTAGTCCGGCGAAACGCGCGCGCCTGACAAGCGCTCCGGCTCGAATTCGCCGCTGAGCGTGAAATCGTCAAAACTCGCGGCGGCCATACCGGCGAAAGATGTGCTCTGGGCGAGCCAGTCGAGGAAATCCGGAGCCGAGACAGGCGACCGGTCCGCCGCCCAAACCCCCTTGGGATTCTTGCTGCGCAACATCATCAAGCGGTCGGGTTCGGGCACGGGCGGCTTGCGCAGCAGGACGCTGCTGATAAAGCTGAAAATCGCCGCGTTCGCACCGATTCCCAGCGCCAAAGTCAGCACTGCGACGGCGGCAAAGCCAGGGTCTTTGCGCAAAACGCGCGAGGCGTAGCGAATGTCTTGCCACACGCTCGCGAGAAAGGTCTTTCTCCCTCCCCCGCCCGGCACAACGGGCTCTTGCATTGCCTCTTGCTCCACCCGCCGCAGACCGCGCGCCAACAACTCCTCATCGCTCAGTTCTTCCAGCGCCTCGCGCCGGGCTTCCTCTTCTGTGGCTCCGCCGGCGACCAGCTCCCGGTAACGATCCTCCAGGTGCTGGGCCACTTCCTCTGCAATCTCCGCTTCGCGCGCCGGCGATAGGTTCAAACCTGCCAGTCGTTTCATTACTTCTTGGTCCCACTCACGCATAGATCATCCTTGAAGCTCAATTCACTCTCGCACTAGCCAGAACGGCCCGCAGACCTCGTCGACCGGGTTCCGGCGTTTCGAGATCACCTCTCCATTTGGAATTGCCATCGCGCCGTTACATGGCGAATCAGGGCTGTTGTTTCGCTGGGGCTGATTTCTTACCCTCCCACTGGCCCTCCGCCTCCTGACCTTTGGACCAATGGCCGCTTAGTTGGCCATGCACCAGCTTTGCCGTCGCCACATAACTGCCATCCGGCGCATCGAGGTGGAAGGCAAGCACGCCGTTCTTGTAGCTCATCGAGGTAAGCGGGTATTCGCCGGAAGAGTTAATAAATGTGCCCGTCACTGCCTCCTTGGTCTGCTCGAGCTTCAGGGTAAACGGCACATCACCCTGGTCACTGGTGTGGGCCACGCATTCCCAGGTTCCCGTCAAGGGGCCCGGGCGGGGTTCCTTTCCTTCGGCAAAAGCAAGGCTGGCCGTCGCCGCCACCAGCAGGCAAACGCCAATTAAGGTCCAAGTACGCTTCATGTGTGCACTCCTTTCAGGGATTGGTATTGACCTTCATTCATAACGTAGCGCCACCATCGGATCGACCTTCGTCGCGCGGCGAGCAGGAAGGTAGCTTGCCAGCACCGCCACCACGGTCAAGGTAAGACAGACACCTACGAACGTCAGCGGATCAGTGGGCTTGACCCCGAAAAGCAGGCTGGCAAGAAAGCGCGTCAAAGCCAAGGCGCCAACCAAGCCTATCGCAATGCCTGCCAGCGCCAGCGTGAGCCCCTGGCCTACGACCAATTTCATTACATCGCGTCGCGCCGCCCCCAGCGCCATGCGGACACCCATTTCGTGCGTTCGCTGCGCCACGGAATAGGAAATCACACCGTAAATACCTATGCCCGCGATGAACACAGCCAAAGCGCCAAACAACGCCAGCAGGACGGTACGAAAGCGCCAATCGGTGACCGAAAGCGAAAGAACTTGCTCCATCGTCTTCACTTGGGCGAGAGGTAAATCGGGATCCACTTGGTTCATTGCACTGCGTATGTCCGGAAGCGCCGCCATCGGGCTCTGCCGCGTGCGGATCACGAAATGCATCTCTACGATGGGCCTCTGTGCATACGGAAGGTACATGGTGGGTTCGGGGGCAGTGGCCAAGCTCGCCCCGTGGATATCGCCCACAACGCCGACGATCTCGCGCGGACCGGGTTCGGTCCATTCCGGTCCCATGGGCTTGCCGATCCAGATGTGCTGGCTGATCGGCTCCTGGTTTGGCCAGAACCTCTTGGCCATGGTCTGATTGATGATGACGACGGGCTCGGCGCCGGCGTTATCGGACTCGGAGAATCCACGACCGCGCAGGATGGGAATGCGCATGGTCTGGAAGAATTCGGGACTGACAACGCGATAATCCGCATCGTGCGCCGTTCCGGTCTGCTTCGGCCCTGAGCCTCCCTCGATCGTGAACAGGAGGTCCCACCCCTGCTCGAGCGGCAGAGTATTGATGAGAGCGACATGCTCTAAGTCTGGCAACGCTCGAAGGCGCGCCATAGCCCGGTCATAAAACGGTGCCCTATTGGCAATCGTGCCGTAATCTTTCGGCCTGTATGAGATGTCGTACGTGAGCAGATTCTTAGGGTCGAATCCTGGCTGCACGCGCATAAGCAAGGCAAAACTTTCCAGCGCGAGAGCCGCGCCGATCAACAGCACGAACGAGACACTCACCTCGCTCGCCGCCAGCACGCCGCGCAGCCGGGTATGCCCCCAGGAGCCAGTGCGGGGATTCGACTCCTTGAGTGATTCGCCCAGGTCTACACGTGAAGCTGCGAGTGCGGGGACAAAACCAAAGGCGACTCCTGTGAAAGCACTTAAGAACAGGGCGAAGAGGAGGACGTTCCAATCCATTCGGAATGTACCGACGTGTGGCAGATTTGCCGGGACGAGGGTAAGAATGAGATTGAAGCTGGCGTAGCACGCCAGCACGCCGGCGACCCCACCGAGCAGCGCTAGGAGAAGGCTTTCCGTCAAGAGTTGGCGAGCGACCCGGGCGCGGCCCGCGCCGAGGGCTGCGCGGATGGCTATTTCTCTATGACGCGTCGTCGAGCGGGCCAGGGTTAGATTGGCAACGTTCGCGCACGCGACCAGCAGTACGAGTCCGACCGCGCCGAAAAGCAGCCATGGCGCAGGCCCGGCCCAATCCGCCAGGAAATTGCGTAGCGGTTCCAAGTGGGCTCGTTCATCAGAACTGAACATCTTCGGAAACTCGCGCCGCAAATCAGATAGAGGCGGGGTAAGGGCGGCCGCCGCTTGAGCCGGGGTCACATTCCTCTTTAACAATCCCAGGCAGAGCAAGGCGCCATTGGCCGGGTTATCGCTTGTCAACGGAACGTGAATGGGCAGCCAGAGCTGCGCCTCGCGCATTCCAGGAATAGGAAGCTGAAACCCCTGCGGCAGGACGCCCACGATGGCGTGGGCCTTGCCATCAACCGTGATGGTTCGTCCGAGGGTGTTTCTATCCGCTCCGAAGCGGCTTCGCCACAGGCCATCGCTCACAATGACCACATCGGCGCCGCCGGGGCGGCTCTCCTCGGGAAGAAAATCGCGGCCGAGCGCTGGGGGCACACCCAAGACCGAGAACACTCCGGTAGAAGCGCCCGCGATCGGCACCCGTTCAGACTCGCCCGCGCCGGATATGGTTGCATCCCCCCAAAACGCGAGGAGAGCGAAGTGTTCGAAAAATCCTTCCGCCCTTTTCTGCCATGCAAGGTAAATCGGGAAGGAGATCGTGGAGCCGCCAATCTCGTTGCCCACTCTATCGACAATGTAAATGCGGTCTGCACGCGGAAAAGGAAGCGGCCGGAGAAACACCGCGTTAACGATAGAGAAGATCGCCGTGTTCGCGCCGATGCCCAGCGCCAAAGTCATCACCGCGACGGCGGTGAAGGCCGGGTTCTTTTGCAGCATCCGCAAGCCGTAGCGGATGTCCTGCCAGAGAGTCGCCAGGAAGTTGCTCCGCCTTGCGCCGCCCCGCACAGCGTGCTCCTGAGCTACATCTTGCTCCACCTGCCGCAGGCCGCGCGCCAGCAGGTCCTCCTCGCTCAACTCCTCGAGCGCCGCGCGCCGGGCTTCCTTCTCTGTAGCTCCGCCGGCGACGAGCTCCCGGTAACGATCCTCCAGGTGCTGCGCCACTTCCTCGACAATCTCCGCCTCACGCGCCGGAGGCAGATTCAAGCTCGCCAGCCGTTTGAGTATTTCCTGACTCCACTCATGCATAGGTCATCCTTTGCGGACATGCAGGTGAGGGGTCGCTCCACTGTCCCTCACCAAGGGTGGGGCAATACAGGTCTGTCACCCTGACCCCGCCGTACTTTCCGGCGCGTGGTCCTGAGCTGAAAGCGGAGAGCTGATTGCTGACAGCTTCATTCATACCTCAGCGCCACCATCGGGTCGACCTTAGTCGCTCTGCGGGCGGGAATGTAACTCGCAGCGAACGCCACGCCCACGAGAATGAACGAAACAGAGACGAACGTGGCAGGATCAGTGGAACTGATTCCGTAAAGCAAACTGGCCAGAGCGCGAGTGGCCGCAAAGGCGCCCGCCAAGCCGACTACAAGGCCCGCGAGCGTCAGCAGCATGCCATGCCCAACCAGGAGCTTCAGCACGTCACGTCGCTTCGCCCCGAGCGCCATGCGCACGCCGATCTCGCGCGTGCGCTGTGATACGGCATAGCACATCACGCCGTAGAGCCCGCCCACGGCCAACACTAATGCCAAAACGCCAAAGGCGCCCAGTAACAAACCTGCTGTATGCGCCGGAAATAGTGGGAGGGCCATATACCCCTTCAAAGTCTCGAGGTCGATGGGCACCACGTTTGGATCGACAGCTTGAATCTCATGCCCCACCTCCGACAGCAGATTGTGCGGGTCGTCCGCCGCGCGGATTACCAACGTGCAACGGGGCCGGTAAACCTGAAGAATGGGCCGATAGAGGAAAGGAAGCGGAGCTTCGCCCAGGGTTCGGTATTTGCCGGTGCGCACGACTCCTACAATCTCGAGGTGCACCTGGGAGACTATGACGCGCCGCCCGATTGGGTCCTGGCCCGGCCAAAAGCGGTCGGCCAGAGCCTCATTGATGATGG
>Ga0187771_10003170_pt1 | contig 11459 bp, 10 predicted proteins | sample 0116_SJ02_MP15_1_FD_133139 | JGI IMG/M metagenome (GOLD analysis project Ga0187771, IMG submission 133139) | Tropical peat soil microbial communities from peatlands in Department of Meta, Colombia - 0116_SJ02_MP15_10_MG | ecosystem: Environmental > Terrestrial > Soil > Wetlands > Peat | place... | reverse complement strand
TCCCTCCGTCCATGGCAGAAACGCCGATGTCGACCGACGGCATGTTGTACCTCTGTGTGAACAAGTACAGAGGTCCGGTCCCGGGCGAACCGAGCTCGACGATCGGCTTCTTGCCGTAGATATTCTCTGCCGCCCTGATGGCAGCCTGAGCAAAGGGGTGTTTGTAAGATGTCCTGGCAGCCGGCTCCATGCTCTCTAACTGCATCTCCACGTCCCGGAAACCGTTGCTGTCAAGGAACTTCCTCAGCTTCGAAAGAAGGTCCTGAGGGTCCTGCTCCGGGACCAGCCTGAAGTCCAGTTTCACGTGTATCTCCTTGGGGAGAACTGTCTTGGAACCGGGACCAGTGTAACCCGACCAGATCCCGGCTATGTTCCCGGTAGGGCGTTGCACCAGTGCTTTTTTCGCTTGGTCGTCCCCCATCCCCCCTAAGAAACCGTCGGCGCCGTACGTCTTCCTGAACTCGGCACCGTCAAAGGGCTGCTGCTGAAGGACGCCAATCTCGTCTTCCGCGAGATTCGTCACACCGTCGTACCACCCGGGCACCGTGATCATCTCCTTCTCATCCTTGAGCATGCTGAGGAGCCTCACCATCCTCCATGGAGCACTCGGGAGTATCGCTGCGTAGCTGCTGTGCGCATCCTGAGACAGGGACCTGATTATGAATTCGACGTAGATCATTCCCTTCACCCCAAGCGTCACCATGGGGGTCCCCTTGGTATCTACGGTGCCGTACTCCCAGATTACCCCGTCTGCGCTGAAAAGATCGCTGTACTTCGAAATGTAGTCCCCGAGATGGACGCTTCCCGTCTCCTCCTCCCCCTCCAAGCAGAACTTCACGTTGCACGGGGGTTCCCCCACAGTCTTGATGTACGACTCCACGACTTTCAGCCTCGAGACGAGCTCCCCCTTGTCGTCTGACACTCCACGACCGTAGAGAACGCCGTCTCTGATTTCAGGCCTGAACGGAGGGGACTTCCAGAGCTCCAGTGGCTCTTCAGGCTGAACGTCGTAATGGTTGTAGAACATTATGGTCTTCCGCGACTTTGCAGACTTGATTTCTCCGTAGACCAATGGCGCAGCTCCGTCGATGCGAAGAACCTTGGTGGTCGCTCCCGTTTCCTTAAGCATCTCCTCCACCAGCGAAGCACACTCCTCGATCCCCTCCTTCCGAGCCGAAACGCTCGGCTGTGATGCTAGCCTGATCACCTCCAGTGCAAAGTCGTTCATGTGTTCGCCAACGTACTTCTCGAATCTTGCGTCGACCACGAAGAATAGCGCTTGGCCTGGGCCGGACCTTATGGGAGATAAACGTTAGAGGAGATGTGTTAGCGGGGCTTGTACCTCATCAGCAGAAGTGAATTGCTGACAACGGACACGGAACTAAGCGCCATGGCTGCCCCGGAAAAGAAGGGAAGAAACGAGTAGACTCCCACCCCGTAGAGGGGGATCAGGAGCCCCGCCGCAACGGGGACCAGAATGGCGTTGTACCCGAAGGCCCAGGCGAGGTTCTCCTTGATCTTCCGCATCGTGGCCCTGCCTATCCTGAGCGCGTCAACAGCATCCGTCAACCTATCCTTGACAAGAACCATCCCCCCTGTCTCCTTCGCCACGTCGGTGCCGCTGCCGATGGCTAAACCCAGGTCCGCCCTTGCCAGAGCGGGAGCGTCATTTACTCCGTCACCCACCATGGCCACCACCCTCCCACTTGCCTGCAGCCTCTCCACTTCCTTCTCCTTCTCCGCGGGCACGAGCCCTGCCCTAAACTCTCGAACTCCCACCCTTTCGGCTATCGCCCTCGCCTCCTGCTCATCGTCACCTGTTAGCATCACCACCGAGAGCCCCATGGACATCATCTCGCTGACCGCTTTGGCAGCTTCGGGTTTCACGGAATCACCAACCGCTATCGCGCCAAGATCGCCCCCCGAGGATACGTAGATCACGGTGTTTCCCTCCGATTGGAGCTTGTCCGCCTCTGCCTCGCGTTCCCAGGTCGTGGGGAAGCCGGCGAAGTCCCTCCTTCCCACCCTGACCATCGTCCCACCGACGTTTCCTTTCACCCCCATCCCCGGAGTAGAGGCGAAGTCCCTCACTTCGGTCAGCCTCAGTCCCCTCGCCATAGCCTCCCTCACGATGGCATGACCGATGGTGTGCTCCGACGCCTTCTCTACGGAGGCGGCCATCAGGAGAGTCCTTTCAGTGTCCTTTCCGACGACTCCTGTTACGGACTGCTTCCCTTCTGTTATGGTCCCAGTCTTGTCGAGAATCACTGTGTCTACGTGAGCCGCAGCCTCTACGGCCTCACCTCCCTTCACCAGTATGCCTCTCTTCGCCGCGTTCCCCGTCCCCACGAGAAGGGCTGCGGGGGTGGCTATGCCAAGCGCGCAGGGGCACGCGATAATGACCACCGACACGAAGATCAGCACAGAGGTAGAGGCGGACACGCCCCCCAGGAACCACCACCCCACGGCAGCGCCCAGCGCGACCAAGATTATCGCAGGGACAAAGTATTCGGCGACCCTGTCCGCGAGCCTCTGTATCGGCGCCCTTCCGGCCTTGGCTTCTTCGACCAGTTTTGTTATCTGACCCAAGACTGTATCCTGACCAACCGCGGTGCACCCCAAGACCAGCATTCCTCCCATGTTGATTGAGCCCCCTATCACTTGGCTCCCGGCCTCCTTCCTGACGGGGACACTCTCTCCTGTTAGAAGCGATTCATCGGCCTCCGACGCACCGCTCCGTACGATGCCGTCCGTCGGGATCCGCTCTCCCGGCTTCACCTGTACGACGTCCCCCACGACAAGGTCCTCTAGGGGTACGTCGGTGACTCCACCATCTCGCACCAGGTGAACGACCCTCGGTCTCAGCTCCAAGAGTTTCCTGACAGAATTCGAAGCCCTTTCTCTGGTGTAGTACTCCAACAGCCGCCCGGAGAGCACCAGCGTGATGATTACTGCCGAGGCGTCGTAATACACCCCCTCAACGCCGAAGAACGAAGGCACAAGCGTGGCGAGCGCGCTGTATCCAAAAGCAGCCGTGGTCCCCACCGCGACCAGGACGTCCATGTTTGCCGCGCGGGTCCTGAGGGAGTGGTATGCGCCGCGGTAGAACTTCGAACCAACGTAGAACTGGACCGGGATTGCCAGAAGAAGCAAAACGTAGCCCTTCGTCTGAGGTAGAAGAATGGAGACGTAGGTCAGCACGAGGATGGGGACAGTCAGAAGGGCGCCGAGGGCGACGGTTGACTTCAGCTTGCTCAGTTCCTTCTGAGGCATTGTGAATTCCAGCCTGCAAGCCTCACTGCAGAAGTAGTAGGTGGTGCCCCCGACAGTCGCCTTCAGCGCACCGGGCGTCTCCGCAACGCTCATCCCGCAGACTGGGTCCTTCGCCAACCTCTCAGAAGCGAGCTCACCCCTGCCGATGTTAAATCATTCCCCCGCAAGAGGCTGGCCAGAAACCACCTCGGTTTCTTTCTCCAGACCCGTCCAAGAAATGTCTAAATCTGTACGCGGCCCCAACGAATGTTGTGCAAAGGGACCCCGTGTGCGGCATGATGGTCGACGAGCACAAGGCCCAGAAGTCAGATTTCGACGGAAGGACGTTCTACTTCTGTTCCGCCGGATGCAAGACAGCCTTTGACAAGGACCCTTATCGCTATGCCCACTGACTAGAGGTCACACCACCGGAGACAGGCACCAACCTCAACCTTCGCCTGTAGGCTTAAAGCCGAACCGCCCGACGCCTGAGACAATTGGGTTTGATCCGTGTCCCCGAGGCAATAGGAGACTCAGCGAAGTGAGCAGACACCAGCTGGCGCCGAAGGGGCACCGAGAAGGCGAAGTGGAAGACCTCGGAAGGGCACAAATACCTCAATTGAGCCGCACGGACCGTTTGCGCGAGCCCAAGGAGGACTCTTCCAAGAAGGCTCTCGAGTATTCGAAGTTTTACGGTGGTAAGGTGGTGGTTGCCCCCAAGGTGCCAGTCAGGTCGCTTGAGGACTTCTCGATCTGGTACACGCCAGGAGTCGCCGCGGTGTCTCGAGCCATTGAGGCGGATGCTGACCTCTCGTTTGAGTACACTGGAAGATGGAACACGGTTGCCGTTGTGACAGATGGTAGCAGGGTGCTGGGGCTCGGCAACATCGGGCCTGAAGGTGCGCTTCCAGTGATGGAGGGCAAAGCACTCATCTACAATTACCTGGGCGGGGTCAACGCCATTCCTCTTCCGATAAGGGCCGAGACCGAGGCCGAGCTAATCTCGTTCGTAAAAGCCCTGGAGCCGTCCATGGGAGGCGTCAATCTGGAAGATATCGAATCCCCAAAGTGTTTCGACATTCTAGAACGGCTCCGTTCGGACATGAAGATTCCTGTGTGGCACGACGACCAGCAGGGGACAGCCGGCGTCACACTCGCCGCGCTGTTCAACGCGCTCGAGCTCACGGGCCGCAAGCTCAGAGGCTCGAAGATTGTCCTGTTCGGCGCGGGTGCGGCCAACATAGCCGCCGAAAGGCTCCTTGTGCAAGCCGGCGCCAACCCCAAAGACCTGATTGTCCTCGACTCCAAAGGCATACTCGAGCCGGAGAGGGAGGACATGGACAAGTTGATGCTGAGGAACAGGTGGAAGCACGACATCGCACTACGCACCAACGGGGACAGGGTCTCGGGGGGCCTGAAGGAAGCCCTGGACGGCGCGGACGCGTTGGTAGCTGCGGCGGGCAACGGGCCCGAGTTGATCAAACCAGGAGAGATACGCGTAATGAACAGGAAGGCCATCACGTTCTTCCTTGCAAACCCGGTGCCCGAGATGCTTCCTCAAGCAGCTTTGGCTGCCGGCGCAGAGATAGTGGCGACCGGACGCTCGGACTACCCCAATCAGGTCAACAACAGTCTCCTCTTCCCAGCGATTTTCCGCGGTGCCCTGGACGTTAGGGCGAAGACCATTACCGACGCCATGGTGATTGAGGCCGCGATGGAGTTGGCCGCCTTCGCGCGTGAGAAAGGGATAAGCAAGAAGTACATCATACCCACCATGATTCAATGGGAGGTTTATCCACGGGTTGCGGCTACGGTCGGGCAGGCGGCCGTCAAGGAAGGCGTCGCAAGAAGGAGGCTTTCCAAGAAGGAATCCCTTGCTGCGGCGACGGAAACGATAGAACATTCAAGGAAGGTGATGAATGCGCTACGTAGGAACGGGATTATCCTTGACCCTCCGGAATAGGCCTAAATCGGGCAGGGGCGCACCCGGCTACCCGGCAATGCACATTCGGCGCGCGAGAAAGGAGGACTTAGGCCCGGTGGCAGATCTCATCGTCAGGACCAAGCGACTGAACAACGAGTTCGACCCCCTCTTCGCCGTTGTCCCCGATGCAAAGGCGAGGGCAGAAAAGCACATCACTCGTTCGATCGGGACACCTGACAAGCTCCTGCTTGTCGCGGAAGAGGGGTCTAAGGTCGTGGGAGTGTTGCGGGCGGAGATGCGGGAACGGCTATTCTACGAACCCCACACAGAGGGGTTCGTCACCGACTTTTACATACTCCCAGAGTACCGGAGAAAGGCTCTCGGAAACGAGATGATCCAGAGGGCGGCGACCGAACTAAAGAAGATGGGGGCGCAGATCATAGTCGCAGACGTGCCGGCTCGAAACGAAATAGCGAACAGGTTCTACATGAAGCGCGGCTTCAGGCCCCTTTCGAATCTTGTAGGGAGGAGCCCTAGTAGTCCATGAGCGACCCAAGCAGGGGGGCTGGCGAAGTTCCCAGAACCATCATACATCTGTAGCAGAAGATGACGTTTCCAGCCCTCGCACGAGAGTGATTCTGTGACCTCGCACAGTACCCTTCTTCGGGGACGGATTTCAGAAGCATCTGGGAAAATGGGCGTGTTTCGATATTTAACCTTCGGCTAAACGTATACCTCGATTCGTCGTTTGACTAATATTTTGTGCCCACGTTCCCCATGACCTTCCCGTTGTCGTTGACTTCCATGGTCGTCTCAAAGGATCGCGAGTCCTCAAGCGAGACTCCACCTGTGGCCTGCCATTCCTTGAAAGAGGCATCTTCAGCGACCACTGCGCGAAGTCTATGGTTTGACGTCTTTGCGAATGTCTTCACCCGTCCTGTGCTGTCCCGGCCGTCGACTACGACCTTCAACAGTTCGGTGTTTTGGCTCGAGAACTCTACCTCCCGGGTGTACTTCTTGTACAGGCTCCCTAGAATGTATCCGAAGAGCGGGGTCCAAAGAAGCATCATCAGGGCGGTGGCAACTCCTGACTCGGAGTCGAAGACGTACCCCGAGAAACCGAAGAAGACCAGGCTGAGACCGATTACTGCTGCGAAGATCAGGCCCTTGACGGTGCTACCTCGGCTGGGGAGCGAATCGTAATAGAGGCCAAAGACACCAGCGTAGATGAGCGCGATAAAGAAGGCAACGAACGCGATGAATGGCACGTCGACGGCGACCACTGATTGGAAGCAATCAGCGGCGCTCCCGTTCACGTTCGGGCTAAGGGGGCAAGACTGCGGGTAGGCTTGGCTTATGGCATTGAGCGCTGAACTCTGGAGCGCATAGAGCAGGACCACGTTGAAGACTGCGATGCCCCCAACATAGAGGATTCCGCTGAGCGTTCCTGCCTTTATTCCCGCAAAGAAGGAACCCAACTCCGGGAGATCCTAGGCGTTCAAGGCGGCCAAGACCTCTGCCTCATGCCCCTGCGGGTTCACTTTCCTGAATATTTTCTTGATTTTCCCGTCAGCACCGATTATGAACGTCGACCTCTCCGTTCCCATGTATTTCTTCCCGTAGAGCACCTTCTGTTTCCACGTGTCGTAAAGCTTGTGCGCGACCCGGTCCACATCGCTGAGGAGAGTGAAGTTGAGCGAGTATTTGTTGATGAACTTAGCATGGGAATCTAGTGAATCCTTGCTCACGCCGAGTATCACTGCATCCATCCCGTCGAACTTCGGCATATTGTCGCGGAAAGCGCACGCCTCTATCGTGCAGCCGGGGGTGTCGTCCCTGGGGTAGAAGTAGAGGACGACCTGCTTTCCCTTCAGGGAGCTGAGCTTCACTTTCTTCCCATTCGATGCGGACAGTGTGAAGTCGGGCGCCTTGTCGCCTACATGCAGCTCCTTTGCCACCGAACTCATATTTGTCCCCAACGAGGGGCCCCAAAAAAGGTTAATGATTGAGCCGGGCACAGCCCGGAAAGCTTGTCGTTCGACGTCCATGTGCACCCATGGACAAGGGCCTTCATGAAGAAGAACGGCCCCATAATGAAAGCGTGCGACTTCTTCAAGCTGGACGTCGCGAAGCTTCCCGCCACCACAGATCAGCTTCTAGACGAGATGGCTGAGGCAGGGGTTTTGAGGGCGGTAATACTAGGTCAGGACACCCATGCCACACGGAACCCCGCGTTCAAGGGTTACACGCTACGTAACGACGAAGTGGCCAAGATAGCAGACAAGTCCAGGGACAGGCTGATGTCTTTCGCCGGAGTCGATCCCAATGCTGGGGAGGCCGCAGTCGCAGAGTTGAAGAGGGCTGTCAAGACGCTCGGCATGCGTGGCCTGAAAGTCCACAGCAGCGCCAACTCGGTCTACATCAACGACAGGAAGCGGATGTACCCGATCTACGATTTCTGTCAAGAGGCAGGAATTCCAGTGCTCTTTCACACCGGCACTACGGGGCTTGGTAACTGCGAGATCAAGTACAGCAAGACGGAGCTCGTTGATGAGGTCTGCCAGAGCTTCCCAGACCTGAAAGTGATCATGGCCCACTTCGGATGGCCCTGGCCGGAGGTGGCAATCGCAATTGCACTGAGGAACCCCCATGTTTTCATCGATGTCTCGGGATGGAAACCGAAGTACATCCCCCAGAGCGTTCTCTCGTACCTCAACGGGATCCTCCAGGACCGATTCCTCTTCGGTACCGACTATCCCATGCTCAGGCACAAGGAGTGGCTCGAAGACTTCAGGAAGAACCTCGCGCCCAAGCTCAAACTAGGTGTCGGCGATAAGCTCCTTTCAAGCAACGCGAAGAGGCTACTTTCGGACTAGGGCTGAATCAGTTGCATCTTCAGAGACTTCCTTCCGTTGTACCCCTCGTTGGGCTTGTGCCAGAAGGCAACTTCGGGCTCTCCGTACCTCCAGCAGAGCATGACGCTCTCCCCGTATTTCTCGGCGGGGAAGTCCACTAGGCCATAGTCCAGGTCCTTCACTTCTACACCCAGGTCCTCGAGCTCTGAGACCTTCCTTTTCATGTCCTCGACGAGCGCATCAAGTTGAGCGGCCTTCTCTGCCACCTCTGCCGTTCTGAATCCGAAGAGGTTGTACTTCTCGATCTCGTTGTGAATCTTAGCGACGACCTTCTTTTTTTCGATAAGCTCCTTCATCTTCGGCTTTATGTCTGGGAGGAGCTTCGAAGCTTCCTGGGGCGTGAACAAATGAACCTCATGGTCTTCGAGAGTCGTTGTCTGATTCGCCCAGGCCGTCCTCGTCTTTTCCCATAAGAAACTTCAGACTGTAATTTTGGTGACCAACGATGATTATCCGGTTGACCCAAATAATTCTCTTTGAACCCGAGTCGGGCTGCTGCCCGAGGCGGGCCTGCTACCGTTAATAATTCGCCGTAGCTGCCAGTATGCGATGTACACACGTCGGGGAGACAGAGGCGACACTTCCCTCTATGGAGCGAAGCGGGTGCGGAAAGACGACCCAAGGGTCGAAGCCTACGGAACGATCGACGAACTCAACAGCCTAATCGGGGTCATAGTCGCCGGCTCGGACGACCGGGCGCTCGCTTCTTCCCTGAAGGAAATCCAGAGGGCGCTGTTCGTTGCAGGGGGGGACGCGGCGACCGAGTTGAAGGCTGGGCAGAATGTTCCCCGTATTCAGAGGTCCAACACAAAGAGGGTGGAGGAGCTGACCGACGAACTGCTTGCGAAGGTCCCGCCCCTCAACAACTTCATCCTTCCGGGAGGCTCGCCAACCGGGGCCATGCTTCACGTTGCCCGGTCGGTCTGCCGTCGGGCAGAGAGGCGCCTCGTAACAGCCTCAGCATCTGGAGAAATGAACCCCGAACTCCTTCCTTTCTTCAACAGGCTCTCCTCGTACCTCTTCAACCTCTCCCGCTTGGTCAACGCCCAGGCGGGGAAGAAGGAAGATGTCTGGAAGGCCTAGGCCGAACGTCCTCGGTCAGCGCAATCGTGGTTCTTCACTTCACGAGCTCGAAGGCAGTGGCAATTCCCTGGCCGACCCCGATGCACATCGTGGCCAGCCCGTAGCGCGTCCCTGTCCTCCTCATCTGGTGTATCAGGGTTGCAGCTAGCCTAGCTCCGCTGCACCCCAGAGGGTGACCGAGAGCGATGGCTCCTCCGTTTGGATTAATCTTCTTGAGGTCGAATTCGGGCATCTCCTGCACGCACGCCAGAACTTGGGCGGCGAAGGCCTCGTTCAGCTCTATGACTCCGAAGTCGTCCACGGTCATGGCCAGGCGCGAAAGCAGCTTCCGCGTGGCATAGACCGGACCTATTCCCATGTAGTTGGGGTGCACCCCTGCCGTAGCCGACCCGAGTACCCGGGCAATCGGCTTGATGCCAAGGCTCTCGGCCTTCTGCTTCCCCATCAATAACACTGCCGCGGCTCCATCGTTGATGCCTGACGAATTTCCAGGAGTGACCGTCCCGTCCTTCTTGAAGGACGGCTTCAGGGTGGCTAGCTTCTCCAGCGACGTGTCCGGCCTGGGTCCTTCGTCCTCGCTCACCCCGCTCGGGCTTTGTGGTGTCTTTACCGGTACTATCTCATCCTTAAACCTCCCGCTCCTAGTCGCATCCACCGCCTTCATGTGGGAGGAAAGTGCAAACTCGTCCTGCGAGGCCCTGCTGATCTTGTATTTGTCTGCGAGGTTTTCGGCTGTTTCACCCATTGCGAGCGGCGGGTACTCGGGAAGGAATGCTGGGTTGGCGAAGCGCCATCCGATGGTGGTGTCCACAAGATTAACACCCCCCCTCCCGAAGGCAACCTCCGGCTTGAGCATCACCAGCGGTGCCCGAGTCATGCTCTCCACACCTCCGCCGATGAGAATCTCGCCCTCGCCGGCGACTATTACCCTTGCAGCCGAGTTGAGCGCCTCCAGTCCCGACCCACAGAGCCTGTTCACCGTCGCTCCAGGCACCGAGTAAGGGATACCTGCGAGGAGCAAGGACATCCGCGCTACGTTCCTGTTGTCCTCCCCTGCCTGATTCGCGCAGCCGAAGTAGATATCATCAATCGAAGCTGGGTTGACTCCCGACCTGTCGAGAACAGCCTTTAGCACCAGCGCCCCCAGGTCGTCGGGGCGGACAGACCTCAGAATCCCACCGTACCTCCCAATGGGGGTCCTCACAGCTTCGACCACCAGAGCCTCGTCCTTCATGGACGGCGCGCGAAGGTCGGATGCTTATCTTCTTTTTCTGAAAGCCCCTCGCATCTTCTGCCGGCAAGACCTTCTGGGTCTTCTTTTATTGGCCGGTGAAGCTCGGTTCCCTCTTGTCGAAGAAGGCCCTAACTCCTTCTATGTGATCCTGAGTCCTCCCTGCGATGTCTTGGAGGTACATCTCGTACTCGAGGGACGAGTCGAGGTCTACCACCACGGCGCGATTCAGCGCGCGCTTGGCCAAGCCCATTGCCTTCGTCGGGCCCTTCGCGAGCCGCTCCGCTATCTTGGTCGACTGAGCCCGGAGGCTCTCATCTGGGAAGACCCAGTTAACCAGGCCGAGGCTCAGCGCCCTCCCAGCGTCGATGGGCTCTCCTAAGAGCGCGACCTCCATGGCTTTCCCGAGACCCAGGATCCGGGGCAGCCAGAAGCTTGTCCCAGAATCCAGTACCAGTCCCGCCTTCACGAAAGCTTCGTGAAACGTGGCCTTGTCCGAGGCCGCCCTGAGGTCACAAGCAAGGGCCAGCCCCAATCCGGCTCCAGCCGTGACGCCATTAACTGAAGCAAGGACGGGCTTCTCCATTCTTCTGATGCTCTGCACTATGGGATTGTATCTCCTCTTCACCACCTCTCCCAGACGCATGGGTTTTCCGCTGTCGTAGGTCGACCTGTTCATACTAAGATCCTCTCCCGCAGAAAAGGCTCTCCCTTCGCCGGTGAGAACGAGACACCTGGCCTCTGCCGACTTCGCCCCCTCCTTCAGGGCGTCAATGAGCTCGTCCCCCATCTGATCGTTGAAGGCGTTTAGCTTGTCAGGCCTGTTCAGGGTTATCCACAGGACACTGTTCGATGTCTCCGTTTTGATAGTCTCGTAGCCCATCTACTTCCCCTTGAATACCGGCTTCCGCTTCTCAATGAAGGCGTTCATCCCCTCCTTCTTGTCCTCAGACGCGAACAGGAGGAAGAAAAGCTCCCTCTCGAAGTCTAGGCCGTCGTTCAGACTCATCTGGAAAGACTTGTTGACGGCCAACTTCGCCATCCTCACCGCCAC
>Ga0187771_10003169_pt1 | contig 11460 bp, 5 predicted proteins | sample 0116_SJ02_MP15_1_FD_133139 | JGI IMG/M metagenome (GOLD analysis project Ga0187771, IMG submission 133139) | Tropical peat soil microbial communities from peatlands in Department of Meta, Colombia - 0116_SJ02_MP15_10_MG | ecosystem: Environmental > Terrestrial > Soil > Wetlands > Peat | place... | reverse complement strand
TACCCGGACAGAAATGGAGCGAGGATATAAAAAAAGGGCAGCCGCATTAGGCTAACCCTTTTATATTCCTGGTGGCGGGGGACGGAATCGAACCGCCGACACGGGGATTTTCAGCTCTTATCCGTGGATATTTAAGGATATATGGGGATAGCCAAAGATAGCGTAAATTTAAATGATTATCCCCACATACCTTTATCAGGGTAGGCAGGGAAACGCAAGGAAAAGGGGGGTTATTTTCAGGAAGTTGTTGACCAAATGTTGACCAAGTAGACAACCCACGCCTCTGAGAATTTTCCGGCCCTAAAGACAAAACCCCGGGACTGGGGCCCCTACCCCTCCTGGTCAATATGATCGCCACGAAAATTTTTTCAATTTTCAATCGGGGTAACGCCAGAAGAAGGCCCCCCTGGTTTGAGGTGGCCCCAAAAATTCTTCAGACGAAATTTTGCTGGACCCATTCCGCAACCGGCCATAAAAACAGCATGACGCGTTTTCTGCGGCTTGTAATCGCTTCGACCTATGGGATGGAGAGGGTTGAGGAAAGATACCCTGGTGATGGGCCGGCCACGGTTCCATAGACTTTTACCTTGAACCTTATTCCTTGGACGGGCCCCCCGGTCTTAAGGTGATTTTTGATTTTTCAAGAATGAATTTAAGCGAGGTTCCGTCAGGCTCTGATAGACGGCGATGAACCTCATATCAACTACATTTTTCTTTTTGGCTGGGTGCAGATCAAGGGCAGCAATCCCCACTTCGCACAGCAGCTAAAACGACTCGAAGTCGGGCGACTACTTTTTTTAGGAAATTTTTACTATAATGCCTCTGGTCTACTCTTGAAAAATTCTTGGAAGGCAACCATCACCGACTAAATGGAGGAGGATTACGAGACTTTTAAGGCCGCGGGCTTGCTTAACGAGTGGCGCAAGAAGTGGGCGGTATATTTGCCGCACCCCAGCTAATATTACTTTTATAAAAGTTGACAATTGGTGGTATTTTATATAATCGAGCGGGCTTGCTCAAAGAATGGCGCAGGAAAAACCTCGTAGTGTGCAGAATGAGGTCTTACCATGTTGAGACTTCAGATCAAAACTGATTCCGGGAGATTGATTGACTTCGTGCCGTTAGGGGTGAGGCCACTCACCTTCAACGACCTTCTAAATTCCAAAAAATCCGGGGCGGACACATATGAACTTGAATTATTTGCTAACAATCCAGTGATTGATGGGACACTCCATACTGGCCCTGTGACTGTTAAAGCACTTGCCACTTTCAACGAGCCTGTTGTTGTCTATGCTTTGGTCGATGGCGGATGGGTTCCGCCTCCGTTCGCTATTCCACCAAATTTATTAATAGATCGCAATGTCGTGTCAGCACTTAAGAAGATCAGACTAAGAGCACGGAGAGCTGATCTTCCTCCATTCGATTGGTGGCTTCAGTTTTTTAGAGGAGGCGCTCTCTTTAATCCGTTACTTTATGCACTAGAGGGCGACTCGCTAACCGCGCCGAATTTTAAACAATTCATCAACGCCTTTAACGAAGCGTCAGCAGAAATCGCTTTAGCGTTTCCAGGGTCAAAAGTGGTGTCATTCAGCGAAGCTCAATTCAACATGGCTTACCAGGTTTTTGTTAAAGACATTAAGGACCAATCAGCGCAAGAAACTGACTTTCTTCTTGATACCGTTCCTAATATCATACATCCTGTTAAAAACGAGCGGCGTGAGACCGTTGAATCGGAGATTCTTGACGCAGCTTCTAGACGTGGCCTCTATCATAGCTCCCTCATCGTAATAGCCGTGCTTTCCTGTCTTTACGATCAAAAGCAAGGGTTCCCTGTCGGACGTAGAATTCTGAAGCCATGCCAGAACTATAGCGAAAAAGACGCCTACAACGCCATGGCTGATCTTAACAACTTAGAGCTTTTCATAAGATGTCGCGCTGAGCTTAAGGAGCTTAAGTCGTTCGCCCTATGTACTTGTGATAAGGCTTTGGCGCTCTTTTGGTGTGGCCTTTCCCCACTCGATGGACATGTTTTAGATGGCGTCCTTAACTATTCCGCCACTTTAGACAAATGTTTATTCCCACGCGCTACTGAAGCCGATCTCGAACGTTTAAGAGTGCGCATGCAGTAAATAGTTTTACATTTTGCTCTGCTATCTCTGGACAAAATGAACTTTATTGTCTAGGGGCAAAATTTGTGATATAGAGAGGACGCGGCTTTCCGCAGGACCCAAAATCCAAAACTCTAGACAAATTGATAAAAGCCCACCCCACCTCTGGGGATTTTTTCGCCCTAAATGGCAAACCCCGGAACGGGACTCCACCCCCCTGGTCAATATGAATGCCACGGCAATTTTTTCAAAAATCTATTCAGGTGGTGCCAGCAGCAGGCCGCCCTGGTATATGCTGGCCCAATAATTTTATGATATGTGCGAAAAGAATCCGGATTGTTTCAATTCAAAAACACTTGTACTGGACACCAATTTTCTCGATCAAATTAACAGGACGATCAAGGAAGAGCTTGGATCTATTGCATTGGGGAAATCTATTGAGCAACAAAGGCATATTTTCCTAAAACGGGCAAAGATAATCATCGAGAAAATCGGCCGCTGTGGAAGTGGTCACGTCTTTATGTCTGAGAAGGTTTACGAAGAAGAAATAGACATATCAAAATTGGATTCTGCGCTGAGATCTGCTGACTTGGATTTTTTTGACAAACTCTGTCTTGATGAAGGATTCTCCACAAATCTTTCCACCCTATATTTGGGAATGATAAACTTAAAAGACCTTTCCGATATCGAGGTACAGGCATTTCAGGGAATGCTATCGGAAGATGTCGGATATGCTGACGCCGGTTTGGCGCTTCTTGCACTTAAGCTATCACAGGACCAAGAAGTCATTGTAGTAACAGACGATCTTATGCTACAAAAGACAATAAAGGACCTGATAAGAAAAGGGACTATAACGCTTAAAGGTCGTTCTCTAAAAACCGAGAATATTCACTACGTAAGCTCGCTCCATTTTCTCAGGAGTCTCCATTGGTGCTGTGAAATGCCCAATGACCGTTGGAGGTCAGCGATTCTGTCATTCATCAAGCATCAAATTAGGCGTTATGAGAGTGGAATGATATCAGAAGAGATATATAAAATCCAGCGGTTGTATGCTGACCAATGCTGGGGGCTAGTGCATACAGAATGTGAGGAAAAAAAGGAGAGGGAGGAAAGAAACGCATATTCCAAATTATTCGGGGTGAACGATGAATGATAAAGGCCAAGAGGTCGTCAGCTTCAGGGAGTATCTCCAGGAAGTCAAGGCAAGGGAAAAATCTGCCACTCTAAGGGAATATACCGATAGGCTCCTTTTTCAGGAAACGGTGAGAGAAGCCCTTAATAGGCTTAAGGATGAAGGGTTCGTTATAAATGAGGGGCTTATAAGGATCGCAGCAGAACACGCGAAAATAGAAGGTTTTGAAAAGCCCGATTTCATGGTTTCAAAAGAGGAAATTCTTTTTGAATTATACCTTCTGACAAACAAAGAAAAAGTTATCATAAAAAAAGATTTCCTCCAAGGTTTGTTCAATGTAATTCAGGCAGATCCAAAAATAACCGCCGTTGTTGCTGTTTGGAATCTAGAGGATTTGCCATCCTGTGCACTCGATGCTTACATTCTAAGAAATTACGTCGAGAAACAGGGGGAAAATATAGATCTCAGAAATGAGAGGATTTCCTCGCTGGATGCATGTATCAGGGATTTCTACGAGGCACAGTTTGTAGACTGGTCGATTCCAGACGAACTTTTTATAGGGGAAGAAGGAGAACAAGTCTCGTTTGCTGTAAAGGATGTGCTCAGGCGATACTTAGATGAAGAGTTCACGAAACTCAAGGATATATCCTTCCGTGTTCCAGAAAAAAGGGAAGCCAAAGAATCCATCCTCAAAGTTGATAAGGGAAAGATTCTGGAAAGGCTGATGGAGTTATTAACGAAGTCTGAACTAAGCAAGGATGATTTTGACAAGCTCGAATGGTTTTTGGATAGAGCTTTGAAGCGAATCAAGCCCGAAAATGATTAAGTCACTTGCGATAAGGAATTGGAAAGCCTTTGAAGACAAGCTTATAACCTTTTCTAAGGGCATCACCTTTTTTGTAGGCCGGAATGGGGTTGGGAAGACCACCGTGCTTGATGCCATATGCCTTGGTGTCACAGGCAAGTGCCCTACTGCCGATTTTCAGGAACTGGTGAGGAATCCACTTCTGCCTGCCGAGGTTCGTCTGGACTTTGAGGTCAACGGAAACCAAGTTTCCTTGATAAGACGGTTCAGACTGGATAGAAAGCTCCCATCCGAGATGGTCATTGATGGTAAGAGAAGGGGTATGGGCTGGGATGATCTCTCATCCTCGGCGCTTGAAGCCCTTGCTGTGGATGAAATGTTTTTCAACCGACTCACCTATATGTCCGAAGGGGAAGTTTTCAGGTATTTGCAAGACCCACCCAGCAAAGCATTAAACGCAAGAGTGCAGGATATCTTTGGGATAGCAAGCCTGCAGGAACTCAAGGAATTTACTGAAGGAATCATAAGGAAATTTTCATCGTCAATAAGAGACATATCCTCTGAGCTAAAAACCATCAGGATTGGAAAGCCTGTGGGAGATTCAGAAATTGCGGCTGCTCAGGATTACCTTGATAAACAAAAGGAAAAAGAGAAGAGAACGCAGGAAGAAAGGGATGAACTGACGAAGGAAATCATGGCGATTAACGAAGAAAGGAGGAAATATGAAGATCTCCAGGGGCTTCTGACAGAAATCGCCGAAAAATACGGATCAGAGATTAGGAGAACATCAAGAGAATCTCTTGATGACGCGCTTTTAGAAGCTATAAAAACTGTTGATTCCGAGATTTCCATCAAAGAGCAAGATCTCAGAAATGGTGAGGTTTCAGTAGGCTCTGTCCAAAACAGGTTAACTTATTTACGGGATATAGAGAGTCTTCTTCAGTCCGTTATTGCTGATACGGAAGAAAAGACCGAGGTCCCATGTCCTATCTGCAAGAGGCCTGTGAGCAAGACATTGGCCGAGCGCCTCATAAATGAAACCAAACAGCAAATAGAGGAAGCAAAAAAAGAGCTCCAAGAAATTCAAGACGCCTCAAGGGCTCTTCAGGAAAAAATCAAGACGCTAAGGCAAAAGGTGAGGGAGCTAAGGGATTATGGGACTAGGCTCAATACCTTTTCAAAGCCCCTTTTGGAGCGGGTCAAGCCGCTTTCCATCGAAAAAGTTGATCCACTCCTTTCCTCGCTAAACTTATCTTTGAAGGAAAAATCAGATATTGAAAAATCTAAGGCTTCTCAACTGGACGGCATCAGGAAAGAAATCGAGCAAAAGACAAATTATCTTGCAGAACTGAAGGCTCAGTCAAAAGAGGCCGACCGACTGAAGCTTCTTAAGGACCGTCTGAATTCATTTTATGAAAGACAAATGCTTACAGAAACAATATCGAGGGCTCTTGAATCCACGCTACAGGAACAGAAAGACCAGAATCTTGCCCATATCTACAAATGGATATCGGAACTTTGGCAAAAATTCAGGCCAGAAAGCCGATGGAACGTTGTATTGGATGATAAAGGAATTATAAGAGTCACAAGTGACGAACGACAGTACGAATTTGCTCATTTGAGCGGAGGAGAGAAGACGGTTCTCTTAATCCTTGCTAGGGTAATCTTATGCAGACTTTTATCAACGAGAGTAGATTTCTTAATGATAGACGAACCCTTGGAGCATCTTGACATTAGAAACCGACGGTCGTTATTGAATTTCCTAGTTGCGGTGTGCAGGAAAAACATTACCCCTCAAATGTTTGTGACAACATTCGAGGAAACGCTGATAAGGAAATATTACGAAGGTGAAAAGACAAGAATAGAACTTCTTGGGTAAGATGCTTCCTATACATCCGTATATCTTGCCAGATGAGCAACTTATCCCCAGAGGCTTAAAAGTCGCAGTATGATCTGGATATGTACAGCGTGTGGCTTGGTGATTAAAGGTGGAGCACAGATGGTTATTCTTGCGCCTTGTCAAATGACCTTTGCTGCCTAGCGGCCTCGGCCCTGGGGCTGCAGATTTTCGACCGCAGAACCCAGACCAGGGGATTGGGACTCCTACCCCCCCCATGGTCGATATTATCTCCATGGAAGTTTTTGAAGTTTTGGTTCCTATTGTCATCTTTAGAGCCTGGCCATCAAACCTTCACCCACTCTTTGATTTCAGCCACTTTAAAATCGCCCAGGTCGCCTCTAAATCCTCGCGATTATAGGTCTTGATCTGGTCTAAAACCTGCGCTCTAAGATCTTCATCCTCCATTTCCGTGGCCTCGATATACCTGGCCATGGCCCAATCTCCCGCACCCTCGGGCAGGGTCCGCTGAAATCCAATATACTTTTCAACCACTTTAAGGCTGTAACTGGGCAAAGGTAGGGCGATAGAATTCTGGGTTATGGGGTGAAGATCTAAGAGATTGGCCTGGACCTGGGCGGCTATGCCATCAGGGTCCCCGTAACGCTTCACATAATTGGCAATGTTGTCGGCTTCATATCGATGCCAGTGCACAAATTTAATATCACCATATTCAGCAAAAATGACCTTCGCCCTACGAAGGAACTTTTCCCAGCCCTCCCGGTCTCCGTCTTTGCCAAACCCAGCTTCTGCCGCTTGAAATTTGCTGGGTCGATCACCAAAAACTTGAAGGCCCCAGAGATAAATTTTATTCGCTTCATCGAGATGAGGGGGAATACCTTCCAAATCGAACATTACATAATTAGGATACTCAGGTAGATTAGGGGGCTGAAGAAGGAATTCACCTTGGGCCATAGCTCTGGCCATTCTCATTATTAACACCGCGTCTTTGCCGACACGCGTAGGCCTTCCTCCTCTGAGGCGCTTGAACTCGGCCAAACTTGCCTCATCAAAGGCTCCAAGAAGCTCATTGAAAGTTCGTATTCCTTTTTCTCGAAGCGCAATGACCAAACCCTGGTCTACTTTATAAACAATAGCGACATCGCGGCTATCCACAGCCTTAGGCCAGCATCTATAATTATAGCCGCAACCACTGCACTTCGACCATCCCACCGGATGGAATGGTTCCACACCAGCCAGCTTGAGGGCAAGGATTTCCCGGAAAGTATTCAATGCCATAAGCCCGCCCCCGTAAGGGAGGTCAACGATGTCCCCTGTCCCACTATGGACCTGGAGGCATAAGGGGGGCTGTCCGAAGTTCTGTTTAAAGAGCCATCCGTAAATCTCAAGCTGGTGCAATATTTCCGGGTGGTCCTTCTCGGTAATTCTGCGGGAAATCTTGGAATCCCGGACGATATATCGCCCTTGTTCATGGATGAGGTAGTCAGGCTCACCAATGATTTCACAGTCGATGTCATCCAGGACCATTCTGGCTCTCAATACAGGTTGATAGAGGACCAGAGCGCCTTGTGCTACACTTTCCTTGGTTTGGTGTTCCCTCTGATCGATGGTCCCCGAACTAAGATCAACATATGATGGGAAGGTTTTCAAATGGGATTGCTCATGCTTTATGCCCAACTTGCGCAGGACTTCTTCATAAGGTCCAGGAGGAGCCTCTTCTTCTCCCCGGTGTTTCAGGTAAATCCGGAGATCGCATTTTGACGGCCTTAGATAGGTATATAAGTCAGTAGCTGTTAGTATCATTCTAACCCTCCCGAGAGCATATGCCCTCTGGTGCTGCTCAAATTATTGCAAAATCTCTTTAATTTCCACTACTTTCGGCCTTTGGCTTTGGTTTTGAGAGTCGACGACTTAATGACCGTTGTCAGTCTATTGCCTTCCAGACTTTCACTCCATTCCTCATGGTTCTCTCGACGCAACCTCCGAGCTCCATCGCCTTGAGCTGATGTTGGATATTTAATTTATCATTCTGTCTGAGCTTGTTGGCTATCTGCCAGATCGGCATCTCGCCTTCGTTCGATAACAGATCGATGATCCTCTCTTGAAATGCACTCGGCGAGATGCATTCAATTTTCAGCGGTCGCTTGGCTTCGTTCCCTTCTTCTTTGTCAGCAGCGACAGCGGGCATGATCTTTTGTCCTTTATCGAACTTTGCTGCATCAGACTCTTCCTCTTGTTCGACTTTCGTTTCCTCCGGGAGTACTGCCTTTATTTCTACCGCACCCGTGTCCTCGGCTCTTCGGCCCATGCTCTCCTGTCGGCTGAACACCTCCTCGTCGGCTTCCTGTCGGCTCAACACTTCAAGCAGATCATCGATAGTCTCCTTGGGCTGCGAGTAGTAGCGTCGGGACGGGATTCGGTAGATTTCCCATCCATACCGCGCAATGATATCTTGGCGCTGGTAGTCCTCTTCCCTCAGCTCGCCATCTTCATAGTGGAAGTCTCCGTCGCACTCGACTGCCAGTCGGCGGCCCTCACCATCGAAGACCACAAAGTCGATAAAGAACCCAGTACACGGCACTTGGGGATACACGGTTAGGCCCCTGGCCACCAAGTCATCAAAGACCTGCTCCTCGAATTTGCTCTGGCACTTCTGGCGTTCGTTTGGACTTCCGAGACGGTCATATAAGCAGTTCTGTTGTAGTTTGACGTATTCGAGGTAATCGCGTACCAGTCCCCGCGGGAAATGCTCAACAGGGACAGAGGTAAAGCAGATCACCTTTCTCCTGGCTCTGCTAAAAGCCACGTTCAGCCTGCCGCGGTCGTGTTCGTCTGATTCTTTTTGTATTGCGGTGATAATGCCCGGTTTTGAGTTGGAAGCATACCGGAACGAGTAAAGGATTATGTCTCTCTCATCGCCTTGGAACCCATCGACAGTTGACACAGTTATCTTATGGCGCTGGATTAGGTCAGGAGTGATCTCTTCGTAGACGATATTCTGTAGAAGTGTGGCCTGCGACCGGAATAGGGAAAGGACACCTACCGAGAGGTACTCTCCTGGGGTATCCCCCTCCAATGTGCCGCTGTCAACAAGATCTTTAAGCTCAGCTATTACGGCTTTTGCTTCGACCACATTCTGGCGCGTTTCATCAGGGTCATCGTATGCCCCTGGAACTAAGCGTATCTCCATGCACGGCTTAAAATGCTTACGCCTAAAGGGAGTGAGAATCCGGAGTCCATTATCATAGAAATGCTCATTGCTAAAATGAATGATGGGCGGCTCAGACCGAAAATGCTCGTTCAAGAACCCTGGCCCAATGTCTTGGCAACCGAGGGCCAAATCCAGGAGCGACTTTCGACCATGCAAAAACATCGAGTTGGGATGGGTGTCCAGCCCGTGCTTCGTCAGAAGAAACTGCACCACTGTATCGCTGAGGAACCTGGTGTTCGGATTCTTCATCTGCTTCTCGTCACCCACAACGATCATCCGTTTTGCCCTGAATGCGAGCGGCAAGACCGCAGCCTGGTTGCACTGCGACGCTTCATCGACGATGAGGTAGTCAAAAAGTCCGGCATGAAGCGGGAAAATTCTCCCGACGTCGTCAATGCTCATGATCCAACAGGGGAAGATGGCGAGGAGTTTAACATAATCGATTTGGTCCCGTAAGTGCATTAACGAATGGGTCTTGCGCTTCTTCTTAAGCACGTGTTTTATTTTGTTGATTTGCCACAAAGTAGCAGGATTGGACGATGCCTCTTTCAGCGCAAGCTTCCTTAGCAAGCCAAGCGCTTTCAAAATGATTCGGAAGTTCTCCTCACGTAGCTCTCCGATCCGGGTCACGATCTCGGCAATGTCATCGGGGTTATTGACCAGGTCTCCCCTCACCAGACTGGATAACCTGAATGCCTCCACTACCTTGTCGGATTCTTCGAGCTCTGGAACATTGTCGCCGGCAATGAATCGGTCTTTGATTAAGCGGCACGTTGCTGATAGAGTTTTCAAGGTCCCATGTTCGAGCTTTATGAGCTCCATATAGCTTGAGAAGTGCTTGCGCAGACCTTTGAGCCAAAGGGTTGTCCTAGTCGCTTCCAGGGTGTCCTCAAGATCGATTAACGCCTGCACGAGGGAGCTTGGGTCCGAATGGCAGGGCCCAGAGAGATGATTGTTTTTTCTGCATCTGGCAACCTCTTTAAGATAGTCAATATACTTCGCTGTCGCCATCAGGCTCTTCTCGAGTTGGCCATCTCCTCTGTCTTTCAAAATCTCGCTGTCAATGTAGCTGGTAAGCCTTTCGTCCACTGAAGGGGGATAGTTCATAAGCGCATCCAGGATAGCGTTATAGACCTCGGCGATATTCGCGCATGCAATTAGGGTTGCCAGGACTGTTTCCTTTTGTGGCGCCTCAAACGGAAAGTTGACCTCCGCCAAGCTGGTGAGCCATTCCAGTACTTCTCTCCTGTGGTTCCAATACATGTACCAGGAATTAAGATTTGCCAGGCATTCTTTTCTACGGACATACGGGATGGCTGGGAGATTGGTTGCCAAAAGTTTCTTACGCGCGGCCCTTGCATCAAAACAGAACCTCCAGGATAGCCATGAATGGCTCGCCTTCTCAAGTACGGGAATAGCTTCAGCCGCCTTTTTCAGAACTGTCTCGTCGGGCCGGTCCGGGTACACCCCATCGAACTTTATAGCGAAGAGTGTCTCAAGCCGTTCATGTATCTTACTCATTATTTCCTGGGCCTGGTTCATGATCTCGCCGTACATGAGGATGTCTCTCCGCACCTTAGGAGGGTCGATCCTGATCTCATGCATAGTCGCAAGCATTTGCATCGAGCGCTTTAAGCTTTCGAGGTTCTCGGAGGCCCACGTCGAAAGCTGCTGCAACTGCTCGGCTATATCATCAGTGTTCTCGCTTACGATATTCAGTTCCTTACAAAGGGCTTTGGCATGAACGTCAGAGATTAGATGCTCCATCGCCCATTCGTATGCCACGAGTAACTTTTCAAGGCCCTTCACTTCCGCTTCGATGCCGTCCGTATCGGTTGCTGGGAACAGGGACATGAGGTCTGTGAGGCTTTCCCCCATGCCGCCAAGGAGCGCCTTGTATGCTGCGAGGGCTTTAGCCACTTGCAAATCCATACCCTTCGGGATTGAGTCGGACGCGTATATCAAATCGTACTGTCTAAGGTCATGGTACTTTCGGTACATAGGATGCTTGTCCCGTTCCAGCTTTTTTAGCTCAGAGAAGCGGGCCGAAAGCCTCTTGATATCGATGTCGTTCTGCTTCAGCCTGCCGACCTCATTGTCGAAATTTTCCATAAGATCGAGCAAACTCCGGCTGCTGACATAGGCATTGAACCCTTCAATTTTCGTAAGGAGATCCACAAGTGACTGCTTTTCACCCTTAAGCAAAGACATAGCAAGGTAATCAATTTGGGGGAGGTTTTTGGTTATGATCTCAAGGGCCTTGCTCTGGTGGCTCGATATGAGGACTGTCTTGCCCTGGGATATGAGATGGCAGGCTAGGTTTGCAATCGTCTGCGATTTACCAGT
>Ga0187771_10003168_pt1 | contig 11460 bp, 8 predicted proteins | sample 0116_SJ02_MP15_1_FD_133139 | JGI IMG/M metagenome (GOLD analysis project Ga0187771, IMG submission 133139) | Tropical peat soil microbial communities from peatlands in Department of Meta, Colombia - 0116_SJ02_MP15_10_MG | ecosystem: Environmental > Terrestrial > Soil > Wetlands > Peat | place... | reverse complement strand
CCATTGGCGGGCGTCCCATTTCAAGATAACCAAGCGCCGGGGATCGCGGACGGGTAACGGACGGAGCATAACCGCGTCAATCAGGCTGAAAATCGCGGTGTTGGCGCCGATGCCCAGCGCGAGCGTAATGACGGCAACGGCCGTGAAGCCCGGATTCCTCCGCAACATCCGCATGCCGTAGCGAAGGTCCTGCCAGATGCTCGCCAGAAAGTCTTTTCCGCCTCCCCCGGCCAGGACAATGGGTTTCTGCGTTGCCTCCTGCTCCACCTGCCGCAGGCCCCGCGCCAACAGGTCTTGATCACTTAGCTCTTCGATCGCCATGCTTCGGGCTGCCTCTTTCGTCGCCCCGCCGGAGAGCAATTCCTCGTAGCGATCCTCCAGGTGCTGCGCCAACTCCTCGACGATCTCCGCCTCGCGGGCCGGCGCGAGTTTCGAATTCGCCAGCCGTTTCAGTATCTCGTGACGCCAGTCATTCATAGACGCCTCCTTCGCGCCGCTTGCACCTTTTCCCTCATCACCTGCCACTAGCCACTCGCCCCTGCTTCATTCAGGCATGTTCAGCCTCCACGATGCGGTTGATAGCCTCGACGAACACCTGCCAGCCACGACGCTGCGAAGCCAAAACTTTTCGCCCCTGCGGCATCAGGCGGTAGTAGCGCCGCCGCCGCTGCCCGCTCTTCTCCACCCATCGGCCTTGGACCCAACCGCGCTTTTCCAAGCGGTAGAGCAGCGGGTAGAGCGAGGCCACGTGGAAGCGCACGGCGCCCGCCGAGCGTTGCTCGATGAGTTTCGAGATTTCATAGCCGTGCCGAGGCCGAGCCTCCACCAGCGACAGGATCAGCAGCTCGGCACTGCCCTTCTTCCACTCGAGATCAGATGGTTGCGGTCCCATATGTGGCGCTTCCATATATTAACCATCATCGGCCGGCGGTGTCAAGCGAATTTTCCGCCATCACGAGCAACTGCCAGGCCCCGCCCCGGCATGCTACCCTCCGTATCCCCGATCCCCGCCGCAGCACCCGAATGTGGTATACAGATTTCCGCACCGCGTCCCTGGCATTGGAGGAGATTGGTTATGACAGCATTCGGTGAGTCTCAGAGGCAGAGGAATCTTGATCGTCCCGCTTTCGTCTCGATGGTGATCGTGCTCGCAACGGGGAGCGTCTGGCTGACAGCTCTGGCGGGCGCCCAGCACCCCGCCGCGTCGGCTGGACCCAGAACCGCGCGCGCTATTCCCGATCACCTGGCGATGACGCCGCCCATGGGCTGGAACAGTTGGGATTCATACGGTTTTACGATCGACGAGAAGGAGTTCAAGGCGAACGCCGATTGGATGGCGGAACATCTGAAGCCCTTCGGCTGGCAGTACGTCGTGGTTGATGAAGGATGGTTTTTGCGGAACCCGGAAAGTGGCGGCAAACCCGCCTGGCAATTCACTCTGGATGAGACCAGCCGTTACGTGCCCGCCTCGAATCGTTACCCCTCGGCGGCGAACAGCGCGGGGTTCAAACCGCTTGCCGATTACGTTCATTCGCTCGGTCTGAAATTCGGTCTTCACATCGTACGAGGCATTTCGCGCCAAGCGGTGGCGAAGAACACGCCGATTGCCGACTCGCCCTATCACGCCGCCGACGCCGCCGATGAATCCGACACTTGCGCATGGAACTCCGACAACTACGGCGTCAAGGACAGCGCGGCGGGGCAGGCCTACTACGACTCGGTTGCCCGCCTCTACGCCGGGTGGGGGCTGGACTTCATCAAGGCGGATTGCATCTCGAGCCGTCCTTACAAGGAGAGCGAGATTCGCATGATCAGCGCCGCGCTGAAGAAGACCGGGCGGCCCATCGTCCTGAGCCTATCGCCCGGGCCTACATCGCTAGCCAACGCCGCGAGCGTGCGCCAATACGCTCAGATGTGGAGAATCTCCGATGACTTTTGGGATTATTGGGATCACACGAAAGACCAGGACCAAAACTGGACGCAGACCCTGCACGGACAGTTTGCGGCGGCCGTCGGCTGGGCGCCGCACATCGAGCCGGGCCACTGGCCGGATGCCGACATGCTGCCCATCGGATACATCGGCCCGCACCCCGGCCTGGGTCCGGCGCGCCAGACGCGCTTTACGCACGACGAGCAGCGCACGCTGATCACGCTTTGGTCCATCATCCGCTCGCCGCTGATCATAGGTGGCAATCTGACTCAGAACGATGAATGGACCACCGCGCTCCTCACCAACCCGGAGGTCATCGCCGTGGATCAGCACTCGACCGGGAATCGGCCGCTGATCGTGGCGAACAGCACCGTGATCTGGTCAGCGCGACCCGAGGACGGAAAGGGATACTATCTGGCGGTGTTCAATCGAGGCGACAGCCCGCAGACGACTGAGCTTGCCTGGAACGAGGTGGGGCTGGTGGCGGGCAGGGCGTATAAGGTGCGCGACCTCTGGGAACACACAGACCTCGGCGCCCAGAGCTCCCTCAAGCTAACCCTTCAGCCCCACGCTTGCGTGCTCTATCGGCTGACTCCGGAGAAATGACTTGCGATTTTGTCTTCGCTGACCCTGGCCAAGTGACGCATCCCGAGGAATGGTGACGGGTACGCCTCGATGTCCTTAGTCGGGACGGAACTGTCCCGCCTTGCGACCGGTGTATGGTGTACAATCGTGGCTCGGTACGGAACACAATCCGCGAGCATAAAACATTACACATGATCATAGAGACAACCAGCCAAGGGAAGGCAGTGGTAATCAAGATCGGCGGACGCATGGATGCGGAGAGCACCGGAAAGTTCGATGCCGCTTGCGACCGCTGGGTCCAGGGCGGCGCCCTCCACTTGGTGCTGGATCTCGCCGAATTGCAATATATCAGCAGCGCGGGACTCGGGTCCATCCTGCGCGTCACTCAAAAACTGCAGGGTGCAGGCGGCGCTGTTCTTCTGTGCGGTGTGAAGGGACTGGTTCGGGAAGTTTTCGAAGTTACGCATCTACTTACTTTATTCAAGGTTTTCGATTCCGTCGAGGCGGCCTGCCAGAGTATCCAATGAGTGAAGAACTCACTCGTCTTGAGCTTCCCGCCGACATCAGTTCGCTTCAGAGATTCACCGAATTTGTGCGCCGCGGCGCTGAGGCGGCGGCTTTTTCAGAAACAGACCTGCGTCACCTGGAATTGGTGCTCGAGGAAATCGTGGTGAATGTGGTCCGGTATGCTTACCCGGAGGGAGAACGAGGAACCATTGAAGTGGGCTATGTCGTGGAAGGGGGGACGACCTTGTTCGTGCAGGTGAGCGACACCGGACGGGCTTTCGATCCGCTGGCCAAGGATCCGCCCGACCTGCGGCTGAGCTTGACGGAGCGCCCGATCGGAGGATTGGGAATCTACCTCTTGAAGCAGTTCGCGCGTTCCATTAACTACGGGAGAATCGCCAACCGGAACGTGTTCACGTTTCGGCTGGGGGCCGGCAACTGAAGAACATGACAGGTAAGAATAGCGGCGTCGACGAAGATTCTAATCCAGCGCAGATTCGTTGATACGAATTCGATATTGAAACTTGTTCTCCGTCTAACACAATGAAAACAAGTCAAATAAATGTCTTGACAGTGCATCTCGTATAGGATATACACATGTGCAGTGCCCAGCAACTCAATCGGGAAATGCGAGTGCCTTCGATGCGGTCACAATTGGTGGCCTCGCAAAGAGGGTACACCAGTGACCTGCCCTCACTGCAGATCGCCGTACTGGAACATACCAAAGGGAACGAACGATCCAGTTTCAGCGAAAGTAAGGGCGGAAAATTCCCAAGAGAGATTCTACAGCGCCATGAGGCCGAAAGTGCCTTCGACCGACGCGCAGTTGTCCCAAAAAGGAGGAGGTATGACGCTTCAACCTCGCAATGTGAAATATTTGGTTTTGATCGGGGCCGTCGTTATCGCCGGGACGGCCATCTGGTATTTCTCGAGAACTTCGTCGACTCCCACGAAGGAAAAAATCCAGGGCGCGATAGGCCAGCGGGCGGTTGAGCGCAACACGAAGGTGGCTGAGTCTGAAGTCGCTGTCACCCCCGGGGAAGCGCCGGTCGCCGTGAAAGAGTTCCTGAAGAGCAAGGAATTCAGGAAGCTCGCCGACAACCAGTCGTTCCAAACGTTGATGACCAACCAGGCGTTCGGCGCCTTGCTGAAGAACGACTCCTTCCAAAGCTCGCTGAAGAATGACTCCTTCCAGAGCTCGCTGAAGAGTGATGCCTTCCAGAGCTTGCTGAAGAATGAATCCTTCCAAAGCTCGCTGAAGAATGACTCGTTCCAGAGCTTGCTCAAGAATGACTCGTTCCAGAGCTTACTGAAGAATGCCTCCTTCCAGAGCTTGCTCAAGAATGAGTCGTTCCAGAGCTTGCTGAAGGATGCCTCGTTCCAGAGCTTGCTGAAGAATGACGCCTTCCAGAGCATGCTGAAGAACGCTTCCTTCCAGAGCTTGCTGAAGGATAGCTCGTTCCAAAGCTCGCTGAAGAGTAGCTCCTTCCAAAGCTCGCTGAAGAATGAGTCCTTCCAGAGCTCGCTGAAGAATGAGTCCTTCCAGAGCTTGCTCAAGAATGAGTCGTTCCAGAGCTTGCTGAAGGATGCCTCGTTCCAGAGCTTGCTGAAGAATGCCTCCTTCCAGAGCTTGCTCAAGAATGAGTCGTTCCAGAGCTTGCTGAAGGATGCCTCGTTCCAAAGCTCGCTGAGGAATGATTCCTTCCAGAGCTCGCTGAAGAATGATGCCTTCCAGAGCTTGCTGAAGAGCGAGTCCTTCCAAAGCTCGCTCAGGAATGACTCCTTCCAGAGCTTGCTGAAGAATGACTCCTTCCAAAGCTTGCTCAGGAATGATTCGTTCCAAAGCTTACTGAAGAATGATTCGTTCCAAAGCTTGCTGAGGAATGATTCCTTCCAAAGCTTGCTGAAGAATGACTCTTTCCAGAGCTTGATGAGCCTGCAGAATGCCGCAAGTTACATGAAGGCTGAAATGCAGTCGAACCTCAAGTCGGAGTAACGATGTGTTGTGGAGCCCGGTCCGGCTGGTGAAGGACCGGGCCCACGCCCTCGGGAAACCGAACTTCCGAGGATGCCGGACTCCCCGCGCGGGCCGCAAAACACTGGACATCCGGACCCTTCTCTGATATCCCTTCTTCCCAGCGGCTTTCCTTTCCAAATAGTTTTCTCGGCTCGAACGCTGACCGACCGCGCGTCGAGGGCCGCTGCTTCTCTTTCAGAGTTCTTTAAAGGCGGGGCATGTTCAAAACCAGCCGGCGGGCTCTCCAAATCGCAACTTTTCTTCTGCTGGGGTGGGCCAATCTGCAAGCGGCCCATCCCAAGCTTTATTTTCAGGAGACTGAGCACGTCCGGGTAATCTATTATGACCCAGCGCACGAATACTTGGTTCCCTACCTGATCCGTTGTTTTGAGAACGCCCTCAGATTTGATCACAAGCTTTTCAACTTCACACCCTCTCAAAAAGTCACCATCCTGCTCGAGGATTTCAGCGATTTCGGCCACGGGGGAGCGGGCAGTATTCCCTTCAATAACATCGACATTGGTTTGGCCCCACTGAGCTACGTCTATGAAACATTGCCCGCCAACGAAAGAATCAGCGCCATCATCAACCACGAAATGATCCACGTCGTGATGGGCGACAAAGCTTCCCGCAGTGACCGGCGGGCGCGCCGGGTTTTCTTTGGCAAGATTAGCCCTTCGGCGGATGATCCCGTCGCGATCTTCTACAGCAGTCTGGCCAGCCCACGGCAATTCTCTCCGCGCTGGTATCACGAAGGCATGGCGGCGTTCATGGAAACATGGCTGTCCGGCGGTCTGGGACGCGCGCTGGGTGGATACGACGAAATGGTGTTTCGCACCATGGTGCACGACGACAGCTACATCTACAGTTATGTCGGATTGGAATCCGAAGGCACGGCCATCGATTTCCAGGTGGGCGCCAATTCCTATCTGTATGGAACGCGGTTCATGACTTATCTGGCTGACCATTACGGGGTGGGAAAACTCCTTGAGTGGGTAAGCCGAACGGATTCGAGCCGAAGATATTTCGCCTCCGAATTCGGAAAGGTTTATGGCAAGCCTCTCAAGGAGATTTGGGACGAATGGATTGCCGCTGAACACTCGTGGCAGACGGCGAACCTGGCCCGAATCCGGCAGTACCCTGTCACCCAGCCTCGTCACCTTCCCTTCGAGTCACTGGGCTCGGTTTCGCGCTGTTATTATGATCCGGAAACGAAAACCCTCTACGCGGCCGTGCGGTATGTGGGACACATGGCCCACCTGGCGGCCTTGCATCCCGACACCGGGACTATTGAGCGCTTGAAAGACGTCCAGGGCGCATCCCTCTACTACGTTACTTCCCTGGCCTTTGACGGGACCCACCACAGAATCTTTTACGCCTCAAACAACGCAAACTGGCGCCATCTCAATGTTTTTGACCTCACCACCCACCGCGCGCGGCGACTGATCAAGGATACCCGAACCGGCGACCTGGTTTACAATTCCGCCGACCAGTCGCTATGGGGAATGCGCCATAACAATGGATTATCGTCGCTGGTGCGAATCCAGCCTCCCTACGTCAAAGTTGAGCCGATCCACGTGTTCCCTTACGGCACGGACCTTTTCGACATCGACATTTCCCCTGACGGCAAGGATTTGGCGGGCTCCCTGGCCAACTTGAGTGGGGAACAGAAGCTGGTTCGGTTCAGCATCGGGAACTTGCTGAAAGGGGATAGCACGTATGAGGTGCTTCACGATTTCGGGTACAACTCGCCTGAAAGCTTTGTTTACTCTTCAGACGGCCGCTATCTTTACGGAAACTCTTACCAGACAGGAGTTTCCAATATTTTCCGTTACGATTTAACGAGCAAAAAAATGGAAGTGCTGAGTAACGCCGAAACCGGCCTGTTCCGGCCCCTGCCCCTCCCTGACGGCACCTTGATCGCTCTCGAGTACACGGCCAAAGGATTCGTGCCTTCAGTTGTTCCCACGAAACCGTTAAATGACGTGAGCGCGATCAATTACCTCGGGCAGGATTTGTTTGAGAAGACTCCAGAGCTTAAAACCTGGAAACTCCCTCCGCCTTCGACGATCAACACAGAAAAAGTAATCACCTCATCCGGCAGTTATTCGCCGTTGCGAAGCACGCGTCCCGTTTCCATTTATCCGATTATCCAGGGGTACAAGAACACCGCGGCAGCCGGCTTACGAATGGATTTGTCCGATGGTCTGCGGCTGGCGGGCGGGGATTTGACGGCGTCCTATTCACCCAGCACCGTGCAGCCGCTCAAAGAGCGGTTTCACTTCCGCCTTTCGGGACGCCTTTGGAACTGGAAAGTGACCAGCTATTACAATAACGCCGATTTCTACGATCTCTTTGGCCCCACGAAGGTGAGCCGCAAAGGCTTCGCGTTAAAGATCGAGCAACAAAAGAGCTTGCTTTTCGACACGCCACGGACCCTCGACCTCAACTGGAGCCTGGCGGGCTATGCGGGCCTCGACACGTTGCCGCAATATCAAAACGTGGCGGCGCCCGTCAGCCGGTTCTATATTGGCACCCTCGCCCTTAAATACTCGAGCTTGGAAAGGTCCTTGGGCGCCGTGGAAGATGAAAAAGGCACGGAGTGGAAGTTAGAGTCGGATTTGACCTACACCGGTCGCAAAAGCTTTCCTGCGATTTACGGTACCTACGATCGCGGGTTCCTGCTCCCCATCTATCACAATTCCTCACTTTGGTTCCGTGGCTCGATGGGCAAAGCTTTCGGCAACCCGAACGACCCCTTCGCCAACTTCTATTTTGGAGCGTTCGGCAACAACTGGGTAGACCATGGCACCATAAGCCGCTACCGTGACTATTATAGTTTCCCGGGCGTAAAGCTGGACCAGATCAGCGCCACGAGCTTTGCGAAATTGTTGGCGGAGTGGAATCTTCCTCCCGTCAGATTTCGCCGGGTGGGATCCACGGTTCTTTATTTGAACTGGGCCAGGCTGTCGTTCTTCTCGTCGGGAATGGCGACCAATTTGGGCAACGCCACTGTCCGCCAGGGCTTCGGTAATATGGGAGCACAATTGGATTTTCGTACGGTCCTGTTCACCTATTTTAATCCGACCTTCTCAACGGGGTATGCTTTGGCAAGGGATGATCGAGGGCATCTCACCGGCGAATACATGGTCTCTCTCAAACTTCTTTGACCGGCGCCTTGGGAGGTTTCGGCATTTCTAACGATCTTGCCAGGTTGGGCCTCAGCATTCTCCCGGTATTTGCATTTCTGTTTGGCCTCCAGTTCCTCGACAGCTACCAACTGGTCCACCTGCGCCGAATCCTGATGGCGGTGTTGATCGGGTGCCTGATCGCCACTGCTTGCTATGGCATCAACAGCGCGGCATTCATCACGATGCCTGTTCGTGGCCGCTGGTACGCAGTCTTCGGAGTGCCAGTGGTCGAGGAAGGTCTGAAAGCGATCTACCTTGTGTACCTGATTCGCGCCTGCCGGGTCGGCTTCATGGTGGACGCCGCCATCTGCGGTTTCGCTGTGGGGGCCGGTTTCGCCGCGGTGGAAAATGTCGTCTACGTGCAAGCGTTTCCCGACAGTTCTCTGTTTCTTTGGACCGTGCGGGGCTTTGGAACGGCGATGATGCATGGAGGGGTCAGCTCGATATTCGCCATCATTTCCAGTAGCCTTTCCGGCCGCCGCACCCCACCTTCCTGGCGGGCCTTTGTGCCCGGGCTGGCGTTGGCGATCCTGATTCACTCCGCGTACAACCAAGCCCTGTTCCCGCCCTTGCCATCGACGGTCGCCATTTTGGTCGGGTTACCCATCCTGTTGTCCTTGATCTTCCTTCAAAGCGAGCGGTCCTTGCAAACGTGGCTGGGGAGCAAGTTAGACAAAGACATCGAGCTGATGGAGATGATTTCTACCGGCCGCTTTGCGGAAACCAGGGCGGGATCATACTTAAGATCGCTTCGCAACACTTTTCCGCCGGAACTGGTGGGCGACATGCTCTGCCTGCTTCACCTTTCACTGGAATTAAGCGCGCGCGCCAAGGGAGACCTGTTGAGACGCGAGGCCGGATTCCCCCTCACCCCCGATCCTTTGCTTCCCGCCAAATTTAAGGAGCTGGCCTATCTGGAAAAGAGCATTGGGCGCGCCGGAAAACTCGCGCTGGCGCCGCTGCTCTCCATGAGTACCCGTGACCTGTGGGAGATTTACATGCTCAGCCAGAGTAGCGCCGTCAAATGAACGAGCCCGAAGCTCGACCGTTCATGGCAGAGATGAGCGGCGATCTCTGCGCCACCCGTGCCGCGTCATTGGTTCGGCGAACTATTTGGAACGGATGGTGTACCGCACCAGGACGCCCTCGACAAACAGGGCTTCCACCGCGTTCTCACCCTGCTCATAAGTGGAGCGGCTGACGTCCAGCGTTCCTTCCTTCCCGCGCCGCACCTCCACGGGACGCCCGAGCAGAGCATCCACGTCATTCTCCAACATGCCCTTGTGTATTCCCGCCGGGGCAACCCCCGCGGGGGCAGCGGGCGCCGGAGGCTGCGCCGCAGGCGGGCTGGGCGCGGCAAAGTCGACATGCTGTGCGAGCGCCTGCATGACGGCATCGGGCGTCAACGTTTCCAGCACCACGCCCTGCGGATATCGGAGGTTGAAGCGCGACCCCGACTGAAGAGCGCGCTGGTAGATTCGCTGCCGGCGCTCTTCCTCCGCCAAGGTGGCCGCGGCGCGGAGGCGTGCGTCCTCGCGCTCACGTCTCTGCTGCAAGTCGTCCAGCTCGTCTCGCATCTCGCGCTTTTGCTGCGGGTCGGTCACGGTTTTGATGTCGCGCTCCAGGTCCTTCTCGCGGGCCGATTTCGGGGTGGGCGTGAAGGCGACTGAAGTATCCGTCTCATCGCCCGCCGTGCCGTAGCCGCCGCCGGCCAGGTGGAACTCCACCAGCTTGTCCTTCACTTTGATCTTGGTGATCGGCGCGGTGTCCCCGGAATGGAGCGAGATGCCGAAGCGCTTCAGGCGTTGCGAGTAATCGCTGTAATTAATGTCCGGCTGGCGGCTCGGGAAGACGTCCACGCCGTCCTTGTTCGCGGGCATATCCATCTTCACCGTCACCGTCCGGCCCACGAAGTATTGGGCCAGCGCATCCTCAGTCTGGCCGCGCAGAAGGGACGGCGCAAGCAGACTTAGCCACAGCAGCGGTACAAGTCCTCGCAGATTTCGATTGACCATGCTTTCCTCCGATCGCGGGCGAACCTCGCCCTCTATATTGCCTTCGCGCTTGTGAAGCGCGGGTGTCCCCACCCGCGATTAAAACCCCGGCCAAATTCTCGAAATTACGGATCGGCCGCGCCCGCTTTCGCATCGAGTTCGCTGTCCAACCGTAGCGGCAGCGTCGCGGAGCGAAACGTGACCACAAGGTGCACCACGGAACCCAGCAGTGCCGCCGCGAATCTTAGCACAGGCGGCGTGGGTTCAACGACAGCGATCCAGGCGCTTGGATGATCGGGCGCTGATACCAGAAGAAAGCCAAATTCATGGGCCCTGGAGAGCCGTGCGGGCAGACACAACCATGTGTGACGGCCATCACAGCATCGGGTGATTCTATTTCGGATAATCCGGTCCGAAAGTGAGGAATTCTTGAAGCCGATCCTCGAAGGCCGTGTATACTATGCGCTGAAATGCCTCGTTTGCCTGGCCGAGTCAGACGCGCCCCGGAGGGCAAAGGATCTGGCGCAGACCACACGAATACCTCCCTCCGAGACGGCGAAGATCCTTTACCAATTAACGTGGGCCGGGTTGATCTCCTCCAGGCGTGGGCCCACCGGGGGCTTTTGGCTGCGGCGGCCGTCAACCCAAATCCACGTCCGTGATGTGATGACTTTCTTTCAGCCGCCCGACGAACCTGATTCCGGGAGTTCGGAGGATTCCATCTTGAGAGTCTGGCGGAAGAAAGGCGGAACGCTCCATCCCAGTTTCGAAAAGCTCAGCTTGGCCGAGCTCGTGAGGGAGAGCCACAGGATTTTAGGTTCGAGCGGCCGCGCTGCGCGGGGCAAGACGTCCGGCGCTGAACCGACGAAATAGCAGAAACGCGGTACAGAAAGACCACACGCAACTTAATATTTGACGAGGTATTTTGTCATGGCCGCCTTGCTCAGGAGGAATTTTTGTTTTTTTGCGATCTTGGCCGCCGGCTCTTTCGCGCACGGGCTCCTCGTTCAGATGCCGCGCACATCAAAAGCTGTACCGGGAGTTCGGCGAGTTCGAGGAGACACACGTGCGCCGGCTAAAAGAAAAACTGGCTGAGAAGCGCCGGCATGGGGATTCCACTGCCAGGTGAGCCGATGCAGGGATTGTGAATCCCCAACTGAATTTTGAATTCTGGAGTGACTACCCAAACAAGGAGGGGGCTATGAAAAAAGCGGTGATTTCTTTACTTGCGTCAGT
>Ga0187771_10003166_pt1 | contig 11464 bp, 10 predicted proteins | sample 0116_SJ02_MP15_1_FD_133139 | JGI IMG/M metagenome (GOLD analysis project Ga0187771, IMG submission 133139) | Tropical peat soil microbial communities from peatlands in Department of Meta, Colombia - 0116_SJ02_MP15_10_MG | ecosystem: Environmental > Terrestrial > Soil > Wetlands > Peat | place... | reverse complement strand
GATGAAGAACTCCAGGCATGGCTTCGCCATAATCGGAACCCCTGAGAATCCGCAAGGCGTGGTCACCGAGTGGGACATAATTAGCAAGGTAGTTTCAGAGGGACGGGACCCTCGAAGTGTAACAATGGAAGAGGTCATGACGAAGGATCTCCTCACCATCGACGCAAGCACTCCACTTTCAGCCGTGTCTCAAATCATGACGGAGAAGGGGGTGCGCCGTCTCCTGGTGAAGGAAGGGAACCAAGTTGTTGGGTTCATCACGGGGAAGACGATGCTGGCCCGGATGAACGAGTACGTGGACAATATCTCAGCGCAGATAAGTAGGCTCCAGGCCCCCTGGGTCTGAAGGACAGGCATTATTATGACGGTCACAGTGTATGTCGATGGCCTGGCGGAACCTTCCAATCCGGGTACTGGGACGTACGGCTACGTGATTTATGACGGGCCGAAGAAGTTGGGGGAAGGGTCAGGTCTGGCCGGGTATGACGTGACCAGCAACTACTCCGAGTATACCGCCCTAGAACAGGCGCTCACTAAGCTGAAGTCCATGAAGGTCGAGGGGGACGTGCTGGTCAAGTCCGACTCCAAACTGCTTGTGGGGCACCTGAGCGCTGGGTGGAAGGTGAAGGGGGGGATGTACGTCGAGAAGCTGAAAGCAGTCAGGGACCTTCTCAAGGAGTTCGGCTCGGTGAGATTTGAGTGGATCCCAAGGGAGCAGAACCAGGAGGCAGACCTGCTCACTAGGGTTGCCTACGAGAAGTATCGGCGATAGATGGGCCCGCCCGGAGTTGGACCGGGGATTCTAGCGCGCGTAACTACACGCGATTCGCCGTGTGAGAGCGACGTCATAACCAGGCTAGACCACGGGCCCGAGGATGCCGTCCGAGAACCCGATATTTGCGTTTACTTCTTGAGTCCTACCGATCTATTCTTCAGCCTCAGGTCCGAAGACTTGCACTTCCTGCACCTCTCTGCGTTCAGAGGGTTCCTTGCCCCGCACCTTAGGCAGACCTTGAGGAATAGCCTCCTCTTCTGTGCGATCTGCTTCTTGGTGGCATCTGCGATGGGCAATATCTCGACCTGGTTGTCGGGGCGCCTTGCGACTCGCGACTATAAGTTTTCGGTCTCCGCCTGATGGGTTCGGCTTGAAAACCCTCGAAATCGCCCCCCTTTGAGCCGGTTAGGGCGAACGCCTTTATCGCGTGACGTGTGTTCTGGCCGCCCGAAAACGAGATGTTTCTGAGTACAAGTTATAGAAGAGCAATTGGCAGAGGCGTTACAATAGGCATAGTGCTAATCATAATCATAGTAGCCGCTTTCGCCATCTACTACGCATCTAGCAGCACCTCAACCACCACGACCACTTCGACCACCTCGACCACTACAACCACTCCGACAACAAGCACCACCGCTTACAAGGACACGCTCATCATCGGCACGACAGACGCGGTCCAGACCACCATCGACCCGGCCGATGCCTACGATTACTTTGGCATCAACATGATCGACAACTTGGGCGCGCCGCTGATAGACTTCGCACCTGGGACGACAAACACAGGTCCGTCCGGCCTCCAACCAGCCCTGGCGACGAAATGGTCGGCCAGCGCAGACGGGCTCACCTACACCTTCATCCTCCGCTCTGGGCTGAAATACGACGATGGCACTCCGTTCAACTCTACAGACGTGAAGTTCAGTGTCGAGAGAGGAATTGCCATCGCCGACCCTGACGGTGCCTTCGTCGGCCTCGGCATCGGTTCAGCGGCCTCGGCGTCGATCGCAATCGGCAGCATAACGACGCCTAACGCGACGGCCGTGGTGTTCCACCTCTTGCACCCCTTTTCGGCATTCCTGAGCCTGATGACCTTCGCCATCATGTACCCGGTCAACCCGAACAAGGTGCCCGCGGTGCACTGCAACCCCTGCAACGACCACACGGGCATCGTCAACTTCACGTCGAGCAGCGCGGCCGCGAGCAACCCTAACGGCCTCGGGCCGTACACCCTCACCTCGTGGACCAGGTCTGGGACCAAAGAGGTCCAGATGGTCCTGACCGCCAACCCCAACTATTGGAACTACCCCTCATACCCGAAGACCCACACCATAATCATCAAGTTCTACCCTGACGCCACATCACTTGCGGCCGCCGTAAAGTCCGGAGATGTGGACATGGGCTACAGGCAGTTCCAGACCACCGATATCCAGAGTTTCATGACCACGTCGGGACTGAAGGTCTATGCTAGCCCAGGCGCTTTCATTCAGTACCTGGTCTTTAATGAAAAACAGGCGCCATATAGTGACATAAACGTCAGACAGGGTATCGCCGCGGCGCTTAACAGGACCGACCTCGTCGACACGGTCTTCGCGGGAACTGCAACCCCGCTCTACGCGCAAATCCCGTTAGGTATGAGTGGACACATTGACGCTTTCGAGACAGCCTATGGCGCAGGCCCCAACTACACTCTGGCAAGGGCAGACCTGGCGAAGTCCGGCTATAGCGCCAGCAACAAGCTCGTCGTGACCCTGACGTATGAGACCACAGGACACTATCCTCAGAGCGCTGACCAGGCACAGGTCATAAAGAAGGACCTCGAAGCAAGCGGTGTCATTACAGTCAACCTAAACGGGCTTGACTGGCCGACAACGCATGCGGCCAGGGCTTCAGGCAACTACGGAATGCTCATCTACGGATGGTACCCCGACTTTATCGATCCTTTTGACTACACCCAACCATTCTTCCAGTCGTCTGGTGCCTCATGGCTGCACGACGGTTACAACAGCTCAGCCATGGACGGCCTAATCGCCCAGTCCATAGCCGCGACGACGCCCGCACAGGCAACATCCATCTACGGCCAGATTCTGACCCTCTCGGCAAAGGACGTTCCACTAGTCCCACTGTACCAAGGCGGTTCCAACTGCTGCGGTGTGGTGGCGAAGACTGCTGTGGGCGGAGTCTATCTGGACGTCACTCTGATCTTCAGGCTATCGACCCTCTACGAGACACAATAGAGGAAGGGGAGTACAATGGAAGTGCTTCCCCCCTCCCCCATTTTCAGATGAGCCTCAAGAGCTACATAATAACGCGGGCTCTTCTCACAATACCGACCGTACTCCTTCTCGTTACGATTGTGTTCCTCATCGTTAGGGTGCTCCCGGGAGACCCGGCCCTGCTGCACTTTGGAAAGCAGATCAATCCCGCAGCCTTGGCAGAGGTCAGGCATGCCCTCGGCCTGGACGTCCCAATATACGTTCAGTACTACAACTACATCGTTGGCCTCTTCCAGGGGAATCTAGGAATAGCCTTCTCCAACGAGTTGCCGGTGGCCCCCCAGATCCTATCGGCATTCCCGGCAACGCTCGAGCTTACCATAGGCTCGATGCTGGTGGCCATACTAGTGGGGGTGGTCCTCGGGGTCAGGTCCTCCAGGAAGTACGGGTCGGTGGAGGACACGGTAATCCGGACGTTTGGGGTAGTAGTGTACTCCATCCCCGTATTCTTTCTTGGGCTCATTCTCATCGCAGTTTTCGCGATAGGGTTTCACGTACTGCCCTCCGGGGGCAGGATTGAGGGCCTCGTTCCCACAGGGGGGACAATACTCGGGGTGCACGTCCAGACGGGGCTCTACACCGTCGATTCCCTCCTCGCAGGGAACTTGGGGGGGTTCGTGGACGCGGTGCGCCACCTGATCCTCCCCTGCACGGCACTGGGGCTCTACATCTCGGCTGTGTTCCTCCGGATAACTCGGAGCAACATGCTCGATACGCTTGGGCAGGAATACGTTACCGCCGCCAAGGCGAGGGGGCTGAAGGAACGGACCGTCCTGTATTCCTATGGGCTGCGGAACGGCCTCCTCCCGGTCCTTACCATAATGGGGCTTGAGTTCGCCGGCCTGATGGGCGGAGCTATACTGACGGAGACGACCTTCGCGTGGAACGGGATAGGCACCTATATTGTTGGAGCGATCACCGCCCGGGACTACATCGCCATCCAGGGGGCAGTTGTCTTCTTCGGGATACTCGTCGCGCTCGTTAGCTTGGTCGTGGATATCCTGTACGCCTACCTCGACCCGAGGATCAGATACTAGGTGCTCCCATGAAAAAAGAATCCGACTCGCGAGTGAAGCCGGCAATCAACTTCTTCCTCACCCTCCCGCGATTCGGAACAGGGGGGAAGATGGTGGTCATTGGTATCGCCATAGTCGTTGTCCTTCTCGCGATGACAATCCTGTCCCCCGTCATAGCGCCCCACGATCCGACCGCACTCAGCGTCGGGCCAGCAGACTCCAGTCCATCCTTGGCCTTTCCAATGGGCACCAACAGACTCGGCCAGGACATCTTCAGCAGGATGATAGCCGGCGGCGCCACCATGATGGAGGTAGCGGGGCTCTCGGTGCTCATGTGCTTCCTAATCGGGGTCCCTCTGGGACTGGTCGCTGGCTACTCGAGGAGGATGGTCGACGGCCCACTTTCACTGCTGATGGACTCGCTCTACGCTTTTCCAGGGCTCGTACTGGCAATCGCAATCGCGGCAGTGTTGGGACGCGGAGTAGTCAATCTCTCCATAGCGATAGCTGTGGTGTACATCCCGACTTACTTCAGGGTAGTAAGAAGCCAGGTCCTGACAATGAAGGAGCTCCCCTTCGTCGAGGCAGTCAAGGTCGAGGGGGGAGGAATCTTGAACGTCCTCTTCAGGCAGATATTCCCGAACGTGCTCCCTTCGATAGCGGTGATCGCTTCCATCAACGTGGCAGATTCAGTGATAACAGAGGCGGGTCTGACCTACCTCGGCCTGGGCGTGAACGTAGCCTCGCCAGACTGGGGGTTCGACATCTACTATGGGTACCAGTCATTCCTGGCGGGAGCCTGGTGGACGGTGCTCTTCCCTGGCCTTATGGTCGTCCTTCTTGCAGGAGGGTTCACGTTCATCGGAGAAGGGCTGAGCGAGGTGCTCAATCCGAGGCTGAGGAGGTAGCATGACCCTTCTCCAGGTGCAGGAGTTGGACGTCAGCTACAAGACTCTGAAGGGAGAGCTGAAGGCAGTCCAAAGTGTAAGCTTCGACCTTGACGAGCAGGAGACCCTGGGCATAGTGGGGGAGTCGGGGTGCGGCAAGTCAACCCTAGGGCTCGCCCTGTTGAACCTGATGCCCCCTCAGGGAAGGGTCACCCACGGGAAGATACTCCTAGAGGGGGAGGACGTGCTGACCCTCGACAAGGAGCAGCTAAGGCGGGCGAGGGGGAAGTTGGTCTCGATGATCTTCCAGGACCCCATGACTTCGCTAAACCCTGTGAAGAAGATAGGGGATCACTTCGTCGAGGCGATTCGAGCCCACTACCCTGATGTCCCGCCGGAGGAAGCGATGAAGAAGGCAGGGAGGATATTGGAACAGCTTGGGATGTCGTCGGACAGACTCGCCGACTACCCCCACCAGCTTAGCGGGGGGATGAAGCAGAGGATCATGATTGGCCTGGGTCTAGCCCTAGACCCGAAGCTCCTGATAGCAGACGAGCCCACGACCGCTCTTGACGTGGTGATAGAGGCGCAGATACTCGATTTACTCCGTCAGCTGAAGGGCTCCCTCAAGCTGTCTATGATTCTGATCACACACAACCTGGGAGTTGTCGCTGAGGTGGCTGACAAGATAGCCATCATGTACGGCGGGGAGATCTACGAGTTCGCCGAGACCAGGGCTTTGTTCAGGAAGCCCCTCTTCCCTTACACTCAACTCCTGCTGAAACTCGTCCCGAACGTCTCGCAGGAGACGACATCCCTGGAGTGGATCCCTGGTTCCCCGCCCGACCTCTCCTCCAAGATAGCGGGGTGCAAGTTCGCAGCCCGCTGCCCCTTCGTCCTCGACCAGTGCGATAAGGTCCCACCGACGGTGCGGGAGCTAGAACCGGGGCACAGAGTTGCTTGCCACCTCTACGACAGAGGGGGAAGATGAGCGCCCCCCTCCTCCAGTTCCAGGACGTGAAGAAGCACTTCCCCGTGAAACGGAGTTTCGTCGAGGGGCTCATGGGGGTCAGGCCGAGGTTCGTCAGGGCGGTGGACGGTGTCACCCTCAGCATAGAGGAAGGGGAAGTGTTCGTCCTGGTGGGCGAGAGCGGGAGCGGGAAGACCACCCTCGGCAAGCTAAGCCTTCGGGTGTACGTCCCCACCTCTGGGAAGATCCTGTTCGAGGGCAAGGCTGTGGCTGCGCTGAGGGGGGAGGCGCTCAAGGAGTTCAGGCGCTCGTCTCAGATGGTGTATCAGGACCCGGTCGCGGCACTGAACCCGAGGGCGAGGATCGGAGACGCGGTAGCGGAGCCTCTGAAGTTCCATAGGATCGGGACGCTGAAGGAGAGAAAGGCGACGGCATGCAAGATGATGAGTCGAGTGGGTTTCAACCCGCCGGAGGAGTTCTACCCCAGGTACCCACATGAATTGAGCGGAGGCCAAAGGCAGAGGGTAGTCATTGCCAGGGCGCTGGTACTGGGTCCGAAGTTCGTGGTGGCCGACGAGCCTGTGGCCATGCTCGACGTGTCCATAAGGGCTCAGATCCTGAAGCTGCTCCTTGATCTAAAGAAGGAGATGAACCTGACGCTCCTGATAATCACACACGACATTGCCATCGCGAAGTACTTCGCCGACCACGTAGGCATAATGTACCTCGGAAAGATAGTTGAAAGCGCAGAGAGGGAGAAGATATTCAGGAACCCTATGCACCCGTACACCAAAGCGCTCTTCTCCTCCGTCCCGGTCCCCGACCCCGAAGCGACCAGGGAAAGGATGATCATAAGGGGGGAAATCCCGAGTCCCATCAACCCTCCCCCTGGATGCAGGTTCAACACGAGGTGCCCGTTCGTATTCGATAGGTGCAGGACGGAGGAACCCCCCCTGGTCCCCAGGGAGGACTCTCACCTCGTCGCGTGCCACCTCTTCGACAAGGCGGACTAGAGAATCTTCTTTGCTTTCAGGTTCAGTCCAGTGCCTGCCTGAGTAGGGTGGGTACCTCCATAGGAGTCGTGGCCACCTTCACCCCCGCAGCCGTGAGAGCCCTGATCTTCGAGTCGGCGGTGCCGTAGTCCCCGTAGATTATGGCGCCTGCGTGCCCCATCTTCTTCTCCTTGGGGGCGTGCCTCCCCGCTATGTAGGCTACTATGGGCTTGCTGTACCCTGACTTTTCGATGTGCCTCGCAAGTCTCTCCTCGGCGTCTCCCCCAATCTCCCCAACCGCCACCACCGCCTTCGTGTCCTCCATCTTCTGGACGAAGTCCATCCATTCGACGGGGGTGGAGCCGTTGATCGGGTCACCTCCTATCCCTACCGCCACCGACTGGCCGAAGCCCGCGCCCGTGAGCTGGCCTGCTATCTCGTAGGTGAGCGTCCCGCTCCTGGAGAAGAGGGCGACGTTGCCGGGGGCGAAGGACGGGGCGGGCATTATGCCGAGCTTCACCTTCTCCGAAGGGACGATCAAACCGGGGCAGTTGGGGCCCACTATCGTCGCCCCGTTCCTCTGGGCCATCTCGACGAGCCTAAGCTCGTCCCTGATGGGGACGTGCTCGGTTATTATCACCAGGAGCTTGATGCCTGCATTGAGCGCCTCCTCGCCGGCGGCGAGCGTGAACTCGGCGGGCACGAAGCACACAGAAGCCTTTGCCCCCGTCTTCTCGACCGCCTCTTGCACCGTGTTGTAGACAGGGACCCCCTCCACCGCCTGCCCCCCCTTTCCAGGGGCTGAACCCGCTGCCACATTGGTCCCATAGTCGAGCATCAGCCTCGTGTGGAGCCTGCCGTACCTCCCTGGCATGTTCTGCACCAAGATCGGGTCTCCCTGCTTCGGCAGCATCATGCCCCTTTCACCACCGCCTCCACCGCTTCTGGAGCCGTCCTGTACACCTTCACGGGGGTGCCAGAGAGGAGTTTGCGCGCCTCTTCCTCTTCGGCGCCGCTCACCCTGGCGTAGATTGGTTTCACGACCCCCTCGGCGAGGACCGCGTTTATTCCCGCCGCCACATCTGTTGTCCGAGTTATCCCCCCGTAGATGTTGACGAGTATCCTGTCCACACCGGGGAGCCTGTTGACCAGCCTTAGCGCCGCCTCGATGCGTTCCTGCTGAGCTCCTCCCCCGAGGTCAAGGAAGCAAGCAGGGTTCCCCCCTGCGTCCCCCACAAGATCGAGGGTCGAAAGGACCAGCCCCGCTCCGTTTCCCACCACGGCTATGTCCCCGCCGAGCCTCACGAAAGCGAACCCCTGCCTCGACGCCTCCCCTTCGAGCTCGTCCTCGGGGTGAAGCTTGGCGAATTCAGGGTGCCTGAAGAGGGCGTTGTCGTCTATGATGACTTTCGCGTCCAGGGGCATGAGGAAACCGTCCTTCCCGACGGCCAGGGGATTGATTTCCGCAAGCTCACACTCCTTCTCCCTCGCCAGCCTCTCGAGGGACAGGAGGATAGTGACGAAGGGTGCGACCTGGATGGGAGGGAGCGCGAGCTCTTTGGCGACCTCGACGGCGAAGTGGGCGTCAATGCCGTCAAGAGATATCTTTCTGACGACCTTCCCGGCCATGGACTCGACGTCAACGCCCCCGGCCGAGGCTGCGATCATAACGAACGCCCTGTCCCCTCTGTCGAGAGTGACAGAGAGGTACATCTCCTTCTCGTGAGGGTATGCCTCCTCCACCAAAAGGGAGTTCGGTCTCTCTCCACCGATTGCAAGGCTGAAGATGCGCCCTGCCTCTCTCTCCGCATCGGTCGGGTCGTCGACTACCGCGATGCCTCCTGCCTTCCCGCGCCCCCCGGCCAGCACCTGAGACTTCAGAGCCACGGGAGGCTTCAGAGAAGCGAAGGCGCCCCTGATGCCGTCGACGTCATGGACGAGCAACGATTTTGGGACTGGGAGGCCGTATTGCTTGAAAAGGTCCTTCGCCTGATACTCGAAAAGACGCACGGTTGGACGCGAAGTTGAACACGAATAAACTTAGTGCCATATCGAGGAACCCTACTCAACTTGCGGGATTTCGTGTGGGCACCGTCCAAATCTACCTCTTGCGAAGTTGCAGTTCATGCAGAGTACTCGGAACCCTTCAGGGAAATCATTCACGATAACCCAATGGTACATGTTGACCGACCCGTGAAGACGCTTTCTTTGCCGTCCTCCCCCACCATCGATATGGTCGAGGCTCAAGAACTCCAAGTGATTTTCCCCACAGCACGCGCAAGTAGGCGGAGAACCCGAATAGTGCTCAAAGACCCTGAGCTTCATGCGTGCGTTGTAGCGTCGATTATTCTCTTTCCTCCCCTCCCGTAGTCGTTCCTTGTTTCGCCAGTAGTATCTGCGCTTGAGTTCCCTCCGCCGTTCCCTGTGTTCCAGGTTCCAACGTCTATTAGCGATCCTCTGGGTCTCTTTGTGGCCGGGATAATCGGTTCCTAGTTAAAATCGCCCTCGAATCTAATCTGTAAGAAGCTCTTAACGGCCAATCTCCCATTTTCGTCCGGTATCCTAATATATCCTCTGAAGGCCGCAAGCCTCATGGCCAGCCAAGAACAACACGAAGAACATGAACCAATGGGACCGCGCGAGCCAAACACGATTTATGTTGGGAAGAAACCCACCATGAATTATGTTTTAGCGTGCCTGACGCAGTTCAACAATGGGTCCAACACGGTCACCGTGAAGGCCAGAGGCAGAGCCATCTCACGGGCGGTCGACGTAGCCCAGGTGCTGACGAAACGGTTCGCTACCGACATCAAGGTGCAGGGCATCTCCATCAACACGGAGCAGGTCAAGAGCACCATGACCGGCGGCATGAGCAACGTCTCTTCAATAGAAATCAAGCTCGGGAAGTAAAGAAGCCCAGGAGACGGCTCAAGGACGTTCGACTACGCTCTGAACCAGCGTGAGCTGGGTTCAGTCCTTCTTTTCTTCGGCCCTCCCTGGTCCTGTCGGCTTCTTGGCGAACAATTTTTATCCGCGTATTTGCGCTGCCTTTCACGGATGCAGCCGAAGCTCCCCATCTGCTACTTCGATGCCAGAACGGGGATACTCTGCGGGAACTGCGAGGCGCGGCTGCGGAAGGGAGAGATAAGCAAGGCGGACGTCGAGGCGTCCAAGGCCATAGCCCATCTGGCCGACAGGATCCCCGAGATATCCCACGTCACCCTGAAGAGGGCCTTCGATGCCAACGGGAGCTACGTGCTGGAGTTCGAGCAGTCCGACATGGGGGCGCTCCGCTCAAACCCGCTCCTGCAGTCGGAGCTCGAGGGGGCGATGAAGGGGAAGGTCTGGCTCGTGGGGGCCGGGGGGAACGACAGGAAGTTCCTGGAAGACGTTTTCTTCCCGGCGAGGGTGCTGACGGTGAACACTGTCTGGCTCCCGGACGGGGGGAAGAAGACCAAGGTCATAGTCCCGGCGAGGCGGAGCGAGAGGCGAATAGGGGACTTCGACAAGCTCAGGGACGCGGTAAAGCAGGCGCGGGGGATCGAGCTCCTGGTCGAGACCGAGAGAGAAGCCGCCGCTAACCTCTACACCTAGGGCTGGAGGCGTTCCGGGTCCCTGGGGAACAGGGCTGCCTCCTTGATGTTCTCCATCCCGAGCAGGTAGGAGGTGAATCTCTCGATCCCGAGCGAGAAGCCGCCGTGGGGAGGGACCCCGTAGCGGAAGGGCTCGGTGAACCACTCCAGGCTCTTCAGGTCGTACCCCTTCTCCCTGATCTGGGCGACTATCTTGTCGTGCCTGTGCTCCCTCTGCCCCCCTGACGAGAGCTCCAGCCCCTTGTAGACCAGGTCGACGCTGCGGGCGAACTCAGGGACCTCGTCTACCTTCATGACGTAGAAGGCCTTGGCAGCGGACGGGAACCTGTTGATGAAGAAGAAGTCGGAGCCTGTCTCCTTCTTGACCCGCTCCGCCAGGACCCGCTGCGTGGGGTCGTCGATGTCCTGGTTCCTAGGGAGCTTCCTCCCCAGCTTGGCTAGGGTCTCGTACAGCTCCGGGAAGCTCACTTCGGGGAAGGGGGTCTCCGGGACCTTGGGCTCCTGCTTGAGGAGGCTGAGCTCGTCGGCGCAGTGGCTCAGGACGTGCTTGAAGCCGTGGACGACCATCTCCTCCTGGAGCCTCATCGTGTCCCTCTCGTCGGTTATGAACGCCATCTCAGGGGCAATGGTCCGGTGCTCGCTCAGGTGACGCGGGGTGTGGGAGAGCTCGGCCCTCCAGTTCGTCCCTAGGTCGTATATCCTGTCGAAGCCCCCGGCGATGGTGAGCTGCCTGTGGAGCTGGGGGTCCTGTCTGAGGAAGGCGTCCCTGCCGTAGAAGTCGATCTTGAACACCTCGGAACCTCCCTCGGAAACCCCGCCGATTATGCTGGGGGTGAACGCGCGGATGAACCCAGCCTTCTGGAGGAACTCCTCGAACCCCTGCACCAGCGCGTTTTCTATCTTGAAAACTGCGGCGGTTTCTGGCCTCCTGAGCTCCAGGGACCTCCATTCGAGCCTAGTT
>Ga0187771_10003165_pt1 | contig 11464 bp, 11 predicted proteins | sample 0116_SJ02_MP15_1_FD_133139 | JGI IMG/M metagenome (GOLD analysis project Ga0187771, IMG submission 133139) | Tropical peat soil microbial communities from peatlands in Department of Meta, Colombia - 0116_SJ02_MP15_10_MG | ecosystem: Environmental > Terrestrial > Soil > Wetlands > Peat | place... | reverse complement strand
TTTGCGCGGGCGCTGGTGGTGGAGCCGGAGGTACTGTTCATGGACGAACCATTCTCCGCGCTCGACGTGCTGACCGCAGAAAACCTGCGCGGTGAACTGCTGGAACTCTGGCTCAGCAAGAAAATGCCGACCAGCGCAATATTCGTGGTTACGCACAACATTGAAGAATCCGTTCTGCTGGCTGACCGCGTGGTTGTGCTGGGAAAGAACCCAGGGCGGATTCGCTCGGACTTTGAAATCACGATTCCGCATCCGCGGGACCGCAAGTCACCACGCTTTGTCGAATATGTAGATTACATCTACAAAATCATGACCCAGCCGGACATCGAGCATGTGCTGCCTGAAGCCGAGGGCGCAACGAAGCCGGCGCGGCGACCCAAAGAAAAGTATCAAATGCTGCCGCATGCGCGGCCGGGGGGCATTGCGGGATTACTTGAACTCTTACACGATCACGGGGGCCGCGACGATCTGTACCGTTTGGCCGACGAACTGTCGATGGACGTGGACGACCTTCTGCCGATCGTGGAGTCCTGCGCCATGTTGGGGTTCGCCACGCTGAAGGAAGGCGATGTGGAGATCACACCAGAAGGGAGCGTGTTCGCGGAGGCAGACATCCTCAGCCGTAAGACGCTGTTCCGGGATGCGGCGCTGAAGCACGTAGCCATTCTGCAATGCATCGACAACGTGCTAAGGGCCAAGTCAGACCACTCCATTCCGGATGAGTTCTTCCACGACATCCTGGATGAGCATTTCAGTCAGGACGAGGCGGAGCGGCAATTCGAAACTGCCATGAATTGGGGCCGCTACGCCGAGATCTTTGATCACGATCCCGAGCAGGACCGGCTCGTGCTCGCGGATCACGCAGCAGAGGCGTCTCATTCTGCTCCGGCGGGCAAACCATGAAAAGGCTGGAGTCGCTGGGCGTTCTTTCTCCTTACCGCCTTTGGTCGGTACTGCCGCGGCTCGAGGCTTCGCGCTTGCCGGATGTTTTGATGTTTGCGGCTGTCCTGGCGGTGTTCTACGGAACCTTGCTTGTCGGGCGGTCGTGGCTGGGCCCGTTCGTCCCGTCGGTGGAGATTTCGCGCAGCCCGCGGGCGCTGCCCGGCTATGCGGCATTATCTTTGCTGCGCATTGCCATTGCTTATGTCTTGAGCCTGGCTTTCACGCTGGTGTACGGCTACATTGCGGCCTACAACGCGAAAGCCGAGCGCTTCATGGTACCGCTGCTCGATGTGCTGCAATCCATCCCGGTGCTCAGTTTTCTTCCCGGTGTGATGCTCGCCATGGTCGGGATGTTCCCCAGCCGTCAGCTTGGAGTTGAGATGGGCGCAATCCTGCTGATCTTTACTGGCCAGGTCTGGAACATGGCATTCAGTTTCTACGCTTCGCTGAAAAGCATTCCGCGCGAAATGCGTGAGGCAGCGCAGATCTACGGATTCAGCTGGTGGCAGCGCTTCACCGAGATCGAATTGCCGTTCGCTGCTATCGGGTTAGTGTGGAACTCCATGATGTCGGTGGCTGGCGGCTGGTTTTTTCTGATGGCCTGCGAGATGTTCGTGCTCGGCTCGCGCGATTTTCGCCTGCCCGGCCTGGGTTCCTATCTTCAAACCGCTTCCAGCGAGGGCGACACGTCGGCGATTCTGTGGGGCGTGGCGACGATGATTGCAGTGATCGTGCTGCTCGATCAGTTTGTGTGGCGGCCGGTCATTGCGTGGGCCGAAAAGTTCAAAGTCGAGCAGGTGGAAAGCGCCAACGTACCTCGCTCCTGGGTACTCGATCTGATGCAGCATTCACGCGGGCTTGCCCAGCTTCGCAAACGCGCATTGTTCCCGCTGCGTGAGAAGCTGATGCGGTATTTTTCCCGCGGCCAACCGGCCGGGGTGATGGGCCAACCAATCGCTCCTTGGAAACTCTGGCTGGCCCGAGCCATCGGAATTGGCGCTCTGGGCGCAGTGGGTTATGCCATGGTGCGCGTGGCCATTTTGCTGACCGGGCTGACTCGTCCGGAAGTGCAGGAGCTGGGGATCGGGTTGGGCGCGACTTTCTTGCGTATCCTTGCAGCCCTGGCCATCGGCGCGGCGTGGACGATTCCGGCCGGTGTCAAAATCGGCTTCAGTCCGCGCCTCGCCCGCGTAGCGCAGCCTCTGGCGCAAATCGCGGCGTCGGTTCCGGCGACGGCCTTGTTCCCCGTGGTATTGCTAATCCTGATCCGGTTGGGCGGCGGCCTGAGCCTAGGTTCGATAATTTTGCTGCTCCTGGGCACGCAGTGGTACATCCTGTTTAATGTGATCGCCGGGGCCATGGCGATTCCTACGGATTTGAAGGAAGTGTGCTCCGTTTGCCGCATCCGCGGTTGGGACCGCTGGCGCAAACTGATTTTGCCCGGAATCTTTCCTTATCTGGTCACTGGTCTGGTTACTGCATCTGGCGGCGCATGGAATGCCAGCATCGTCGCGGAGTACTTCCATTTCAAAGGCCAAACCATCTCCACCACTGGCCTCGGAGCTACGATTGCCCAAGCCAGCGATAGCGGCAATTTCGAGCTGCTGATTGCTTCCACGATCGTGATGGCGGCGGTAGTGGTGACCGTGAACCGCCTGGTTTGGCGCCGGATGTATGGGCTAGCCGAAACGCGCTTCAAGTTGGAAACATAAAAAGGCCGGGATCTTTCGATCCCGGCTGGCAGTTGGCATGGTTCGCCCGGATAAAATCGAATGAGTTGTCATCCTGAGCTCGCTGCTTTTGCGAGCGAAGGACCTAGGTGAGCCACCGCGCGCCATCCGGCGCAGCGGGATGGCAATCAAGCGCGAGGCGAACATCCTTATTACGCGGTCCTCCTTGGCCGCATCGTCATATCCCGCACTTGCGTCAGGATGCTCGACATCTGCATGCCGTTCAACTGGCCAACGAAGGGCAGAAGTTCCATGATGAACGGATCCAGCATCAGCTCGCTGATTTCTTCCTGGCGGTTCCGCTCACCGCCAGTGAGCAGGTCAGGCACGGTCACCTCCAATGCTTTGGCAAGCCGTTCCAAAGAAGAAAGCGTCGGCGTAGCTTTCTCGTTTTCGATCTTGGAAACGTAAGTTCGCGGCACCGACATGCGCGCCGCCAGTTGCCGTTGGCTGAGGCCGTTGCGCAGCCGAATGTTCCTGATCGAAGAGGCCAGGTTCAAGTGGCCCGGGCGTCCGATGATAGGAATCACTTGGGGCGGCGGCGCTGGCGCTACGAGTTCCGGCTCGTCCTCGTCTAACGACGTGTGGCAACGGCGGCAAAGATTATTGATCGTTCGGAATTGAACCAGGAGACAGCGATCACAACGGACTACCTCCCGTGAGTCAACGGGAGCAAGCATCGTAGCCATGTAGGTATGGGAGTGGCCAGAGCAGGCTTCCCTGAAACCAAGCCCGAACCAAACTAGGTACTTGGTTTCAAACCTGGTACGCACTCTGCGCGAGTGCGCCTGTGGAAGTCAAGTAAAATCTTCAGGTTGGTGCTGAAATAGCTCGGCGTGAACCGGAATGATCGGGCAAAACCCGCGAGGAGAGAGGCAAATCATGGTAGATCGCGAATCGGCGTGGTGTTTACTAACTGAGTTCACCCAGTCGGAAAGTCTGCGCAAACACGCCTTGGCCGTCGAGGCGTGCATGCGCGCCTATGCGCGCAAACTCGGCGCGGATGAGGCGCTTTGGGGCGTGGTGGGGTTGATTCATGACTTCGACTACGAAAAATATCCCACCGCGCAGGACCATCCTTACCGGGGCAACGAGATTTTGACCGAGCGGGGGTATCCGGAGGAGATTCGCCGGGCGATCATGTCTCATGCCGAGTACACCGGCGTGAAGCGCGAGAGCCAGATGGAGAAGACCTTGTTTGCCTGCGACGAACTGGCCGGTTTTCTCACCGCCTGCGCTTTGGTGAAACCGGGAAAGTCACTGGCTGAAGTAGAGGCGAAGTCGGTCAGGAAGAAAATGAAGGACAAGGCCTTCGCCCGCAGCGTGAACCGGGATGACATTGTCAACGGGGCCGCTGAGCTAGGCGTGGACTTGGAAGAGCACATCGCGTTCTGCATCGACGCGATGAAGGGGATCGCCGAGAAGTTGGGGTTGGATGGGAGCGCGGCGAAGACGGTGTGACGATGTAGGCCGCCTCGCCATGCGACTAGGCTTGTGGAATTTTCCGACGAACTAAGTAATTAGTCCGTGCTAACATTGGTTTATGGGAACGTCGTCGACCCCGCTGCACAAAATTGTATCCGCCCTTGCGGCGCGGACACAGTTTGGCCAGATCATGCGGCGCGCCAAGGCCGCTCGGACGCGTTTCGTGGTCGACCGGCGAGGCGAACCACAGGTTGTGATCATGGGCATCAAGGACTTCCTCCAGACGGTTGCACCGGAAAAGAAGGTGCTCGCCGCGATCCGCGCGGCAGCTCGAAAGAACGGACGAAGCAAGCTATCCATCGCCGAAATCGACCGCGAGATCCGGGCGTATCGTCGTGAGCAGGACCTGTAGGTTCCCATGAAAACCATCCGGGTTGTGCTCGACACCAATGTGGTTGTGTCCGCGCACCTAAACAGCGAGGGGTACGAACGCTACGCTCTCGACCTAGTTCTGGCAGGCAAACTGCAACTGTTTGCTTCGCGTGCAATCCTTGCCGAATACGAAGGGGTCTTACGCAGGCCCAAGTTCGCGATCCCTCCCAAGCTGGCGGCCAAGTCGCTGCGCCAGTTACGAGCCGTCGCCAGAATCGTTGAGCTTCAGCACGAATTGAACGTGACTCGTGACGACGCCGACAACCGGTTTCTGGAGTGCGCCGAAGCCGCTCGAGCCGATTACCTAGTGACGGGAAACAAGCGACACTTTCCCGCGGCGTGGCGGCAGACGCTGGTCGTTAATGCGCGGGAACTGGCAGAGTGGGTCGTGCCTGAGTTGCGACGCTGATTCGATCCTGACGCCCCGCCTCGGTGGTGACATTGATTCAGGTCAGTGCCTTTGCCAACCTGCCGCTCGCGATCAGCTCGGCTATACGCACGAAATCTTGATACATGACGCGGTCTTTGTCCATCGTCGGACAGACTGAGCGGATTGCGGCGTGAGCAACCTGACCGCGCTTGCTTGGTTTCAATGGCGCAAGAAAGTCGAGGGCTTGCGCCGCGGCCATGGCTTCAATCGCAAGCACATTGCGTGTGTTCTGGACAATGCGTTGCAGCTTCAGCGCAGCGGTCATGCCCATGGAAACAAAATCTTCTTTGTTGCCGGAAGTCGTAATCGAATCGGCCGATGCAGGATGCGCCAGAATTTTGTTCTCGCTGACCAGCGCCGCTGCCGTCACCTGCGGCATCATGAAACCGGAATTCAATCCGGCACCTGCGGCCAGAAATGGCGGCAGACCTTCGTTCAGCGCCGGGTTAACCAGGCGCTCCAACCGCCGCTCGGAAATACCCGCCAGAGCCGTCATCGCGATTCCGAGGAAATCCAGCGCAAAGGCCACCGGCTCGCCGTGAAAGTTGCCGCCGGAAAGAATATCGCCTTCTGCGGAGCTTCGCTCCGCCTGAGCGGCCGAGACGCCCGCTCCCACACCAGCCGGGAATACTAAAGGGTTGTCTACGGCAGAATTGACTTCTGTCTCCATAACGTGGCGGCAGTGGACCAGCGTGTCGCGCACCGCGCCATGCACCTGAGGGATGCAGCGCAGCGAGTAGGCATCCTGCACGCGGCCGCAGTCACGGTGCGACTCGTTGATCTGGCTGCCTTCGAGCATGCGGCGCAGATTGGCAGCGGTGGCGATCTGCCCGGCGTGCGGGCGCGCCCGCTGAATTCGCTCGTCGAAAGCTACTACCGTGCCTTGCAGGGCATCGAGCGTCAGCGACGCAATCACGTCCGCGGAGTCCACCATCGTCTCCGCCGCTAGCAATTGAAGGATCCCGACGCTCAACATCGCCTGTGTGCCGTTGATGAGCGAAACCGCCTCTTTGGCTTCGAGCACTACTGGCTTGATTTCAGCGCAACGCAACACTTCGCCTCCGGAGATGCGATTGCCATGCTCGTCAATACACTCGCCCTCGCCGATCAGCGCCAGAGCCAGATGGGCCAGCGGCGCCAGGTCCCCGCTGGCGCCAACGCTGCCCTGCGAAGGAACGAAGGGCGTGACGCCGCGGTTGAGCATTTCGCAAAGCGTGTCGATGATCACTGCTCGCACGCCGGAATGACCCTTGGAAAGCGAGTTGGCGCGCAACAGCATCATGGCGCGAACTTCAGCCTGCGCGAGCGGATCACCGACTCCTACCGCGTGAGAACGAACGAGGTTGACCTGCATCTCGCGAATCTGATCGCCAGCAATGCGCACGTCGCTAAGCTTGCCCACGCCGGTAGTGATGGCGTATGAAACCTTGTCGCTTGCAACCAGTGCGTCCACCACGGCGCGGGCGCGATCCACCGCTTCGCGCGCGTCCGGCGCCAACAGTACAGGGCGGTGTTCGACCGCGACTTCGCGGACCAATTCGAGGGTTAGATCGTTTCCGTTGATGTGTAGAGCTTTCAAGGCAGTTTCCCGTTTCTAGTTCCCTTCGGAAATCGCGCGGTTCAAGTCCGCTTGGCCGACTTTCCCATCGCTGCCTGGAACGCATCGAGATACTTCTGAGGCAATGGAGTCTTCTTCATCTCACGATCGACCACGATGTGAGTCGTGTCGCCCTCGGCCAGCAGCGTACCATCGGCAGCGCGAAACAGCTCGTACTCGAAGCGGATAAGCGACTCGCGCATGTTCTCCAGCTGCGTGCGGACAATGATCTCATCGTCATAACGCGCCGGAGACTTGTAGCGACAGCGCGCGTCGATCACCGCGATGCAGCAATTATCCTGCGCTTCCATATCCCGGTAGGAGAAACCGAGTTGGCGAAGCAATTCCACGCGGCCGACTTCAAACCAGAGGAAGTAGTTCGAGTGGTACACGATGCCCATTTGGTCGGTTTCCGCGTAACGCACGCGCAGCTTGGTTTCGTTGACGGCCCCGTTGACTTGCCCGCTCATTGCCCGCTCCAGCGCGGCTTGCGCTTTTCCAGAAACGACGAAATGCCCTCTCGAAAATCGGGCGTGGAGCGAACGGCCGCATTCTCACGTATGGCTGCCTCAATCTGCACGTCGAGTTCCCGGCGTGCATGATCGGTGAGCAGCCGCTTGGTGTGCCGTAGGGATGCCGGGCTATTCTCCATAAGCTGCGCCGCTAATTCTCGCGCACGGCTCATCAACTTCTTCACCGGGACAACCTCGTTTACCAAGCCTATTCGATACGCTTCGTCGGCTGTAATGATCCGCCCGGTCAGCAGTAGATCGCGAGCGTACTTCTCGCCGATCTGTCGCAACAGGAAGGTGGAGACGATGGCCGGCACAAATCCGATTCGCACTTCTGTGTAGCCAAACTTGGCTTCTGGAACCGAAAGGGTGAAGTCGCACAGCGTTGCTAGGCCGCAGCCGCCGGCGATTGCCGGACCGTTCACGGCGGCAATAGTCGGCTTGGGAAATTCGTAAAGCGAGCGGAAAAGCCGCGCCATGGTCTGGGTATCTTGCAAGCTCTGTTCCGGCGAGCGTCCCAGAAGTGCCTTCAGGTTTTCCAAGTCCATTCCGGAGCAGAACGCGTTGCCTGCACCGGTCACGATGAGGACAAGCGCGGACGAGTTGGCAACTTCCTCCAAAGCCAGCAGCAGATCGGCGATCAGCTCATAGCTGATGGCATTGCGCTTGTCAGGACGGTTGAGAGTGATGATCGCCACGCCGTCCTTGATCGCAAGTTGTACAGTGTTGTATGCCATTCCAGTCTTTCAGTCGTTGTGAAAGCCCACGCTCGACAGAAACGCAAGTGACTGCTCGGCAGCCCAAAATGCTTAATCCGCCGCTGGCGAATTCACGTATCTTGCCCCGATCTCCGCCGTGATCCGCAACAAATTATCGAGCGGCTTCAGTTGCGGAAGATTCGCCCCGCGCGCCCGCAGAGCTTCGACGACCTTTTCTGTCTGAATGTTGCCCACGAGCGCATCTTGAGCGAACGGGCATCCACCTAAGCCACCCAGCGCCGAATCGAAACGGCAGCAGCCCGCGTCATAAGCGGCAGTGATCTTATCTGCGGCCTGGTCAGCCCGGCTGTGCAGATGCACTCCGATATCCAAGTAGCCGTACTTCTCCAGCACGGCTGAAACTAACTCACGAATCTGCTCAGAACCGGCAAGACCCACCGTATCCGCCAACGAAATCGTACGAATGCCAGAGGATTCGAGCATATCCACCGCATTCACGACCTCTTGCACATTCCAAACGTCACCGTAGGGGTTGCCGAAAGCCATCGAGATGTAGACAGCCACATCCATCCCCGCTTCTTCTGCCTTGTTTTGGATCTTCTCCAACTCGTCCAGCGCCTCTTCGAGTGTTTGGTGCTGGTTGTTATTGAGGAACGTTGGCGAAACTGAATAGGGAAAACCCAGCGTACTGACCGCGTTGGTCTCGATGGCGCGCCGGGTGCCTTTTTCGTTGACAACAATGCCGATGATCTCGACATCGTCGGGCGGATCGAGTTCCTTCAGCACTTCCTCCGAGTCGGCCATTTGGGGCACTGCCTTGGGCGACACGAACGACGCTGCATCAATGTGCTTGAACCCAGCGTTGATCAAGGCTTTCAAGTAATTGATCTTGAGATGCGCAGGAATCTGTCCCTTCAGCCCTTGCCAGGCATCACGCGGACATTCGATGAGTTTGACCTCGCCTTTCATCTGTCACCACGGAGACACTGAGACACGGAATCCCTAGGACCTTCGGAAATGAGCTGCCTCCGCGCCTCCGTGCTTCCGTGGTGAGACATCACGTTTGCAGCACTCCCACCTTGAACTCCGGCACATCTGGGTTCAGGGCTGCGCACTCTAGCGCTTGCGTAATGGCATCGCGGGTCTCGATGGGGTCAATGATTCGGTCGATCCACAGGCGCGCAGCGCCGTACCGGGGATCCGTTTGCTCGTCGTATGTGCGCTTGACCGACTCGTATAGTTCATTCTTTTCCTCGTCGCTCAGTTTGTTGCCCCCCCGCTCCAACTGCTTCACTTTGATCTCCACCAGTGTCCCGGCCGCAGAATCGCCGCTCATCACCGCGTATCGTGCGGTGGGCCAAGCAAATACGAACCGCGGATCATAAGCCTTACCACACATGGCATAGTGGCCAGCGCCGAATGAGCCACCAATAATGACGGTGATTTTCGGCACCACGGAATTAGAAACCGCATTCACCATCTTGGCGCCGGCTTTGATGATGCCGCTCCACTCCGCATCGCGTCCGACCATGAACCCGTTGACATCGTGAAAGAAAACCAGCGGAATCAACTCCTGGTTGCAGTCCATAATGAAGCGCGCGGCTTTCTCAGCCGATTCGGTGTAGATCACACCGCCGAACTCAATGCGCTTGTGGCCTTCATGGTCGATCTGCTGGGTGTGGAGTTTCTGGTTGGCAACGATTCCGACAGCAAACCCACCGATGCGCGCATATCCGCAAATCAGAGTCTTGCCGTACTCGGGTTTGTATTCATCGAAACGGCTGCCGTCCACAATGCGGGCCAGGACTTCCTTCATGTCGTACGGACGTGCCGGGGAAGAATCGTAGATGCCGTAGATTTCTTCTGCGGCGAAAGCAGGCTCCTCCGGCTTCTTTCGGTCCCAAGGGGATTGCCGACGGTACCCCCACTTCTCGATGATGGAGCGGATGCGCGCGATGCAGGTCTCATCATTGGGCTCGCGAAAATCCGCTGTGCCACTGATTCCCGCGTGCATGGCCGCGCCGCCCAGTTCTTCCGCCGAAACCTTCTGCCCGATGGCCGCCTGCACCAGCGCTGGCCCCGCCAAGAAAAGTCCGCTGCCGTCCGTCATCAGGACGTGGTCGCACATCACCGGAAGATACCCGCCGCCCGCCACGCACATGCCCATAATGGCCGCGATTTGCGGAATGCCCATGGAGGACATGACCGCGTTGTTGCGAAAAACACGGCCAAAGTCATCGGTGTCGGGAAAGACATCTTCCTGCAAAGGCAGAAAAACGCCAGCGGAGTCCACCAAGTAGATGGTCGGAATGCGGTTCTCGATGGCAACGTTTTGCGCCCGGATGACTTTCTTCGTAGTCATCGGAAAGAATGCGCCAGCCTTCACCGTGGCGTCATTCGCGATGATCATCACCAGTCGAGTATGAACACGCGCCAAGCCGGCGATCACTCCCGCTGCAGGAGCACCGCCCCATTCCTCATACATGCCGAAAGCGGCATATGTGCCCAGCTCGAAGAAGCTGTTGCGATCGGCGAGCAGTTGGATGCGCTCGCGAGCCGTTAGCCGTCCTTTGCTGTGCTGGCTTTCAATGGCCTTCAGACCACCTCCTTCGCGGATTGTCTCCTCTTCATTTCGAATCTGGGAGACCAAGTCGGCGAGGAAGCGCATGTTGGCCTCAAAGCGTGGCGTGGTGGGATCGACGCGCGTGGCAAGCACGCTGGAACTGTCTACGGGATTGGAATCGGCACGTTCGGCCATGAGAAGTCCGGGACTATTTACGCTATATCACTGCAGCAAGAGCTTGCAAACCGTTCCAGCAGCCCGAGCGATGGGTAGTAATCCTTTTGCCACCGCCCGCTACCCAACGACTGCGTCACCTGACTCCGTTTGCAGAAGAAAATCTGCTCTGCCCGATATCTTAACAAGCTGTTGCGCGGCTTCCTCCACAGGATCTGCCGCGACCAAGTCCACCAAGCCAATCCGCAACGCCTCAGCAGCCCGGACTTTCTCCGCGGTCAGGAACATCTTCATCGCCTTGTCCTTCCCGATCAGGCGTGGCAGGCGTTGCGTGCCGCCCCACCCGGTGATCAGGCCGAGAGCCGCACCGCGATGGCCAAGCACTGCGTGTGGTGCGACGATCCGTCGGTGGCAAGCCAGCGCCAAATCCAGGCCGCCGCCCATGCAGTAGCCGTTGATTGCCGCCAAGACGGGCGCAGGGAAGCTCTCAACTGATTCCATCAGTTCTTGACCCATCTGAGAAAATGCGAATGCAGCGGGCCCGCTCAAACCTGCAATCTCGCTGAGATCCGCGCCAGCGGAAAAGAATTTGTGGTTGCCGGTGATGATCACCGGCTCTGCGAACTGCGCCAGTTCCCGCATAGCCTTCGTCAGCGTCACTACGCAGGCTCGCGTCAGGCGATTTGTGAGGTCAGCGGACTGCAACCTCAACACACGGAAACCACTACGTCGTTCGATTCGGAATAATGGCATGACATCCATGATGAGCGGGTAAAAAGCGCAGACGGAAGCTATTGAGCGCAAACATTACCCAGTTGGCACGCCGCGGGGCTTTACGTTCTTGCGGATGAACTGAACGATGTCTTCCATGGCCGTGCCCGGCTGAAAAATGGCGGCCACGCCAGCTTTCTTGAGATTGCCCAGGTCCTGATCAGGAATG
>Ga0187771_10003164_pt1 | contig 11466 bp, 10 predicted proteins | sample 0116_SJ02_MP15_1_FD_133139 | JGI IMG/M metagenome (GOLD analysis project Ga0187771, IMG submission 133139) | Tropical peat soil microbial communities from peatlands in Department of Meta, Colombia - 0116_SJ02_MP15_10_MG | ecosystem: Environmental > Terrestrial > Soil > Wetlands > Peat | place... | reverse complement strand
CGGTTTTCCATGAGCGGAATGCGCTCTTTCACCGCTTTGTTCCAAGACTTGGCGGTGGGAATCGGATCAGCTACGCTCTTCACGTTGACCGGGCGGAAAACCTCTTTCGCGGCAATGTCCACAAAATTCGGGTGAGCGTCTTTGAGCTGATCGAGCCCGGCCTTGATGTCTTTCATTTCGTTGACGTCTTCAACCGTCCCTTTTTCGCAAGTGGCGATAATGAGGCGCTGCTCGCCATGCATCAGCGGAACCTTGGTGACTTTCTTGATCGCAACGAAACTTAAGTCGTCTTTGGGAGCGGTGCGGATGTCAATGAACGTACGCAGACAATTGTTCTTGCAGAAATTGCAGCGCGTAGCTTCATTGCGCGTCGTGCGGTATTCGATTTTGCGAACCGCATCGAGACCGACGAAGGTCGTTTGCTGACCCTTACGCCACAAGCGCAGCGACTCGACGGCAGCTCCAATAGCGCCCGATTCGCCGCAGTGCTCGTGGACGATGATTTCCGGCTGTTTTCCCGTTGCGCGGAAGCTGTGGCGAATGAAATCGACTTCTGCTTTGACCACGGCCAGATTGTTTTGCGTTCCACCTTGCAGAATGAAGCGAGAGCCCAGAGCAGCCAGGTTGGGAATACTGGCAACGTACAAAAACACGTTCTTCGGCAGAACCGCCGCAAGGCCAGCCAGAATTTCTTCCGCCCGCCATCCCTGGCGTTGGAAGTTCACAATGTCCGACTGCATGAACACCGCGCAGCCGTACCCGAACACCGGCATGGCCTGCGCGGAGAAAGCGAGATCGGCATATTGCTCCACACTCAGTCCAAAACCCTCAGCCGTCGATTGCAGAAAGTATCCGTTTCCAGCAGAGCACTGGGTGTTGAGCTTGAAGTCTTTGACGCGACCGTTGTGCAGGATAATGATCTTGATGTCCTGCCCGCCAACATCGACGATCACGTGGGGATCTTCGTAGAACTTCAGCGCCGATTCGGTGTGAGCTACCGTCTCGACCAGCGCAACATCGGCGTGCAGCACGTCTTTCAAAATGTCTTTTGCGTAGCCGGTGGTCGCAACTCCAAGAACTTCCAGTTTTGCTTTCCGCGCTTCCACCTGCCCGCGCAGATTCTCGAACATCTCGATCGTATCCTGGATTGGGTTGCCATTTGAAAGCTGGTAAGCCTTGCAGAGAATGTCACCTCTGTCGTCGAGGAGAACAGCCTTCGTAGAAGTCGAACCGCCGTCGATTCCAATGAAACCAGCGACAGTTTGATTGGTGCTGAACGGCACCGGAACGAATTTCTTGCGACGGTAGGCGACTTTGAAGTTGTCGAGTTCTTTGTCGTCGGTGACCAGTCCCTTCGCGCCCGACTTCGCTTTTTCCTCCTGGCGGCCGAAGTCGATGTAGTGCACGAGTTGATCGTATCCGTGGTAGCAGCCGATGCAGTCTTCTTCGCTTTTGCCGAATTCAATCGCGCCAATAGCAGCAAAATATTGCGCGTTTTGGGGGACCTTGATTAGTTCTTCCGGCTTGGCGCCGTCGGGAACAGCGACTTTGCGCTCTTCCCACATGCGCGGAATGTTGGCTTGCCATGCTTCCCGCATACCGCGCACAAAACTGTTCGGCCCACCAAGTAGAAGGACATGAGGTCGCAACGTGTGGCCACGCGTCAACACGCTCAGATTTTGCAGAACGATGGCTTCGAAGAGCGATGCCATCAGCTCATCCGGCGGCGTGCCGACTTTTTGCAGGCTGTTGATGTCGGTTTCGGCAAATACGCCGCATTTGCCGGCGACTTTGTGCAGCTTGATTCCGTGGTAGCCCTGCTCGCAAAGTTGTTCAGCAGGAATCTTCAGCTTGGCGTTGATCTTGTCGATGACTGCGCCCGTACCGCCGGCGCATTTGTCGTTCATCGAGGGGACTTTCTTCTTGCGCCCGGTTTCGTCATCGTCTTTGAAGACGATGATCTTGGCATCCTGACCGCCCAGTTCGATGACGGAATAAACCTCCGGATGCAGCTTCTCGACCGCCAAAGAAACTGCCGTGACCTCCTGCACGAACTTGGCGCCGATCTGATCTGCTATCGAACCGCCGCCGGAGCCGGTCACGAACATGCGAGTGTTATGCCGGTTGATACCGACCTCAGCTTCCATCCGGCGGAGGAATTCGAGCGTCTTCTCAGGCTGCTTGGTTTCGTGGCGTTGATAATCGGACCACAGCATCTTGCCCGTGGCAGCATCGGCCACGACCGCCTTCACGGTTGTCGAGCCCACATCGACGCCGACAAGAAACTTCGCGTGATGATCGTGCGGCTTGAGGCGCTCTTGCGGCCGTTCCGGGCCACGGCAAACGGGAGCTAGGTGTTGCCCGTGATGGTCGTGCTGCGCTTCGTGGTCGTGCATTCCGTCCTCTTTCAAGCTCCTGGCTGCTAGCTTCTAGCCACAGCCTTTTCTTAATCTCCGCTTACTGTTGCCGGCACCTGCACTCCCGGCACGCGCGAACGCCGCCACAAGCTGGTGCTCTTATCCATGCGGTCACTCACGTGCAATATGAATTGCGCCGCGGTTCCGGCAATCCCCTCACGATGCGGCACGTGATAGAAAGGCCGGCGCAACTCGGGATGCTCGACAATATACTCGCGAATTTCTTCCATGCGTTTCCCGGTAGACTGCAGACATTGCTCGAACTCAGCCTTCGCTTTGACCTTGGCTTCGCCGAGAGCCATCTGCACGCGGCTGTGGGCATTGACCTCGCCTTCGCCTGAAGTCTCAATCGGCAGAAAGATCATGTCTTTGAATTTGTTAATCACCGCCGACTGAACGCCATCGGACTGCGAAGAAGGCATGCAGCCAAACGGTTTCAGCGCCAGCACCATATGGCACAGTTTGTGGACGGTGTAGTAAACGTTCTTACCGACTTCAAGGTGACCTTCTCCACCGCGCGCAAACTGGTTGTAGAAAGGATGCGCCATCTCGGCCAGTTCCGTCTGCGGAACCAGGTGGTGGGTGATCCCACCGAGGTTCTTGATCGTCCGGTGATAGAAGAAATTCCACGCCTTCTCACCGAAGCCGATGCCCCAGAGCTTCTTGCGCAAACCGAAATGGTTGGCGAGATGCTTTTTCAGTTCATGCCACTCGGGATTGCGATGCGGCCTGTTCACCGGCCATTTAGCAATCGCGTGAGCCCTGGCCTGATACAAAAGATACGCGACCCAGGTGGCAATCGGCTCAACCATGACCTGCGCGCCTTCGCGCTCGAGAAATTCAAACATGTGGAAGTTGCCGTCGCCCTCCGTGATCTGCGCCCAGAACTCGCCGGTGATCTTCACTACCGGCTTGACCTTCGTACGGTCCACTTCGATGCTGTCCATCCGCTCGCGAGCCGTTTGAAGGGCATTCAGGTAGTCTTTGCCCCACATGTGCTCATGCATTTTGCCGAACACATTGGCGGTATTTCTCAGGATCTTGTTGCTCTTGAATTTGGGTTTGAGCCAGTCCGGCGCACCTTGTTCGATCTCAAACGAGTCGCGGTTTCTGAGATCGTCACAAAGCCCGTCGACCATTTCGCGAAATACGCGATCCGTCTCGCCCTTGTTCACTTCGAACGGGCGAATCTGGTAGATCAAGTCATTGATCACGTCGCCGAGATGCATGGCGTTCAGCATGCCCAAGCCAAAGTCGATCGTGAACTTCAGCCCCGGCTCGCCGGAGGCAGCCTTGATGCCGTCGCTGTCCTTGAAAAGCAGGACGCGGAAACCGTCGAATCCAGCGTTCTTCAGCGCGAAACGATACTCCGCCTCGTACATGCCGAACCGGCACGGGCCGCAGGAGCCCGCAGTGAAGAAGACGTAGTTGTCCAGAATCTGCTGCCGCGACAGGCCTTCTTTCTCCAGGAACTGGAGATACTGCACCAGGTTGCCGACGGTGAAATACGTGGGATTGCACTGGCCGTTGTTGCCGTATTCCTTGCCAATCTGAAATGCAGGGACATCGGGCACTGGCAGCTTCTCGCAGCGGTAGCCGCATCCCTGGAAGACGGCGCGGATCAAGTCCTCATGCTTCCAGGTGAAACCGCCGAAAAGAATCGTGACACGGCTTCTCTCGTCGGCCATAAAGGCGCGCTCAATGGGGCGATGGAAATGCTCGGGCTGGTCGAGACCGGCAATCTTGCGGAGGCGCGCGCGTTCGGCTTCGAGGCGCTGCCTGATTTCTTCATCTCTTTCAATTTGCACAAGGTTGGTCGCCATTATCTTCCTCCGGCGTGTGTGGTAAAGATGTGATGGGAGGGGAAACTAACGGTGCATCTACCCCGGGAAAATGCGAACAATAGCGTAGAAGCGTGTGAGACTTTCCACTCGACGGAATCCTCAAGCATTCGCGGCGTGCGATTCAACAACATCGGAAACTCCTTACAGCTTGCGACAAGGAGGTTTGAGGTTTACGCCGGAGAGAGTCGTTCCACGACAAATCCCGGGGCGCCGATTCAATATCAACAACCATCCCTCGGCATTGCCGAGAGATAACCCAGTGAGAGTACCCCGTGTGAACAAACTATGCGAAGCTACCGCTCACGCCCTGGAAGCCGTGGGCGGCTTCTTTCAAAACCCACCTGATTACCCTTGCATCGTTGTAGCAGAAACCCAGGTTGTGATTCAAGGTGGAGAAGCAGTGGGTCTGGCAAGATTCTTTCATTTTGTTTAATTGTGAGATGCTGACAGGATTTACAAAGATCTTACGATGCGAAATCTCATACCTCGGATGCCGAGTCATCAAACATTCTTGTGGATGCAGGCGGCGGAGGCATCGCCGCGCAGAAATATTTCACACCAAGGCCGATGTCATTGACAGTTCCCCGCCGTCTCCGTTTCAATGAATAGAGCGGCTAGGCAGCTAAGAAACCAGCCTGCAGGCGCGACGGCCAAGCTGTTCAGCAGGAGAATTCTGTTCCAAGAGAAGGGCATTCATTGCAAAACACAGGGGAGAGATGCGTATGCGAACAGGGGTAGAAAAGATTTTTGCCGGCCGAAAGCACACTGTGGTGCTGGCCGCTGATCACAGATACTTCGGCGTCGTTTCCGGTCTGGAGCGTCCCGGAGAAGTGCTTTCTCCGCTCCTGCCGTACGTGGATGCTTTGATGACCGACCCCGGCGTTCTTCGCAACTATTTTCGCGGAGGCGTAGGCTTGCCGGTGATCGTTCGAGCCTCGGGGTGTTCGACGACCATGAATGTACCGGTGCCGGGTTACCGGCAGGAGCCCGCGAAGCTTGCCTACCAGGAACGGACCGGCAAGAACTTTGACCAGACTTACAGCGAGTATCGGTCCAAAATTGAGTCGGGTAAGGCAACGCCGGAAGAGTTTGAGGAGTACCGCAGCCTGGACAGTGTCGTCAACCGTCCCGACACCATTGCCAATGAAAAGCTGATTCTGCGAGCCGAGGGTGTGAAGCGGGAGGGTGGGGCAGCAGCCGCGGTCTCGGTGTATCTGCGAACAGATTACCAATCCCAAACCCTAAACAATCTAGCAACGATGTCGCGGGAGGCGCGAAAGATCAACTTGCCCATCCTGGGAGTGGTGGCCGTTGGAGATGCGCTCGGCTATTTGGAAAAGGATTCGGACTTCCTGACCCGCGCCGGTTGCGTTTTGGTGGCGCACGGAGCGGACATGATTAAGACGTACAACTGCGGAGCTGGGTTTGAGCGGGTTGCCCAATCATGTGGGGTTCCCGTGATTGTTGCTGGCGGAAAAGCTCCGAAGGGAGTAGATGAAACCATGGACAGTCTGGAACTGGCGCATGATTCCATTCAGAAAGGTGCGAGCGGGATCGACTTCGGAAGGAGGGTCTGGAGACATAACCACCCAGTGGCGATGATCCGGGCGCTCCGCGCAGTTGTCCACGATAACCAGTCACCCAAACAAGCGTACGAGCTCTTCAAGGACTTGAAGGAGAAGGCCTGATGCCAACGCCGACGACAATGAAGTCTGGTGCGTATTACCGGAACGACAATGTTCGGGTCGAGGAGCGCCCGGTTCCCACGATTGGCAAAGGAGAAGTTCTGGTTCGCGTGGCTGTCTGCGGCATTTGCGGCAGCGACACCATGGAATGGTACCGCGAGCCGAAAGCGAGAGCGAAAGGCGGGATCAACAGCGGCCATGAGATTGCCGGGGAAATCGTCCAAGTTGGCGACGGTGTTCAGGACTACAAAGTTCACGACCGGGTTGTGGTTGCACATCACTTCCCTTGTGGAGATTGCGTCCTTTGCCGCGACGGAAACGAAACTGCTTGCGAGGCCATGAATCAGAAGTACATCGAGCCGGGCGGTTTCGCCGAATATATCCGCGTCTTGGAAAAGGGAGTCGAGCATGGACTCTATCACCTGCCCGACAGCATGACCTACGCACAAGGTTCTTTCGTGGAACCGCTCGGCTGCGTTGTTCGCAGCGTGCGTAAAACCGAGCCGGTCGCCGCGCACACTGTGTTGGTGATTGGGAACGGTTTGGCCGGGCTGTTGCACGTCAAGCTGCTGCGGGCGCGAGGCGCGGGAAGGATCATTGCAGTTGATATGAACGTCAACCGCCTCGAAGCGGCATCACGTTGCGGCGCGGACGAAACGATACTCGCCACAGCTGAGATCCCGAGCGCTGAGCGAGTCTATGTCTGCACGGCAGCAGAAGTCGCATGCCAGAACGCCCTGAAGTACGTCAAGGGCGGCGGCCAGATCATGTACTTCGCAACCGGCGGGCCGGACATGAAACTTTCCCTCCCAGTGACAAGATTCTGGTTGACCCAAACCGCCATCAACTTCGCTTATGGGGCAGCCCCTCGCGACATGCGGGAAGCAATGGAGTTGATCCGCTCGGGCATCGTCTCCGTTGATGATCTGGCTACCCACCGCTTTAGCCTCGATCGAATTGGAGAAGCGTTTGATCTTTCCGCCAACCCCCGCGAGAACGCACTGAAGGTGCTAATCGAACCGAAGGGCGATTAGTCTATGTGAAGAATGGCGTCGCTGGAGGCGTTCTTCCGGGATGGCTATGATGGCTTGCCTCTGCATCATGGCTTATGCGATTTAAAGGCATAATTTTATTATCGAATTTCAACGCAATAGCTATGATGCCTTCATGCTTCTGCTCACCCCGGCCCGACGGACTGCCCCGGTTTCCGCGAAGACTGCTTCGGGGCCTGGGCCTCGGCCCACCCACGCAGGCCACCCCTCCGCTTCCTCGGCGGATCCTCGTCCTCCTCCTCCCCTTTTGCTACCTCCGTAGCGACCTGCTTCTCCAGCGCTGCCAGACGCCGCTCCAACTCCGACGTTTCAATCGTCCGCAGCTGCAAGCCCAACAGGGGCGAAAGGCTGGTGGCAATCCTGGGGTTCAGCCTGCCCGCATACACCTCAGCGATTACCTGAGCCACGGTGTTCCGAACGGCCAAGATGCTGTCCAAGTTGGGCAGGGCAGTGGCAACCTCCGCGGGAACGCGCCGGTTCTTCCGCCCACCGACGCAGCCCAGTTCTGAGGCCTTGCTGGGATTGGCGTGGAAGTAACACAAGCCGCCCGCCGTCGCTGCCGCCCGACAGGGCTGTCCCTGCTTCGTCTTACCTTGGCAGCGATTGCTGGTTTGCTTTTTGATCATTTGTACCTACTTTTCATACCCATGTTTGCGTCGTCGACCTAGCCTTCGTGAAGGCCGCTCGACCGCCATCTAGACTTTTTCTTCAGCAGCTTGAGATAGTTCCGTTGCGTGCGCGGTGCCCTTGACCCCCTGGTCGGAGTTGTCTGCTAAACGAGCCTTGTCTATCTTCGTGGGCCGCTTCAAGTGGGTATTCTCCTCTTCCGACGCGCTTCCCGCCTTGGCCCCGATGTGTTCTATGCAGACTATGAACCCTACCCGACGGCGCCCATGGGCTGGACAGCGGACGTTGTGTGCTGCCTTCAGTTCCTCATCGGAGTGCACAATAATAGTTTTGGTCTTGTCGCAGTTGCAGTTGGCCAACTCACTGCGGCGGGCGATGACCGCTAGATGCCGCTCAACTTTGGCCAATCGCCTGCGGTAAGAGGTCAGTCTACCGGACATTGAAATTCTCCTTTCGCTTGCCCTAGCCGGTCGGATTCCTTTCTGGCGTGGCGAGGCAGTCGAACCGGGAGTCGCCCGCATCGGAGCGATTTTCTACACCAATTAGATGTCAAGTTCATAAGAGCCGACAAGGTTACGGTCGTGCTCTCTACTTCCGCACAGCTTTCGTAACATGTGGCAGCCGTGCGTGCGGGCGCGGTTCTCGTTCACAGACCAAACAAGAGCGTGCTACAAACATTTTGATTTTGAGGCTTTCCCGATTGACGCGCTGCGCCTGATTCTGTTCGTGAAAGACCTTCACAAGGCAGTGGGATAGGAATAGGCCAGGCGTGCAGGTCCGCCACCTGTTCGAGATTTTCAATCTCACTTCTTCGCGTGGGGTGGCTCTTCGTTAATCCAGTCTTCGACGCATCCGTTAAACTCAACATCCCGCCCAGAAGGGGCGGGGCTGCGGAGTGTGGGTGACTTAAATGGTGGCACCGTCAAACGACACCACCACCACCGTGAGTTGCTCGGGATAAGGAAAAAACTTAATACGTGCAAACACAGGAAGCTTCCAGGCGCCTTCAGCTACCTGTCACGACGTGACGGGCGTCGCTAGTTTACGGACGACTGGTATGGGTTCACTGCCGGGAGGATTATGACTTGTCCTTCTTCGCCTTGGCCCAGCGGGCCTGCACGGCTTTCCGGGCCGCTTCGCGACGCTGCTCCGGAGTCATATTCTTCCGGCGCGCTAAGCCGCCTTTCCTGCCGAGCTTCGCTAGGTGCTCTCTGAGGGTCGTCATCGTGCCGATTTTAACGCCGCTTTGCCGGCTCATACGTAGCGGCCTTGTATGCTACTGAAAACAGGTGGCATTCAGAGCTTGACATACGTAGCCGCTAGGTATAAAACAAAAGTCATAACCACGCTTCGAGCGAGTGTCGGCAACACCCGCCCGAGGCTGACCAAATCGACCTACGGAGGAGGTCAATATGGCTACACCCACTCTAGCAGTTCCGCAGTCCGCCGCAAGTCGTAGACCCGGCAACCGCATCGTCACCGCGGAGATGAAGCGCCGCTTCCAGCGTAAACAAGTCGATCAGCGCCCGGGCAACGGGCATCAAGGAGGTACGCACGTGAAGCGCACAGGCTCCAGGAATCAGCGAACCCTAAGCGCGGAAAATGTCCGTTTCGCGAGGCGATTCATTTCCAATGCGTTGCCGGCTGTTTTGCTAGAACAATTGAGCGAGCTCACTCGCAACTTCTCGCTTTCCTTGAAATCCGGTGACCTCATTCTCTTGAACGGTGGCTGGTACGTAACTCACACTGGTTTGATCCGTTTGGCTAAGCGCAACCGCTGCTCCGGTATGGAGGTCCAGCCAGTTCGCCAATTCTCCGATCACACCACCGGTCGTTACGCCTTTCGAGCCACAGTCTATAAATCGGGTCGCTGTCGTGGATTCGTGGGCTATGGCGATGCCGACCCGTCCAACGTCTCTCCCTTAGTACGCGGTGCTGAGATGCGCGTGGCTGAAACCCGTGCGGTTAATCGTGCTCTGCGCAAAGCCTACGGTATCGGCATCTGCTCGGTGGAGGAAATCGGATTCTTCGCTGGTCCATTCGCGTCGTCCGGCGAGCCCAAGAAACTGCCCCAACCCGCCAACGGCAACGGGAACGGCAACTACGGTGGTCGCACCGTCCGCGATCGGTTGTGCCAGTTGATTCGCCAGCATCAACTCGACGCCACCTTGGTCAAGTCCTATGCAACCGACTTCTGCGGCGTCAAAAGCCTGCGTGAGGCCACCCGCGAGCAGGTCGAAAACTTCGTCGCCCATCTAGCCGAGTGGGCTGAGAGCGATCGCGATGCCCTGCTCTGCCAGCTCAACAGCTATCTCGGCCAGAAGGCAGGTGCCGCATGAAACGCCGCATCCAGGGCTTGCGCGATGCTGATGCGTCTAGGGACGGTGAGATTCCCGACAGCCTGTACCTCGTGCGCGTCGATCGTGCCCAGTATCGTTGGCAGGCTCAGAAACCGTATTATGTCCTACGCCTAGCCGTGCTTGAGCCCAAGCACTTCAGCGGGCGCACCGTCACCGGGCGTCTCTACTGCAGTCCCAAGGCCCTGTGGAAGCTGAACTGGTTCCTCCGCGACTTCGGCTATGACACGGACCTGCTCGGGCGGGAGGAGATCGAAGAGAAAAGCCTGCTAGGCCTGCGCGGTGTCGTCAAGATCAGCCACGTCGTGGTGCATGGCGCTTCCGTGCTCAATCTGGACGGCTTCGCCCCGGCCAGTCAATGGGAAAAGCTGTCGCCATCTTCCGCTGGCACGCAGGGATTGGAGGCTGCGTCATGACTTATAGCTACAGCCAGATCAGCCAATACCTTGCCTGCCCCCGTCGCTACCGGCACCGCTACCTGGACGGCTGGCAGGAGAAAGACACCCGAGCCGCCATGCTGTTCGGTCGAGCTTTCGAGCAGGCCCTGCGCGCCTACTTCTTGCGGGAAGACGCTGCCGCCGCCCTGTTCCGCGAGTGGGCCGCCAGCCAGGACCAGCCCTTGCACTACTCGAACGGGGGCAGCTGGGACCGGATGTTGCAGCAGGGAATCCAGTTGTTGGATCGTTTCTGCCAGGACGACCGCATCCGCATCCGCCAGCCCCGCCGCAACCTGCAGATCAAGTTCACCCGCCCAGTCTCAGGAACCAATGACTTCGTCGCTTACGTCGACGCCATAGGGAAGTTTGATGGCACCCGCTGCCTGATCGAGTGGAAGACCACCTCCAGCCGCTACCCGGAAGAACCCGACGGGCTGCTGGCCCTCGACCCTCAACTGGTCTGCTACTCCTGGATTACCGGCATCGCCGAAGTCGCTCAGGTGGTCTTCGTACGGAAACGGCTGGTCGAAGTCCAGTACCTGCACACCACCATCACCGACGAGCAACGGGCAGAATTCAGTCAGTTAGTCACGGACACGATTGCCCGGATCGAGTCGGCCCAGTTCCTGCCGCACAGCGGCATCCGTTTTCCGCAGAATCCTTGCAGCACGTGCCCCTACGTCGGCTTATGTCTGGGGAAACAGGAACTAGTTGAAATCGATCTGGTCAAACGCCCAGGAGCAGAGAACCTTGGTTGGCTTGACGAGCTTGCGTACTAGGAACGTGCCCATGCTGCCGAAGCTGAATCCGAAGCGGGCCCGCTTCGTTCTGACCAAGATTGACGAGATTCTAGCCTGGGAACGGCAGAACGAGGCGGAGCGGGACACGCGGTTTGTCGAGCTAGGTCGATACCTGTGTGAGGTGCGGGCGGGGCAGTACTGGCGGGTAGAGCGACTGGTGTCGTTCGATGACTTCCTAGAACGACGGTTCCCGGAATCGAGGAGGAAGGCGTACTACCTGATGTCGATCCACGAGCACCTGCCGCCG
>Ga0187771_10003163_pt1 | contig 11466 bp, 6 predicted proteins | sample 0116_SJ02_MP15_1_FD_133139 | JGI IMG/M metagenome (GOLD analysis project Ga0187771, IMG submission 133139) | Tropical peat soil microbial communities from peatlands in Department of Meta, Colombia - 0116_SJ02_MP15_10_MG | ecosystem: Environmental > Terrestrial > Soil > Wetlands > Peat | place... | reverse complement strand
CAGCAGCGGCACGCTCTATGGCACAGCGTTGGGCGGCGCTTCCGGCTACGGGGTGGTCTTCCAGCTGAGTGCGACGGGGACGATGACCGTGTTGCACAGCTTTACTGGCGATGACGGTTGTTATCCGCAAGGAGCTGTGATCATGGATGGGAAGGGTATCCTCTATGGCACCGCTTCTGGATGTGGCTCGTACGGTGGGGGAACGGTATGGAAGATCAATAAGCGCGGCAAGCTGATCGTGCTGCACAACTTTGCGGGCGGCGGGCAGGACGGCTGGAGCCCAAATTACGCGACCTTGCTTAGGGATAAACAGGGCAACCTATACGGCTTCACATCGGAGGGAGGAACCTCCGATGCCGGGGTGGTGTACAAGTTGACTTCAAGTGGCCAACTGACAGTGCTGTATAGCTTCGCTGGAGGCAAGACGGATGGCTGCGCTCCCCTGGGCGCTCCCGTCAAGGATGGGAAGGGCAACCTCTATGGCACTGCCGGATGCGACGCCTATGACCTGGGAGTTGTGTGGAAGTTGAGCAATACGGGCGCCGAGACCGTGCTGCACAATTTTGCGGGTAAGCCGTGGGACGGGGAAAACCCCTATGCAGGCGTGATTCGCGATAAGGCTGGCAACCTTTATGGCACTACAGAATTGGGTGGCCCGTCCGGATACGGGACGGTCTGGGAATTAGACACGAGTGGGACGTTGAGCGTGCTGCAAAGCTTTGCCGGTTTCAGCGGCGCATGGGTGTATAGCAGTTTGCTGCGGGATGCGAGCGGCGGACTGTACGGCACAGCCTGTTATGGCGGCACTATTGGCTACGGAACGCTGTGGAAGGTGACGCCGTAATTATGTTTTAGAAGCTATCCGATGCGGAAATGCGGTCGGTGTCGGCCTAGGGCTCTGGTCCAAAAGCGAAAATGCGAATGTGCCGGGAGACCTGGTTCGGGCGCTTTCGGTGGAGGCCTTCCCTAAGCCAGCGAGTTACCGACTTTGTTCGTGGTTCTCCGCTAGAAAGACGTGCATGGCGAACCAAGAAACAAGAAGAGTTGTACCAACTCGGCATGACGACTCCCCTCAGGCCACCGGAGGGCTAACAAACGCCGGACCGACTGCGCTGGAGCCCCCGCCCGATTGGTGGCAGCAGTGGCCAGCGCGACGATCCTACATGTTGGTGGCGCTGGCCACGATACTCTGCCTCGTGCCCTTTTCCGGTAAAGCCTTTCATGTTGATGACACTCTCTTTCTCTTCGCGGCACAACAAATCGTAAAGCACCCACTCGATCCCTATGGATTTCAGCTAGTCTGGAACACGACCTTGGAGCGAATGGCGGACATCACGAAGAATCCGCCTCTGGCGTGCTACTACGGGGCAGGGGTTGGACGACTCGCAGGCTGGTCCGAGAGAGCCTTCCACATTGCTTTTCTCGTGCCTTCTATCGGGCTGGTTATTGGTACCTGCCATCTGGCGCGCAAGTTCACGCGTACGCCGCTGGTAGCGGCGGCATGCACACTGCTGACACCGGGAGTCTTGGTGCCGTCCACCAGCATCATGTGTGACGTTATGATGGAGGCTCTATGGGTGTGGGCCGCGGTTTTCTGGGTTGAGGGACTCGAGCTGAGGAAGCCGATTCTCTTGCTCACGTCGAGCATACTGGTGGCGGCCTGCTCTCTGACCAAGTATTTCGGATTAGCGCTGATTCCGTTGCTGTTTGTTTATTCGCTCTTGCGGACGAGATCCGTCGGGAGGTGGGCTCTCTGCTTGGTGATTCCAGTCCCTATTCTGATTGGATATCAGTTGTGGACAGCGCATCTTTATGGTCATAACCTGATCCTGGATGCGGGCGGATTTGCGCTCCACCAACGAGAGCAACAACAGGGCTCGACGCTGGGTAAAGCTCTCGTCGGTCTCAGCTTTCTTGGGGGGTGCACGCTGCCAGCTCTTACTCTTGTGCCTCTCCTTTGGTCGCGCAGGCATGCGCTGATTGGCGGCGCGCTGAGTGGCCTTGCGTCGCTCGCTCTCGCTTGGAATTGGGTGGATTTTGGGGTCCGCGCGGCTGGAGCCGAGGCCTACCGCGCACAGCAGGCGCATTGGGCGCCATTGGCCTTGCAATTGACCCTCTGTGTTTCCTCGGGGATTTCTGTGCTGGCGCTGGCATTCATCGACGTGTGGAAACGTAGAGATGCGAGTTCCACCCTCCTGGCTCTCTGGGTTGTAGGAACTTTCCTGTTCGCTGGCTTCTTGAACTGGACTGTTAATGCACGCTCAGTCCTTCCTCTCATTCCGGCTGCCGGCATCTTGATAGCCCGCCGCTTGGAAAGGGTTCCCTGTCTCATGAGCTGGCAGGTGGTTCCGAGCCTTGTTGTTGGCCTGGTTCTCTCGGGAGCAGTGTCACTCTGGGCGACGGCCTCGGATGCGGCGCTGGCGAACGTAGCGAGGCAAGCCGCAGTCCGAATTCGAGATAGCATGAAGCCCGAGATTGGGAGGATATGGTTTGAAGGACATTGGGGGTTTCAGTACTACATGCAATCGTTCGGTTTTGCCCCCGCCGATGAACGGCATTCGGAGTTTCGTGTGGGTGACTGGATTATTCTCCCGGAGAACAACGTCGAAACAATCGGTGTTCCACCTGGCTTCCCGGACACTTGGGTAATAAGAACCTTGGATTTCGAAACTCACTATCATGTGACGACTATCAGCTGGCAGCTAGGGGCGGGTTTCTACTCTTCCTACTGGGGCCCACTGCCCTTCGCCATCGGTCGCGTTGCTCCGGAGCGCTACTGGGTTCTTATGCTGGAATCGCGCGAGGCTCACTGACGATGAGCTGGCCTTATCCGTTTCGCGTTGGACTGAGTCTCTTCAACTTCGATTCCCGAGAGCGCCAAGGGTGTCTCCTAACGGCTGCATAGGAACTGGAGTTCGTGTTAGGGTGATGTCCAGTCTGCTTCGTAGAAACAACGAATCCACGAAGACGGCGGACGAAATTGCCCCATGGGAAAACAAAAGCTGCTCACATACACCCTGCTGTTCTTTGTGATTGTTCTTTTTGCGTGTATCCGATTCCGGTTGAGGCGGCAAAATCGCTCGGCACGAACTTAGTCACGTGACTGTTTCCCGTCAGGGATGGCTGAATTCTGGGGGAGTAATGACCGAAGGCAGAGAAGAGGGTGGCGAAACCAACCGGAGCCCGGACAGACAAAGAGTCTTGCCCAATGTTGAGAAGGGAAAAGAAATCCTGCCGGTAGCGGACGAGCCGACTCCGGCACGCAGGGACCTGCCGCCGAAAGCTTATTACGCGATGTTGTTTGTCTTCGCCGCCATTAGCCTATGGATTCGGACGGGTTTCCCGGTTCACGTGCTAGCGGATGGAGCATATGACGATCTGCTTTTCGTTCGGCTGGCGGATTATCTAAAGTCAGGAGATTGGCTTGGCCCCTACGACGAGCTTACCCTCGCGAAAGGAATGTTTTATCCGCTATTTATCGCCGTTGCTCACCTCCTCCACATGCCGCTCAAGATTGCGGAGCAGCTAGTCTATCTGGCAGCATGTGCCGCAAGTGCTGGGTTGGTCCGGAGGCAAGCCAAAAACAACTATCTGGGTCTAGTGCTCTTTGCGGCTCTTGCTTTCAATCCCGTGTTCTGGCACGCCGACCTTGCGCGAGTGATCCGGGAAGGCCTGTACGTGAGTTTGTCACTCATTGTTGTCGTATTGGTGGTCACGATCGCCTTCCCGACGCCCGGCGCACCTGCCGCCAGCCTTCTCCGAAAAGTCCTTCAAGGTTTCGCTCTTGGTTTCCTCGGGGCCGCTTTTTGCCTGACACGCGAGGAGAGTATTTGGCTCGCACCCGCAGTGGCCGTCGTGATTGTGATCGCCATAGTTCGAATACCACGGTTTGGTTGGAGTTCAGAATTCACGGGAACGATTTTTCCTGGTGGATTCGCACGTCTCAAGGCCATCGCTTTGCCCCTAGCATTGGCATCCATCGTCTTGGTGGCAAGCGTCTGTCTGGTTGCAACTCTGAATTACCGTCACTATGGCGTACTTGAGATTACTCAATTCAGAACGAAGAGCTTCTTGCATGCTTATGGAGCACTCACCCGTATCGAACACAATGAATGGCACCGCTACGTGCCGTTTCCGAAGGACGCTCGGCAGCGCGCCTATGCGGTAAGTCCGGCGGCCCGGGAACTCGCTGGCACGCTGGAAGGCCCTACAGCAGAGGAGTGGAGACGGATCAGCTGTTCCACAGTACATGTCATGCCTTGCCCGGATGAAGTCTTGGCAGGTTGGTTTGGATGGGAGTTCGTTGAAGCTGTGAGAGATGCTGGCCATTATCACTCGGCGCGAGAGTCGATGAATTTCTACGACACGCTGGCCCAGCAGATCGATTCTGCCTGCAATGACGGCCGGCTAAAGTGTCTCCCACCAAGAGTCAGCTCGTTGCCACCATTTCGATGGGAGTACGTGGAAGAAACGGTGAAGAGCAGCGGAGCCGTGGCTAAGCAGGTATTCACGCTGGGTGGTTGGCATGTCGGCTCCGCTCCCAGCGTCGGCTCGCCCGAGGGAATCGCGTTCTTTGCCGATATGGTCGGAGCTGTCTCTCCGCCTGCCGATGTCATACGATCGGTCCGGGGATGGGCGACCGCCATTGGGATGCCGCCAAACATACAGCTGCTTACAAACGACGCCAGGTGCCAGTTCTCAATCAGCACTCTTCCGGCACCAGATGTTAGCGCCGCATATCCAGGTCTCAGCGCAATGCGCTTTGATATGGAGGCCCAGGGCTGTCCAATAGTTGCCGGTGCAATCCGCGTTGAAGAAGCTTGGGGTAATCAAACTCTGATCCCATTCGCAGCACTGGTTCCAGGCTCGGTGGTCGACACGCCATCTTTGCGATTCTGGGTCGAAAGTGCGTCGCGCGGTGATTCCGCAAAATCCGCGGACCCTGTCCAAGTGAAGGTTGCATCAGTGGTTGCGGCAGGATACGCAGTTGTGTTTCCTGCCCTGACGATATTCAGCGCCGGCCTGCTCCTGGCCATTTTGTTTAGAGGATCGCATGCTTTCCCAAGCGCCCTTCTGGCAATCAGTTTGGCAAGCGCGGTTGCTGTGGGGACCAGGATCGTGTTGCTGGCCTATATCGATGCGTGTGCCTTTCCGGCCGCTAGCGCTCTTTATAGCTCGCCTGCATCTCCGTTCGTGATCATTCTCGCCATTGTCGGAACCTACCTTGGTTGCGCGGTGCTGCTCAGCGCGAATCGGCCTCGCCCCAGCGCAGAGCGCGGGCAGTAACCCTTGTAATGCAGTGCGGCGCAATCGCTGAGAAACGACGAACACTGTATATCTTTGATCTTGTAGCGTTGCAACCATCTTCAGCACTGGAGGGAAACTCCTGCATGGAAGGAGCAAGTACCCCTGTTTCGCAGCACTTGCTTGCGGATATGCGCCAAAAGCCCGTAGTCGCAACGATGCCCGAGTGTTTCCGTGCAACCCGCTTTCGGTGGTCGAGTAATCCGTGATTTCTTAGCAAGCGGCGATGAAACAGTTGTCCCGTCCTGGCGCTGGTCATGCAATGCAAGCCAACGCGCCGCTCACCAGCCCACTCGCCATACGAAATGCCCGGCGAAAAGGTACAAGTTCCACATCGCAGACAGAAGGATCACTGCCTTAAAGCCCACCGTCAGATCACCTTGTTGCTGATGATAGTTGCGGAGCAACAGGTAATACAGGAAAGGCAAGAAATCCAGCGAGTACCGGTAGCCGAACTGACGAAAGCCGACGCCGCAAAACATCAGTACTGGCAGGGCAATAAAAAGGCTACTCAACAATAGCAAAAGGCTGGTGTCGTCGCTGTGGGGAAGCCTAAAGAGATACAGAAAGACTGGAGAGGTAATCCATACACTCATCCCCCAAGGGTTGGCGGCTACGAAAGGGAACACCAGCACCGTCGAAACGGAATCTCTTCGAACGGCGTTCGGCACCGCCAGCAAAAACGCATAGAGGTTCCCGGGAAGGTGTACGGGGCTCAATATGCCCAACGCACGGCCCGCGGCAGCGTGATCGGGCATGATCTGCACGGCGTAACCTTGGTCGAGAGAGTTGTCGAAGCGAGCGTAATTGTAGCCGAGCAGCAGCGCAAGCACCACCAGAACAGGCACTCCGATCGCCACCAATGACCCCAGTTTCTTGTGCCCTGGGTCGCTGGTGCGCAGGATCTCCCCTGTGCACCAAAGCACGCCAATCGCGGCGGTCACACGCGTAGCCAGAACGAGTGCAAAAAGAACGCCCAATATCCAGGGACGGCGTTTGCCGATGGTTTCGGCGATCGTCGCAAACACCAGCAGGCACGTGATCACCTGCGAAAAGTACCAACTCCATGGCCACATCGCCACACCAAGAAATGCAGTGGCAAAAGTGAATCCGAATGCGAGGTAGGCAGAATCCTCGGCCTTGTATCCAGTAACTCGCGCGATTCGATAAACGATGGCCAGAAGGGCAAAGACCAGCAACGGCTGAAGGTAGCCCTGCCGAAAGAAGATGCCGAACCCGCTGGCCAGAAACGCGAACGGCATCAATACGACAGCGGGAAGCGGCCCTAGCGGCCAGTAATAGCGCCCAGCATGGGGCGACGTGTCATCCCAAGTGCCTCCCGGGGCCTCTTGGAATGCTAAGTCTCTATGCAGGAATGAGCGTGCCAGAAAAGCAAACTGCTGCTCGCTCTGAACCTGAACGTTTAGAAAGACTGTGATGCCTCCAAATCCCACCAGCGCCAATACCAGCACAGCCCATCCCACCCATGCGCGTATGCCGTCTTTGTTTCGAACACCGCTCGCGACGCTGAGGTTCTCTGGCTGGTTTATCGACACCAAGGAGACTCCTACTGATGATCTCAGATTATCATTACTTTCCACAGAGTTTGGCCTGCAACGCTGGCTCTATGTTGTCCGACCTGTAATGGATCCGTAAACGAGCCGAATCGACTGAAGGCCAAAATGTCACTCCGAGGTCATATGTGCCGCACACTTCCATTACGATCAGAGCGATTGTACGAGTTCTGAGAAATCAGTATGCGGCAAAGGACTGGGGTTTGTGCAGAGTGAGGATCTCGGTTCCCTTGGCCACCGAGAATGAGCCCGTAGCTGCGCCAAACGCGGGCACTGGCATCGGGCAAGTGAGTACTACTCTGAGTTCCTTGACTATCATGTACGCGATGAATGGTAGTTCGGGGCGGTCGCCCTAAGCTGTATGCCGAACTTGCGATGACCACGCCCTTGGCACAGCAGATGTCAAAAGAGGATGCCTAGGGCTATTGGCATACAACGACGGTGCGCACCCTTATTCACGGCTCCGGTTGCCGCTTGCTGGCATACCTTTTTACAATTTGATGGGTAGCGGCAGCCTCCGCGGGCGCTCGTTTGAGAACCCAAGGGTTGTCGAGAGCGCGAGGAGACTGATTGTCCATCTGGAATATGCGACGAATATTCTCACTCGGGGTTGTTCTGGCGCTGACTTTTCTGCTTTTTCTGCCGACGGTCCGCTATGCGCTGGTTTACGACGACATCGAACAAATCGCAACCAATCCGCGGATTACGTCGTGGAGTTATGTGCCACAATATTTCACAACGCACCTTTGGGCTCATTCCACCATCGAGCCTGCTTATTACTACAGGCCGCTCTTTCTGATTTGGCTGCGGTTGGTGGATGCGATCCTGGGGCCCCCGGCTCCGATCTGGCACTTGGCTTCGATTGTGGCGCACTTGGCAGCCACAATTTCAGTGTTCCTGCTCGTCCACCGTCTAACAGGCTGCTGGCGGGCATCGCTGTTCGCGACCGCGCTGTTTTCCATTCACCCCATCCACACCGAAGCGGTCGCCTGGGTCTCGTCTGTTTCGGAGCCGCTCCTCACGGCCTTGTTGGTGCTGTGTGTCTATTGTTACGCCGGACGAAAGCCTCCCATCAGCGTAGCGTCGCTGTTATTTGCAGCCTTAGCGATGTTCACAAAAGAAACCGGGATGGTAGCTCCGCTGCTGATCCTTGCTTACGAGTGGACACGGTCAACGTTCAAAAATGCCGCCACGGCAGCGGCACCCTACTTGCTCCCTGCTCTGCTGTTTCTGGCCTTGCGGTTCAATGCGCTGGGTAGGTTGAATGCTGCAACCCAGCCAAACATGACCGTGAGCGCAATGGTGCTGACTTGGCCTCGGGTACTGGTGGCATACTTGGCTCATCTGCTCTGGCCCGTGCATCTTAGCGTTTGCTACGACGTTCCGGTTGAGACCGCGATCTGGCCGTTTCTGGTTATGCTAACGATCCTTGGCGGGTTGATATCGGTGGCCCCCAAGTGGAGTGCCAACGTCCGCCTGGGAGTTGCCTGGTTTGTGATCACCCTGCTGCCGGCGCTGGCCATTCGATATTTGCTCACCGATGACTATGTCCACGACCGTTATCTGTATCTGCCGTCGGTGGGACTTGCACTGATCGCAGCGGTGTGGTTCTCTCGGCTTCGCTTTACGCCGCCCCGAATCGTAGCGGCTGGTGTGTTAGCGATGGCTCTCTGCTGGGGAACGATTTTGGACTTGCGTATCTGGAAGGATGAGATCTCGTTGTTTAGCCGCGCCGTTGAGGTCGCCCCCGGCAACGTTTATGCCATGAACAATCTCGCTAGCGCATATCTGAACGCCCATCGCGAGGCAGAAGCCTTGCCGCTGCTGCAGAAGGTCATAGCCTTGAGACCGCTCGACCACCAGGGATACTACAATATGTTCCGTTACTACCAGCAGACTGGAAACTATGCGGAAGCGGAACGCTACTACAACATCTGCAGACAGATGTACGATGCGAGCCAATCCGCAGGTCGCGCCCGATGAAACAAGATGTCGTTCAAATGCAGGAATGTAGGGGGTCAGGTCGACGCCTCGGGCCAGCCGCTGAAACCCCAACGGCGCAACGGTCATGACTCAGACCATGGAACGGCGGTTCTTGATCGCGCTCAGTCTCGTTGTCATCATCTATGGGGTTCTTGCTGGGCTGCGCACCGTCACTGACTTCGATGTGGGTTGGCAGTTGGCGACCGGCCGATGGATTGCTCAGCACCATCAAATCCCTTCCGTGGATGTCTTTTCGTATACGGCCCAGGGACAGCCTTGGATCTACCCTGTGGGCTCGGGACTGATTTTCTACGCCACGTATGTGCTCGGAGGGTATGCACTGTTGTCCTGGCTGGGGGCGGCCGCGAGCGTCGGGACCGTGGCTTTGCTCCTCCGTCGCGGTTCGGCGGTTTCGGCCGTGTTGGCCATCTTCGCCATGCCGCTGATTGCCGCCCGCACCACTCCGCGGGCTGACATGTTCACCATGGTGCTGTTCGCCGCGTTCCTGAGCCTGCTTTGGCAACACCATGAGACAGGCCGGGCTCGGTTTTGGTTACTGCCGCTGTTGATGATTGCCTGGGTGAACCTTCACTTGGGCTTCGTTGCAGGCTTGGCGCTTCTGGGAGCATACGTGGTGGTGGAAACACTGGAAATGCTGTGGGCGGAGCGCCGGGAGGCGGCTTGGGATCGTTTGCGGCGTACCATGCCATGGTTGTTGGCCAGCGGTGCTGCAACGCTGGTGAATCCCTGGGGATGGGGAATTTACCGGGCGTTATTTCGCCAGCAAGAGGCTATGGCGGCGCACTCAGAGTCGATCATGGAGTGGAGTGCGTTTCGGCTCAATTGGACTGTTTTGGCTGAGAGCCTGTCGTTGCGCAATCCTGACCCATTCATCGCGGTACTACTGCTGGGCGGCGTCGCCCTGCCGGCCGCTCTGGGGCGACGGCAGCTCGGGGCTGCAGGCCTGATGGCCGGTGCTGCCTTTGCCGCCTTCCGCCACGTTCGCTTCAAGGCTCTGTTTTGCGCTGTCATGGTTGTCGTCGCAGGTACAATCCTTTCACCGGTGCTTGAGGCCTTGTGGAGCAAATTCCAGGACGCACGCCTCAAGTCGACTATCGCGCTGGGGGTAATGTGCCTTCTCGTTGGGGTGGTCGCGGTGCGGTCGGCAGATCTGGTTTCAAACCGGGCCTACCTTAGCAGCACCGACCTCGGTTCGTTCGGCGCGGGATTGTCCTGGTGGTTCCCCGAGCAGGCGGCAGCTTTCATCGAGCGGGAGAACATCCCCGGCCAAATCTTCAACGACTACAACGAGGGTGGATACTTTACCTTCCGGCTGGGCACCAAGTACCTTGATTACATCGATGGGCGCGCCATTCCGTTCGGAACCGAGTTGTTTGACCGAAACGCGGCACTACTGGGAGCTCCACCGCAATCCACGGAATGGCAGGAGGAGGCGCAGCGTTACGCCCTTAACGCTATTTTGGTTCCGCTAGGACGATACGATGCTCTGCAATTCTTCCCTGTTCTGCGCCAGTTCTGCGCTAGCGACGCTTGGCGGCCCGTGTATCTGGATGAGGTCAGTGCAGTATTTCTTCGGCGAGCCCCCGAGACAGAAGGTCTGATTCGACGTTTGCAGATCAACTGCAATAAGGTCTCACTGCCGTCATTCAAACCCAAGAGCGCCGACAGCAAGGCATTCAATCAGTGGGCGAATGCCGCCGCGGTTCTGCATGAGCTCGGCAGAAACTCCGAGGCATTTGACGCGACCAGCCAAGCACTAACCGTTTACCCGGATAGCGCGTTTGTTCATTCATTACGTGGCAACCTGCTTGAGGAAATGGGGCGCTTGCGGGAAGCCGAAGGGCAATACTTATTGGCGACCAACCTGGAACACCACGGGGCAACTTGGTCGGCGCTGGCCGAGCTCTATCATCGAGAAGGCCGATTGCCGGAGGAGATCGAGGCTTGGGAGCACGCGGTCGATCTCGCGCGCGACCCGAGCCTCGCGCTGCTTTCGCTGGGATACGCTTACCTGGGAGCGCAAAGGCCACGCCAGGCTCTGCAGGCATTTGATCACGCTCTGTCCGGCCTGCCGGGGGAACCGGAACGCACCGATGCCTCATACTTGGCCAATCTGGCGCACGGTCGCGCGCTCGCCTGGAGTGCGCTGGGCGATCTGAAAAGCGCGGTTTCGTTTGAAGAGGAAACGCTGCGGTTGAGCCCGGACCGATCCGATGACTGGCTTTATCTCGCCAGCCTGTACGAGCGCCAGGGACGGCTCGCAGAGGCCCAACAGGCCAGACAACGCGCTGCTGCTAGCCCATCGCAGTAAATTCCGGGCTTGTGGCTAGAGGCGCGGCCGCTCTTGATGCTTCTGCGTCCGAACCAGACCTTTTCGGCCCGTGGTCGCGCCCCTTCCGCCACATCGAGTACAATCGAGCCTCAACTTTTTGGTGCCTTCGGAACGTTGACCCTTATGAACACTGAATGGATGCCGAATCGGGGTATTTCTCGCCCGCCTGGGCCTCAAAGGCGCTTGAGGTTTGCAAGCGAGGCGGCGTGATTTCTATCACAGCTTTTTGTGAGCGCCAATGCCGCTGGGCGT
>Ga0187771_10003162_pt1 | contig 11468 bp, 10 predicted proteins | sample 0116_SJ02_MP15_1_FD_133139 | JGI IMG/M metagenome (GOLD analysis project Ga0187771, IMG submission 133139) | Tropical peat soil microbial communities from peatlands in Department of Meta, Colombia - 0116_SJ02_MP15_10_MG | ecosystem: Environmental > Terrestrial > Soil > Wetlands > Peat | place... | reverse complement strand
CGCTGGCCGCAGCTCGCGCAAGGCAAGGGCACGCTCGCCTCCGACAATCCGGTGAAGACGGTCGGCTCGTATTTCCCCTATCTGTCGAGCGTGTTCGATTACGTGCGGCGCGCCATGCCGTTCGGCGACGCAGAGTCGCTGAGCAACGACAAGCTTTATGCCGTGGTCGCCTATGTGCTCAACCTCAACGACATTGTTGACGACAAGTTCGTGCTGTCGAAGGAGACCTGGGCGCAGGTGAAGATGCCGAACGCCGACGGCTTCTACGACGATGACCGCGAGAAGACCGAGAAGGCGTTCTGGAACAAGAACCCCTGCATGAAGGATTGCCGCGGGCCAGTGAAGATCACCGGGCATGCGCAGGCGGTCGACGTCACGCCGGACGACAAGGGCAAGAAGGGCCCGGTGGAATAATCGCCGCGTTACAATATGCGTTTATTCCCGCGTAAGCGGGAATCCAGGGCTGCTACCACAGAGTTCTCGATGTGTTGCCCTAGGTTCCCGCTTTCGCGGGGACGAGCGGACCGTTTTGCGTCGGTACAAAAATTCGCCTATGACTCCCGGCGACCTTCTAGCCGGGACAACTCATGGCCAAACTCAATCTTTCGGTCGCGGTCGGTCCTTATGACCGTACGCGTGCGCTGATCGACGGTTCCGTGCAGATCGACGGCGTGACGCCGACCTGCATGACGCTGTCGCCGGAGGAAATCTTCTTCCGCGCTTTTCGCCATGCCGAATTCGACATCTGCGAACTGTCGCTGTCGAGCTTCACGGTGAAGACTGCGCAAGCCAATTGCCCCTATGTGGGTGTGCCCGCTTTCGTCTCGCGCGCCTTCCGCCACACCTCGATCTATGTGCGCACCGACCGCATCAAGCGGCCGGAGGACCTCAAGGGGAAGAAGGTCGGACTGCCGGAATATCAACTGACCGCCAATGTCTGGGCGCGCGCGATTCTCGAGGATGACTACGGCGTGAAGCCGACGGACGTGCACTGGGTGCGCGGCGGCATAGAGCAAGCGGCGCGGCCGGAGAAGATCGCCATCAAATTACCGCCCGACGTGAAGCTCAAGGACGCGCGGGCCGGCAAATCGATCTCCACGCTGCTCGCGGAAGGCGCGATCGATGGCTTCATGGCGCCGCGCCCGCCGTCGCTGCCGAAGAGCACGCCGAATGTCGGCTGGCTTTTTCCCGATCCAATGGCGGCGGCCAAGGACTATTTCAAGCGCACCGGTATTTTTCCGATCATGCATATGGTCGGCGTGCGGCGGACGCTCGCCGAGCAGCATCCCTGGCTGCCCGGCGCGGTACTCAAAGCTTTCGAGCAGGCGAAGGCTATGGCGCTGACGCAGTTGAGTGACACGTCGGCGACCAAAGTGACTTTGCCTTTCGTCGAGGAGCGGCTGGCCGAGGCGCGCGCGCTGATGGGCGATGACTACTGGTCCTACGGGCTTGCCGCCAACCGCAAAACGCTCGAGACTTTCCTGCGCCATCATCATGAGCAGGGTTTGTCCGCACGGCTGATCAAGCCGGAAGAGTTGTTTCACGAAGGCACGCACGAGGGTTTCAAACTCTAGCCAGGAGGCGCCGATGCAAGGCTTGCCCGGACTTGTCGCACTCTCCGTCATGGCAACCAGCATGTCAGTGTCCGCCGCCGAGCTTCACGTCATGAGCGGGGGCGCGCCGAAAGAGGTCTTCGCGCAGCTCGTGCCGCAATTCGAGCGGCAGACGGGCAACGCGGTGAAGTTCACCTATGCGGTGATCACCGCGCTGCGCGAGAAGATCGCCGCCGGCGAGACGGCCGACGTGCTGGTGCTGCCGGTGCCGGTGCTCGAAGGGCTCGCCAAGGAGGGCAAGGTGCGCCCGCCTACGACCTTCGGCACGGTCGGCACCAGCGTGGTGGTGAAGGAGGGTGCACCCAAGCCGGATATTTCCACGCAGGAGAAATTCAAGGCGGCGATGCTCGCCGCCAAGTCGGTGGTGCATGCGACGCCCGGGCAGACGCCGAGCGGCACGCATATGGCCAAAGTATTGGAGCAGCTCAGCATTGCCGAGGCGATGGCGAAGAAGGTGATCCACAAGCCGGCGCTCGCCGGCGGCGTGCAGCTGGTGACCTCGGGCGAGGCGGAGATCGGCATCTATCCGGCAAGCGAAGTAGCCGGGGTCAATGGCATCAGCATCGTCGGCGAGCTGCCGGCCGGCATTGATTTCACCATCGTCTATGGCGGTGCGCCAATGACCGGCAGCGCCGCGCCGGACGCGGCGGCGGCCTTCGTCGCCTTCATGGCGGCGCCGGAGAACCGCGCCGTGTGGAAGGACGCCGGCTTCGAGCCGCCGGCACCGTGAGCGCCGTCATAACCGCTTGATGCGGTCGAGCGCGCCGAGCCGGCCGATCAGCGCGTTGGCGCCGATCGCCAGCACGAACAGCACGATCAGCATGGCGTACATGCGCGGCATGTCGAAAGTCGAATAGGCGTTGATGATGAGGAAGCCGACGCCCTTATTCGACAATTTGGTCTCGGCGAGCAGCGCGCCGATCAGGGCAAAGCCGAAGCCGAGCCGGAAGCCGTTGATGATGGGGTGGCGCATCGCCGGCAGATAAATCTTCAGCACCATCTGCAGCGCGCTGGCGCGGAAGCTCGCGCCGACGCGGATCAGCACCTTGTCGATCTGCCGCATGCCGGCGGCGACCGAGAGCGCGACCGGGAAGAAACACGACAAGGTGCCGAGCGCGACTTTCGATTCCGGTCCGACGCCGAACCACATGATCAGCACCGGAAAGAAGATGATCTTCGGCGTCGGCCCGAGATAGTAGAGATAGATCTCGAAGGCGCGCGACAGGAAGCGGTTGGCGCCGAGCAGGATGCCGACGACGAGACCGGACAATCCGCCGATCGCGAGCGCGGCGGCGATCTCCGCCGCGGTGACGCCGAGATTGAAATAGAATTCGGAGCTGCCGAGCAGGCCGGCGAGCGCGCGGGCGATCGACAACAGCGAGGGCACCACGTCGCGGTAGAGCCAGCCGGAATGAGCGAGGAATTCCCAGACCGCCAGCACCCCGAGGATGACGGCGAGGCGCAGCAGCGTCACCTGGCCGATCCGCGGAGCGGCCGTTTGTCTCAGTCGGCCGGTCTTAGCCATCGCTCGGCCTTTTCCAGGGCAATGAAGAACAGGATGCTCACCAGGATGACGAAGCAGATCGCGGCGTAGGTGCCGGCCAGATCATAGCGCTCGGCCAGATCGGCGATGAGATGGCCAAGGCCGCCGAAATTGATCAGGAACTCGGTGCCGACGATGTTGATCAGGGCGAAGATCAGCCCAAGCCGGACGCCGACGAAGATGGTCGGCAGCGCCGCTGGAAAGAGGATCTTCCAGAACTGCTGGCTCGCGGACAACTTGAAGCTGCGCCCCACATTGATCAGCACCTCGCGGGTCGCGGCGATGCCCTCGATGGTCTTCAGGATCACCGGCGGCAGGCCGGACACGAAGCCCATGATCACCATGGTCCACATGCTGCGGCCGAAGATCACCAGGAACAGCGGATACATCAGCACCAGCGGCGCCGCCGCCAGCGCCGCCACCCAGGTCTCGATCGCCTGTTGCAGCAGTTTGAAGCGATGCATCAGCACGCCGCCGGCGATGCCGAACAGGGTGAGCAGCACGCCGGCAATGAGGCATTCGCCGGCGGTGTAGAGGAAGCGGGTGAAGACACGTTCCTCGGCGACGATGCGGTAAAAGCTGGCGATGACCTCGGACGGAGGCGGCACGATGTAGCGGTCGATCACGCCGATTTGCACAAGGACCTCGCCGAGGGCGAAGGCTCCGGCGATTGCGGCAAAGCCAACGGCAGGCGCGATGAAGCGTCCGGGCGACGAACGGCGCAGCGCTGCGGCACCGATCATGACGCGGGAACATCGTGATGCAGCACGTGCGCCTCTTCGTCCTTCATGCCGCGGCTCGCTTCTTCGCGCAGATCGCTCCAGATCTGCGCAACATAGTGACCGAACGCGTCGCTGGTGACGATCTCCGAGGTGCGGGGACGCGGCAGGTCGATATCGACGATGCGCTTGGTCTTGCCAGGCCGGTAGGTCATCACCAGGATGCGGTCAGACATCTGCACCGCCTCGGTGATGTTGTGGGTGATCAACAGCGTGGTCTGCTTGAGCTGCTGCTGGATCTGCAGCACCTTGTCGCCGAGCAACAGCCGGGTTTGCTCGTCGAGCGCGGCGAACGGCTCGTCCATGAGCAGGATCTTCGGCTCGGAGGCGAGCGTGCGGGCAAGCGATACGCGCTGGCGCATGCCGCCGGACAGTTCGCCGGGATAACGGTTCTCGAACCCCTCAAGCCCGACCAGCTTGATGAAATGCCGCGCGCGCTCGGCGCGTTTGCCGCGCTTCATGCCGACGAGCTCGAGCGGGAAGGCGACATTGTCGATTACCGTGCGCCAGGGAAAGGTCGACTCCTCCTGGAACACCATGCCGATCGACTGGTGCGGACCCGAAATCGTCTCGCCGGCGACGCTGACTATGCCGGCATGGTGACTGAGCAAGCCGCCGATGACGTTGAATAAAGTCGACTTGCCGCAGCCCGACGGGCCGATGACGGAGAGGAATTCGCCGGGCCGCACCTTGAACGACACATTGTCGACCGCGGTAATCGGGCCCTCGGGCGTGTCGTAGCGCACGACGATGTCGTCCACCGTGAGGATGGCATCGCCGGCCTTGGTTGGGCTACCGGTCATTTGCGCGTCATCGCTGCGGTGATGGCGGCGGTGTAGCCGGGTTCGACCCGCACATCGACCACCGCGACCTCGCCGGCCTCGACCGCCGCGATGGCCTTGGCGAACGTCGCTGACAAATCGGCGGCGGCGGTCACCGGGCCGAAGCCTTGTGCGCCTTGCGCGCGCGCCATCCTGGCGAGATCGATGTCCGGCTCGGAAATACGCTGGCCGATCCAGCGGTTTTCCACCGGCCGGTTGCGCATGCGGGCGACGCGCTCCTGATGCAGCTCGTCGTTGAAAAAGGAGCGGTTGTTGGCCACCACGATGAGCAGTGGGATCTTGTAGTGCACCGCCGTCCACAGCGCGGTGCAGCCCATGAGGAAATCGCCGTCGCCGCAGACGCCGATCGGCAAGCGGCCCGAGCCTTTGAGTGCGAGCGCGGCGCCGACCGAAATGCCCGGACCGCCGCCGACCCCGCCGCCGCCATTGGAGCCGATATAGTCGAGCGGGTGGCGGAAAGGCCAGCTCGCGCCATTCCATGACAGCGAGACATGGGTGAGGGTCGCCGGCCGCTCGCCGACCGCGCGGCGCAGCGCATCGGCGAGATGATCGACAGTGAGCTTGCCCTCGACCAGCTTGGGAAATTCCTTGGTGCCGCACGCCACCACGCGCGGGCCGCCTGGGCCGAGCGCCTCGAGCAGCGCCGGCACCGCGGCATCGGGCTCGCAATCGATCAGCACGTCGACCGGCGGCAGCGCCTGATAGTCCATGCTCCAGCCATTGTGCAGGCGATGGTCAATCGACACCTGCACGACCTTGGCCGCGACATTGCCGACATGCTTGAAGGTGCCGGCGACATCCACCCAGTCGAGGCTGAGGATGACGTCGGCCGCGCGGATCGCTTCGGCGGCTTCCGCCGCCAGCACCGATCCGCTCGGCGCGCCCGCGTGCAGCAGATGATCGGTGGGGAAGGCGGCGCCAACCTTGAGATCGGTGACCACGCGCGCATTGAGCCGCTCGGCGAGGGCGATGCGCTGCTGCCAGGCGTCGAGATGGCGCGACACGCGGCCAGCGAGGATGACCGGATGCTTGGCGTGGCGGAGCAGTTCGACGGCTGTGGTGACGGCGTCAGCCGGTGGCGCGCTCACCACCGGCGGCATGTAGCGCTTGCTGTCGATCGGCGCAACCGGCTCGGCCAGCTTCGACTCCTGCATTTCGGCGTCGAGATTGATGTAGGTCGGCCCGCGCGGCGCGGTATTTGCGATCCAGTTGGCGCGCAGCACGGCCTCGCGCGCGGCGACCGGCGAGGCGGGCTGGTCGTCCCATTTGGTATAGCCGCGCACCAGCGCGCCTTGGTCGCGCGCGGTGTGGATCCAGTCGATCCAGGGCCGGCGCTTCGGCGCATCGACCGGGCCGGTGGCGCCGAGCACCACCATCGGCATGCGGTCGCACCAGGCGTTAAAGAAGGCCATGGTGGCGTGCATCAGCCCGACATTGGAATGCACCGCTGCCGCCATCGCCTTGCCGGTGACCTTGGCGTAGCCGTGCGCGATGGCGACCGCGCTTTCCTCGTGCAGGCAGAGCAGCATCTGCGGCCGCTCGTTGCCGAGATAATTGACGATGCTGTCGTGCAGGCCGCGATAGCTGGCGCCCGGATTGAGCGCGATATAGGGGATGTCGAGCGCGCGCAGCGCGTCGGCCACCACGTCGCTGCCGTAGCCGGCAGCGTTGACGCCGGCCGGCAGCGGCCGGTCGAGCGAGGCGATGACGGCATCAGGCAGCGGCTGCGCTTGCTCACTCTCGCGGTGCGATTTTGTCACTGGCTCTGGTCCTGACATGGCCCGCCCCACGCGGGCTTAGGCGGCAATTTGAAGCGGATCACGAGCCCTGACGCAACCGGGCGAGCACCTTCAGGCCGGCATAACCGTCGGCCGGCTGCATGCCGACCGTTTTCTGGAAGGCGAGGATGGCCTTGACCGTATCGGAGCCGACGCGGCCGTCGATGCCGTCGGTCTTAAAGCCGCGCTCGTTGAGACGGCGCTGGATTTCCTCTACCTCCAGCAGCGTCGGCGCGCGCTCACCGCCGGGGAACTGCTGCACGAAGGACGCCCCGCCGCCGATCAGGTCGCCGAGATGGCAGAGCGCCAGCGTGTAATTTAGCGAGGGATTGTACGAATAGACGGCCCGGAAATTCTGCCCGATCAGGAACGCCGGGCCGCCGCGCATCGGCACCCACAATTTGCCACGATCGGCAGGCCGGGCGAAATCCTTACCGTCGGCGCGCCTGACGCCGAGCGCCTGCCACTGCTCGTAACTGTGCCAGCCGCCCGCCTCGCGACCGGACAGCTTCACTTCGCAGCCCCAGGCCTCGCCGCGTCGATAGCCGCCACGCTCGACCAGATAGCGCGCGGTGCCGGCGAATGCGTCGTCGGGACGGCCGTAGGGCGAGATGCGGCCGTCGTGGTCGTAGTCGACGCTCATGTGCAGCCACACCTCCGGCATCCATTGGGTGTGGCCCATGGCGCCGGCCCAGGAGCCGATCATCTCCGAGGGCTTGGCCCAGCCGCGATCGACGATGGCGAGCGCGTTGATGAGCTCGGCTTCCCAATAGGCGCGCCGGCGCGGCTCGTCCCAGGCGAGCGCCGCAAGCGCCGGGATGATCGGCCGCATGTATTTCGGATTGACGATGACGTCGCCAAAGGACGACTCGATGCCCCACAGGCCGACCATAATATAGCGGTCGACGCCATAGTCCTTTTCGATGCGGGCGAGCAGGTCGGCGTATTCCTTGGCGCGCTCCTTGCCGGTGATGACCCGCCATTCCGAACAGCGGCGATTGATGTATTGCCAGATCAGCTCGGTGAATTCCGGCTGCGCGCGGTATTGGGCGAGCACGCTCAGGTCGGGCGTAACCGCGCCCATCACGCGGTCATAAGTCGCCTCGGAAATGCCGCGTCTCAGCGCGCGGGCGCGGAAGGCGGCGACCCAGCGGGCAAAGGCGGGCGATTGCGCTGCATGAGCGCGGGAAAGAGCAAGGCTCGCGGTTGCGCCCAAGGCGCTTGTGAGCCAGGCGCGGCGGCTGAGCAGCCGGCGGGCGCCTTCGCGCGGAGAGATTCGCGACATGCCAGCATTCTATGCGCCGCGTGGCAGGGTCAACAGGGCGCGCCAAATTCAAGTGAAGGAAGCTCAGTTCCTCGCTTCATGCCGGCGCCGGTGATGGAAGCGACGGACATAATGGCGCCGGTGCGGCCGGGTGCTCTCCGCATTGGCGAGCCGAACTTTAATGGGCTTGGCGGACGTATCGGATGCTTCCGCGCCGGTGGGGGCCTCGCCCGGCGGCAGCGGGTGCAAGACGACCGGCAGCTTCATGGGAACCGGCGGTGCCGGCTCGTCCGGCGCAATCTCGCGGCCGCGCCCGCCGATCAGCCGTTCATAGGCGGCGACCAGCGTCATGTAAGGATTGACCCACACCCAGCCGACCGTGGTGAAGACCTGAATGTTGAAATGCAGGTGATAGGAGGTGCCGTTCTCGAAGTTGCCCCAGGTGGCGACCTTGCCGATAATCTCGCCTTCGCTCACTTGCCGGCCGTTGATGAGGCCGTCGGTATCCATGAATTTCGGATTCATGTGCAGATAACGGAAGCGTACGTGCTCGTCGGCGGTGTTCACGACGAGATAAGCGCCGAGACTGCCCGGCATGCGGCGGACCACGCCATCCTGCGCGGCGGCGACATAATCCTGATAGGGCAGGCAGCGGTCGGCCGCGGCATTGTTGAGCACGCATTGCGCCGGGCGGATGTCCTCGCCTTGGTGGCCGTAACCGCCCGGGCACTGGCCGACCAGAAAGTCGCGCTGTTCGCAGAAATTGTCGCGCCACGGATAGGTGAAGTTCACCGGCGCCGATTCATCGAACACCAGCGGCTTGTCGTTGACCTTGCATTGGTAGGCGGCGCCCTTGCGGCCCATGCGGCCGACGATGCCGGTGCGATAGCAGTCGCCCCAAGGCATGAACGATTGCGACTTCACATAAGCCGGCGCAAAGGCGATGGGAAAGCGCATACGCGCATAGACATGGTAGTCGGCACGGCCGGGCATTTTCCGCCAGCCGGTGTTCTCGATGAGATCGCCTGGGCTATAATAGGTGAAATCCGAGCTGGCCACCGGACGGCTGAGATCGATTGTCGGCGCCGCCAATTTCGCCGGACTGCCGCCGGCGACGCGCAATTGGCGCAGGAAGGCCACGGCAATCGGATCAGCTTCGCGACATGACAAACGCCAGCGTACCGGCGGCTGGTCGTAGCATTGGATCGACACGACATAGGGCACGCCGAAGCGCTCGAAAGCGTAGCGCACATGCGCTTCGCGTAGGATGCGCTTGATGCCGGGAAATGCGTCCTCAAGTCTGTTCGGCGGCGGGAATACTTCCTGATGATCGGGGCCGTCCAACGCATAGACAAATGAGGCGCCGGTGATCTCCACGACGATCGGTTTGGTGAAACGAGCGTCGAAGCCCTCGGCCACGAAGGTCGCGTCGTAGCCGGCCGGGCCGGGCAGGAAGAATTTGGTCGGATGGAAGCGGCCGAAATATTTGTCCGAGGTTTCCGCCTCCGGCTTGCCGTCGGCGATGTCCTTGCGGAAGGCGTCGACGTCGAACGGCAGCAGCACCGGCACCGCGCTCTTGGCGATGCCGGCAAAGCGTCTGTCGGTGACGGCGTTGAGACGGGCGAAGGCCGTGGCCGGTTCCGCCGCCGGGCCGTGCAGGCCCGCCGCTGCGGCGTGCCAATCGACGTCGCTCAGCGTGATGACGGGGCTTTCCATCTCGCCCGCGGCCACGGGGCCGCCGACGAGCAACGCCAGGGTCACAGCAACGGCACGTTTCAACAAGTGTCCCTCATCCGGCCCGCCTACCTGCAAGCGCGGCGCATCCGAGTTAACGGCATCGCCCGGCGGCATACAAGGGTCGGGCGCTGGTGTAAGGTGCCGTGCCCCACAGGGGATGGTAACAGCCGGGAGATCTGCGCGTAATGACGGTTAACGAAGCAAGCCGAATCGGCGCGGGAGCGGACCGCGCGCCGGAGATCATCGAAAGCGGCGGTACGGCGCGGCTGCATCTGACGCTCGCCACCACCGACTACGATCACGTGCGTGACCTGATGAACGGCGTGGTGCGCGCCGAGGGCATCGTGCTGACCGGCTTCGTGCTGCCGGTCGAGGAAATTTTCTTCCGCTTCATCAAGAACCGCGAATGGGACGTGTCGGAAATGTCGTTCGGCAAGTTCATCGGCTATGCCTCGCAGGGTAATTCGCCCTTCATCGGCATTCCGGTGTTTCCCTCGCGCGTGTTCCGCCATTCGGCGTTCTATGTGCGCGCCGACCGCGGCATCAAGTCGGCGAAGGATCTGGAAGCCAAGACCGTCGGCATTCCGGAATGGGCGCAGACCGCCGGCATCTATGCACGCGGTTTCTTGAGCGAGACCGCCGGCGTCGATCTCACCAAGATCAAATGGGTGCAGGCCGGCATGAATGAGGCCGGGCGCGAGGAGAAGGTCGAATTCACGTTGCCCAAGGGCATCCAATATTCGCAGCGGCGCGACTCGAGCATCAGCGCGATGCTGCTGTCGGGCGAGCTCGACGCGGCGATTTCCGCGCGCGTGCCGGACGCCTTCACGCAAGGCGGTGGCAAGATCGTACGGCTCTATCTAGACTATCGCGACGAGGAGATGCGCTACTACCAGGCGACCGGCATCTTTCCGATCATGCACGTGATCGCGCTACGCCGCGCGGTGTTCGAGCGCTATCCGTGGGTGGCGGTGAACCTGTTGAAGGCGTTCGATGAGGCCAAGCGGCGCAGCCTCGATCGCATCCAGGATCTGACCGCCTCGCGCATTCCGGTGCCCTGGTCGGCGGCAATCGCCGGCGAATGGAGCAAGAATTTCGGCGCCGATCCGTTCCCTTACGGGCTCGAAGCCAACCGCAAGACGCTCGACGCCTTCTGCCGCTTCTCGCATGAGCAGGGCGTCACCACGCGCAGGCTGACGCCGGACGATCTGTTCCCGAAAGAGGTGCGAGCGAGCGTAAGGGTGTGAGGTTCACATCTCCCCACAAGCGGGGAGAGGGAACAACTCAATCCTTCGCCCGCTCGACGTAGGAGCCGTCGGCGGTGCTGATCACCACGCGGGTGCCGACGGTGATGTGGGTCGGCACCATGGTGCGCACGCCGTTCGACAGCATGGCCGGCTTGAACGAACCCGACGCCGTCTGGCCCTTCACCACCGGCTCGGTGTCGACGACCTCCAGCGTCACCTTCTGCGGGATCTCGATGGACACCGGCGTGCCTTCGTGGATGGCCAGGCTCACGACCATGCCTTCCTGCAGGTATTTCTCGTAATCGCCGACCACGTCGGGCGGCACCTGTACCTGGTCGTAGGTCTCCTGGTTCATGAAATGGAAGCCGTCCGCGTCGCGGTAGAGGTAGGAGAACTCGTGGTCCTCGACATGGGCGCGCTCGACTTGGTCGGTGGTCTTGTAGCGCTGCTGGGTCTTCACGCCGTCGGAAATCCGGCGCATATCGACCTGCGTCGTCGGCGTGCCTTTGCCGGGGTGAAAATTCTCCGCGTTGAGAACGACATAGAGCTTGCCGTCGATTTCGACGATATTGCCTTTGCGGAGCGAACTGGCGATGACTTTCACGATAACAATCCTTGCGCTTCAGGGCGGCCGGGGCCGCAGATTCGGGGCGCAACATAGCGAT
>Ga0187771_10003161_pt1 | contig 11469 bp, 9 predicted proteins | sample 0116_SJ02_MP15_1_FD_133139 | JGI IMG/M metagenome (GOLD analysis project Ga0187771, IMG submission 133139) | Tropical peat soil microbial communities from peatlands in Department of Meta, Colombia - 0116_SJ02_MP15_10_MG | ecosystem: Environmental > Terrestrial > Soil > Wetlands > Peat | place... | reverse complement strand
TCGCCGGCTCCCTCCGGCCGCGACGCCCGGCCGAACCGGGCGGGGGCTCAGGAGAGATTCCGATATTCCAGGCTGTCTTTCACCGTCCGGAAGAACCCCATGAAGGAAAGCCTCTCGAGGAGGGCGAAGATCAGGCCGCTGTGCCAATCGAAATCGGCCGTCTCGCGGATGATCGGCATGATGCCGTCGGTCCGGGCCAGGCGGAACAGGCCCTCGACCTGCCGGTCGCTCAAACGGGCGCACATCTTGCGCGTGCGGGCGCCGACGACAATCTCCTTCTGGAGCATGCTCCGCCACCGGCTTTCGTAACCCGCCAGGGCGGCCGCCCCGAACGCCGACTCGTCAAAGCACCGGATGATCGCCTCCGCGGCGATGTCGGCGCAGAGGAGCCCGAAGCTGATCCCGCCGCCGGTCGTCGTCTTGATCTGCCCCGCCGCTTCGCCCACCGAAAGGACGCGTTCTCCCGTCGTCCGGGCGAGCAGCCCTTGGGCGACGGCCTTCGTCCGGACCGGCACATCGTCGAGCCGCACGGACTCGGGCCCGACGTTCGCGGCCAGGAGCTTCCGGAGATAGGTCCTGGGGTCCTTTCTTGTCAAGAGGCCGACGCGGGACACGGGCCCCGCCGGCACCGACCAGGCAAAAGCACCGGGGGCCACGCTCCGGCCGAAGAAGAGAGTCGTGATCCCGGGTTGGCGCCGGGGCGCCTCGGCCTGTCCTCCCATCAGGAAGTCGCTGGGATAGCTTAGACCCGCCTTCTTCTGGAGCGCGGAATCGACACCGGAGGCGATGACGGCCATGGCGGCGGAGACCCGGGCGGTCCCGCCGCCGACGGTCTTCACCGTCGCCCGGATTCCATCCCGGCCGGTCGCGATGTCGTCGACGCGGAACCCGAGCGAAAGGACCGCGCCGGCTGATACGGCGTCCGCGGCGAGCCGTGCATCGAACGCCTCCCTGTCCACGACGCAGGCGAAAGCGCGCGGATGGCGGTAAGTCACGGCCGTGCCGCAAGGCGAAACGAGGCGGACATCCTGGATCTCCTGAATGACCGACCCCGTGTCCAGACCGAACCGGGCGAAAACCTCCCGGCCGACGATCCCCGTGCAGACGATATTCTCGCCGACGGCGGATTTCTTCTCGAAGATGCGGACGGCCAGGCCGGCCCTGGCCAGCCGCGCCGCGACGCGCAGGCCGCTCGGCCCGCCTCCGACGACGAGAACGTCCGTCCTGTCGTGCGTTTTCATCACGTTCTTGGGCATGATCAAATCCAAGATTCTTAACCGATGGGCCGGCGCTTTGTCAAATCCTCGACGGCAGGAGTTAGATCTTGTCCTGACGGGACTCCCATTTCCCGCGAAAGCTGATGCCGAACGAAAGGGCCATCAGCTCAAGGTCCAGCCAGAAGCTCATGCGGCGGATATACAGAAGGTCGTAGCGGAACTTTCTTCTCCGCGGCGTCTCGCCGGGCAGGAGGACCTGGGCCAGGCCCGTCAACCCCGGACGGACCGAGTGCCGGCGGCCGCCGCCCGGGATCTCCGTCACCGGTCTCGCCTCCAGGCCGCCGCGGACCTCGAGCTCGTTCGGCCGCATCGCGCGCGGGCCGACGAAGCTCATTTCGCCGACGAAGATGTTGAGGAGCTGGGGAAGCTCGTCCATGGCCGTGGCCCGGAGGACCCGCCCGACGGGGGTCGTCCGGGGATCGTCCTCCGCGGCCTGCACCGGCCCCAGCCCCTTCTCGGCGTCGCGGACCATCGACCGGAACTTGTGAGCCCTGAAGAGGCGGCCGCCGCGCCCCACGCGCTCCTGGGAATAGAAGACCGGGCCGCGGTCCTGGAGCCAAATCGCGAACGCGATGACGGTCCAGAAAGGCAGGGAAACCACGAGTCCCGCCAGGGAGAGGGCGACGTCGAACGGCCGCTTGAGGAACAGCGCCCGGCGCAGCGAGTCCGGGCCGGGTGGGGGAACCCGCCCCTCGTCCAGCCTCTTGGACCTCCAGGCCGTCAGGGCCAGCGCGGTTGCGATTCCGGCCGTGTCCACGAGCCAGTCCCTGAGGCTCGAAGTCCGGTTCGGGACGAACGATTGCAGGAACTCGTCCAACAGCCCGTAGCCCATGGCGACGGCCCCCGCGCGGAAGAGCCAGGCCGGTCGCCACCTCGGCCTCCGCCCCGCCCGGAGGGCGCGATAGAGGAGGAAGGCGATCAGGCCGTAGGTGAAGAAGTGCCCGGATTTCCTGAAAACGATATAGGCCGTGCCCGCCGTATGGTACGAGACGTGCGGGAAGAGCCAGCGGAACGCGGCGACGAAGATCTCGTAGGTCCTGTGGCTCGCCAGGGCCTTGTTCCCGATGGGGAAGATGAGCGCCATGACGATCAGGGGGGGCAGAAGATACTCGAATCTTTTCATGCGGTCGTCCGCATCCTTCAGACTCCCTGGGCGGTCAGCAGACTCTCATAGGACCGGAGGATCCTGTCCTTGGAAAAACATTCTACGACATACGCGCGGGCATTCCCAGCGAAATCCCGGCGCATCTCCGGCGAGCGCCGGAACGCGCGGACGGCGTCGGCGATGTCGTCCGGAGCGTCGGGCCGGACGGAAAGCCCGCATCGTCTCTCCCGGAGCACCGACGCGACCTCGGAGGCCGGGCCGGCCAGCCCCAGGATGGGACGTCCGGCCGCCATGAAGCTGTACAACTTCGAGGGCACCGACAGCTGGGATTTCTCCGCGTCGAGGGGCACGAGAAGAACGTCGGCCGAGGCTAAGAGGGCCGGCAGGTCGGTGTAGCTCTGGAACGGGAGGAAGGCCACGTTCTCCAGCCCGAGTGCTGCGGCCCGGGCTCTGAGGGCGTCTTTTTTGAGGCCTTCTCCAACGATTACGAACAGGATGTCCTTCTCCGGGCTCAGCGCCCTGGCCGCCTCCAAGACCTCCTCCAGGGCCCGGCTGCCGCTGATGCTGATCGTGCCGGAATACAGGACGACGAAGCGGCCGTCGAATCCGTGGGCCCTCGAAACCGGGTTGTCCTTCGGGAGCGGCCTGAGAAATTCCGTATCCACCCAGTTGGGGAGGACCTCCATTTTGGCTTCGGGGACGCCTTTGGCGGCCAGGTTTCTCCTGAAGCCGTCGCTGATGACGACGATCTTGTCGGCGATCCCGTAAACCCACCTTTCGAGGGCCTTGGCGAATCGGATTCCCGCCCGGTTCCTGAGGATGCCGGATTCGATGGCCAGGTCCGGATGGATGTCCTGGACGTTGAGCACGATCCGGGCTCCTCCCAGACGCTTCGCGAGATACGCGGGGAATCCGAGCTGAAGAGGCGGAGTCCTCACAAAGACGACGTCGCCGTTTCCGAGAGTCGGCAGGTTGAGAAACGCCCCGGCCGAATAGACGTTCCAGGCCATGAGCCGGCCGATGGGCTGAGGCGTCCGGTTTGTCCAGAGCCTCTTGACGACGAAGCCGTCAGCTCGGCGCCGGGAATACACGAGGCCCCGGAATTCCGGCGACGGCCTGCGGGGAAAGGTCGTCACGACCTCGACGTCGAGGCCGCGCCGGGCCAGGAAACCGGCAAGCTCGCTCATGAGGACGGGCGCGCTCCCGAAATCCGGCAGGAAGTACATCGTGTGGATGGAGATCTTCATGCGGCCTCTCCGGCGAGAGGGTTTCTCCGGTTCCAGATCAGGATATAGGCCATGCAGGGCACGAGAAACAGGAGGTCAACGCCGTAGAAGGCGGCCGTCGACTCGAAGAAGCTCCGGGCCATAAGGAACCCGACGACGGCCAGGGATTCCGTCAGCAGAAAGTTCTTGACGCCCGCGGTCCGAGCCGCCCGCGGGATGATCCGGTTTTTGAAGATGACGACCCAGAGGCCGACGAGGGCGCCCGTGAAACAGAGCGCTCCCAGGATTCCGCCCTGGATGAGCGAATGAAGATAGGCCATGTGGACGTGCTCGCCCTCAAGCATCAGCCTGTCGGCGTGGAAGCCGTGTCCGACGAACGGCGATCGGAGGGCCAGGTCGAGGGCCTTCCGCCACGTCGTTTGCCGGCCCGACATGAGGAAAGCGTTCTCGAAGCTCCCTTTGAAGCGCCACACGAACCAGGCTTCGTAGAGGAAATAAAAGACGCCCGGAATGAGGGCCAAGAGCCAGCTGAAATTCCTGCTGGCGATGACGATCAGGAGGGACCCCACGATGAAGCCCAGAATGGCCGTTCGGGACTCGGACAGGGCCAGCGAAACGACGGAAACGACCAGCAGGACCGCCCACAAGGCGTGCTTGAGAAGATCGGCTTGGCGGAGCCTCGAGAGCGAGACGAGGGCCAGGACGCCGGCGAAGCGGCCGACGCCATTGGCTGTCTGGATCCCGAGTCCAAAGGGGAGTTTGTACAGGCGCGGGTTGTGAGCCCCTTTCAGGATCGGCCAAAGAGGGCCGAACAGGTAGAACACGACGAGGACGACGATGATCGCGACGTTGACGTTCATCAGGACCTCGGCGTTTTTTTCGGGATCTTCCCGGTTGACGAGCGTCCAGGCCACGAAAACGACGGACAGGAAAAGGAGCGCCCAATACACGGACACGAAGGGGTCGGGCGAGAGGAAGAAGAACAGCAGGCCGAAGAGGCCGTATCCGGCGAGGGCCGTCAGAGGCCCTTTCCAGAGCGTCAGGGACACGCGCTCCGACTTCGCCAACAGCAGGACGCAGAAGAGCATCGCGAAGACGGGCAGGAAAGGCCTGAGCGTCAGGACGAAGCTCAAGGGGCTCCGCAGGAGATCGTCCCACCGGAAGCGGGACAGATCGCTGTACACCCCGCCCCAAACGAGAACCCAGAGGACAGCCGGAAGGACCATGGACGCGCCTCAGCCGCCCCCGAGCGCCTGGGCGTAGATTTCGAGAAACCGGTCGCCGTGCCTGTCCCAAAGATAATATTCCTCCGCACGGCGCCGGGCAGCCTCCCCCATCGCCGCGCGCTGGGCGGGGTCGCGATGCAGGGTCTCCAGGGCCCGGGCGATCTCGCCGGCGACGTGCACAGGATCCTGAGGATCAATCTTGAAACCCCAGCCGGGCTGGATGTGGAGGCCGGGCCCGCCCGAATCCAAGCCGATCACGGGCTTGCCCGCGGCCATCGCCTCGACGACGACGGCGGCGCCTCCGTCCCGGAAACTGGGAAAGAGAAAAACATCGGCCAACCTCATTTCGTGAAGGAGCGAGGCGCGGGGCAGCCACCCAGTGAAACGGACCTTCTCCACGAGCCCGAGCTTGGCCACCAGCCGGCGGAGCGCCGCCTCCTCGGGACCGCGGCCGGCGATGACGAACTCCGAATCCGGAAAGCTCCGGGCGAACAGACGGAAGCCCTTCACCGCCAGGGCGAAACCCTTAAGGCGGTGAAAGCGTCCGGCCGTGAAAACCCTGAAGGGCCTCGGTCCCGAGTCCGCGGGCCCTCCCGGGTCCATGTCCTCGCGGGCAACCCCGTTCACCGGGAAATACATCGTTTTCCCCCGCCGCGATTCCGGAATCCTGTCCCGCGTCTCCCGGTTGCAGACCAGTATGGCCTTGGCTTCTCGGAGGCAGCGCCGACGCACGGGGTCGCGGCGCCCGAGCCACTGGGCGGCGTTCCGAGCGAGCTCGGAGAGCCTCCCGCCGAACGTGTATTCTTCGAGCAGACCGCGCGGCGTCCGTTGGCCGCCGCCGACGGGGCCGTGAATGAAGGGCACTGGCAGGAACGCCCCGATCCAGCTCGGGATCCAGTCGTTGCCGAAAGTCACATGGTGGGCCAGGTCGAAGCGGACCTCGCGGTGGAGCCGCCGGGCCGCCCTCAACGCCGCAACCTGCCAGAGGTAATAATAAATCCTCTGGCCGAAATCGATTTTGTACAGGGCGCCCAGGGGTGGAGGCAAAGCGAGGAACCGGAAGCGGACGCCCTTCGCCCCCCCCGCCGCGAGCCCCGCCAAGACGCCTTCGCGGTTGTACTCGTGGGTGATGACCCAGACGTCGTGGAAGCGGGCGATCTGCTCGACGAAGCGCCAGCCCGCCAGATCCTCTCCGGGATGGAGATGGACAGCCCCGGAGGGATTGCAGGCGTACGCCGAGACGAGGATCCGTTTCTTCGTCATGGCCTCAACTCCCGGACCCAGGAAAAAACCGGAGGCGGCGGGGCTTCATGCGCAGAGCTCCGCGGCGAGACACTCGGCCGTCCGCTCCCATGAAAACTCGCGCGCCCTGGCCAGGCCCCGCCCAACGAGCCCGGCCCGTTCGCTTTCGCGGCCGACCCTCTCCAGGGCGGCGAGGAGCGAGCGGGGATCGCGCGGATCGATGAGAAGCGCCGCTCCCCCCGCCACCTCGAGAAGGGAGGACCCGTCCGCGGCCACGACGGGCACGCCGCAGGCCATGGCTTCGAGCATGGGAAGCCCGAACCCCTCGTAAAGCGACGGATAAAGAAAGGCCCTCGCCGCCGCGTACAGCCCCGGCAGGTCGCTGTCGGGGACGCTGCCGAGGAGGAGGAAACGGTCCCCGAGCCCGGCCGTCCGGATCCCGTCCAAGAGCTCGCCGTAAAGCGAGTTCCGCCGGGTGTCGCCGGCGACGGCCACCGGGGCCTTGACCGCGTCCGTCGCTCCGGACGCCCGGTAAGCGTCGAGGATCAGCCGCAGGTTCTTCTTCCGGCTGCAGGGCCCGACGAAAAGGTAGAAGGACGGCGGGAGGTTGTATTTAGCCCGGACCCTCTCGGTCTCGCCCGCTCCGGACGGCGGGTGGAACTTCGAGTGATCCAAGCCATTGGGCACGACAACGACTCGGCCCGCGTCGACCTTGAGGACGTCGAGGATCTCGCGGCGCGTGAACTCCGACACGGCGATGATCTTGTGGCTCGCCCTGAGGGCCCGCCTCGTCGCCGCCGGCGCCCAGAGCGCGTACGGGCGCGAATAATCTTCGGGGAACCTCTCCGGATCACGGCGGAAGCGGAGAACGTGGATGTCATGGACGACGACCATGCGCCGGCGGGCCGGGACCGGCGGGAACGGGTAAACCGATTCGAGCGACACGAAGAGATCGGCGCCCCTTGCGGCCCAGGGAACCCAGACCTGCTCGACGGCCAGCCGGGCCAAGGTCTTGTCCCGCCTCGCGGGCAGGCGCAGGATGCGAACCCGGCCGTCACCGCAGGCGAAGTCGCCGTCGGCCGATAGGATGACGGTCGGCGTCGCGCCGCGCTCGAGGAGCCGGTAAAGGAGCGGAGGGAGGACGTATCGCTCGTACTGCCCTATGCCCCGGTTCCGCGGCCCGGCGGCGGTGGCCAGGAGGATGACGCTCTTTCCGGCGGCGGGCTTACTCATGAGCGGCGGCCTCCGCCCGCCTGCAACAGGGCGTCCAGGTTCCCGAGGGCCCGCCGGAACCCGTGCTTGTCCCGACCGGCCAGCCCGTCGGCGAGGCTCATGAGCATCCGCAATCCGAGGCCGAGGCGGCAGAGTCCGACCGACAGCTCAGGATTCTTGCGGACGAAATGCAGCCGGTTCGCGACCTCCTTGTTCCCGAAGCGGCGGGCGTCGAGCCGCGAGGAGGCCTGCGGGTAGTGCGTGTACCGGGCCTCGGCGACGACCGCGAGGGTCCACGATTTCGCCGCCCGATAGCTGAAATCCAAGTCCTCGAGATAGGCGTAGTCCGAAAACCACTCATCGAATGCGAGCCGCCTCAGAGCTTCGCGACGCCAGACGACAGCACCGCTCGGGAGCCAGCCGGTCCGCACCGTCTCCTCGACCGCGCCGATCATCGTCTGGAAGCCGGACTTCATGACGGCCCCCGGTCTCCGGCTGTACATCCCGGCCAGCCGGACAAGCGGCAGGCACTTCCAGCGGGCGGCCCGGAGCGGCGGATGGTTGGACATGTTGAAGGCCGCGCCGCCGACGTCCGCCGGCGCCGTATCGAAGAAAGCCATCATCGCCTCAACAGCCCTCGGCTCGAGGAGGATGTCGTCGTCGAGGAAGCCGACAAAGGCTGCGCCGGGCCCCACCGCCCCGATCCCGGCGTTCCGCTGACGGGACGCCGAGGGCGGACGGCACGCGAGATGACGGACCGAGAACGGACGCGGCGTCCGGCAGACGTCCGTGACGAGGGTCGCGCCGCCGTCGGCAACGATGACCTCGCCCGGAACAACGGTCTGAGCGACCAGGCTCTCGAGCAGCCGGGCGATCAGGAGCGGCCGGTCCATCGTCGCCACGACGAACGCCAGGTCTTTCCGGACGGCGCTCATGGGCCGCCCTCCGGGTCGAGGAAATCGCCGACGATCGAACGGACGCCGGAAACGAAGCGCTCGGTCGAAAATTCGGCGGCGCGGGCCGCGAGCCGCCGGCGGAGGTCCGCCTGCCGCACCGTATCGCCGAGGACGCCGGCGATCTCCCGGGCCGCGGTTTTCTCGTCGTCGTAGGCGAGCTCGCCGTCGCCGACGACCTCGACCTGGCCGCCCGCCCGCGGGGCCCAGACGATCATGCCCGCCCGGCACATCTCGGCCACGGCCATGCCGAACGCCTCGTGGCGGCAGCCGGAAAGCCCGTAGCGGTGCCGGGCCAGGAGCGCGCTCTTCGCCTCCCCGCCCACGAAGCCCTCGTAGCTCGCCCAGCCCTCCCGCTCGCGGCAGAGCTTCCGCACGGCCTCCGTCGTGAGGTGGTCGGCCGCGCGCCCGAGGATGTGGAGATGGACATCCGCCCCAGCGAGCTGGACCTCGTCCAGGACGGCGATCGCCCGTTCGATCCCCTTCTCCGGGGCCAGCCGGGCCATGATGACGAAGCCGTTCTCCCTTTCCTCCCACGGCACGGCCTGGGCGGCCGCCGCGACCGGCGGGTAGAGGAGACCGCAAGGAAGGTCGAAGCGGCGCACGAAGACGTCCCGCATCCAGGCGGAGTTGGCGTACGTCAGGTTCGCGCGCCAGCCGTTCCGGGACTGGCGTGCAAGAGCCCGCCCGAGCCCGAGATAAGCGGACCGGAGCGGCGAGCCCGCGTAAAAGAGGCGCTTCATCCCGGCGGCCGCGGGATGCAGGGACCTCCGGAGCCCGTCGTCGAAGCTGACGTCCGCGATGATCTGAATGCCGCGCCGGCCGAAGTCCATGACGTTGTAGGCGGAAATGAGGACGTCGAATTCGCTGCCATGCGCCTTGGCCCAGCGCCCCAGCCGGAAGCCCCGCAGGGCATCGAGGCGGCCGGCCGGACCGCGCGTCGGGGGAAGGGAGATCGTCTCGACCCCCGAACCCGCGAGGTCTGTCCCGCACAATCCGTCGAGCTTCGGCAAGTCGATCGGCCCGATGCTGACGAGGGTCACGCGGGCGATGCCCCGGAGCGCCCGGGCCAGCCAGACGGCCACGGTCTCGGAGCCGGCCCCGCCCCGCAGGCCGGGGTGGAGGACGGCGGCGCGAGGGAGGTCCCTCACGGCACGCCCCCGGACCCGGAGGCGGCCAGTGGCCGCGCGCCGGCGCGCTTGAGAAAGAACCGCGTCCTCAGGAACTCCCGCTCGGAAGGCTCGAGCAGTTTGAAATACGCCGCTCCGAGAAAGCCGGCCGTCAGCACGGCCGCTCCCCATAGAGAGAACCCCGCCAGGACATCGAACTCGAGTGCCGCCGCATAGAGGGCCAGCGCCGTCACCGCCCGCCGCGCCCCGGCCCCCCAGAACGGCCGGAAGCGGACCCCGCCGGACGTGAAGGAGGCGGCGAACAGAAAGATCGAAAAGGCGGCCAGACGGACGGCCGTGGCCAGCGCGACGCCGGTGATGCCCCATAGCTTCGCTCCCGCCCAAGCCAATCCTGCGTAAGCAACGAGCTCGACGGACTGGTATTTCGGAGCGATATCCACACGCCCGATGCCCATCAGGTAGTTGTTCGGAACGGCGATGACGCAATTGACCAGGAAACCGGCCGCCAGGATCTGGACGGCCAGCGTGCTCGTTCGGGCGAAGTCGGCGCCCAGCCAGAGCCGCAGGAAGTCCCTGGCGAAGAAGATGAAGAGGACGAGGACCGGTCCGGTCGACAGGAGAAGGAACTTCGTCGACCGGGCGAAGAGGTCCTCGGCTTTCTCCCTGAGGCGGCCCCCGTTGAGCGAGCTGAAGGCCGGGAAGAGGACCATGGCCACGCTGCCGGGCACTACGCCGACGCGGTTGAGGGCCTCGTACGGAGCGCTGTAGAAAGTCACCGCGCCGACGGTCAGGACGGCCCCGATGACTACCCGGTCGACCGACGAGCTCGCCGCATAGAGGACGCTCGAAAGGGCCAGCCAGCCGCTGAACGTGAGGAGGGGCCTGAGCAGGCGGCGCTCGAGCCGGGGGTGCGTCCGCAGCACGGGCACGACGCGGAGGCCGAGCCAGGCCCAGGCCAGAAGCCCGGCGACGCGCGAGCCGAGGAGGAGGACGACGATGCCGGGGAGTCTGTAGCCGAAGGTCGTGCCGACAAGGGGCAGGACATAGAACAGGACATTGACCGGAACCTTGACGGCGTTAACGAGGTCGAACCTCTGGGCGGCCTCGAAGACACCCCGGAACGACGAACTGACGAACATGACCGGCAGCGACCAGCCGACCAGGCGCAGCGTCGTCACGGTCTCGGGGATGAACTGGCCGGGGATCTTCAGGAAGTGCATGGTGATGAGCGGGCTCAGAAGGACCAGGAGCAGGGCGCCGGCGACGCCGATCCCCGTTTGCAGGATGACGGCCGTCCAGACGCATCCGGGAATTTCCTCTGTCTTCCCCCTCCCCAGGGCGTCGGCGACGTATTTCGTCGTCGTCCGTCCCAAGCCGAGATCGAACAGGCCGAAATACCCGAAGACGACCCAAACGAGCGACAGGACGCCGAACCGCTGAGCGCCCAGGGCGCGCACGACGAAAGGGATCGCGGCGAACCCCGCGAGCAGGGGGACGACCAACCCGACGACATTGAGGACGGTGTTCCGGGCCAGGAGCCTGCCGCCGATCTCGAAAGACGGACGGGAATCCGGGCCGTTTCCTTCAGGGGAACTCACAGAAGGCCTCGAGCTCTGAACAGGCTACCGCCGATAGAAAAAAACGGGGCTTTGCGAGCCCTTTTTTTTCGAAACTATGGCCGGCTATCGCGAGATTCGGACGGGTTCCTTATAAAGAATCCTGCCCATAAAAAAGAAGCTGCGACGGCCGGTTTCGTCATGGTGTCAGCATAGAGCCCCACCCCACCCCGCCGCAATCGTCCGGCCGGATGAATCCCGGGGTGAAAATGACACGTTTTGTCTCACCCTTGGGGGTGAGGAAAAAGAGCCTCCCTCACCCCCAGCCCGCCTTGACTCAGCCGGGCCCGTCGACTATACTGAAAATCCATCGATGTGATTCTAGAGTACGTCCCCGGAAGCGACAAACCATGACGCAAATCGATCAGGCGAGAAAGGGTGTGCTCACCCCGGCGATCAGGAAAGTCGCCCGGGCCGAAGGCCAGCCTGCCGAGGCCCTGGCCGGGCTTCTCGCCAGGGGGATGGCCGTCATCCCCTTCAAT
>Ga0187771_10003160_pt1 | contig 11472 bp, 8 predicted proteins | sample 0116_SJ02_MP15_1_FD_133139 | JGI IMG/M metagenome (GOLD analysis project Ga0187771, IMG submission 133139) | Tropical peat soil microbial communities from peatlands in Department of Meta, Colombia - 0116_SJ02_MP15_10_MG | ecosystem: Environmental > Terrestrial > Soil > Wetlands > Peat | place... | reverse complement strand
GGGCTCGGGCCGGCGGGCACCACAAACAGATTTGGAAGGGGCTGCAGGATGGCGTTCTCCGCTACCGCAGTTCCGTCAAGTAGTGAACTCAGGCCAACATCTCTTGATATGCCAAGAACCCTGTGCAGAGTTGGACGCCTCATGTCGCCATCGATCAGCAATACCCGGCTGCCTTTCTGCGCAAGAACAATTGCAAGATTAATGGATGTCGAACTCTTACCTTCTTTTGGCAACGCGCTGGTGATCAAAAGCACTTTGGGCCGGGATTCAGGCGACCCGGACAAAAGGATCGACGTGCGCAGACTTCTAAATGATTCCGAGATCTGCGACTGCGGCCTCTTATATGTGATCAACTCCATTCCCAAAGGGGCTTGTTGTCCGATCACGAACGGCTTGCCGGCGTTCAGGACGAGAGGAATGATCCCTAGCGAAGGCAATCCCGACACGACCTCGACTTGCTCCGGAGTACGAACTGTGGTGTCTAGGGCCTCAAGCACGAATGCGAGCCCTATCCCGCCCAAAATCCCGAGCAGCAGGCTCAACTCGATGTTTCGCGGAATATTTGGACTCGACGGCGAAGTTGGGACACGAGCAGCGTCTACGATTCTAATGTTGCTCGATTTCAAACCGGCAGAGACACTCGCCTGCTTTAATTTTTCCAGGAGTTCTTCATAAAGCTGGCGGTTGGTCTCGTAGTCCCTCTTCAGAATGTTATAGTCGACAGCCTTCTCGTTCAGCTTATTGGCCTCTTCCTTCTGGGCTTCGAACGCAACCCGTAGGAGCTTCTCGTGATGCAGCGCGGCCTGATACTGTGTTTCAGCTCGGGTGCTCATCTTCTTAACTTCAGCGTGAATATTTTCCTCCAGTTGCTGAAGTTGACCCCTGAGCTCGATCACTTTTGGATAAGACTGATCAAACTGTGACGTCAACTGGGCATACTGCATCTTCAGGTCTGCTTCCTCAGACCGCAGCTTCCCAATCAAGCTGTCTTTGTCCACATTCTCCAGTAGCTCGGCATTTCCTGAGAGCGTTTGCTCGAATTGGGATTGTTTCTGAATGCGGTCACTTTCGGCAACTGTCAGCTCCCTGTTCAGCTCATCCAATTTCGCGGTGATGATGTTTTGCTTCTCATCTACCCCGAGCATGCCGTTGACTTTTTCGTACCTGAGAACTTCTTCCTGCGAGGTTTCGACCTTCAGCTTCAAGTCGAACAGCTGTTTTGACAGCCAGTCCGAAGCCTGCATGGTAGAGTCAAATTTCGATTTTATATTTTCCTCAATGAACGTCTGCACCAGAGTATTCACAACAGCGGCAGCTAGCTGCGGATTCGGACTTGAATACCGAATCTCCACCAATCGGGTCTCGGGCACAGCAGTAACCTGAAGGGCTGCTCGGAACCTATCTATCCGCGCCGTTTCTTTTGCAGGGTCTGGGGATGGGACGACCGCTGGTTTTACGGGTTGGACCGGCGTGGCTGAATCGAGATTCAGAACCTTAATTACTTGCGAGGCAATGCTGCTGCTCTGGAGAATGTTTACCTGGGTCGCCAGTTCAAGCTGATCGTCCGAGTAGTCGGGAGACACACCCGCGCCGACGTCCTTAAACCCGAGAAGCACGTCCGAATTGGGCCTATTGATTTCGATTTTTGCGACCGCATCATAAACGGGCGTTGTGCGGAGGGAGACGATTGTCGCGAGCGCCGCCACAATGACCAGAGTTGCCACTACGACCGACTTGCGTTTGCGCAAGATCAGCCAATAATTTGTCCAGAACGGCTCTTCCGGAGCCAGGGGAATGTAATTGGGCTGAGTCCGAATCTGGCCGAGATCAAGGGCCTCGGCACTGGTGACGCGATCGTTCCTGGCCAAGAGATTCCTTGCCTGCATCGTTATTTCCTGATACCAAACCTGGTGTGCACGCAGTTCCTCTCGGCTAACCGTGGCACGATCCGATTTCGTGTAGGTCATTCTAACATCGATTGATGTAAAATCAACCGACACCCGCCTGCCGAGGGACATGAGACGTGGTCTCGGCTCTGGGCGACGGAGGCTTCCGCTGGACGAGGTCTTGCGTCCGCGCTAACTTGGCCAGCATCGGGAGCGTCCGGACGATGGAGGTACGAGGAAAAGACCGCCCCATCTCGAATTTTGATTTGCGCCAAGAGTCGGGCCGCCAGTTCCCACACGATGTCATCCAAGGTAGGGAATGAACTTCAATGACTGATATCGGCATGGTCCCCGGCACTTTGCTGTTCATCGCGCTCGCAATCTTCGGGAGTGTGTCCCTCTCTTTTACGTGGAATCATCGCGATACGGTTCGATCCCAATTTGCGCTGTTCTTGATCGCATTTGCAACGCGGTTTGCTTTTTCAATCTGGGTCTATCAATTCGGACTGCTAAAGATTCTTCACGACGAAGATTCAAGCGGATGGGCGCTGGGAATACCTTTGCAACAATTGTGGAGCCTGCAGAGACTGAGTCTGATTGATCTTCCACACGCCCTTCTCGGCGCCTTCCAGGGAGAGCACTACGGTTATCGCTATATGCTGGGAGCACTGTTTTACGTGATTAATTCACCGACGCGCATGGTGGCCGCGGTCTTGAACTGTTTCTTCGGTGCCCTCACTGTCGTGTTCGCCTATCGAATCGCACGGACTCTGTTTTCTGAGTGGGTGGCCATACGCGTGGGCTGGTGGACTTGCCTACTTCCGTCGCTGATCGTCTGGTCAGCTCAGACGGTTAAAGAGCCAGTAGTTATTCTTCTCGAAGCGCTCGCTCTCTATGGATGCGTGAACCTGAAGTGTTCCGGATTCTCCGCCCGGCATGTGGCGTTGTGTGCAGTTGCGTCGGTTTTGGTGATCCCGTTCCGTTTTTACGTTGCCTACGTCGCTGCGGGAGCAGTTGCACTTTCTCTTCTGTTGCCCCATCTCACGCGGCGCAAGATGTCCATTGCATCTGCTTTGGCGATTGTGCTTGTTTTTATTCCGCTGCTTTTGTTGTCGGGAGTCTTGATCCGCCACGAGGCTCGGTTCGACCGGTTTGATGCCAAGTTCATCAGCGGTTACCGCCATGGCCTGGCGGTAGGCGCTGGGTCCGGCATAGAAACAAACTATGATCTTCGGACCAATCAGGGGCTGGCGATGGGTACGCTCACCGGAGGAGCTTATCTACTCTTAGCGCCTTTTCCTTGGGAACTCGGCGGCAGCCTGCGAAAAATGTTAACGACGCCTGAGCTCTTTGTCTGGTGGTGGCTGGTCGTGGTGGCGTTGATCCCGGGCCTTTGGTACACAATCAGAAAACGATTCAGCGACATACAGCCGCTGCTGTTCTTCACGGTCGGACTGGGTCTGCTCTACAGTGTGACTTTCGGGAACGTCGGTTTAGCCTACCGGCAGAGAGCTCAGCTGCTTCCATGGTTGATTATTATCGCCATGGTGGGACTTGAGCGTCGCGAGATACGGAAACGCGCTCGTAGAGGCTGGACAGCTCGTGTGAGACCGGTCACCCGGTTGTCTTTTCCGCAACTTCCTGAAACAGATAACAGCGTTACGGTTTCCATGCCTCGGACTAACAGTCCGAACACGATTCCGGGCGCTCCGTGAGTATTAGAATCCAGGTTGTCCATCGCTTGTCAAGTCGGGACGCTGCAGGGTGGTGGCTTAGATAGCGTGCCACAGTATTTGAGACACTACCCGCTGCAGCTACTGGTTTCCTCCCGCTTACCACCTTGCGTCCAAGTGACAAAGGTTACCTTCGGCCTGGTAGATTTTTGGAGCGTTCGTTGTACTCCTAGCCTGGCGCGACATCACCGGGCGTCACAAGTAGCTTGACTGTCACTTCTTGATGGACACTTTGACACTTCAAAACAACGCTTATATATTTTTCTAACGAGCTCACTGGTCTGTTCCTGTGATACTCTCGCAGATTCGGCGGCAGACCGCGGTAAACACCTTCAAGTTTAGCGTCCCACGGCTCTGCCGAGTTCTTTGTCGGAGAACGCTTACATGTCTGACATGATCTTCACAGAGTCAACTCCCACGCGCGTGGGGTCGGCTCCTTCCGTGGAACGGCCTGAACTGCCTCATATAAGGATTGAACCGAGCAAAGGCTGGGTCTCAATTGGGCTCAGGGATCTGTGGCAGTACCGAGAGCTGCTGTTTTTTCTAGCTTGGCGCGATGTCAAGGTTCGTTACAAACAGACGGTTTTAGGGGTTGCTTGGGCGGTCATTCAGCCGCTGTTCACCATGTTGGTGTTTACACTCTTCTTTGGTCGGCTCGCAAAGGTTCCATCCGATGGGATTCCGTATCCTTTATTCAGCTACACCGCCCTTCTGCCCTGGCAATTATTCGCCTATGCGCTTACAGAATCCAGCAACAGCGTTGTCGCTAACGAGCGTCTCATCACAAAGGTCTATTTTCCCAAGCTAGTCATTCCACTCGCCAGCATTCTCGCGGGCTTGGTCGACTTTGTCATCGCTTTTGTCCTTGTCATTGGCATGATGGTTTGGTATGGAGTGAGGCCCACCTGGGCGGTTTTGACACTGCCCGTTTTTGTGATCTTCACTATTGTGACTGCCCTTGGAGTCGGTTTGTGGCTGTCCGCGCTGAACGTGCAGTACCGCGATGTGCGCTACACTCTGACTTTTGTCGTACAGTTTTGGCTGCTTGCCTCTCCGGTCGCCTACTCCAGCACCTTGGTCCCTGCGCGGTGGCGGCCTCTTTATGGTTTCAACCCCATGGCTGGCGTCATCGAAGGTTTCCGTTGGGCGCTGTTGAGCAAGGCGCAAGCGCCCGGCACGATGCTGTGGGTCTCGGTGGTCGTCGTAGCTGTCGTCCTTGTCGGCGGTCTGTATTATTACCGTGGCATGGAGAAGACCTTTGCGGATTTGGTTTAACTAAACAATGACTGATGTAGCCATTCGTTGCGAGGGACTCGCAAAGCAATACCGGATCGGGGAACGGGATTCTTACAAGGCGCTCCGTGATGTAATCACGGAGGCCTGGGCATCGACCTTTCGCCGCCTGCGTTCCGTTCTGCGACATTCTTCGGACGGCAGCGCCGGTGGCGAGAAGTCCAACATCTGGGCGCTGAAAGACGTCTCTTTCGAGATCAAGCGCGGAGATGTGGTCGGCATTATCGGCCGCAACGGGGCAGGGAAGAGCACTCTGCTCAAAATACTCTCCCGCATTACCGAGCCGACCAACGGCCATGCCGAAATCTGGGGACGCGTCGGCTCACTCCTGGAGGTCGGCACCGGTTTCCATCCGGAACTGACCGGGCGAGATAACATCTTTCTAAACGGCGCCATCCTGGGCATGAAAAAAGCGGAGATCGCGCGCAGGTTCGACGAGATCGTAGCCTTTGCCGAAGTGGAGAAATTCATCGATACTCCTGTCAAACGCTATTCAAGCGGGATGTACGTGCGCCTGGCGTTTGCCGTCGCGGCGCAAATGGAGACCGAAATCATGCTGGTGGATGAGGTGCTTGCCGTCGGCGATGCCCAGTTCCAGAAGAAATGCTTCGAAAAGTTCCGCCAGATCAGCACAGGAGGTAGAACAATTCTGTTCGTGAGCCACAACATGGCGGCTCTACGTACCGTTTGCCAGAACGCGATTGTATTGGAGCACGGCAGAGTGATTGATCGTGGTGACGTGAATAGTGCGGTCGATCGATACCTCTCCCGGCTGAATTGCGAAACTGTAGGGGTGCAGAAAGTGGAAACTGATAGCTTCGTAGTCGAAGAGGTCGTTGTGACTTCTCCTGAAGGGTCGATTATCAAGACTTTCGATGACATCGAGATTCGAGTTAAGTTCACTAGCAAAGCAGATATTCGTGAGCCCGGTCTGTATGTTGGAATCCGCACGCTAGAACATCAACGTATTGCGGGGTTGGATTTCAGGGACTTTCAGGCGGCGCCTTTGATCCACGCTGGTGAAACGGTTGAGATGGGATTTTGCCTGACCGAAATTCCATTTCTGCCGGGCGATTATGAACTCGAATTGCACTTGAAAGACATGGCAGATCATCGTATCGAAATTGTTCCACGCCCTTATCGATTCCAGGTCGCGGAGACTCCAGTCTACGGGGGGCGCAAACTCGACGCCTGGTTTGGCCACGTGGGTTTGAATGCCGTCTCGATCCTGAAACGGGGTGTCTCTAAGGCTGAGTCATCCTCACTGACTGTGTGCGAATGAACCAGTGTGATTCTCAAAGGTTCCTTCTCTCTGAATTTCGGAGAGTGGTCGGAGTATTCGGGAGACTGTTTCGCCGGCGACTTCCCCCCCGGAGCTTAATTGATTACGCCACACATGTCCCGATATTAGTGGGGGTAGGTTGCTCATTGAGGATTGCGAAAGTACTGGAATTCGGTGCGGGATTCTACAGCACTTTGACCTTCCTTAATCGTTCGGCGTTTCCTGACATTACGTCCGTTTGCTCAATAGAGAGTGATTTGGATTGGATATCAAGAGTCTATGCGGCCGCGAAAAACGACCCTAGGCTAAGAATCCGGCACGTGCCTGAACCCATCGAAAGCGTCCTGGCAGAACTTGACCCAGCTGAGTATGATCTTGTTCTAGTGGACAGTTCGACTGAGGCCCCAAGGCGCGCTGCCCTGATTCGGCAATTGGCGCGCCGACCCACTGGAACGTGTCTTGTTGTCGTTCATGATTTTGAGATTGATTTGTACAAACAGGCAGCGAAAGGGTTTCTGAAATTCGTTGACTACTCGGCATTCAATCCTTGTACGGGGATTCTGTGGCATGCTAAGCGAGACGGGGAGAAGAGGCTCAAAGATATAAGAGGAATCATCAGTCACCACGCCAAAACACTTGCGCCCGACGATATTGAGTCTTGGGCCACGGTATTTCACAAGGAGCTGTCGTTTTCTCACGATGGGAGTGGTCGACTGTCAAAGGCTTCCGGAGGATAGCGGTGATGCGGATTTTGGTCACAGGTGGTCTAGGTACGGTGGGGGCAGGGCTGGTATCCGAACTGCGGAAACGCGGGCATCACGTTGTTTCCTGTGACATAGACCATCAGCCCGATGAGGTCGGGTTCTCGGTAAGCACCGACGTCAGCGTGCCACTCTACGCGCGCTGCGACGTGGGCGAGTTCCGCCAAATCGAGCGTGTGACGGAGACCCTGGGCCCCTTTGACTACGTCTACCACTGTGCCGCCGAATTCGGCCGTTGGAATGGGGAAGACTTCTACGAAACCTTGTGGCGTACCAATGCCGTTGGCACGAAGAATGTCATTCGCCTGCAGGAGCGGCTCAAGTTCCGCCTAGTCCATTTCTCCTCCTCGGAAGTGTACGGCGACTGGCCGGACTTGATGGTCGAAACGGTCATGGACGAATACGAGATCAAGCAGATGAACGATTACGCCATGACCAAGTGGGTCAACGAAATGCAGGTCCGCAACTCCGCGCTGCGATTCGGCACGGAGTCGGTGGTGGTGCGTCTGTTCAATACTTATGGACCCGGAGAGTATTACAGTCCGTATCGCTCGGTGAACTGCCGCTTCCTCTATTGCGCGCTTAAAGGGTTTCCGTGGACCGTATTTCGAGGCCACTGGCGGACGTCGACTTATCTAGGGGACACAACAAGAACGCTGGCCAACATAACCGATAATTTTAAGGGAGGAGAAACATATAACGTGGGTGGCGATAGTCCACATTCGATTGAGGAGCTGTCCGACGTGGTGCTAAAAGTGACCGGAGCTAGCCCTGGTCTAGTTCGCTACGGCGAAGGACCGGAGCCGATGACTACCAAGATCAAGAAGGTGGATATCAGCAAGTCGGTTCGTGATCTCGGGCACAGGAACAGTTTCTCACTTGAGGCTGGTATGCGTTTAACAGCGGAGTGGATGAGTGCCAACATGCGCAGGAGCAGTCCAGCAGTCTTAGACCACTCGCTGCCCTTCACAGTCTAATGACGTTCAGGGCGAAAGCGAGCCGGGCCGAGTCACCAAGTTGTCCGCGACTATTATTAGTCACGGGTTACCCACCCACAATTGTCGGGGGTGGCATAATTCTACGAAAGTTGCTCCACGATTTCACCGACGATCAGCTCAAGATCATAAGCAATGCAAATGTAATTGAGGCGCTTCGCCGCCGGGACGATCAGGGACAGTTGTTGGAGGTACCACATTTTGGCGTGAAGGCGTTCGAAATAAGTCTTCGAGGCATGAGGAGAGTTGGGCGAGCGTTGAACGTGGCGAAGATCGCTACTGTGGCACGACTTGCTCTAAAGCAACTCGCGCCAGGCAGCTCACTTCTTGCCGTACCGTGGGGCGGCGAATTGGGTTCAGAGTTGTTCGTTGGAGCTTACGTCGCGCACGTCATTTCCAGCGTTCCCCTCATCGTGTACGAGATGGACGAATGGCGCTATTCGACGCGGCACGCTGGTATTTCTGCAATCGCGCTCGAGAGAATATTTCATCGTCGAATATTGCGGGCCGCCAAGTCTGTTTGGGTAATCAGCGACGGGATGGCGGACTTAATGTGGGAGCGTTATGGAATAAAAGCTCGGGTATTGCCCAACTTGGTAGCCGCGCATGCGAAAACAGCGATGCCCGTCGCCAACGGCAGCAGAGTGAATCGGGGACAGTTTCAGCTGTTGTTCACAGGGTCAGTGTATGGGGCTCAGGCGGATGCCATACGCAACGTTCTGAACGTGATCAGGTCGTCGTCCAAGAGGATGAGTCTTTGTATCTACACTCACCAATCGGCCGAGGATCTTGCCCGCAAAGGCATTGTCGGCGATTCGGTGACAATCAAGCCGGCCGTGCCACCGGAGAACCTATTTTCGCTCTTCGCTCAGGCAGACGCACTATTGTTACCATTGTCATTCGACGAGGAACAACGGGGGATCGTCACGACGTCCTTCCCGACGAAGACAGCAGATTACTTAATCTCGGGAGTGCCGATACTAGTTCATGCCCCTCCCTATTCAAGCGTGGTGCAGGCGGCAAAACAAGACCAATGGGCAGCGGTTGTCGAGGAGACAAGCGCCGAGTCGCTAAATCGAGCTTTAGATCGATTGACTACGGATATTGTTTGGAGACGGCAACTAGTACGAAATGCCCTTCAGACTGCAAAACGGAAACACGACCTAGAACAGCGACGTGCCGAATTCATTCGGGCCATTTCGGAGACTGTTCACTCGAAATAGTCTCTGACTGCAGGCAAGTATCACGCCTGTTCCATTTTCACATTCTTTGAGCCGGAACAGCGAAAACCGTAAGCTCTCCAAGATAGAAAGGCATGCAGTTTTGGAACCTGGCCGAAGATTATCGTGATACTCAAGCGCCACTCTGTCAATTCTACCCCAATCTGTTTTGTCAGCTCCAGAGAGAATGTCAACTTCAGAACCCTCAGTGTCAATCTTGAGCAAAGCAATTCGGTTCACGGGTTCGCACAGATGAAGAGCGTCGGAAAGAGTTATGCACTGTATTAGCTCCGCGCCTCGATTAGAACTGTTGACCATTTTGGCTCTCAGAGAAGAATCGGTCAGCTGTATGTACCCCTCGCCCCTAGAACGACTGACGGCAAATGGATAAACGTGGACGGATGCTGTCGAGCGGTTATTGCTGACATTCGTTAGAAGCCGTTCACGAGTTGAGCTCACTGGTTCAAAGCAATGGACTACAATGTTTGAATTCTCCAAGAGCAGTCTGTGTGCAAAAAACCCTATGTTGGCACCGATATCCACGACAGTATCATCGGTCGTCGGCTTGTAGAATCCATCCGTCAGATAATCGCATGGGCCAAACATCTCCCGGTAGAGGAAGAGGGGTTGATCGATAGCCGCGTGTGACAGTATGAAATTGCCTTGGCGTGTCTTCAGCGGTGGAAGCTCCCTTTCCAGAACCATGCTCGTCCAAATTTCTAGCCAATTTGTGAAATTTCGTCTTGCCCAGAACATCTGCCGGAAATTGCGAGTGTTATCACGGATCTTCTGCGGGACTTTCATGAGCGATGGCCTTTACGGCCTGAGAAGCGTTCACGCATTGAAGGTCGGATCGATTTACACTAACTAAGGCGTGAGAACTACCCCACTTGTCATTTCGTGGGTAGTGGATTTCCGAGATGTGATATGTGATGTAACCACGCTTTTCGTCGGGTGCACCAATATTTCCATGAATGAGAATGTAAACGTTGTCAGTGTTGTCGTCCCTACGTACAATCGGGGAGAAGCACTTGGTCCGATGCTGGACCGATTGCTAGCCACCGATCGCCGGGGTTTGGGTGAAGTCGAAATCGTGGTGGTCGACGATGGGTCACCAGTCCCCGCAGCCCCCGTAGTAAGTGCCCGCCAGACGCCGCCCGGCTTTATGCTGAAGTGCATTCGGCAAGAAAATGCGGGTCCGGCCGCCGCAAGAAATCTGGGCTTCACCGATTCTCGTGGTGACATAGTGATCTTCATCGACGATGACATTCTGGTCCCTCCAGAGCTAGTTCGTCAACACGTTGAAGCTCATGACCTTAACCCTGGAGCCGTGGTCTTCGGGGAGTGCATTCCTCCAACCGGTGCACGCAATAATATGCGCCGCCTACTTGAGTCCTTGAGTGGAAGTCGGCCGAACAGCCGGATATTCGAGCGTGTTTCGCTTATTGCCAGCGGACAACTTTCGGTTGAGCGAAAGTCTTTTCCGGACGGAGTTTACGCCAGCCAACTGAGGACACCAGCGGCAGAGGAGTTCGAACTCTCGGCACGCCTGAGACAGCACGGAACTCTCGTCATCTATGCCACACAGATCGAGGCGATACACGATCAGCGGTTCGGAATATCAGATATCTGCGATCAGCAGTACAAACACGGCATGGGCTGTGCCGAGGCCGTATGCAAGCTCCCCCCCAAACTCATAATGGATGAGCTAGCGAAGATTGCAGCGGCGAATGGGCCCGTCCTTATGCAGGATTCAGTGGCGACAAAATGCAAGAAGATGGCGAAGGCACTACTGGCAATTCCACCGGTGCGATGGAGCTTGGTATCATTTTGCAGACTGACCGGCCGGATTGTCCCTAGCTGTCGTCTCAACACGAAGCCATTGTGGCTTCTGATTGGGGTATATTTCTTTGCTGGTTATAGAGAGGGACTACAACGCTTTGGTCCGAGTTGAGAGACAAGATAGCTCTGGTCCGGAAAGTCACGCGATAGATCTTCAACTAGGCTAGTACGTTTTTCATTTCTCGGTCTCTTATGTTTCTGGATGTCTCTGGATACTCTTTCTGGACATCGGAATGATTCGAGTACTACAGTTCGCGGATATCGCTAATCGCTACGATTTTATCGAGTCTATCGTTCGATGGGCTGACCCAATGCAGTTTGAAATGTCTGTATGTGTACGGTCTGAGAAATCGCACATCGCGTCCCCTGTGTATAGGCCGCATACAGTCGTCCATGTGCTGAACGGCGTGGGAAGAGAGAAAATCCCAAGCGCAGTGAACAAGCTGGCATCCCTCCTGCG
>Ga0187771_10003159_pt1 | contig 11472 bp, 12 predicted proteins | sample 0116_SJ02_MP15_1_FD_133139 | JGI IMG/M metagenome (GOLD analysis project Ga0187771, IMG submission 133139) | Tropical peat soil microbial communities from peatlands in Department of Meta, Colombia - 0116_SJ02_MP15_10_MG | ecosystem: Environmental > Terrestrial > Soil > Wetlands > Peat | place... | reverse complement strand
GATTTCAGGGAGTCGTCTCCTGCGCGAGGCGCTCGTTCCACCGGATCGTCATCTCTTGGCCCGGGGCGCGAGTGCGCGGTCGAGAAGCTCGACCACGTGGAGAACCTCCTGGCCGGTGCCATGGAGCGCGGCGCCGGCGCGAAGTTGCAACAGGCATCCGGGATTAGCCGTGACAATTGCCCGCGCGCCAGTGCCAGCGGCGTGCTTCATTTTTTCCGCAAGCAACTCGAACGCAGTCTTCGTCTGCGTCACGTTGTAGACCCCCGCTGACCCGCAGCAGTGGTCGGCCAGCGGCATCTCGATCATCTCGACCCCGGGTATGGCGCGTATCAACGCGCGCGGCGCCTCGCCGATCTTCTGTCCATGCAGCAAATGGCAAGAGTCCTGATAGGTCACGCGCAACGGTAGCCGCTGGAATGCAGCCCGGAGACCCAGCGCAAAAAGAAACTCGCTGACATCGGCAACCTTCTTCTCGAACACGCGGGCCCGCTGACACGCATCTTCTTGCGGCGCGAAAAGGCCGCTGTATTCCTTTAGGGTCGAGCCGCACCCGGCGGCATTGGTCACCAGGGCATCGAAGTTGTCCGCAGAAAAGGCGGCCAAGTTCTTGAGGGCCAGCGCGCGGGCAACGTCGCGGAATCCAGCGTGCGCCGCGAGCGCCCCGCAGCAAACCTGGCCGGATGGAACGAGGACTTCACATCCGTTGGCGGTAAGCACGCGCAGGGTGGCTTCGTTCAGGCGCGCGAAGGCGACCTGGGCGATGCATCCGGCGAAGAAGGCCACCCGAGCGCGGCGGGGACCTTGGGCAGGAAAGGTCTTTCCCAGCTGGTCGAAGAAGAAACGCTCGTCCACGCGCGGCAGAAGGCGTTCGCGCTCGGCCAGGCCAAAGAGACGAAGCGCCGCGGTTGCGCGCACCAGCCGCTGCAGGCCGGAGCGTTGGTAAAACCGGACAGACCGCGCTGCGAAGGCGACCCGTTCAGGATAGGACAGAACGCGGCGATAGAAGAAATCGCGCGCCAGGCGCGAGATCCACGGGCGGCGATACTCGCGCTCGATCTTGGCGCGGGCGTATTCGACGAGCGCGCCGTACTCGACGCCCGATGGGCAGGCGGTTTCGCACGCCCGGCAATCCAGGCAGAGGTCAATGTGCCGGACGAAAGCGTCGCCGAGGGGGAGACGCCCCTCTTCCACCAGCAGCATCTGGCGGATGCGCCCGCGAGGCGAATCCGCTTCCAACCCCCACAGGCGGTACGTGGGGCAGTGATTCAAACAAAGGCCGCAGTGTATGCAACGGGCGAAGTCTTCGTAGGAAGGAACGTGGCCAGGGACATTCCGGCACCGGTCCTGCGCGGGCACTGACTGTCGCGGCGCGGCCATGTCTCAAAGCCCTCCCACGAAACGGCCCGGGCTGAGAATCACGTGTGGGTCGAAAGTCTCTTTGAGGCTGCGCATGAGCGCGAAGTCAGGGCGCGCCGGTCCCCAGATGTTGACCAGGCGTTTCATCTCCAGCGGGCACCAGGGAATCATGGCGTGGCCGTCCTGAGCGGCAGCGAGATCGAAGACCGCACCCGCCACGCGCGAAAGTCGCGCGACCGTTTGACCGTCAAGGCCCGCCGGAAGGAAAGCGAAATATACGGTGCCGCTGCCGCGCGCGAGCAATGCCGAAGGTAGCGAGGCTCTATCGGCGATCTCTCGTAGCCCCGCGAATACGGCGCTGAATTTCCCCGGCAGAAGGCCCACCTTGAAGATGACAGCTGCCGGCGACGCGAGAAGGAAGATAGGAGCAGCACGGCCAATCGCGGCCTGGAGAGCCAACGAGTCTTTTTCCTGAAGCAAATGGCCGCCGGCCGCCTGGGCCTCTTCGGCCAAACGGCCAAGTTCCCGGGCGTAGCGCTCGCAGACTTCCGGGCTGCTTTCAAAACCGGCGCAGAGAGTCCAATCCTCCGCGTGAAACCAGGCGCGCGGGTCGGACTGGGCCCCAGCATCCTTTGTCGAAGCGAGGAGTCGCGCAGCCTCCGGGCTGAGTATCTCCAGCGTCGAGGGTGAGAGCCGCGAAGCGCCAATCAGGCGCCTAAGGACGAGGGCGCCCTGGTCATCCGCGAAATGGGCCACGAAGGTGCGCCGTTGCGGCGGAAGGGGAAAGGTTTTGAAGTTGACGCCGGTGATGACCGCGAGCGTTCCCAGGGACCCGATCAGCAGCTTGTGCAAGTCGTAGCCGGCGACGTTCTTCACCACGCGCCCGCCGCTCTTGGCCGGGGCGCCCGTGCCGGTGACGAATTCCGCGCCGATGACAAAGTCGCGCGCCGTCCCGTAGAACTGCCGGAGCGGCGAATCCACACCGGAGGCAATTGCGCCGCCAACGGTGGCTCGGGCCGAGAAAGGCGGACCTAATGGAAGAAACTGTCCGTGCGCGGCGAGGGCGGAGTCCAAATCGGCAAGCGGCATGCCGGCTTCCGCGCTCACGGTAAGGTCTCCGGGATCGTAATAGACAATGCGGCTCAGATGGGTGAGATCGAGCGCAAGATCGTAGCGGCGAGGAGGCATGCCCATGCAGAGCTTGGTGCGTCCGCCGCAGGGGATCAGCGCAAGTTTTTCTGCGGCAGCAAACCGCACGGTTTCGCTTACTGCGGCGGCGTTGGCCGGCTGGGCCACGGCGGAGGGAATGGCGCCTTCCACAGCATAAGAAACAAGAGTGGCGGAATCGGAGCGTACCTGGCCCGGGCCGAGGATCCCTTCCAAGCGCGAGAGGTTGGCGGCAGACAAGGTCATATTGTGCTCGCGGGCGGATTGGACACGGGCCTGGCGCGAATCTCGCCGCAACCCTTTCCAGCAGGAATGATCTTTCCGGGATTGAGGCGGCTGCCGGGATTAAAGGCCTCGCGCACACGGCGCATGAGGTCCAGATCAGTCTCGGAGAAGAGCAGCGGCATGAGCTGGTCCTTTTCCATGCCGATGCCGTGCTCGCCGGTGAGTGTCCCGCCGACCTCCACGCAGTGCTTCATGATTTCACCCGCTGCGGCCACGGCACGCTGGAACTGCTCGGGGTCGCGAGGGTCGAACAAAATGATGGGATGGAGGTTGCCGTCGCCGGCGTGGAAGATGTTGGCGATCTGGAATCCGAACCGCCGCCCGATTTCGGAGACGCGGCGGAGCGTCTGTGGGAGGCGCGTGCGCGGGATGACGCCGTCCAACGCGTAGTAGCTCGGCGAAACCCGGCCGATGGCGCCGAAGGCGCCTTTGCGGCCTTTCCACAAGAGTTCGCGCTCGCGGGCATCCCGAGCCATGCGGATTTCGCGGGCGCGGTTGCGGCGGCAGACATCTTCAATGGCCGCAGCCTGGACGGTGACCGCTTCGCTGAGACCTTCGACTTCGAGGAGCAGAACAGCCGCGCTATCGCGCGGGAAGCCGGCGTGAACGAAGTCCTCGACAACGCGAAGGGTCCAGCCATCCAGCATCTCGCAGGCGGCGGGGGTGATGCCGCGCGCGGTAATCTCCACCACGGTTTCCGTGGCCTGGTCCACGGCATCGAAGATGGCCAACAGCGTCTTCACGTCCTCGGGGAGGCGCGAGAGTTTTACGGTGATTTCGGTGATGAGGGCGAGCGTGCCTTCCGAGCCTACAAGGAGGCCGGTGAGATCGTAGCCGAGCACATCGGCGGTTTTTCCTCCGACGCGCAGGATCTCGCCGTCCGGCAGGACCAATTCGAGCCCGGTAACGTGGTTGGCGGTGACGCCATAGGCCAGCGTATGCGGCCCGCCGGCGTTCTCGGCCACGTTGCCACCGATGGTACAGGACTTCTGGCTGGATGGATCCGGAGCGAAATGCAAGCCGGCGCGCTCGACGGCGCGGGTTAGGTCCAGATTCACAACGCCGGGCTGCACCACGGCGCGCTGGTTCTCGCAGTCGAGCTCCAGGATGCGATTCATCCTGGAAAACACTACGAGAACACCGCCTTGGCGGGCCAGCGCGCCGCCGGACAGGCCCGTGCCCGCGCCGCGGCCCACCAGCGGAACATTGAATCGCCCTGCAAGGCGGGCGATCCGGGAGACCTCTGCGGTCGTGCGCGGGAACACGATACAATCGGGGCGTCCTTGCTCGACTGAGCCATCGTACTCGTACAAGATGAGATCCTCGGTGCGGGAAAGGACTCCTTCCTTGCCCACAATGCGTTCGAGTTCGCGGATCAGGCGAGTGTCCATGAGGGTGAAGAGGTCTCTCGAACGACTATACAGCGGAAACTCTCAGGCCGCTTAGTGCGAGCTGAAGTTCCTCCCGCAGAGTCGTCCGGGACGGCAGAAGATACGGGTTGATCGTGGACAGCAGTTGCCATGGCGACAAGCGCTTCCTTCGTCCTGGCGATGCCGATTCGAGCCCCGGGGGAAGTCTTTCGTTTCGCCGGGCCGAGTTGTGGAAAAGTTGGGACCCACCCCCTACCGGTTTTTGGATAAGAGTGTGATTGCAAAAGGGTTAGACGGTTTGGAATTCCAGCGAGAGTGCATCCCGTTGATTCCAGGGCAGTTAGCGGATAGTGAAAACAGCCGTAAGCTACGTGTTTTTAGAGGGATGCAAAAAACGGGACGAAGAGCGGATGCAAAAGGGCAGGTGAAACAGGTGCAGCCAATAGTCACAGTGCATATTACCACACGATAAAGCACTTGGCAAGTACTAATTTGAGAATTTGAGAATTGCCAAGGCCGGCCCAGGAGGCGCCGCCTCCGTTGCCGCGGGGCACTGAAGGTGGCTGAGCGCGCATCGGGAACCTTACTAGGGAAGCACAGTCAGCGTGATTGTGTTCGATTTGGCGACAGCCTTGGGCAGGGGCCCAGGTCGCGGGTTTGGTTGGGATGGGTCCGGCTGCTTATGTTCCGGGTTGTCTTTCATGGTAGACCAAACCAATCGGTAGAGACTGACCTGATAATCTGGGCGCGAAAGGGTGACCGTATATTCCCCGGGGGGCAGATGGTCATATAGGTAGTTAAGGTCAGTACTCATTTTCCAGATTTCACCGGGCTTCAGGTCACGAACGAAAAGACTCCCAGTGGCGATCACCACCTGCGGACCAGGGCCCTGGTCCTCGCCGGTAATTGCCTTCATGTATGGCGTCTTCACTGGGGATTTGCCCTGAGCGTTGCGCACGTCAACGGTGAAATCCTGTTCGAGACACCCAGCAGAGTCAAGGGCGATAGGATGGTCCGTGATGTTTGTCACCGTGGCGTTCAAGATGATCTGGGGCGCGCCGGCCTTTACGCTCTCTGGCGCGCTGATGGCAATCGAAAACTCGGGCTTGCCCTCCTGAGCCTGGACGCTTGCGCTCGCGGCAAGAATCGCAGTGCTTGCAAGCAGCAACAGGATAACCGGAGCTCTCATGAATTCCCTCTCTCTGCTCCTGCGGCCTACCGGGCCGGGCGCACGCTGGCAGTGATAGGCGGCCGGTCGCCCACAGCGAAGGGCTTGTCACCCGTATCATAGCCAAATCTCGCGGCAATGACGATGGAACAAGTCCGGGCGGAAGGACGAGCGAGATTACTGCGCGTTCACGGTCAGGGTGAGTTTGGTCGCATGGACTTCGCTTCCAGCCGTGGCCGTGAGCGTGAGCGCACGCGCGGTTTGGCTTACTGCGGGCGGGAGACCATGGCGCTTAGACGCTCGGCGGCCGGGCGCACGCGGCGGATGACTTCGCTGGCCCAGAGCGACTGGCTGAGCAATGTGGCCATGCCGTTTTGGAGATCACACACCAGGCAGAAGGAGTAGCGCGGATAAGCGGCGTGGTAGGCGTCCACGCCGCGCCGGGAGAGCTCGCCTTCGAGCGCCGCGTCCGTTTCGCCCACGCCCGTGCCGGCGCACACGCCGAAGGTTTCCGCTTCAAAACGGAGGAAGAGATCAGCGAGGGCTTCCTGGGAAGGCTGGGGAAGAACCAGGCAGCGTTCGGCCGCCTGGCGGAATTCCAGGGCGTGCGTCCGGCAATATTCGCGCACGCGGTCGAGATGGCTGAAGAAATCGAGGGCCCAGGGTTCCGTTCCGGCGAGCGCGGGAACGACGGCGGCCCAAATCTGCGCGGCCTGGGGACCGCGCGCCAATTCGCGGCTTTCCGTCTCCATCAACTCCAGGCCCACGGCGCGCACGTCCTCGCCCAAGTCCAGCGCTTCGACTTCCAGCGAGTAAGGCTTCAGCTCCATGCGGGGATCTATTCGTCTTCTTCGGGCGGTTCGGGCGGGAATTGTCTGACAAATTCGGGCGATTGCTTGCGCACGTCCAGCCAATCGAAGAACGCGTCCGGGGTTTCCAGCCAGATGCGGAACCACTGCGCGATCTCTTCCTTCTCCGCGCGCTTGCGCGCGTCCACTTTGGAATTTCGCGCGATCATCTCCGCGCGGCGCTTGCCCAGGCGAGCCACCTCCAGGACGCGCCTGGCTTCGCCGCGCTCTCCCTCGGCGGCGAATTTGCGCCAGAGTTCGTCGAGGCGCACCAGGCACATCTCAGCGTCTTCAAAGGTGCGAAAGTGCAACAAATCCTCGAACTCCTCTTCATACAGCTCTTCACTGTCGGCCTCGGTGGACCAGGCCACGCGAAGTCCCGCGCCCTTGAGCACGTCCGCGATATAGTCCGGCGAAGTCTTTCCCTCCGCGCCCAAGCGGGAGATCAGTTGGCGGCGTATCTGCTCGACCTCCGCTGGGGTGAACTTCTCCGCGCGCAGGGTTCGCGCGGTTTCCAGGATCATTTTCTTCTTCTTCGTTTCATGGGCTGCGGTGTTCATCGCGCCTCGCTTTGCGCCGCCTCTTTTGCGGGTCCCGCGCCGGTTGTGGTCGCGGGGGGCACGCTTTTGCGCCGTTTGCCTCGGCCTGGAGCTGGCGGTAGCGTTTCACATTCTGGTTGTGCTCCGCGAGCGTGCGGCTGAAGAAATGTCCTCCCTGCGTGTTGGCCACAAAATAGAGATAGTGCGACTGCGCCGGCTCAAGCGCGGCCCGCAAGGCTTCCTCCCCCGGGTTGGCAATGGGACCGGGCGGCAGTCCCGTATGACGATAAGTATTGTAGGGCGAGTCGAGCCGCAAGTCATGCAGGGTTAGGGAGCCGTTTGCGCGTCCTTCGAGCTGCAGGGCATAACGCACGGTGGGATCGCATTGCAACGGCCTGCCCAGACGAAGCCGGTTGAGGAACACGGCGGCCACGAGCGGGCGTTCCTCCGCGAGCGGGGTTTCCTTCTCCACAAGCGAGGCCATGGTGACAACCTCTTCGACGCTCCTGCCGCCGGTCCCCGTCTGCGTGGTCAGCCGCGCCCAGGTCTCGCGGAACCGCCGCGTCATGGCCGCGGCCACATCCTGAGGCGAAGGATGTCTTGGGAACGGATAGGTCGCCGGGAAGAGAAACCCTTCCAAATTGCGCGCTTGCGGGGCAAGGTCGGCGATCAGGGACGTATCCTGGCCCGCAGAGAGGAACGCGGCGCGCGGGATGATCCCCTGTTGCTCGAGCAGCGCGGCGATCTCGGCCATGGTATAGCCTTCGGGGATGCTCACGGTCTTGATGTACACGCGGCCGTTGGCCAGCGCGTCGTACACTTCCCGCGGCGTGACGGCGTGATCAAAGAAATAATCGCCGGCCTTCAGCGAGCGTCCCGCGCGCCAGCGGCAGTAGGCCTCGAAAACCACTGCGCTGCGGATGACCCCTTGGCTCTTCAGAATGCGAGCCACGGCGCGCTGCGAGGCCCCCCGCGGCACGGTGACAAACACGCCCGCGCTGGGGAAGTTCTTGTAAGGCCGAGTGAAGACCATCCAAAAGTACGCGACCGTGGCGGATGCGGCAAGAATCAGCAGGATGGCCAGGACGCGGCGCATTTCACTCCGGCTCCTTTCCTGAGGGGGCCCGCCCGAGGTAGTCCTGCAAAATGACCGCCGCGGCGATCGCGTCTACAGACTCGCTCGCTCGTTTGCTCCCGCCTTTTTCCGGGACCTTCGAGCTTCTGCGGCCCGTGTTGTTCTGCACCAGCAATTGTTCCGCTGTCCAGGAGGTTAACCGTTCGTCTTGCAACTCCACCGGCAGGGCAATGTGTTTCCGGAGCCGCGCGGCGAATCGCTCCGCCTCTGCGGCCATGTCACCCCGCTCGCCGTCTATGCGAAGAGGGAGCCCGACCACGATGGTCTTCACGCCGTGCTTGCGGGCGAGGTCCCGCAGGCGGCGCAGGTCTTCCCGGCGGTTCCTTCGCGGGAGAATACACAGCGGGTTCGCCAGGCGCGTTTCGAAGGAAGCCAGCGCCAAACCGATGCGCTTCCTGCCGTAGTCAATGGCCAGGATGGTCCCGCCAGTTGGTGGCGCGGCGCACGCATGGTCCTGCACGGACCTAGTTCTTGCCGCCATATTCGGATTATAGCCCGCAGCCGAGAGGCGGAGAGACGCCTAGGGGTCTCCTGTGTTTTGAAAGATGACTGGCAGCCGATCAGGAGACGCAGCGGCAGATTCGCTTACGGCTTACGGCCGCGTGCGCCGTTTTCCCAGGAGGACCACAGGCCGAGCCGCTTCATCTGTTCCTCGAGACCGGTTTCTTGCAGCAGCGTTTCCGTGTCTGCCCTGCTCAGCCGCTTTCCGAGGGGCTCGGGACGGTCGGCAATGCCCCAAGCGGTCACCGCAGCTATTGCCGTTTGCCGCTTCAGCTCGCCGATATCCACTTTGTGCGGTGCATCGGAAGCAGGGTGAGAATTCGCGACAGGAGGCGCTTCAGATTGATTGGGAACCAGAGTGGGCACGCCTTGCAGCAGGAAATCGAAATTGTCGGCGCCATAGAAGGCGTCGTAGGTATCCTGCGTCGCGCCCAACGAATCCAGCGGCTTGACGGCCTCGCGCAAGCCCGCTTCGATATCGCGCCGGCCGCCGAGGGAATAGCCTGTCACGCGCCCCACGCCCTTATCGAAGGCAATCATGGCGCGAACGTTGTTCAATTCGGCTTCGTGGTGTTTCACGTAAGCCCAGGAACCGAGCGTCCCCTGCGTGTCTTCGGAAAAGAGAACGAAGCGGATGCTGCGCCGGGGCAATAGTCCGCTGGCCTTGATGGCCCTTGCAGCTTCGATGACCAAAGCCGCGTCGCATCCGCTGTCGAGCGCGTTGACGCTTGATTCCCCCGGGCTCAAACGCGCCCCAAGGATGACCACCTCGTCAGGCTTCTCCCAGCCGCGAATCTCGCCCACGACATTTTCCCGTTCTCCCGGCGCGCCGGCGCCGTCCGGGGCCTTGTCCGGAATCGTGTACTCTTCCGTATGCACTTCCACGCCAGCAGCGCGAAACGCCCCCAGCGCCCATTTGACGGCCTGAGCCATCCGCGAGGGCCCGTTCAGGCCGCCGTCCACGCCCGCCGCGAAACCTCGCAGATTCTCTTCCAGCGGCGAGGGTCCCATCACCAACGGAACAATTTTCGCCGCGGCCTCTTCGCAGGACGATGGACCATTCACGGCGCATCCTTCGCTGGCCTGACCCACGGGCGGCTGAAGCGGCCCCGTCTTAACGGGGGGGAATTGCGCGGCGGCAGGAGTCAACGAAAGAAAAAGGAGGAAGGCGAAACAAAAGAAGCCAAGGCGCAGGCGCCATTCCGTATAGAAGAGAAATCCAGCGTGGTTCATTTCTTCTTGTCCCTCCGCGTGAGGCGCGAAGCGCGCATCTGCGGCTTATCATGGTTCCCACGCGTAGCGGCAACCGCGTCCGCGACGCGCGCCACCTGGGCCATTTCCAGAACGTCGTGCACGCGCACGATGTGCGCCCCGCCCAGGATGCTTGCAGCCACAGCCGCCGCCGTTCCCCAGATGCGCTGCTCGGGAGGCAAAGGCTCGCCATTACCCGCCAGCGTCGCGCCGAGAAACGACTTCCGCGAAACACCCACGAGCAACGGGAAACCCAACTTCGCAATCTCCGCAAGCCGCGCCAAAAGCTCGTAGTTTTGCTGAAAACTTTTCCCAAAGCCGATGCCCGGATCCACAACGATCCTATCCTTGGGCACGCCGGCCCGCATGGCTCTTCCTGCCGACGCGCGCAAGCCCGCAATCACGTCGCGCAACACGTTCCTGGCAAAAGGCCGCTGCTGCATGGTCTTCAGCTCGCCGCGCATGTGCATCAGCACGAGCGGCACGCGCCGCCGAGCCGCCACTTGCGCGATCCTCACGTCCGTTTTCAGCCCGGAAACATCGTTGATCATTTCCGCACCCGCGGCGATGGCGGCTTCGGCCACCTCGGCCTTGCGCGTGTCAATGGAAATGGGAATCCTCAGCTTTCCGCGCAATCCCTCAATCACCGGCAAGACGCGCCGCAGCTCTTCTTCCGCAGATACTCCTTCCGACCCCGGTCGGGTGGATTCGCCGCCAACGTCAATCAGGTCCGCCCCGGCGCACTCCATTTCCAGGGCGCGCGCGATGGCGCTCTGGGGTTCCAGGAATGCCCCGCCGTCGGAGAAGCTGTCTGGGGTCACGTTCAGTACGCCCATCACCAGCGTGCGCCGGCCCAACTCGAGCGTGCGCGTCGGCAGCCTCAGCCGGTATCTTCTTCTTACCATGTCGTGTGGGATTTGATTCTACAGCAGGGGCGCGCTCGCCTTGCTCACTGTGTCTTTTTAGACTTCCTCATCGGGAGGCGGGCCCCCGTGTGCATTGACCCACGCCTGGTGAAACTGCTCAATCGAGGGTGGCACGATGCTGAACCAATCCTGGTCGTAGACCCGCTCACGCTCCTGGTCAAACTCGGCGCGCGGCACCTCGGTGAAGCCCGGGCCTGGTGTACCATCCTGGTTGACCACTATGATCGTCAGGGGCGGCAGCCTCCACTCGCTGCACAGGTGCATGACGTGGCCGAGAATCGTGGAGAGCGGGCGGTCGTTTCTGTAGCCCATGACGAGCCGGAGATGCTCGTAGCGAATGATCTCCCGCCTGGACGCCTTGGCAATCAGGAACTGCCACGCCTGCAAGGCCCGGACGGCGGCCTTCTTCCCCTTCGGGGCCTTGGTCGTTTCATCGGTGAATCGGTGAACGGGTAAAATGGTCATATCGGCTCGCTCAGCTGTCTTCTTGTCTCATTTCACTCCAGATCAAATTCGCGCAGGGGCTTTTGGGCCGGCTGGTCTTTGGCTTTCTTGAGGGCTTCTTCGAATTTCCTGTTCAGGACATCTTCCTTATTCTTCTCGGCGTTCCAGGACTCACGGAACTTGTCTTCGCGCCGCTGAGCCTGCTCGGCCAGGATGCGCGCGGCGTCGGTGATGTCCACGTTCGGCGGGGGCTTGGGCGGCAACTCGTGCGCCAGGACCGCGGGCAAGTCGGGGTCCACGGTCAGCTTGGCCTGGCAGCACGGGCAGGTTAGTTCGATGGTCCGCGCATTCTTCTTGGCCATGAATGCATTCTACGCTCTTTTGGACCGTGCGGCTCACGGCTTAAGAGCTAGTTGAAAAACTTCTCGAGCCCCGTCATTTCGAGGAGCGAAGCGACGAGAAATCTCTCTTCTTCCTTTGTT
>Ga0187771_10003158_pt1 | contig 11476 bp, 9 predicted proteins | sample 0116_SJ02_MP15_1_FD_133139 | JGI IMG/M metagenome (GOLD analysis project Ga0187771, IMG submission 133139) | Tropical peat soil microbial communities from peatlands in Department of Meta, Colombia - 0116_SJ02_MP15_10_MG | ecosystem: Environmental > Terrestrial > Soil > Wetlands > Peat | place... | reverse complement strand
TTCAGGTATTTGGCAGCAGCCTTCGTCGACTTGATAGGGTCTTTCCTCTCGTCAACCCAACGATCTACTCTTAATCCCATCTTTCTAGCGGTTGCCGCCAACATCTGCCAATAACCACCCGCCCCACGATATGAAGAGTCTTTCTCGAAACCACTCTCCACCACGACAATGGAGACCATTTCGGCAGGCACGCCCCGACTTTCCAAAATCTCGATCATCAATGGAAGACATGCCTTTGCCTTTTTCATGGCCTCAGAAAAGGTCCTTCGGCCTTCTCCCTTATAGAAGCGGATGTACCTCTCTACTAACGGTTCATGGATGGGTATCTGGATTCCGTTTCTCCATAGCACCGCGGGGGTCCCTTTAAGAGCATCCGGAGGAGCCGGCTCGACGAGCGGCATCGCGGAAATATCGATTTTGGGTGAGTTGCCGGGCAAACAAATTGCCGCCAGCGTCCCCAAACCGTCCGCGCCCTCTGCGCCTGCCTTGGCTGCGGAGAGGAAAATGGAAAGGGAAAGCGCCGATAAAGCAGCGACCATAGCAAAATATCTGCAAAACGCTGCTCTCGACCCCGCCGCATGGTGCCCGTGGAGGCTTGAATCAGGCGCCATACTGGTTTCTCCTCACATTTTTCAAAGAAGCCCCATGACACTCACGATACCCGCAAGAGTGACAGGATGGCAATCCTTCTACCAGGACCGCCCCGAAAAATCAAACCGGGTTATCCCGGATTATTCACGATTAGACGGCATTATCCGGCAAATAACCCGATTAATGAGCCTAAAGTAAGATATCCGAAAATATGGTGCCTGATTCGGACCGAATAGGAGAAGCCTGTGCTGTCTTAGTCTGAACTGAATCGTTTTAGCAAACGTTTTTCGCACAATCGTTTTCTTATGCAGCAAATCTTCATAATGCGTGATTTTTCGCAGTTCCCATACAAGTGCGCGTGATCACAGCGGATTCAAGCCCCGAGACGCCAGCCTCGAAAAGCAAAACAACGGTCAACAGGGAACAGAATCGAGCAAACTAAAATTGAATTATCTTTTCTGTTGACCGCTTACTGTCCACTCTTCACCGCCCGCTGATTTACGTCCGCCGGCAGATTACATAATCGGCTATGTCTTCGAGGGTTTCTTTGACGGGACCTTGCGGGAATATCCGGAGCGCTTCCCTGGCCCTTATGGAATGCGCGCGGGCCAGGCTGTTAGTATATACGATCCCGCCGTTGCGCACCACGAGGTTGCTGATCTCGCTCATTTCTCTTGCGGGAATATGCTCCGAGGTGAAAATCTGCCTCAGCCGAAACCGCTCGGCGGCTTTGGCGTTTTTCAAAGCATAGATTAGCGGCAGGGTAGCCTTGCCTTCCTGCAGGTCGTTTCCGACCGGTTTTCCAAGTTGCTCCGCCTCGCCGGTAAAGTCAAGAGTATCGTCAATTAACTGGAAGGCGATACCCAGGTGATGTCCGTAGGTCTCTAGAGCCCTCTCCTCAGCCGGGCCGCCACCGCCCAATATTGCGCCTGCCTGACAGGCCGCGCTGATAAGCACGGCGGTCTTTCTCGTGATTACCTCGAGATATTCGCTCTCGCTTATTTCAAGGTTATCTGAATTTACCAGTTGGAGAACTTCTCCTTCCGACATCCTGGTCGTAGCGTCGAGCAGCACCTTGAGGATTCGGATGTCCCGGTATCCAACCGCTATCTGTATGGACCTCGTATAGAGAAAATCTCCAACGAGCACCACGGCGGGGTTGCCCCACACAGTGTTTGCCGCCGGCCGGCTTCTTCGAAATTCGGCGTGGTCGACAACGTCGTCATGAAGCAGGGTTGCTGCATGCACGAATTCGAATACAACCGCAAGCGAAGCGTCATCGTTTCCTTTGTACCCGCAAACCTTGGAAGACAGCATCATGAGCAAAGGTCGCAGCCGTTTGCCGCCGCTGCCCATTATATAGCGCGCCACAACCGAAATTAGGGGAATATCGGACTTGAGCAGGCGGCTTATTTCATCTTCGATCCTGGCCAGATCCCCACAGACCTGTGCATGAATCTTCTTTTTGAGGTTTTCAGGACAAGCGGGCATGAGGTTTGGCAGTGCGGAAACATCCACGACTTGAAAATCCGGTTCTTCTATTTGAGCAGCGTCCATAAGGAAATCCATTGCTTAATAATGCTATCTCTCAGACAACTCAACGAGCACCCCGAATGTTGACCGGGGATGGAGGAATGCAATCTTTGCGCCTCCTGCGCCTTTCCGCGGCTTTTCGTCTATCAGCCTGATCCCCTTTGCCTTGAGTTCTTCCAGCGCCTGTTCAATATTGTCCACACGGAGGGCTATATGCTGGATGCCCTGTCCCCTGGCTTCGATGAACTTTGCGACCGGCCCGTCGGGTGAGGTCGACTCGAGAAGCTCGATTTCGCTGTCTCCAACCGGCAAAAAGGCGGTCACAACTTTTTGCTCGGCAACAACCTCGCTTCCCATGTGCAGGATGCCGAGAATATCGGTATAGAGCTTTTTTGCTTCATCGATGCTGTTTACAGCTATGCCTATATGGTCGACCTTGAGGACCCTCACTACGCCTTCCCTGTACAAACGATTGCGTACATAAACATCCCGATCCCCGGCGCACTCGCTCGCTTCGGACTTCTCCTATCGTCTGCGCACGTTATTGCGTATAAAACTGACGATCTCGGCGGTAGGGGTGCCGGGCCCGAAAATGGCCGCCATCCCGGATTCTTTTAAGAAATCATAGTCTTCTTCGGGGATAATGCCGCCTCCTACCAGCAGCACATGATCGAGACCCCTTTGCTTCATAAGTTCGGCAACTCTGGGAAAAAAATAATTATGAACGCCCGACAGGCTGCTTAGGCCGATAACATCGGCGCATTCCTGTTCGGCTGCCGCGACGATCATTTCAGGGGTCTGCCGAAGTCCGGTGTATACCACTTCCATTCCGGCTTCGGCACATATCCTTGTCAGGAGCTTCGCGCCTCGGTCATGTCCGTCCAGACCGGGCTTCGCCATAATCATCTTAATCTTTCTGGCCACGGAATTCCTCTCATTAAAGGCAAACTAGAGATTGGGCAATTAGGAAACCGGCAAACTCCTCATTCTCCCTTCCCCCTCTAGTATACAAACTCCTTGGGCCGGTACTCACCATATAAATCGCGCCACACGTCACAGATTTCGCCGACGGTAGCTTTGGCTTTAACGGCTTCAATAACGCAGGGCATGACATTTTCATCCGTCATGGAAACCCGGCGCAGCTCGTCCAGGGCCGCTTTCCACTTTGCATGGTCTCTTTGGGCGCGGTGCTCTTTCAGCTCGGCAGCCTTCATTTCGCCAACGGCCATGTCCACCTTGAGGAGACCCGTCGGAGAAGGCTCTTCCATGACGTACTTATTTACGCCTACATAGACCCGTTCGCCGGATTCAAGCTCCTTTTGAAACCGGTAAGAACTTTCCAGTATCTCTTTTTGGATATAACCCTGCTCTATTGCAGCCAGAGACCCGCCCATCGCGTCGATCTTTTGGATGTAATCGTCGATCTCCGCCTCGATCCTGTCTGTCATGTTCTCAACATAGTACGAGCCGGCAAGCGGATCAACTGTATCGGCGGCGCCGCTTTCCTCGGCGACGATTTGTTGAGTGCGCAGCGCAATGGTGGCCGCCTGCTGCGTGGGCAGACACAGCGCCTCGTCAAAGGAGTTGGTATGCAGCGACTGGGCCCCGCCAAGGGCCGTGGCATAGGCCTGGAACGCCACTCGAACGATGTTGTTGAGCGGCTGCTGAGCAGTAAGACTGACCCCGCCTGTCTGCACATGGAATCTCAGCATCATCGAGCGTGGGTCCTTGGCCTTGAAACGATCTCTCATGACCTTGGCCCAATACCTGCGACCTGCGCGAAACTTCGCTACTTCCTCGAGCACGTTGGTGAAGGCATTGAAAAAGAAGCTCAGCCGGGGGGCGAAACTGTCCACTTCCATCCCCCGCTCGATACAGGCCTCGGTATAGGCGATACCGTCGGCGATCGTAAAAGCCATCTCCTGGGCAGCCGTGGATCCCGCTTCTCGAATGTGATAGCCGCTTATGCTGATGGGGTTCCACTTCGGAACGTTTTTGCCGCAGAATTCTATCAGGTCTATCGCCAGTCTCATCGACTTGCGGGGCGGATAAATATACTGGCCTCGGCAGATGATTTCCTTCAAGACATCGTTTTGAATGGTGCCGCCGACCTTGTCCCAGGCAACACCCTGCTCCTGGGCGATTACCAGATACATCGAGACCAGCACGATGGCCGGAGCATTCATGGTCATCGAAGTGGTGACTTTGTCCAAAGGAATTTGATCGAACAGGATTCTCATATCTCCGATATGATCGATCGCCACGCCAACCTTTCCGACTTCACCCATTGAAAGAGGATGGTCGGAGTCATAGCCGGCCTGGGTGGGGAGATGAAATGCAACGCTTAGACCCGTCTGTCCCTGCGCCAGCATGTGCCGATAGCGTTCATTGGTGCTCCTGGCGTCTCCAAACCCCGCGTACTGGCGCACTGTCCAGTAGCGGCCGCGGTACATCGTGGGCTGTACGCCCCTGGTGAAAGGAAATTCGCCCGGGTAGCCAAGGTCGCGTTCGTAATCGAGCCCTTTTACATCCAGTGGAGTATAGAGCCTTCCTACCGGAGTACCGGAAATCGTGGTAAAGATGGGCTTTCTTTCCGAAGACCTGGAATGTGCCTGGGCAACAGGTCCCTGTTCCCATTTTTCCTTACCGGCACGAATTTTTTCTAGCGCCTTCTCATCGAACACAAGCTCACCTCCCCAACGCTGAAGTTTCACATTAACTTAACAACCAAACACGCTGTGTAAAGACATGGAAAAGATTGAGGCACATTCTAAAGTGCGTTATGCTATAATTGGTCCGATTGGCTGGTGTATACATTCCTATTTTGCCATCTTTTAGCGCGGAGGCCGCCATGGACGAAGAAACAATGGTTCCACGCAAGCTTGGGATCAATGGCCTTGGCAGAATCGCTAAGCTCTCGATCTGGCACCATGTGGAGAGAAAACACTTCTCGGAGATCGTTGTCAACATAGGCCGGGAAGTTGGGACAAGGCTTGCGGACATAGCAGGTTTTGTCGAGAGGGATTCCACTTATGGAGCTTTGCACACCTTTCTCTATGGATCGAGGGCGGGCAGGGTCATTGAAGAGATAGACGAAAAATCGGGCAGTTTTATGATAAACGGCGTCAAGACAACTTTCTTGCGCAACGCCAGGAATCCGTCCCATATCGACTGGCGCAAACACGGGGTCGATCTTGTCGTGGACGCCACCGGCTCTTTTGTCGATCCTGCCGTTTCCCAGGAAGATCCCAAGGGATCGGTGCGCGGCCACCTGGCTTCAGGGGCAAAGAAGGTTATCGTTTCTGCTCCCTTCAAGATAAAGGAAAAAGGCAGGGAAATGCCTCCCGATGCCGTTACGACCATCATGGGCATAAACGATTCGGATTACGATCCCAAAAAGCACCTGCTCATTTCAAATGCTTCCTGCACGACCACCTGTCTTGCCTACATGGTGAAGCCGCTGCTCGATTATTTCGGGGCCCAGCGCATCCTTTCGGCCGCCATGACCACCGTCCACGCCGCTACCAGTTCTCAATCCGTACTGGACAGGGCGCCCAAAGCCAAGGCCACCGACCTGCGAAAGACCCGTTCCGCTTTCAACAATATTATCCTGACAAGCACCGGGGCAGCCAAAGCGCTCGGACTGGTCATCCCGGAGATGAAAACAATCGGCTTCATAGCTGAATCGGTAAGAATCCCGGTAACGACAGGCTCTCTTGTAATTCTGGCGTTGCTGATTCAGGATGAGAGCATGTCAAACCCGGTTAATCGCGAACTGGTGAACGATATCTACAGAAGAGCGGTATCCCATTTCCCCGAAGGCTACCTCGTCTATTCCGAAGAACAGAATGTATCCTCCGACATTATCGGACTGCCGCGCGCCGCCGCCGTGATCGAAGGCTTCGAAACCCACACGCGCACTTCGGCGGTACGCATCGACGTCGAGCGCCTGACTTCCGCCGTCCAATACCTGGATTCAAGCGGAGCGGAAAGTTCGGCCTCGCTCGATCTGGGAATCTACGCGAAAAAGAAGGCCGAGCTATCCCAGCGGCAACGGTTTATCGAGGTGCCGGTCACCCAGGCGGTAATATATGGCTGGTATGATAACGAACTCGGAAGCTACACGAACATGCTTGGAGACTGCACGGTCAGCATAGCTCGACTTATGGAAAGCAGCGACCGGGTGCCGGTGACAATAAGGACGGGGTAATCAGCGCCTGCTCACAAGTCACTATTCGCCAGTCACTGCCTTTAGGAGGCTGCGTGATAGTTCGTCACTGGATGTCAACGGATCTGGTAACGATCGGAAAAAATGCTTCTATTCAGGAAGCGCTGGCCCTGATGAAACAGGAAGCCGTCCGCCATCTGCCGGTGGTGGATAAGCGGATGAATCTTTTGGGATGGATTACGGACTCGGACTTGAGGGGCGTGCTTATAGCGTCGATGCTCGAAGAACTGACTCTCGAAGACGTTATGATCCGCAAGCCAGTCATAATCCATCCGGAGACGCCGATCGAGGAGGCCGCGCGCATCTTGCTCGACATGCGCATAAGAGGGCTGCCAGTCGTCGAGAATGACACGCTGGTCGGCATATTAACGGTTGCCGACATTCTTTCCGCATTCATAACTTTCTTGGGCCTTCTCAGTGAATCCACGCGAGTGGACATAAAGGTCTCCGGCCCACCCAGCCCCCTTCCGGAGATAACCCAGATCGTAAGGCAGCATGGGGGCGAAATTATCAGCATCTGCCACATCCCCGCCGAGGAAGGTCCCCAATATTCCTACTCCCTGAGGCTCAAAAAAACCGACTTAACGCCCATTATAGCAGACCTCGAAAAGCACGGAATCCAGGTAGTGTCCCAAATCCCCTGGGAAGAAACAAGCCAGGCGTGAAAAGGCAAAGCTTGGTCGGAAAATAGAAAGGAAGAGCCCGGATTGTCGACTTTCTCCTTTTCATTTTTCACACTGAAGATTCACCTTTGGACTTTTCGGTAGTTCGGAAGCGCCAGCAGGCGGGGCGCGAGGCAGGGTCGGGAGGGCAGCGGGTTGGGCGGGCAGGCTGAAGCGGGTTTTCGTTCAAGCCCGCCCCCCTTTGCTGAGCCCGTGTTTCGCGCACGCTATTTGATGTTATGGTGTATCTTGCATCCGCGCACGGTATTTTTCATGAGCATCGTGATGGTCATCGGGCCCACTCCGCCGGGAACCGGCGTAATTGCGCTCGCCCTCTCGGAGGCCACCCCGAATTCCACGTCTCCCTTGAGAATTCGTTTGCCGTCGGCGGCCCTGCCTACTTCGTTGACCCCCACGTCGATCACCACGGCGCCCGGTTTGACCCAGTCGCCCTTGACATATTCCGCGACCCCCGCCGCAACGATCAATATGTCGGCTCTCATGCAGTGCGCCTTGACGTCCTTAGTGCGGGTGTGGCACAGGGTCACCGTAGCGTTGGCCCCCGGCGCCTTCTGAGCAAGCATCATCGTAATCGGTTTGCCCACAATGTTTGACCTTCCGACTACCACGACTTCGGCGCCTTCAATCTTTGTGCCTGAGCGGACAAGCAGTTCCTGGATTCCCGCAGGCGTGCAGGGCAGATAATCGGGCTCCCCTATCATCAGTTTTCCGACGTTTACCGGGTGAAAAGCGTCAACGTCCTTTGACGGGTCGATTGACAGGAGCACGCGGTTTTCGTTCACACCTTTGGGCAAAGGCAACTGCACTAGAATTCCGTCGATCTTGGGGTCCTTGTTATACTTGTCAATGAGCGCAAGCAGACCATCTGTGGTAATATCCACCGGCTGATTGTCCTGAACGGAGTAAAAGCCAAGATCGTGAGCCGTAGTCTGCTTAGCCCTGACATAGCTCTGCGATGCGGGGTTCTCGCCGACCAGTATGGTGCACAGTCCCGGCTCGACCCCGTGCTTTTCCTTCAACTGTGCAACCTCGGCCTTGAGCTCGGCCTGAATCTCTTTGGCCACCTCGGCCCCTTTGAGTAGTTTAGCTGGCATACAAAATACCTCCCTTGGTGAAGCAGGCCCCAATTGCTTCAGGGCCTGCTTCTTTTTCAACATCGATTACCAGGTTAGAACAGACCAGATACTTTCCCGGTGTTCACATCGACGTCCACCTTGCGGAACGCCGGGTCCGAAGAGGTCCCCGGCATAAGGCTGATGGCGCCTGCGCACGGGCAGAGGAACTTGGACCCGGAGTAAATGAGAACGTCCCGGATCGGCAGCGTCCAGCCCTTGGGGGTACCCTTGATTGACGGATCATGCGTCAGGCTCAAGTGAGTCTTGACCATCATGGTGGCGTAGTCGTTGTACTTGGGATCGGCCTCCAGCATCTTGGCCTTTTCCTCTGCGTCGGCGGTCCAGGCCACGCCGTCAGCGCCGTAAACCTCTTTGGCCACCATGGCCACGCGGTCTCTGAGCTTCATCGTCAACGGATAGAGGAATTTGAACTCGCCGACATCTTCGCAGGCTTCCACAACCACGTCGGCAAATTCAAGGGCGCCTTCGCCGCCTTTGAGCCAGTGTTCGGACAGGGCAACGCGGGCGCCGGCGGCTTCCGCAATCCTGCGGACCATAGCGATCTCATCCTTGGTGTCCGTATGGAAGGCGTTGATGCAGACGACCGGATTGATCCCCGACTTCCTGATGACGCCGATAAGGTGCACCATATTGGCAGCGCCCTTCTCGAGCAGACCCAGGTTTTCTTTGGTGTACTCAGCGGGAAGAGGCAGACCGGCCACAACTTTGGGCCCTCCGCCATGCATCTTGAGTGCACGAATGGTCGTGGTAAGAATCGATACATGAGGCTTGAGGCCGCTGTACCGGCATTTTACGTTCCAGAACTTCTCGAAACCGATGTCGGCGGCAAAACCGCTCTCCGTCACATGATAGTCGAACAGCTTGAGGCCGACACGGTCGGCGATGATCGAAGACTGGCCGACGGCTATGTTTGCGAAAGGACCGGCGTGAACCATCAATGGCTGGTACTCCGCCGTGCACATAAGGGTCGGGTTGATTGTGTTTCTCATCCAGGCAGCCATGGCATTGCCGACTTCCAGGTCGCCTGTGGTGACAGGTTTTCCGCGCTTGTCGAACGCCACGGTGATTTCATTTAGCCTTTGCTTCAGGTCGGCCAGGTCTTTGACGATCGAAAGAGTAGCCATCAGTTCGGAACTGACGGCAATCCCGAATTTTGACTGCATCATGTAGCCGTCCATCCTGCCGCCCATACCAATGATGATATTGCGCAGGGACTGGGCGCAGAAATCCATGATCCAGCCCATCTCTACGCGGGTCGGGTCGATGTCGAGGCGCCTCATCCGGGTCAGGCGCTGGAGCTGTTCGTCGTTGTAGTTCCTTTCATGCATCATGCGGGAGGTCATCGCCACCATCGCCAGGTTGTGCGCGTTCATGATGTCGTTGATATCTCCCGTAAGACCCATCGAAAACTCGGTCATCGGGATGAGTAGCGAATTACCCCCGCCAGCGGCCGTTCCCTTAATATTCATGGTCGGGCCGCCCGAGGGCTGCCTGATGCACCCGCCGACATTCTTACCCCTTTTGCCGAGGCCCTCCAGCAAACCGCAGAGGGTTGTGCTTTTGCCTTCTCCAAGAGGTGTCGGCGTAATTGCGGTTACTTCGATGTACTTCCCGTCCGGGCGGTCTTTAAGCCGGTTGATGATTTTCAGAAAATCGAGCTTGCAGAGCCTGCCCATGGGGAGGATTTCATCTTTTTTCAGTCCCAGCTTTTCCTGAAACTCCCATGGAGTGGGCATGTTAACTTCCGCAGCTTCAGAAATCTGCCAATCTTTCATCTTTGTCGCATCGTAGGGCATGTCTAATTAACCTCCTTCTCCTTAATGAAGTTCTTCCTTTGCCTCAACGTCCACACTAGCTAAGAATTTGGTTCACCCCCTTGGGTCGATTGGTAGGACCACACCTGTGCCGCTAGCAATTTAGGGTCCCCGAGAGCCTGAAGCGGCAGTCGGAAATCTCAGGGTTTCTTGGTGAGTGGTCAGACTGCGGAGTCAATGCAGTTGCAAATCCACGCAAACAAGGCTTAAGCCGAAGACCGATCACCGCGCAAACTAAATTAGGCGGGCCTGTTTTGTCAAGAAAAAAGTCCAACAGCCGGTCAGCGGGAAGGCCGGAATGCAGTAGTCAATCCGTTCACCGTTCACTCAGGCGCTTCGCGGACCACCCGCTCACTGTTCTGCAAATCTTTTTCCGTTCACCCTTCACCCCTCACTGTTCACTGTTTCTTAGGGTTGCTTTTGCAGTTATAATGAATAACAAGAAAACTTACAGCAAAACCTCCGATCCCAGTTCTTTTTGGACCGGAAAAATACGCCAGGGTGGAGGGAGGAATTACCCATGTGGGACTACACTGAAAAAGTTAAAGATCATTTCCTTAATCCTCGAAACGTCGGAGAAATCGAAAACCCGGACGGGGTTGCCGAAGTGGGATCGATCGCGTGCGGCGATGCGCTCAAGTTCACCTTCAAACTCGACGAAAACGGCAGGATAAAAGAGGCGAAGTTCAAGACATTCGGATGCGCCAGCGCAATAGCTTCGGCCTCTGCACTGACTGAGATGGTAAAAGGAATGACGGTCGAACAGGCCGCGAAGGTCACTAATCAGGACATAGCGAACTTTCTCGGGGGACTGCCCCAGGAAAAGATGCACTGTTCCGTTCTGGGGCGGGAGGCCCTGGAGAGGGCTATCTCGTTTTATAAGGGAACTCCGATCAGGACGGAAGAGGAAAAAATCATTTGCGAGTGCTTCGGGGTTACGCAGAAGGAAATCGAGCGAGCCATCCGCGAGAATCGGCTTTCAACGGTCGAAGAGGTTACCAATTATACCAAAGCCGGAGGGGGCTGCGGCAACTGCCATCCATTGATCCAGGAAATAATCGACGGGGTGCTTTCCAAGCTGAGCGAAGCCCCTCCTCCAAGGCCCAGGCTGTCCAATATCAAGAAGATAAAAATGATAGAGGAAACCTTGGAGCGCGAGATCAGGCCCGCTCTTAAGCATGACGGCGGAGACATCGAACTGGTGGACGTGGTGGGTAATCGCGTGCTCGTTGCAACGCGCGGCGCGTGCGCTTCCTGCCAGGCATCGAACCAGACGATGAAGAATTTCGTCGAGGTGAAACTGCGTGAATTGGTCCTGCCAGAGCTTGTAGTCGAGGAGGTATCGGCGTGAAACCTGTATATATGGATAACAATGCGACCACACAGGTAGCCCCTGAAGTGTTGGAGGCAATGCTGCCCTATTTTCATGAACTCTATGGAAATCCTTCGAGCATGCATTCCTTCGGGGGCCAGGTAATGAAGCGGGTGAGG
>Ga0187771_10003157_pt1 | contig 11478 bp, 8 predicted proteins | sample 0116_SJ02_MP15_1_FD_133139 | JGI IMG/M metagenome (GOLD analysis project Ga0187771, IMG submission 133139) | Tropical peat soil microbial communities from peatlands in Department of Meta, Colombia - 0116_SJ02_MP15_10_MG | ecosystem: Environmental > Terrestrial > Soil > Wetlands > Peat | place... | reverse complement strand
GACCTCACCGCCCTGGAACAATTGACGCCCGAGGTGACCGCGGCGAGCGCGCACCTATTCGCACCGCGGGACGCCTATCGCTTCCAGCCCCCTTCCCAGCCTGCCGCGGTCGAATACGATCCCACGGCAGGGAAAAATCCGCCCTACGGCGCGGCAATCAATTTCTACCTGAAAGAAGATCTCAAAGAGAAAGAAGTGGCGAAGCTGACGTTTACAGACGCTGCCGGAAAGACCGTGCGCGAGGTCCAATGCCACGCGCCGAAGCCCGGGGCGGCTGCGGCGCAAGAGTCCGACGATGAGGATGAGGGTTCCGACCCGGAACCGGTTCCTTGCGAGGCAAAAGCCGGAATCAACCGCTACTGGTGGGATCTGAACGGCGAGCGCTCCACGCTGATGAAGCTGAGGACCACGCCGCTCTATGCGCCCGATGTGCCGCTCGGCCCGGATGGCTGGCGCAAGAACCCGGCGTTCGGACGGCTTTCCCTGCTCGTTCCGCCGGGAACGTACACGGTGACGCTCACGGCGGCGGGCCAGACGCTTACGGAGAAGCTGAACGTGATCAAGGATCCGCACAGCGCCGGCACCGAAGCGGACATCCAGGGGCAATTCAAGCTGCAGACCGCGCTGTGGGAGGAGACGAACACTCTCGGCGCCACGGTGAACCAGCTCGAATCGCTCCGCGCGCAGCTCGCCGCGCTGAAGAAAGAGCTGGGGACTGACGACGGTTCGAAGGCGGTTCGCAAATCCGCGGACGACCTCGCAGAGAAGCTCGTCGCCGTGGAAGGGAAGCTGCTCCAGCTCAAACTGACCGGCCGCGGCCAGGATGACTGCCGCTGGGCGCCCATGCTGCTCCACAAAATCTGGTACCTTTCGAACGAACTCGATTCGACCGCGGATTTTGCGCCCACAACGCAGCAGGTGGCTGTCGGGGACATGCTCAAACAACAGGGGGACGCCGCACAGCAGGAGTTCCAGCAGGTGGTGGCAAGCGATGTCGCCGCCTTCAACGCCATGCTGCGGGAGCGCAGCATCCCCAACATCATCACCAAGACGCACTAAGGCCGGGAGATAGACGAGCCAAGGCTCCGGAGCCACGCAACAGCGGGCGCCCAGGATGCGTAGTCCGAACAAGTTGGAACGGCACCAGTTGACTTCTAGCGAGCCGGTTCCAATAATCGGATTGCGGATTGCTGCCCATGGACCCAACCCCACGCGGAAGAGAATCCACGGCTCTCGAGCAGGCCGTTTCCCGGGCTGTGCGCGATAATCTCGCGCTCGTTCAGCACACAGCAAAAGAACTAGGGCAGGCGATTGAGGATTTTGTAGCCGCCTGCGGAAGCACGCGGAACGCCAATATGCTGCCCGCCATGCTTCGGGCGCAGACGGCGGCCGCGTCGCTGACCTCCATGCTGGATGTTCTCTCGCGGCTGCTGACGGCATCGTTACAGCCGGGACGGCTGAGCGCTTCGGAAGCCTACGTGGCCACTTTGACGCCGGCCGAGGCTCCGGCCGCGGAACCGTCCGCGCCGGCACCGGCTCCGGCAGCGCCCGGCGCGCCGCCGCGGGCCGTGCCACAGGGATATGCCGCTCCGGAAGTCACCGTTGCCCCTCCGGTTGTTGCGCCGCCCGCTGCGCCGACACCAGAACCTGAGCCGGCTCCGGTGATGGCGGCTCCGGCCGAAGTGCTCGAGGCTCCGCCCCCAGTAGTCGAGGCGCCGCCACCGCCCGCAGCGGAGCCTGAGCCCGTTGTGGTGTCCAGCCACGGGCCTGTGGCCGCTCCCGAGACGGAACCTGCGCCACCTCACGAATTTGTTCCTGCGGGAGTGGATGGAGGCCCGCTGGTGCCGCCGGAGCCGATGGTTGCAGTTCCGCCGGCGCCGGCCCCCGAAATCGCCATAGCGGTTGCGGCGCCCGCTCCGGCGTTCCGAGTGGAAGACCTTCCGCCGGAGCAGCAGGAACTCCACCGGCGCGCCAACCGCCACGCGAAGGTCTCTATGCAGGACATTTACCTGCTGCGGCCAAAAGACGTGCAACTCGCGCGGCAGAACAAAGATATTTGTGTGCGCCTCAAGGGTGACATCGAGAAGGCGCGGAAAGAATATGTGCGGCGCTTCGGACCCATCCTCGAGCATCCGGTGGATTACTTCTATCACTGGATGGTCGAGGTTCTGGCGGAAGGGAAGCCGGAATCCCTGGGGGAATATCCCTACCCCTCCGCGGCCACGCGCCACTAATGCGGTTGACCTCAGGCCGGTGAAAGACTGCCCGACCGTTCCTCGTTTCCAAGGCGGCGCGTCGTTGTGGAAACATGCTGCCGTTGCATTTTTGTGCCTGGTCTTTCTGCTGCCGGCTGCGGCGCCGAGCGCAGCGCCTTCTGAAGGCAATTGGAACGAACTGGCTGCGCTGTGCCGTGCCCTCCACGAGCGCGACACCCCCGCGAATTATGAACGGCTCGCGGCGTTTGCCCGCGAACACGAACGCGATCCGAACGGACCTGTAGCCGCCCTGGCGCTGGGCTATCGCGACTACACCCGTGGCCGGACGTCGGAGGCTGCCGCCTGGTTCACCCGCGCCGAGCAGGGTTCGCTGCTGACCGACTACGTCCTCTACTGGGAAGCGCAGAACGCGCGGGCAGAGCATCGCAGCACAGCCGTGATGGATCTGCTGGACCATTTGGTTCGCGACTATCCCTCGAGCGTTATCCTGCCGCAGGCACTCGAGGCCATGGCTGGAGCCGCTCTGGAGCGGGGCGACGCGCAGCGCGCGCGGTACGCCCTGGAAAGCTACGCGAAAACGGCGGACCATCCAGGGTTGCTGCTGATGCGCGCGCGCGCCCGCGAGCTGGATCACGCGGTTTCGCTGGCCGCCACAGACTATGTCGCCCTCTATTACGGCTTCCCGCTTTCGGCAGAAGCCAAACGCGCGGGCGAGCGCCTGGAGCCGTTGCGGCGGGAGCTCCGCTCCGAGTTTCCCCAAATCACGCGAGAGATGCGGTTCTCGCGCGCCGCAGCGTTCTACGATGCGCGCCAGTGGCGGCAAGCGCGCGCCGAGTACGTGGCGATTGAGAAGTTTCTTTCCGGCACCGATCGGGAGCGCGCGCTGCTGCGTGCGGCGGCGAGCGCGGTCGGGCCTCACGGCGGGCCGGGACCGCTTGAGCAACTGCGCCTTTCGGATGCGGACCTCGATGCCGAGCGCTACGGGCTGCTCGCCGAGGTGTACCACCGGCGGAAGAAAACGGACGCCATGCTGCGCGCAGCGGAGGCGGCCGCGTCGCGCGCGCCTCACAGCAATGGGGCGGCTGAGGCGCTGTTCGAGGCCGGGAATTACTTCTGGTCGCGGCTGGATCGGGCGTCCGCCGCGGACTATTACCGCCGTTCGCTTGAAGCCAGCCCCACGAGTTCCGCTGCGGACCCTGCAAAGTGGCGCCTGGCCTGGACCGCCTATCTGGACCGCGACGCAAACGCCGCCACGCTCTTCGAGGAGCACGTGCGACAATTTCCCGCGTCGTCCTACCTGCCGGAGGCACTGTACTGGCTGGGGCGATTGGCGGAGCGCTCGTCGGACGCGCCGCGCGCTCGCGCGTTTTTCCTGAAGCTGGCGGGCCGCTTCCCGCAGACCTATTGGGGCAGCAAGGCGCGGGCGCGGCTGCAGGAGCTGGGTCCTGGAAGCGAGGATTCGCAGGCGGAAATCCCGGTGCTGGAGCTGGTGCGTCCGCCGAAGCCGCTTCCCGACCTCACCGCGCCGCTGCCTGCCGCCGCCGCAGCGCACGACGCGCGCGCCCGCGCACTCACCGCCATCGGATTCGAAGCCTCAGCGGATCTGGAATGGCGCGCCGGCTACGCGGAGACCGGCTCGGCGGCGCTGCTCGTTTCGCTGGCGCAGGCCGCATTGGCTTCCGGCCGGTACGCCGTGTCCATCGTGACGATTCGCCAGGCCATCCCCCAGCTCGAGGCGCGCCGCTGGGAAGAGCTGCCCGTGGAGGTCTGGGCCGCGGCGTTTCCTCTGCCCTTTGCGGACCAAATCCGGAGCGCGGCCGCGAGCCAGGGCCTGGATCCCATGCTGGTGGCCGGCTTGATCCGCCAGGAGTCGGCCTTCCAGCCGCGCTCCGTTTCGCGCGCGAAGGCCATCGGGCTGATGCAGGTGCTGCCGGGAACGGGAAAGCGGCTGGCTCGCGAGTTGCGCATTCCCTTCAACCGCTCGAAGCTCTTCGATCCGGATTACAATATTCGCCTGGGCACAAAATACCTGGCGGATCTGGTGGCCCTGTTCGGCAGCGAGGAGCCGGCCCTGGCGGCCTACGACGCGGGCGAGGACCGCATCGCCGGCTGGCAGGCCGAGCGCAAGTACGAAGAAATGGCGGAATTCATCGAGTCCATCCCCATCACGGAAACGCGCGAATACGTGCAGATAGTTTCGCGCAACGCGTCCATCTACCGCCGTCTGAGCAACGTGCAGCAATGAGCCGAGCGGCCACCGGCCGGTCCCGGGTTTCGGAGAAGGCGGGACGCTTCACCGAATCGGTGATCCGCGAAATGACGCGCCTGGCCATGCAGCACGGCGCGATCAATTTGGCGCAGGGCTTTCCGGATTTTCCCGCGCCCGCGGAGCTGAAAGATTCGGCCCGCCAGGCCATCGCCGCGGACATCAATCAGTACGCCATCACCTGGGGCGCGCGCGATCTCCGCGAGGCCATTGCCGCGCAGTTCACCGCCAGCCACGGCGTTCCCGTGGATCCGGAGCGCGACATAACGGTCTGCTGCGGCTCGACCGAGGCCATGATTTCTTCGATGTTGGCGGTGGTGGATCCCGGCGACGAAGTGGTGATCTTCGAGCCCTTCTACGAGAATTACGGGCCGGATGCGATTCTCTCCGGCGCCAGGCCGCGGTTCGTGCGTCTGCGGCCGGAGCCGGGCGGCGGGAGGTCGCAGCCCGCCACCTGGACGTTTGATCCGAAGGAACTCGCGGCGGCGTTCGGGCCCGCCACGCGCGCCATCATCGTCAACACGCCGAACAATCCCACCGGAAAAGTGTTCACCCGCGAAGAGCTGGAATTCATCCGGGACCTGTGCGTGCGCTGGAACGCGCTGGCCATCACCGATGAAATCTACGAGCACATCCTGTATGACGGCGCGCGCCACGTGGCGCTGGCCTCGCTCGAGGGCATGCGCGAGCGCACCATCACCATCAATGGCCTCTCGAAAACCTACAGCGTCACCGGATGGCGGGTTGGCTGGGCGATTGCGTCGCCGGATCTCGCCGGAGCCATCCGCAAGGTGCACGACTTCCTTACCGTGGGCGCGGCCGCGCCGCTCCAAGCTGCGGGCGCCATGGCCCTGCGCTTGCTCCCCGGCTACTACGAGCGGCTCGCCGCTTCGTACCGCGAGCGGCGCGACTTTGCGCTCGAGTTCCTGGAACATGCGGGATTCCGCTGCTTCCGACCGGCGGGCGCGTACTACATCATGACGGAGATTTCAAGTTTTCCGTTCAGGGACGATCTGGAATGCGCGCGATTTCTGGTGGAGAAGGGGGGCGTGGCCGTTGTGCCGGGCTCGAGCTTCTATCAGAATCCTGCGGACGGCGCGCGCCAGGTTCGCTTTGCCTTCTGCAAAACGCGCCAGACGCTGGAAGCGGCGGCGGCACGCCTCGCCAGTCTGCCCGAAAAGCTGCAGGCGCGCTGAGACGGGCCCTGCGCGCCGCTATGCTACAATGCGCGCCGCAGCATGGCGTGGAGGCCCGATGCCCGCGACCCTCGCTCTGGTTCCTTCCAACACTCGCGTCACCGCAACCGGTGACGGCGAACGGTTCGACATCTCGTCGAGCGCCACGCGCACGTTTCTCTGCACCTTGGACATTACACAGCAAATCGAGCAGGAATCGCTCGACGTCTCCATCTGGGTTTCCGCGGACGGAGAAAACTGGGGAACGAAGCCGTTTCTGATGCTGCCGCAGCAGTTCTACCGCGGGCGCACGCGACTGTTGCTGGACCTCACCATGCGCCCGGAAGTGCGCTTCATCCGCGCGCGCTGGGAAGTGAACCGCTGGGGCCGTGTGGCGCCCACGCCGATGTTCGTTTTCTCGTTGACGCTCGAAGAAGTTCCTGCCAGCCAGCCTCTCGCCGCCAGGACGTAATGCCGCAGCTTGCTGGCGCCGCGGTTCTTCATCAGCTGGAGATTGGAAAGGGGTAGGAAGCTGACGGTCGGTTGCCCTTGGTGGTGGCTTCCTACCCCGCGAGTGGTCTTGTTATCTTCGACGCTTTGCTCTGCCAAAAGGTTACTGTTTTTTTGACCCTGACCGGGTCCGGCTTCCTGGTGGCCCGCGCCTCCCCGGTTGCACGCAGGCCAAATGGGATTAGAATGGCGGCAACTTTTGGGAGCGCCCATGGACTGCTGTCTGCCTTGTTCCCAATCTTCCAGTCACTCCACAGTGATTCAGCAGAGGAATGCCGGCAATTCGTTGAAATAAGGAGGGAGCGCTATGGCACCCGACGCCAGCTTTGAAGCCAGAACCTACCACAAGGTGGACGTGCGCCTGCTTCCTTTCCTCTTCCTGTGTTACATCCTGGCGTATCTCGACCGCGTGAACGTGGGGTTCGCCAAGCTGCAGATGCTGAAGGATCTTTCCATGAGCGATGCGGCGTTCGCGACAGGCGCCGGCATTTTCTTTATCGGGTATTTCTTCTTCGAAGTCCCCAGCAACGTGCTGCTGAAGAAATTCGGCGCGCGGCGATGGATCGCCCGGATCATGATTTCCTGGGGCATCATCTCCGCGTGCATGATGTTTGTGAAGGGGGAATGGTCCTTCTACGGCCTGCGTTGCCTGCTCGGCCTTGCCGAAGCCGGGTTCTTTCCCGGAATCATCTTTTATTTGACCTTGTGGTATCCCTCGAAACTGCGCTCGGTGCGCACCGCCTGGTTCGTATCGGCCATCGCCGTTTCCGGAGTCATCGGCAATCCCATCTCCGGTTGGATTATGGACAGGCTTTCGGGCGCAATGAACCTGGCGGGATGGCAATGGCTCTTCCTGGCCGAAGGCATCCCGTCGATTCTGGTGGGTTTCTGGGTGATCTATTATCTGGACAGCAGCATTGACGAAGCGAAATGGCTTGGCGCCGAAGAGAAAACGCTGCTGAACGCCCGCCTGGAAGCGGAGGACAAGCACAAGACGGAACACAAGCTGATGGACGCCTTCGTCAGCGGAAAAGTCTGGGCACTGTGCGCCATCTATTTCACGTTGATGATCGGCCTGTATGGCATCGGCTTCTGGCTGCCCACGATTGTGAAGGCCTTTGGGGTCAAAGGTTACCTCGATGTGGGGCTGATTACCGCCATCCCCTATGCTGTGGCCGTGATCGGGATGATGCTCCTTAGCCATCATTCCGATAAAACGGGAGAACGGCGCCTGCACTATGTGCTCAATGTGACCGCCGGAGCCGCAGGCCTGGTCTTGAGCGGCGTGTATGCGGGGCATCCGGTTCTGGCCATTATCTTTCTATCCATTGGAACGCTCGGCGTGATCGGCTCCATGCCGCTGTTCTGGCCCTTGCCCTCCGCGTTCCTGGCCGGAACCGCCGCTGCGGCCGGAATCGGCATTGTGAACTCGGTGGGCAATCTCGGCGGTTACGTAGGAGCGAAAATTCCCATCTGGGCGAAGCTGGTTTCCTCGGACCCATCCGCGGCTTTGTACATCATCGCCGGGCTTCTCATGATCGGCGCGCTCCTCACATTCATTTGCATCCCAAAGACCCTGCGCGTCCGGATTGGAGTGGAGGAACCCGGCGTGGTGAGCAGTCCTACGGGAGTTCAACCGGCGCGCTAGAGCAGATCGACCATTTGCGCGTAGCGGGCGACATCCACCTTCCATTGTTTCCGCTGGCGAACGAGGCCGGCCAGGGCATTGAGGGCCGGGGGTTCGCCGTGCACCAGCCAGGTCTGCCGCGGCGCGCCCTGGAGACCATCGAGCCAGCGCAAAAGCTCGCTCTGGCCGGCGTGCGCGGAGAGTTGGTTCATCTGCACAATCTCGGCGCGCACGGGCACATCGGTTCCGAACATGCGCAGCGTTTTTGCGCCTTCAGCCAGCGAGCGCCCGCGCGTGCCTGCAGCCTGGAAGCCCACCAGCAAGACCGCGTTGCGCGGGTCGGGAAGGCGTTGCTCCAAATGGTGCAGCACGCGGCCGCCGGTGGCCATGCCGCTCGCCGAAAGAATCAGGCAGGAAGCCACGCGGTTGATCTGCTTCGATTCTTCTACCGAGCGCGTCATGTGGACGTCATGGACGTCCAGGGGATCTCCGTCCTGCTTCTCCAGGCTCGCAAACTCCGGACTGTGGTCCTCGCGGTGAGCCAGATAGAGCTGCGTGGCAGTAATCGCCATGGGGCTGTCCACATACGTGGGCAGCCGCGGAATCCGTCCGGCCAGTTCGAGCTGGCGTAGGAGATACAGCAGGGTCTGGATGCGCCCGACGGCAAATCCGGGAATCACCACGCTCCCTCCGCGCTTTGCCACGCGGTTGATTACATCGGCGAGCCGGTCGGGGACGGACCCGGAGGGATGGTCGCGGTCGCCGTAGGTGGACTCGCACAGCAGGATGTCCGCGCGCGGCGGCGTGCGCGGATTGTTCAAGATGGGCTGGTCGTAGCGCCCCACGTCCCCGGAAAACACCACGGTTACCGTGCGGCCATTCTCCGCGACGGTGAGTTCCAGGCTCGAAGAGCCCAGAATGTGTCCCGCGTCGTAGCCGCGCACGGAGAATTGCGGGCTGATGCGGAAGGCGTCGCTTCGCGGAATCGTTTGCAGGCGAGTCAGCGTTTGTTGTGCTTCTTCCACTGTGTAGAGCGGCAGGGGCGGAGAGTGTTTGCTGTAGCCTTTGTATTCCGCGTGTTCCGCTTCTTCTTCCTGCAGGTGGGCGGAATCGGCCAGCAGGATGCGCGTCAGCTCGCAGGTGGCCGCGTTCGCGTAAATCGGACCGCGGAAGCCGCCGCGCACCAGCCGGGGCAGGTATCCGGTGTGGTCGATATGCGCGTGCGTCAGTACCACCCAGTCGATCGTCTTCGGGTCCACGGGTAACGGCGCCCAGTTCCGCTCGCGCAATTCCTTTTCGCCCTGGAACAGCCCGCAATCCACCAGCAGCCGTTTTCCGCCGGCCTCGACCAGGTACTTGGAACCTGTGACGGTCCCCGCGGCGCCCAGAAAGGTGAGCTTGGCCATCGCTCGCTCACTCTACCGCGTCCCGGGGCAAGGATGGGAGTCGCACCGCGAGAAATACATGCCGCGGGTCCGGCCCGCGTCCAGGGTAAATCCGTCTATGGCATGCCTTTCGTCGCGGTTGAAATGCAGCTCAAACTGCGAGCGTTCCGATTTGAATTGATCCGCGGCAACAGGCAGAAACACGCGGTGGGTAATTCCCGCGGGGCGCGAGACGAGGTCCGCACCAATCACGTCTTTCACCGCCAGACGGCCATCCTCTCCGGCGAGCCGGTAGGTCACGCGCAGTTCGTCGCTCCAGTAATCGCCACCATAGGCGGCTAGATCCGCTGCGGATAGTTTCATGGAGTCCAGTGGCTTGCTCTCGGGTTCTTGCTGGGTTGGCGCCGGCTCCGCCGGCTTTAGCAGGGAACTCAGATAGACCTCGGCAACGCGGCCGGCGAGGCGCGCGGTGTTTGCATTGCCCACGTTGCACAGGCAGGCCACCGAAAAATGCTGGTCCGGGAATCGCACCAACTGGGCACGGTAGCCACCCCACGAGCCGGCGTGCGCTACGGCGCGCAGTCCGCGAAATTCGAGGATGGCCAGTCCTTTCGCATAATCGAGCATCTTGCCGCTGGTGAGTTTTCCCTGCTCCTGCAGCTCGGCCAGGAACTCCTTGCCGCCGATCTGCGCGGTGTAGAAATTTTCATCCCAGCGCTGAAGGTCCTCGACCGTGGTGTGGACGGCCCCGTCGCCGGTCTGCTCGAAGTAGGACACATCGAGGGCATATCCGCCGCCATTGTCCTTTCGCTCGTAGGCCAGCGCGCGGTTGGAGATCAACGAGGTATGGTCGTCGCGATACTGCGTGTGCGTCATTCCGAGCGGCGCGAAGATATTCTCCTGCGCGAACTCGCGCAGTGGTCTTCCGCTCGCGCGCTTCACGACTACGGAAAGGAGAAAGAAGCCGGAATTGCTGTAGAGATAGTCGGAACCGGGCGGGAAATTCAGCTTTTTCTGCCGCGCGATGATCGCCAGGGCATCATCGTCTGTGGTGACGCCGTCGATGTTGATTCCCGCCAGTTCCATCAGCGTCAGGTAGTCGCGCAGGCCGCTGGTGTGGTTCAGCAGGTTCAGGAGCGTGATCGGGACGCCGTAATCCGGCAGCTCGGGAATGTATTTCCGCACGTCGTCGCGCACCGAGAGTTTTCCCTGCTTTTCGAGCAGGAGAATGCTTGCGGCCGTGAATTGTTTTGAAGTCGAGCCGATGTCGAAAACCGTCTGTGGAGTAATGGGTACGTTTTCTTCCACATTGGCCAGCCCGTAGCCCTTCGCGTAGATGATTTTCCCGTCGCGAAAGACGCCCACGGCGCACCCCGGCGAGCCCGCCGTGGTGAAATCGGCAAAGATCCGGTCCACGGCGGCCATCTCCGGACTCTGTGCAAATGCGGGCATGCAGCCAGCGAGTAGAATTGCGGTGATCGGGCGTATCCGGAGCAATCCGACACCTCTCATGCGTTTCCCTCCGAGCTACCCTCCGTCGAGCGTCGAAGCATAGCACGCGGTTTTGACGAGAGTGTCGCATCGAAGTATGTTTCACGCATGTCCCAGGCAGCCCAATCGGAAGCTCAGAATGCCATCCCGAAAGTCGTTGAGGCCTACCGCGATTTTAAACCTCCGGCGGCTGTGCGCCCGATGATCGAAGAGTTGCTTCGCTCAGTTCCTTCCGAGTACCTGAGAGGTTTGGGGGCGGTCGTGCTAACAAACCAGTTGTCGTTGCCGAAGCGCGAACGAAGGCGAAAGACGTGGAATCGAAACCACAAAGTTCGCTTGGCCGAGGCATTGGGCTACTACAGTCAGGCGACTCGCACTTCGGAAGCAACAGTTACGCTTCATGTTGACAACATCATGGCGGCTATGTGGCCATGGCTGTTGTACGTTCCTTTCTTTCGCTATGTAGTGCTTGGGGGCGTTCTTTTCCACGAACTCGGCCACCATATCCACGCTGCCCACCGCCCGATTTATGACGGGAAGGAAAACGTCGCCGAAGACTGGGGCCGCAGGCTAGGCCAGAAGTTCATTCGGAGGCGGTATTGGTACTTGCTTCCGATTCTTTTTCCCATGGGATATCTCTATCGATTGGGAAAAAGAGCCCCAGCTGCCTTTCGGCGTTGGAAACGAGAAATTGAGGACGAGGTCAGGAACGATTGATCGGGTCAGAGGGAACCTCGCTTAAAATCTCGTGGAGCTGATGGGACTCGAATCCACGACTTTTCCCGGGCTACCGGAGTGAGCGCGCTTT
>Ga0187771_10003156_pt1 | contig 11479 bp, 12 predicted proteins | sample 0116_SJ02_MP15_1_FD_133139 | JGI IMG/M metagenome (GOLD analysis project Ga0187771, IMG submission 133139) | Tropical peat soil microbial communities from peatlands in Department of Meta, Colombia - 0116_SJ02_MP15_10_MG | ecosystem: Environmental > Terrestrial > Soil > Wetlands > Peat | place... | reverse complement strand
CGGAGCAACTCCCCGGCCAATTCGCCGAACAGGCGGGAATCACGCAGCATGGCTCTTTGAGACCTGCTCATGTAGCAATACCTCCACGGCCGATTGGTCCGGCACGAAGGCAAACTCGCGGCAGGGGACCTCTGAAACGAGTTCGTCAAGAAAGCTGAGAACAAAAGAAACCGCATGCGCCGAGTAGTGCGGCAGGAAACTTCGCGCGTATAGTTCCGCCGAGGCCGTTGCCGGGCTCAAGGGGCGCAGGCGGTTGGCATTGCCATGCGCCAGCACGAAGACTGCATCCAGGGGAAATGAGCAGGCCTCGGAAACGCCGGCATCGCCATGCCAGGGCGTGCCATACATCCGCAGTTGCCCGCCATCGCGGCTGACGATGATGCGGTCGTCGCTTAGGACGCGCGCACCAGGGACGCTCAGCCATAGCCGCGCCGCCGTGCTCTTCCCTGCACCCGAGTGGCCTGCGAGCAACAACCCTCGTCCGTCCGGAGTTACCACGCCGCAGCCGTGCACTTCCACGCCCCTGCCCTGCGCCAGCCGGTGGCTCCACAGCAATTCGTCGAGCGGGTATTCCAGCGGGTCCGCGCTGTGGCTCCGCCCGCCGCCATGGCGAACCAGCTCTATCCGCCCGCGCGTGAAATCGCGCGAGACCTTTGCCTGTTTGTAGGGTTTCGAACCGAGGCGCGGGGAAGTAAACTGGAAACAATAACCGTCTCCCCCCTCGAAAGCCCTCCATAGGCCCCCGGAGTCGAAGAGCAAATTCCTAGGCAACCTGACCAAGTCTTCGCTCCAGCCAACCGTGAATTCCATGTCGCAGCGAGCCTCGCGCACCAGGAACTTTTCGAGACTGCTGTCCGCCACGAGACCCATGTCCGGCGAATCCGCGGTCAGACCCAAGGAAATCCCGCCAATACCCACGGACAGGCGCCGCAGCCCGGCGCAGGAACGCCTTGTTGCCCTAACGCTCGCATTGGTCGCTGATGTCCGCATCGTCCCTTAGGCTCAGGAACCGAACGAATGGCAATGGATCACGCCTCCGCAGCCGCTGCTCGCCGGCCCTGCTGTGCCCGGAAGCTTGCAGTGGCCCAGAACGGCTTCTTCCGGACGCAAGCTCACGCGCAGCACCTTGGGAGGCTCGTACTTCTTCTCCACGCACGCCGTGTTCTTGTCTTGCTCATTCATACTGCGCACTCGCTTGTTCGCATTTGCTCCCCGCCGCGGGGGCCGCGCGCGCTCGCGCATTCGCCCCCGTCCTGCAAGACCCTGAGCCCGCTGCACGCTGCCGCTGGCCTCCAAGAAGTGGCCCCGGCGCCTCGAATGCGCCCCGCCGCTTCAACCAGCGCTCCATGCCTGCGCCCGCCGGGGCAGCATTCGCACTCGCCGTGGGGCGGCGTTTCCACTCCCAAGACCAGCGCGCGCAGGTGTCCCGCTTCGCAGAGGAACTCGACCGGCGATTCCGCGTCGCCGTTTTCCAGTTCGCCGTTGGCCGGACACATCCCGCAAAGCGCCTGAATCCGGCAGGTATCGCATTTTGTCTGCCGCGTCTTCTTCTTCGTTCGAGCCGCGGCTAGAAACCCGTTCCACCCCTCCATGAAGCTCCCCGTCCGCCAGTTGTATCTGTCTCGTTGCGAGAGGACACAGATGCTCATGAGACCGGCGGGATCCACGGCGCAGGAGTTCATCCCTCCGCCGCAGGAATAAACGTGCCCAGGCTCGGGATTCCCCGCCGCCTGCCCCCATTCGCGTTCCAGCAACCGCGCATATTCGCGGCGCCGCCGCGCATCGCTGAAATCCAGCGCCACCGCTTCTTCCGTGCTCAGGCGCACTTCCAGCGGTCCTTGCGAGCAGTCAATCCGCGGATTGACGAACGGGTCGAACTTGAAGCTCACGCCGAATTCTTGTTCCGCCATGCGCTGCATCTCGAATACCTCGTGCCGGTTGATTCTGGTCGGCACGGTCTTTAACTTGAGCGGCAGGTTGCGCTCGCGCAGCAGCCGTATGCCGCGCATGCAGCGGTCGAACGAGCCTGGAACCTGTGTGGAACGCTCGTAGGTCTCGCGGGTGGCGCCGTAGAGGGTGACCTCGATGGCCAAGGGAGGCCATTGCGCGAGAAAGTCGGCGGTCCTCGGGGTAATCAAGGTTCCGTTGGTGAAAATTGTGATCAGCAAGCCCTTCGATTTTGCGCACTCGTAAATGTCCAGGAAGTCGCGCCGCGCGAAGGGCTCTCCGCCGGTGAAGACCAGCCACAAGCACCCGGCCTGCACGATTTCATCGAGCAAGCGCCGATACTCGTCAAGGGTCAATTCCTCCTCGCGGGCTCCGGCGTCGCCCAGGGAAAGGTTGTTGTAACAGTGGCGGCACCGAAGAGGGCAGCGGCGGGTCACTTCAAGGGACACTTCCACAAGGGCACGCTTGCCCAGATTGAGTTCCTGAATGCCGCGAGTGAACGCGGCATATGATATGTCGTCCATCCCAAGCACCGGCCGTCTAAGACCGTGGACTTGCTTGCTTCCCTACACGGAGACGATCAAACCTTCGCTGGCCAATTCCTTGAGGAAGCTTTCAGCATCCCGGGTAGCCTCCTCCTGCCCCAGTCCATACTCGGCCTGGAGATACGCGGCCAGACCCGCAGCGCTGCAACCCGCCTCGATCTTCGCCCAGAGTTTCGTGCCGGATTCGTTGAAGGTGTAGATGGAATCCAGATCACCGGCGCCGCGCCGGATGGGGACCACAACGGCCTCGCCCGCGACGGTGCGCGAGACCACCTCTGGACTGCGCCGAAAGCCTCCTGAAGCTTCCTGCACCGGGATTGGCATACCCCTCCCGCAACCCGAGTGTTACTGGCTCGCTACTGGCGTGAGCCTCCGTATCTCGAAGCTACTCGGGGGAATTGCAAGCCGCAACGGGAACGGCATTCCGAGCCGCCAAAGCGTTAACCCTAAGGCTCGCTACAGGAACTTGCGGATGTCGTTTGGTTAGGAGCGGCGGGCCCTGCACGCTGAGAACCCTGCGGGCGCCCGCGGCCCCCATTACGGGCGAAACGTTTCTCAGGTCCCAGGCAGCACCGGGTTGCTGGGGCGAACGACCCTGCAAAGGAGATTGAATCTCGCCGACAGATGGGAAGGGGAACAGACCTGCGGACGAACCACCGGCCCGAACCGGCAAAAGCTCCGCGTGGACCACTCCCCCGAGGGCCGTCACGCGCTGGCCCGTCCCGCAAGGTCAGGCTCTGCGGCTCCTGGCGATGCGCTCGGCGTCCTCCACTGTCTGCACGTGCGGGTTCCCGCGCCCGTAATCGCGCACGATCTCGGCCCCGCCCGCCGTTCGGAACGGCCCGATCACGATGGCGTAGAGTGCATCATAAGATTCGTCCGCGGGCTCGTTTCCGGCGAAGAAGACCTCACGCGAACCGTCGTGTTTCACACCGATGAAGGGTTTCTGAGTCACGCGTTGCTCCTTCCTAGCCGCGCGCGCAACAGCAGGGCGGGCCGCAAGGTCTTGAACAAGCCAAGCTGCGCCCTACGCAAGAGCAGCCGGATCGCAAATCGCAGCTCTGCCGCGTGGAACGAGACGTTCGCTCAGGCTATCAGCAAGCTGGCGACGCGCGCGCCAGAGCCGGGCCTTCAGCGTGTTTTCCAATATTCCGAGGCTCTCTGCCGCTTCGCGCGTCGAGAGTCCGCGGACGTCACGCAAAACAAAGGCCTCTCGGAGCAACGGTGGAAGCTCATCCAGGTCCTTGCTGATCATGACCCGCAGCTCCTTTTGCGTATACAGCTGCTCCGGGTTCGGCGCGGTGTTGTGGTACCGTTCCGAGGCGGGGATGGCGTCTTCGTGCGGCGCGTCGAGCGGTTCAGTGGGTCTGCACTTCTGGCGCCGGTGGCGCTGCCTAGCCGCATTGATGACAATGCGCGTGAGCCAGGTGGAAAAACGTGACCGCCCCTCGAAACGCCTAAGGTTCCTGTACGCCGACAACAGACCGTCCTGTACGGCGTCCTCGGCATCTTCTGAATTCCCAAGCACTCGCAGGGCAACCTGGCGGAGCATCGGCCTGCGGTCATCGAAGAGCGCTCTAAACGCGTCGACGTCACCCTCCAGAGCTAAGCGGGTAAGCACCCCTTCGTTTCCATCGTGCAGTAACGCGCATTGCGTGGCCATGTTTCCACCTTCCCCTAGGACACAAACTCGTTGCCCCAACTGGTCATAGGCCGCAAGCCATCGAGACGAAGTTCAGCACTGCACCTTTCCTTGAATAAAGCGCCTGGTCGGCCGCGTACACCAACGTGGCCACCGTGTGCCCGTCGCCAGGATAGAGGGCCACCCCCGCGCTGACGGAGATGCTGGGTTCCTTGCCGTCGTTCGCCAGCCCGTCGCAGACCCGCTGCACCGCCTTGTGGGCCATTTCTGCCTCTATTTCCGGCAGAACCAGGGCAAACTCATCCCCTCCAAAGCGCGCGGCCGTGTCTATGGCCCGCGAGTAACAGCTCAGCACCTCGGCCAACCTGCATAGCGCCTGGCTTCCGGTCAGGTGCCCGTATTCGTCGTTGATCTGCTTCAGCCCATCCAGGTCAAACAGCGCCAGGGCGAACCCGCGTCCCGTGCGCTCGGATCGCTTCGTCTCCGAATAAAGAACTTCGAAAAGGCGGCGGTAATTGGCCAGGCCAGTCAGCGCATCGGTGCAGGCCTGTTGCCGTAGCCGCTCCTCCATGGCGCGGCGCTTTGTTAGGTCCTCGGCGATGATCTCGTAGCCCGCACACTCGCCACATTCGCCGCGCACCTTCCGCCCGCTGAGCTGGACTTTGATGGTTGTGCCGTCCTTTCGTTTCCATACCGCCTCGTGCGGTTCCGCTGCCTCTTCCTGGTCCACGTGCCCTAGCAATTGCGCCCGCATGTTCGGGTCCAAGATGCTCTCGCATACGGCGTTGGCGGCCAGGAATTCTTCCGGCGAGGAATAACCGAGCATCGTCGCCAGCGTCCGGTTGACGCCTAGGAACGCGCCCACGGGGTCGCAACTGCAAGTGCCGTAGGCCAGGTTGTCCACCAGGGCGCGATACCTGGCCTCCGAATGCCGCAATCTCTCCCTTGTTCGATGGGGTTCTTCGCGCAGGGCTTGCCGATGCACCGTGCGGCGAACGGGCAGGGAAGGACTCGCAAGGCGGTCTTTATTCATTGTCTTTCTCAATTTCGAACATTCGATAAGCCAACCATCTGGGGCACTGGCACCAAGCCCCGCGACATACGGCAAGGACGAGCCGGGGCGGCCGCCTGTGGGCGGCGGCGCTTTCGGGGCCCAGGTGGCCCGGCCCCGGCTGGAACTACCTTGTGCGGGCGTGGACGGCGCAGGAGCCGAACAACCCACGCCAGCCCACCCGCGGAATGCTTCCCGGGGTCCGCGGGGGCGTCCTCGTTCTCCCCTTGGGCGACGGAAATACCACTCCACTGTCCCCATTGACAATCCCACGAGGGTGGAAGGCGCATACGACTAAGGTCGTAGGCAAATAGCGGTTTTTCTCGGAGTCCGCCCGTTGAGGCCGCCGTTCCGTTGCCGAGATTCGGGCGGGGAACGGAAGAGCGTGCCCAGGCGTGCGTGCGAATGATGAAGGGAGCAGAGGCGTGCCGGCCGAAGCGGGAGGGCTACTGGCTGCCGACGAGATTGTTCTTGAGGGTCAGAAGGGCGAGCTCGAGGCGATTGGAGACCCCGAGCTTATCGAAAATGTTCGTCAAGTGGCGCTTCACCGTGTCTTCGCTGATGGAGAACTTCTCCGCGATGCTCTTATTCGTGTAACCGAGAACAATCACAGAGATGATCTCCTGTTCCCGCGGCGTGAGGCCAAATGTCTTTCTCCGCGCTTCTTCCGCCACTTGGGGTACCAGCCCGCGCAGGGCTTTCACCAAGTCGGAAACGCTCTCTTGCCCTATCCAGTACTGGCCGGCCACCACAGCGCGAATGCTTTTGAGCAGCAATTCGCTCGCGGTAACCTTGATGATGACCCCCCGCGCTCCCAATTGGAGCGCCTGAACAATTTGCGGAGGTTCGATGGCTGCCGTGAGTACGATGGGACGCACTCGAAGGTCCAAGCGCGACAACTCGTCGAGAACCTCAAGCCCGGACCTGTGCGGCATAGACAGGTCCAGCAGCAGGATGTCCGGCTTGATCTGCCGAGCCAGTCTTATGGCTTCTTCCCCGTCCGCAGCCTCGCCTCCCACTACGAATCCGTTTCCGGCTTCCAACACGCGCCTCAGGCCGGCCCGGAAGATGGGATGGTCATCCGCAATCAGGACGCAAATCCCGTGAGCTACTTTGTTCATCGCCATCCTGCCCGGCTTACTCTGCCCGTTTCAAAGAGCCTTCCCGAAGCCCCTTTCCTAAACCGGATGAGCAGAAACCTTCCGCTGGCACTCCGCGTCGGCCGAATTCACGATCATCAAGAAGCAGTAGGCGAGGAGCTCTTGCTCTGTGCCTTCAGGAAAGGCAGTTGCACACGAACTGTCGTGCCTCCGGTTCCACTATGGAACTCGAACCGCCCGCCCAGGGCCTTGACCCGCTCGCGCATTCCCTGGATGCCCACACCGTGTCCCGGTGTTCTTTCCTTCCCTTTCTCCGTGGACCGTTCCGGCGCCCCCCGGCCGCTATCGCTCACTTCCAGGGAGATCCCTGCGGAATCCCGAGCAATGCGCACACTGGCCGTTGAACTTCCCGAGTGGCGGTGAACGTTGATCAAACATTCCTGGGCAACTCGAAACAGGGCTATCTCCATGTCTCTTGGCAAGCGGCCCAAATCAGGAACTATGTCCAGGGCCACGGAAATGCCGCTTCGGCGCTGGTAACCGTCCACGAAGTGCTCCAAGGTGGTGGTTAAGCCCAAGTCGTCGAGCAAGGGCGGATGCAACAGATAGGAAACATCGTGGAGTTCGTTGAAGCATTGCCCAGCCAGCGCGCTCGTCTCCGCCAGGAGTTCCTGGGCGGCGTTGGGCAGGGGGGTTGATTGCTCCACCAAACTCAGGTTGAGCTTGATGGCCGCGAGGTTTTGCACCGTGCTGTCGTGCAGCTCCCGCGCGATGCGGCGGCGTTCTTCCTCTTGCGCCTCCAGGAGATGAACGGGAAGCTGACGCAGTTCCTCTTCCATGCGCTTGCGCTCCGTAATGTCCATGTCCATCTCCAGGACCAGGAGCGATCCGTCCGCGTCGGCGAACGGGAAGTCGTAAGCATCAATCACCGTGCCGTCCGGAGCGTTGACTTCCCAATGATGAGGCTGCCCGGTCTTGAGCGCCTCAAAGCTTTCGCAGAACTCGCAGGGCGTGGTGCGCTTCCAGCAATACTCATAACATCGCCGGCCGTTGGATTCGCCGAATCGCTGGCGGAAGCTGCGATTGGCGAAGGGGACGTGATAATCCGGGGTCAGCAAGCAAATCATCGCGGGCAGCGTTTCCAGCACGTCCAAGAGCCGCTGCCGCTCTCTCTGCACCGCCATTTGCGCCTTCTTGGTCTCCGTGATGTCGCGCGCGATGGCCGAGACGCCCCTCACGCGGCCGCTCGCGCCCATAATTGGAGAGAGCATTACAGAGATATCAATGAGTCTGCCGTCTTTACGCACTCTTATGGTTTCGTAATGCTCTATGCGCTCGCCCCGGTTGGTCCGATCAAGGAGGCTCGCGGCTTCGTTCATCCGGTCCGGGGGCACCAACAGGGAAGCCGATCGCCCAATGATTTCACTGGCTGTGTACCCGTAGAGTCTCTCGGCCCCTCTGTTCCAGCTTTGGATCACGCCCTCGCAGCTCGCGCCCAGGATGGCCTCGTCGGCGGACTCCACGATGGCGGCTAAACGGCCGCGGGCGGCTTCGGCTCGGTGCCGTTCAATGGCATACAGGAGAGAGCGCACGAGCGTCCCTCCGGCGGCCTCGTTCTTGACGAGATAGTCTTGCGCTCCTGCCCGCACTGCCTGGACGGCGAGCTGCTCGTCTTTCAGGCCGGTGAGGACCACAATGGGCACGTCGGGGGCCTGGGCATAGACGCTGGAAAACGTGTCCAACCCCTGGCTATCAGGGAGGGCGAGGTCCAGGATAACGGCGTCTGGCTTGCGAGCGCTCAGCTTTTCCAGCCCAGCCGAGAGGCGATCGGCGCACTCCAGGCTAAAACCATTGATGCTGGTTGCCTTCAGAGCTTCCTGAATCAGCCGGCGATCCCCCGGATTGTCTTCCACCAACAGAACATTGATCAACATCGCGCTGAACCTCCGGTTTCCCTCCCTAACAAGGAGGGGAATCGGGGTGACAACCCTACTTCGGCGGCAGCTTGACGATTCCCATCCAGAAATCCTCGATGGACTTCGCCACGGCGACGAATTGCCCAAAATCCACCGGCTTGGTGACGTAACAGTTGGCGTGCAGGTTGTAACTCCGCAACACGTCTTCTTCAGATTTAGAACTGGTGATGACCACCACCGGGATGCGCTTCAGCTCCGGGTCTCCTTTGATTTCCGCCAAAACCTCGCGCCCATCTTTGCGCGGGAGATTCAGGTCAAGGAGAATCACGTCAGGGCGCACGGCATCGGCGAAACGCCCTTTCCGCCGCAGGAAATCGAGGGCCTCCACGCCATCCGATACGGCGGCCAGTTGATTGATGACTTTGCCGTCGCGCAAGGTCTCCTGCAAAAGGCGCACGTCGCCGGGATTATCCTCGATGAGCAGGATGTGCACCGGCTCGACGTATTTTGCTTGGGTCTGCATGAATCACCTCTTGGTTGTTGGAATGGTGAAACAGAAGGTAGAGCCCTTCCCCGGTTCAGACTCCACCCAAATGCGTCCGCCGTGGCGCTCCACGATCTTCTTGGCAATCGCCAGGCCCATACCCGTGCCGGGGTAATCCCGAGCGGGATGAAGGCGCTGGAAGATGACGAAGATCCGCTCGGCGTACTGCGGGTCAATCCCGACCCCGTTGTCGCGCACGGCAAAGCGCCAATCGCCGCCGTCACGCTCGGCTGAGACGTGCACGCGAGGCAGCTCCGGGCCGTGAAACTTCAGGGCGTTCCCAATCACGTTTTGGAAAACCTGGGCCAGTTGCGAGGAATCGGCCCAAACCGTGGGAAGGGCGTCGTGCGTCACGACGGCGGACGTCTCCTCGATGGCCGTTTGCAGGTTAGCAAGGACCTCTTGCAAAACGTTCTCGCACTGAATAGAAGCGAATTCCTTGCCCCGCGAACCCACGCGAGAATAGGCCAGCAGGTCGCTAATCAGGGTCTGCATGCGGCGCGCGCCATCCACGGCATAACCGATAAACTCATCGGCGTCCGAGCCGAGTTTCCCTTGGTAACGCTTGGCCAGCAATTGCGTGAAGCTCGCCACCATGCGCAGCGGCTCCTGGAGGTCGTGGGAGGCTACATAGGCGAATTGCTGCAGATCGGCGTTCGACCGGGCCAGCTCAGCGGAGTACTCCTTGAGGGTTTCCGTCGCTCGCTTCAGCTCGGAAATGTCCCGCGCCGCCGCGAAGACCCCTACTACCTGCCCGGCCTCGTCGCGGTATAAGGAGGCGTTGTACAGCACGGGCGTGACGCGCCCGTCGCGGTGGCGGATCCCGAGTTCGTAGTCCTCGACCGATCCCTCGCGAAACACTTGCTGGTATCCGGCGCGCGCTTTCTCCGGGTCGGTGAAGTAGTCGGAAAAGTCCGTGCCGATCAGCTCTTCGCGGGTCAGTCCCGTGACCTGCTCGGTGGCCTTATTGACGTCGGTGATCTTACCGTCCGGGGCGATGGTCACCAGCGGATCAAGGCTGGCCTCGATCAGGCTCCGGTTGTAGGCGCCAGCCTGACGCAGCTCCGCCTCCGCCCGCTTGCGCTTAGTGATGTCGCGGGCAGCGGCGAAGACCCCGATCACCTTTCCCTTTTCGTCGCGGTATAGCGACGCGTTGTAAAGCACCGGCGTGACCCGCCCGTCGCGGTGGCGGATCCCGAGTTCGTAGTCCTGCACAGAACCCTCGCGAAACACTTGCTGGTATCCGGCGCGGGCTTTCTGCGGGTCGGTGAAGTAGCCGGAAAAGTCGGTGCCGATCAGCTCTTCGCGGGTAAGTCCCGTGACCTGCTCGGTGGCCTTATTGACGTCGGTAATCTTGCCGTCCGGGGCGACGGTCACCAACGGATCGAGGCTGGCTTCGATCAGGCTGCGATTGTAGGCACCAGCCTGACGCAGCTCCGCCCCCGCCCGCTTGCGCTCGGTGATGTCCAAGAACGAGCCGACCGCGCCCCGCACCTTCCCCTGGTCGTCAAGGAGGGGCACGGCGTCTCCGAGCAGGTCGGAAGTCGTGCCATCATGGAAGGCCAGGGTGAATTCGAAGTTCCGGATGGGCTTTCCAGTGGCGGCGGCGCGTTGGACAGGCAACTCCTCGACCCGAAGCTCGCGGCCGTCCCGCACGACGCGGAACGCGGGTCGCTCGCCCTTCCGGCGCACCCAGGGAACTGTTGGCCCCGGCGGGCAGGCGCAATGCGCGCAAACCGGCAGGATTGCTGGTCATTTGCCGGCACTCCGGATCGTGGGCGATGAACGTGATGCAGGGCTCCGCTTCCATCAAAGCGGCCACGCGCTGTTCGAGGCTGGCGTTGAGCTTGCGCAGCGCCTCCCGGGAAAGGTCCAAGCGATGGGTAATCAATGAGATTGATATGCCCACGCCGGTAAATAGGAATATCGGGACTAGGTCCGCGGAAGAGGAGAGAGCGAAGGAATGCACCGGCTCCATCAGAAAATAGCCTATGAGCGCCACGCTCAGCAGCGTGGCGAACACGCCTGGCCACAATCCCCCCCAAGCGCTGATAAAGATGGCCAGGAAAAACAGAAGACCCTGGAACCTATGGTGTACCGGAGCAATGAGGAGTGTGCCGAGCAAAGCAAGCGTAACGCTTAGGGCAGCGATTCCGTAAGCCCTGAGGATTCTCATCGTGCGATCCTCGGCCGCAATCGCTTTGCACGTTGTCCTATTCGCATGGCCGGCGAGGGAGAATCCCGGCAATCGGCAGGTTCCTCCCCTTTGGCAGACATGGCGTCTTCACTCCGGGGCGTTGCGGTTCTTTCCTACGGGGTCCCTGCTGAGCGGGGCAACGCAGACCAGCCTGCCGGGTCCGCGTCGTGGCGGAGTAATTCTGCTTTGGGCTGGAGCGCCAACTCCGTCCAGTTGCGCACTTTGATTTGTTACCCGACGGCCTAAGTCTATCGGGAAAAGCCGGTATGTCAATGGATCATTAGGTGCAGGACATCCTCCCTTTGGGAATCCTGCTCCAAGAGTTCCGCGGGTTACGTGCGATATTGCCGCGTCGGCCCGGGCCCAGACAAGATGGCAGGAGTGCGTCATCACGATGCCACCGCCGCCTGAACCCGCCAACATTCAGGCGTTCCAGCGCGCCAAAGTGCGCCACCGGGAAGCGAATGGGCCTGAGCGGCGCACGCTGCGGGGGAGCGGTGCTGGCAACGGTGTTCTGAGGCGGGTGATGGAGGCATG
>Ga0187771_10003155_pt1 | contig 11482 bp, 11 predicted proteins | sample 0116_SJ02_MP15_1_FD_133139 | JGI IMG/M metagenome (GOLD analysis project Ga0187771, IMG submission 133139) | Tropical peat soil microbial communities from peatlands in Department of Meta, Colombia - 0116_SJ02_MP15_10_MG | ecosystem: Environmental > Terrestrial > Soil > Wetlands > Peat | place... | reverse complement strand
TCTTTGGCGCTCTGGAAAAGAAAACCGTTTTGCTCATCGGAGCAGGAGAGATGTGTGAACTGGCTGCCCGACACCTCGTCTCTGGAGGGGCAGAGAAAATTCTGGTGACCAACCGCACTCATGATCGGGCTATATCCCTCGCTCAGGAATTCAAGGGGGAAGCCATTCCCTTTGAAGACATGGGACAGGGTTTGAAAAGAACGGACATTGTGATCAGTGCGACGGATTCACCCCGATATCTTATCCAGTACGAACAGATTACGAAGGTGATGAAAGATCGGAGGCAGAAACCGATCTTCTTCATCGATATCGCCGACCCTAGGGATATCGAGCCCAAAGTCGGCGATATTGAAAATGTCTACCTTTACAACATCGATGATCTCCAGAAAGTAGCCAATGAAAACATCAAAGACCGGGAGAAAGAAGCTCAAAAAGCGGAGGCAATCGTCCAGGAAGAGATGGTCAAATTTGTGAACTGGTATCGATCTCTCGACGTCACTCCCACCATCGTAGCCCTGAGGAAGAAGTTTGAAGAGATCAGGAAGAAGGAGTTGGAAAAGACGTTTTCCCTCCACCCCGATCTGTCAGACAGGGAAAAGAAATCTCTGGAAGCCCTCACCTCCGCGATCGTTAATAAGATTCTCCACACGCCGATCACGCTCCTCAAACAAACCAATGAAGAGGCGATGGCCGACCTTTATCTCGATTCCCTCCATGCCCTCTTCGGATTGTCGGAGAAATCATTAGAAACGTTCCTGGAGAAGTTGGGAGAAGAAAAGAAAGAAGAGGAACCCAATCTCGAAGATGCCCTCTGAACTCAAAATCGGGACCCGCGGAAGTCAGCTCGCTCTTTTTCAGGCGAATTGGGTGAAGGATCGATTGGTCCAGGTCCATCCCAATCTCGACGTCTTGCTCGTCAAAATCAAAACCACCGGAGATAAGATTCAGGACGCCCCGTTGGCAAAGATCGGAGGAAAAGGCCTTTTTGTCAAGGAGATTGAGGAAGCACTCCTTCAAAAGCGGGCCGACCTCGCCGTTCATAGCATCAAGGATGTCCCCACCGAATTTCCAAAGGGTCTGCACCTGTCGGTGATCACCAAGAGAGAGGATCCTCGGGATGTTCTCATTTCAAAGGATGGGAAGCCTTTAAAGGATCTCCCGAAAGGGGCAAAGATTGGCACGAGCAGCTTAAGGCGGCAGGCCCAGTTGCTTCATTTCAGGAGTGACTTTGAACTCATTCCTCTAAGGGGAAATTTAGATACCCGGCTCAAGAAGCTAAAAACCATGAACCTGGATGCGATTATCCTGGCCCTCGCAGGTGTAAAAAGGCTGGGCTTTGAAGAGAGAATCACAGAAATCATTCCTCCAGAGGTCTCTCTTCCTGCTATCGGCCAGGGGGCTTTGGGAATTGAGACAAGAATGGCTGACCAGGAAGTAGAGCGTCAAATCCGATTCCTCAATGACCGGGACTCATCCATCGCTGTGAGCGCGGAGAGAGCCTTCCTCGGTAAATTGGAAGGCGGGTGTCAGGTCCCGATCGCTGCCTTCGCCCGAATCGTCGGAGCCAGCCTTCAAATCGATGGGTTGGTTGGAACGACTGACGGACAGAGGCTCATCCGGCATCATCTGGAAGGGCCTGTCGAGAAAGCCGAGTCGCTCGGGGTTGAATTGGCTGAGATCCTTCTGGGCCAAGGAGCCAAAGAGATCCTTGATGAGGTCTATCAGAAGGCGCAGCCCACCGTTTCTATCTAAAAACGATGATTAAGAAATCCCTCGCCACAAAAAAAATTCTGATCACCCGAACGCGTGAGCAGTCGGGTGACTTTTCGACCCAGCTCAAAAAATTGGGAGCGGAGGTGATCGAATTCCCTACCATCGAGATCGCTCCTCCAATGCGCTGGAAGGAACTGGACCAAGTGCTCGATCGATTGAAATCTTACGACTGGATCATTTTTACCAGTGCGAACGGAGTGAACTTTTTCTGGCAAAGGCTTAAAGAAAGAGGAAAGTCCCTCCATCTTCCCGCATCTCTTAAGGTATGTGCTATCGGGCCTGCCACAGCCGATCAACTAAGACGGAAGGGAGTTTCCGTTCGCTACGTTCCAAAAGAGTTCATTGCGGAATCTATCCTTGAGGGATTTAAGAAGGTGCCGTTGGAAGGAAAGAGGATTCTTCTCGCCCGTGCCAAAAAGGCGCGGGATATTCTACCTAAAGGTTTGAGAAAAATGAGGGCAGAGGTCGATGTGGCGGAGGTTTATCGGACGGTCAGGCCAAAGGGAGGATCGAAGAAGTTGAAGAAACTCCTGACAGAGGGAAAAATCGATGTGATCACCTTCACCTCCTCTTCCACAGTCAATCATTTTGCCGACCTCCTTAAGAAAGAAGACCTTAAGAAACTGGTAAAGGGCATCGCTATTGCTTGCATCGGACCGGTCACTGCCAGGACGGCAAAGGCACGGGGTCTGAAAGTCCGGATTCAGCCAAAGCAGTATACCATTCCTGGTTTAACGCACGCGATCGCCGAATATTTTAATCTTCGCAAATCCATTTCATAGATTTGTAGCGTCGGCATTTATTGCCGACGGTCTTTATGCACCGCCAGTAAATGGGGGGGTACAGTTTTTGGTTAAATGAACGGACAAGAAATGAAAAATTCTCCGATTGAAGTCATCCTTTACGATTTAGGCAATGTGATTCTTCCTTTCAATCATTTCCAGATCGCAGAGAAACTCTCTCGATTTTCTCAAGAAAAGGAGTTTCAAGATCCCTCAAACCTGTTTGCCTTTCTCTTCGATTTTGAAAAGGGAGCGGTCAATGGTTATGAGGTGGGCAAGATGTCTTCTCCGGAATTCTTCCAGTCCTTGAGAGAATCGGTTCAACTTTCTCTCTCCTTTGAGGAGTTTATTCCTATATGGAACGAAATCTTTACTGAGAATCGAGAAGTCTCCCAGATCATTCTCTCTCAGAAGGGAAGATGGAAACTCGGCCTGCTTTCCAACACCAACCCTCTTCACTTCGACTATATCCTTTCAACATTTTCTATCATCCGGGTTTTTGACCGATGGATTCTATCCCATGAGGCGGGTTTTAAGAAGCCGGCCGTCGAGATCTTTCAGAAAGCAATGGAGTGGGCCTCTGTCGAGCCTCAAAGGATTCTTTTTATTGACGATATGAGAAAACATGTCGAAGTGGCCGCGTCCTTAGGGATACACGGCATCCACTTCCTCTCCGCTAGACAATTAAGAAAAGAGCTTTCATCAAAGCTGGGACCATGAGAGTTAATGAAGAGGATGGATTTTTAGGCTATTTGTGTTACAGGATGGAAAGACGAGTCTATTTGTATCATTTCTAGATGGAGGAGCGCAGATGGAAAAAGTCAGGCTGGGCAGGACAAATCTGATCGTCACAAAGTTGGGATGGGGTGGAATTCCTATCCAACGGGTCGGGGAACGGGAAGCAGTGTCTGTCATACAGACTGCCATTGAAATGGGGGTCGACCTTTTGGATACCGCCCGTGCCTATACGAACAGCGAGCACCGGATTGGGTTGGCGCTCCAAAAAACAGATCGACCTGTCATCCTTTCCTCAAAATCTCTTATCAAAACCGCGAAGATTTATAACGATGTACACGAGAGCCTCAAGCAGATGAAGGTGAAGAAGGTCCATATCTACCATCTGCACAGCATCTCTAACTTCGAGGATTATAAGAGGGTGATGGCTCCCGGAGGAGCCTATGAAGGGCTAAAACGTGGGAGAGACGAAGGATTGATCGATCACATCGGCGTGACCAGCCATAACCTCAATGTACTGGAGAGGGCGGTCGAGGACGGGTATTTCGAGGTCATCATGGGTTGCTACAGCTTCTTAGAACCCGATGCGGCAGGGAAAGTGTTCCCCATGGCAAAAGAAAAAGATGTTGGCATTTTAGCAATGAAGTCTTTTTCGGGCGGGGTGATTGAAGAGGCCGGCCCGGCCTTGAGGTTTGTCCTCTCAACGCCGGACATCGTGCCCATCCCTGGGGCAGAGACTCTGGAAAGGGTCCGTGAGAATTGGAAGATCTTTAAGGAAGATCATTCTCTGACCGAAAAAGACAAAGAGCGAATCGAAGTCCTCAGGAAGGAATTCGACCGTCAGTTCTGCAGGCGCTGCGACTACTGCCAACCCTGCACGGAAAAGATCAATATTCAATTTGCGGTCGGGCTAAAGTCCGTCATCAAGCGATTCGGCCCTCAGGCTCAGGAGGTAGGGTGGATGAAAGATTTAATTGAGAAAGCCCGGAACTGCTCGGAATGTGGAGAGTGCCTGCTGCGGTGTCCTTACCAGTTGCCCATCCCCGACATGATTAAAGAGAACCTGGCTTGGTTCGATAGCCTGGGAAATCACTAGAAATAGGGACGCATCCCATTTTTGGAGAGATGACAAATAGAAAGGGATGTGTCCCTGTTTTTTAACGCATGATCCCAAAGCCGTTATGCCCGTAGTCCTCACCAGGATAATAGAGATCGATCATGACGTAACCCAGCCTCGGAAGATCCCCTTGATCGAAAGGAGCAGGCAATTGATACGCATATTCTCCCGGCGTTATCTCAAAGGTAAAAGGGAAAACAACTTCATTACTCACGTTCCCGGCCTTGTCGAATACTGAAACCTTCAGGGTAATTTGTGTCCACTCAGGCAGATAGGATGCTTTTGTACTGAAGGTATTCCATTGAATGTAGCCCCTAAAATGTTTTTGGTATTGTGGCTCAAGATAGATCCAGTCGGTCGGATAGCGACCATAACCCACTTGGTCCGCCACCGAGGCGATCCTCAGCATTTGCCCGCCCGGATCTTCCGCCTCAAGATAAATTTTCCAGATGTACCCGTAATAGCCCCTCTCTACAGCAAATGCGCGGGTGATGATAGGCCCCTTGGCTTCCTGTCTCGGCTCTACTCCGGTTGAACCCGGATGAGCGTCGAATAGGACGAACATCAAGATTAAGCTGATAAGCCATAAAAATTTCCCCGTTCTCATCTTTCACACCTTCTTTCTCTAATTATTTACATGCGCCTCCTCCTTTTTGGTTCCATTCTCGCCGCGCTCCAAATAACATTCCAAACCCCTCAATGAAAACTGCATAATGTGATCGGCGATCCTTTCGATCTCTTCAGGGTTGGATACATCTTGGTGATAAAGTTGTGTAACGATCGACCTCGCGTTGTAGTAATAAAGGCACTGGCCGATGATGCTTGCACAGAAGAGACGAATTTTCTCCTCGCTAAGAGGGGTCCCGATCATTTTTTGGACGATGGAGGCTAGAACCTTGTCCCGTGGACGAACGATCTCTTTCACCAGGCGCTCAAAGCTTCGAGTGGGCTCTGTCATTTCTCTCATCATCAATTTTCCAAACCAAGCAGGCTTTCCTTTGTCAAGGAGACGAAATAGAAACGACCGGATAAAAGCACGCAATTGCGCTTCGACGGGTGCATCTTCATTCACCCCGAGAAGAAGAGGATACTTTATTATGGCGAAATCATGCCAGTGTCTCAAGACTTCGGTATAAAGCTTCTCCTTGCCACCGAAGTAATAATTGATAGCCGCTACGTTCACCCTGGCCCGCTCGCAGATTTTTCTAACCGTAGCCCCTCGAAACCCACATTCGGCGAAAATTTCTCCCGCCGCCTCCAAAATTCGCTCCCGGCAATCAGGATTTGAGCTTGTATCGTGTTCCATTGGAGCCTCCTTTTTCACCGTTTCTAATCAAAGTTTAAAACAGACGTTTCAGTTTGTAAAGCTTTTAAATAAAGAGACCATTCCTGTTCGGTTTTGAAAAGCGCGGTATTCGATAAGTCCCAGGAATCTTTAAACCGGACAGGTTTATCGGCAAAAAATTTTAGTAAGCATTGAAGTGGCCTGTAAGGAGGTCCAATCTTAAAGTTTGCGGGTCCTAATAAATTTAAACAGTTGTTTTAAACTTGTGTAAAATGATAAAGACTGGAGAGTTAGAAAGGAGGAAGTTCAAATGAAGAAAGTTCTAGCTACGAAAAAAGCATTAACTATGATGACGGCACTTGCCTTGCTTATGATGCCGTTTGCGGTTTATTCACAATCGGACCAGAAGTCGGCAGGAGCTCCTCCGATATCACAGGCGCTCGTTGCCGAAGGTGACTTTGCCCTAAAACTCGCAGCCGCACTAAGGCTAGGAACGGCTAATGACGAGGCGCAAGCTGAGGATGTGTTGACCTCGGCAGGAATCGCACCAAAGAACGGGTGGATCGCAGACTACCCTTTAACGCCCAAAGTTATCGGCGAGTCGCAAAACTCAGTGGCGACTGCGGCAGATTCCAAAAAGCTGCCGATGGGAAGGGATGAAGCTCTAAACGCATTTCAGGGCCTGACGACGGAGCTTGGCTTAGCGGTCTCGCCTAGTAGCGCTGGAGAATATGCTGAAAGCCAACCCCGACCCGATGCTTCAGCAATCAACAACTATTATTATGATGAAGGTGCGCCGGTTGTCACATATTATCCTCCGCCCTGGGACAATTACTACCTGTATGACTGGGTTCCTTACCCGTTCTGGGGCGCCGGGTTCTTCTTCCCGGGATTCTTCGTCCTGACCGATTTCGACTTTATCTTTGTGGGTCATCATCACCATCATCACCATATTACTAATCACTTTTTCAATCACGCGACTCATGCGTTCGGAAGGGTGGACCCGGTGAATCACTCGTGGACAAATTTTTCGCACACGACGGCATTCAACTCTACCGCAAACAGAAACGCTGCCTCCTCGATCTTCAACCGCAGCATGCAGAGAACAACGTTTTCACGAGGAACCCAGGGAACGACCGGTAATCATGTTTCTTTCTCTACGGTAACTCAGGGAAGGCAGGGTTTTGTTACTAACAACCGTGGCAACACCACAGGTGGCAGGACATTCAGCAATTCGAGCAGATTTGCGACGGGTAGCGGAATGAATCATGGTTCGTTCCAGAGCTTTAACAGGTCTTTCAGCACACCTTCCAGTCGCGGAAGCTCTGGCTGCATCAATTGCCATGGGAGTGGCAGTTCGTTCGGGGGCAGTAGCGGCCGCTCGATCAGTGGTTTTTCTGGCGGTCATTCGTTCGGTGGTTTCTCCGGTGGTGGTCACGGAGGTGGCGGAGGCCACAGATAAGAACAACGGTAAGGAATCTAAAAAGAGGATCATTCGATCCTCTTTTTTTATCTCCTCACTGTTCCCAATTGTCTTTAGACGTCACCGGAGGATTCAGTAATTACCCTGTTTATCACTCCCTAAGTTCCATGGAGGGTAAGCTTGGGGCCATGCGTCACTCTCTGCTTCTCTCCAGATGAAAGGCAACCTCCCCTCCCAAGAGGAGGATGACGGAGGAATAGTAAATCCAGAGAAAGAAAATGACCAGGGCGCTCAAAGAGCCGTAGATCACAGAAAACCCTCCCAGGTGGAGGACGTACCATCCAAACAATTGCTTGGCCGCTTCCCAGAGGAGGCTGGTGAAAAAGGCGGCTTGAAGGGCTGTCTTGAAATGAATTTTCTTATCCGGAATGATCTTATAAATCAAAAAACACATCCAGAAAGTGAAGAAGAAGGGGATGAAGTATTTCAGGATGAATCGAATAATTGGCCTTAACTCTAAGAAAGGACTAAATCGGTACCCCTGTACAAAGCTGATCACGGAGGTGAAGGCCATACTGATCAGGAGAAAGGTCCCTGCTAAAAGGACCATCAGAAGATCAATTCCTTTTCCGTGGAGAATGCCTCGGCCCTCTTTGACCTGAAAAATCGTATCGAAGGCTGTCCTTAAGGAGCTGAACACCCACGTGGAGGCCCAGATCAGCCCTCCGATGCCTAACACCCCGACCATCTTGCGGTCCCGAACGATCCTCAAGATGCCATTCATGATCCTTGTGTCGGGGAAAGGAAAAGCGTTTTCTAGATAATGTCGTATATGCTGTAAGACCTCTCGAGAACTATAAAGATACGTGCCCAGCAGGCTCAAGAGCAGTAAGATGAGGGGGATCAAGCAGATGAGGAGGTTGAACGTAATTCCCGAGGAGAGGAAAAAACCGTGATCCTGATCAAACTTTCTGAGAGCATCCCAGAGGATACGAAATCTCTTAGTGAATCCCTTTCTCCAGGTTTTCGATTTCAGTTTGCCCCTCTTCACAGCCGTGTCGTCACCCCGCCAAAACTGTTGCCCGTACGACGCACCCTTCCAAAGACTGAATGACGGATTTCCTAAGGAACTGAAGAAAGCCCTTGGTTTGACTTTTTCGACCGAAACGCCACCCTCAAGGCCCTTGGAATCCAAAAGAGGAGGGTGAAAAGTATTCCTAAACCAATGGACCCCAAGATGATATAGACGAGGGAGGTCTCAAATTTCCAAAAGAGGAATTTTAACGTAATGAGGGGGGCGTCTGAGTTTTGAACTGCAAAAATCGCAACGGCGATGACGATTAAGAAAGCTATCCAGAAAAAGACCTTCATGTGTTTTACCTCCTCTTGGACTCCATTTCATCCAATGTCTCAATAAGGGTTAGAGAAATAGGAATCAAAAACTTCGGTCAACATTTCGTTAATCATGGTCTCCACCCTCTCGGGTGTGGACCTCGGAACGGTCATCTCTTTCTCGACTTCCACGTTCCTGGTAAAAATCTTGCTTTCCTTTTTCACCCCCAGATGGATGACGAATCGAACCATGGTCTTGACCTTTGTCCTGAATAATGATGCGTTGCCCTCGGTCCAGAGCCTCTTGATTTCAAGCATCAGAACAGAATCGGTCTCTAGATTCTTCAGCGATTCGGGTTTGTCATCCCAACCGGATATGGAAATGGTTTTTACTCCGTAACGGGAAAGGGCATCGGAGAGAGAGTCACTGATCGCCTTTTCTAAGGGAAAGGGATTACTTCTAAAATAGGTGACATCTCCTTCAATGTTGGTGTGGCGACCGATATATAGCGTCTCAGTCCGTTCATCTTTGAAAGGGGCCATCGCCAGGGTAGATCCAATCTTCGCTCGAAGAGAAGAAAGATCCTTCGAGGGCTGATAGCGAATGCTGAGGGAATATGTCCCTGCCCCAGCACCTTCCAATACGAAAAACGTCAAAGGTAAGATCAATAACCAACGAACCCATTTCATGGGTCATCCTCCTGTTGTAAAGTCTTAGGCCATCTTATCACATTTCTAAAATATCTTCTCCCCCTCAATCCATGTGGATCGAACCACCAGCTCCCTTTGATACTCGAAAAGGACTAAATCGGCCGGATGTCCCGGAGTAATCTCTTTCCCCACTTCGGGAAATAGTTTTTGGGCATTCTTCGCAGCCATGTGAATCGCTGAAGGAAGATCAATCCGCGCAAACCGGATGACATTGGTGATGGCACGATCCATCTTAAGAGTAGAACCTGCCAAACGAGAAGTGCCGGCTAACCGGGCCGCCCCGTCGGAGCTTACATCCACTTGCAAGTCTCCCAAGGTATATCTCCCCGGTGAGGCTTCTGCACCGGCCATGCTGTCGGTTGTCAGGACGACTCGATCCACACCCTTTGCCCGCACATAGTCATCCACCACATTCGGAGGAAGATGAATCCCGTCGACGATGATGCTTGCCATCAATTGATCCATGGCTAACTGCTTTTCGATTAAGTTCCGATGGCGAGGAAGAAGTGCCGAGGGAGCATTTCCAAGATGACAGGAGAGACGGGCTCCGGCCTGAACAGCTTCCTCGAGTACCTCTTCACTGGCATTGGTATGCCCGATCCCAATAATCATTCCGAGGGCCACTGCTTTCTTGATGAAAGGGATCGCTCCTTTCACCTCCGGAGCTAATGTGATACACCGGATCCGGCCTTCGCAGGCTTCCTGAAACCTCTCCACTTCTTCCCATTGGGGAAGTCGAACGAACTCTCGAAGATGAACTCCTCTAGGTCCTTCTTCCGGAGAAATGTAAGGTCCTTCGAGGTGGATTCCGACACACATTTCTCGGAGAAGAGGATCTCTTCTTAACGCCTCCCCGATGATTTTTAATCGGCCGACCGTTTTTTCATGAGAGGAAGTGATCGGGGTAGGGAGAAAGCGAGTGACGCCGGTGGAAGCCAAGGAGAGGGCTGCCCGATGAAGGCCCTCAGCGGAAAGAGAAGGGCTATTGAAATCCACGCCGGCAAACCCATTCACCTGGGGATCAAAAAAACCCGAGCAGAGATACAGATCCTCCCCACCGAAGTTGCACGAAGATCCTCTTTGATAAGGGGATACCCGGACCACTTTTCCATTCTCAACATTGACGTCCACCACAGACTCTGTTTCTGGAATTTTCCCTCGAATAATCATGATGGTCTCTCGGAAGAGATTATATAGGATATCCGCTATTATTAAAATAGTTTCGCTCACTTCATTTATAGACAATCACCTTAAAATATTGTAAAAAATAGGAAAAGACAAATTTAAACCCCGTTAGAAAGTCTCTGCCTTTTTAACGGGGTTTGCTGACAAAGGAATAATCTTCATCCCCTCCTGCTCGCCCCGTACCGCATGGCGTACGGGGCGAGCAGCGAGGCCTTCTACCGGGATAAAGGAGGCTATATGAAGTTCCCTCAATACAGACCAAGAAGATTACGAAAAGACGATTTATTCCGAAGAATGATCCGGGAAACCCATCTTAGGCCGGAAGACCTAATTCTCCCCCTTTTCGTCCGTCCTGGAAAGGGTTCGAAACAGCCAATCTCATCCATGCCGGGGCATTCTCAGCTCTCTATTGACCTTCTGATCAAAGAAGTGAAGGAGGCAAAATCGTTGGGGATTTCGGGCGTCATCCTATTCGGCATTCCCGAAAAGAAAGATGAGCTAGGGTCGGAAGCCTATGCTGAAAATGGGATCATCCAGAGAGCCTTGAGGCAGCTCAAAGAAAAAGTAGATGGCATTCTCCTTATTACGGATGTCTGTCTGTGCGAATACACCAGTCATGGTCACTGCGGTGTGGTGGAGGGAGGGAGAATCTTGAATGATGAAACGCTTGATCTTCTCGCCCGTCAGGCCCTCTCTCATGCTAGGGCAGGAGCCGATATCGTGGCGCCTTCCGACATGATGGACGGGAGGGTAGGAGCCATTCGGAATATCCTCGATGAAAATCAATTCGAGGATATTCCCATCATGGCCTACTCGGCAAAATATGCTTCCAGTTTTTTTGGACCCTTCCGCGTGGCGGCAGAATCGAAACCCCAGTTCGGCGACCGTAAATCTTATCAGATGGATCCAGCCAACGGAGACGAGGCTCTAAGAGAGGTCCGGCTCGACCTTGAGGAAGGTGCGGATATCGTCATGGTCAAACCCGCCCTTCCCTATCTGGATATCATCTACCGCGTGAAGCAAACGTTTAATATACCGGTGGCGGCTTACAATGTGAGCGGCGAATTCGCTTTGGTCAAGGCAGCTTCGCAGCTCGGATGGGTGGATGGGGAACAGGTGATGATGGAATCCCTTACCTC
>Ga0187771_10003154_pt1 | contig 11482 bp, 8 predicted proteins | sample 0116_SJ02_MP15_1_FD_133139 | JGI IMG/M metagenome (GOLD analysis project Ga0187771, IMG submission 133139) | Tropical peat soil microbial communities from peatlands in Department of Meta, Colombia - 0116_SJ02_MP15_10_MG | ecosystem: Environmental > Terrestrial > Soil > Wetlands > Peat | place... | reverse complement strand
CTGGACGCGCTACACTAGCTCTGATGAAGATCAAAGTCCTTTTCTTTGGGGTTACGAAAGACTTGACGGGGCTTCAAGAAGAGCAAGGGGAGTTTCCCGAAGGCTTGAGCGTGGATGGCTTGTGGGGCCGCTACGCCGCCCGCTTCCCTCGTCTGGACGACCTTTCGAGTGTGCTCATGATGGCTGTGAACCAGGAGATCGCAGACCGGGCCAAAACCTTGCAAGATGGAGATGAAGTCGCCTTCCTGCCTCCGGTAAGTGGGGGTTCGAGCGGGGACTACTATTTGCTTACCCGGTCTCCTATTCCCACCGCCGATCTGGTGCGCCAACAGAAGGCCCCGCAGGATGGCGCCGTGGTGACGTTCGAGGGTGTGGTGCGGAACAACTCCGCTGGGCGCAGAACGCTTTACCTCGAGTACGAGGCTTACGAGCCGATGGCCATCCGCAAGATGGAAGAGATTGGTGGGGAAGTCAGGCGAGAATTCGCGATTGACTGCATCGGCATGATGCACCGGCTGGGCCGGCTCGAAATTGGCGAAACCAGCGTGGTGATTATCGTCACTGCCGCGCACCGGCGTGCAGCCTTTGCCGCCTGCCAATTCGCGATCGACCGCCTGAAGCAAATCGTGCCTATCTGGAAGAAGGAGTACTTTGAAGACGGCTCCGTCTGGGCCGATCGGGAGATCGGATGATCGGGGGATCGGGAGATCCGGAGATCGGGTGAACAACGGGCCTGGCCGGCTGATCGAAAAACCGAGATCGAGTGAATCACCGGACCTGTTCTCCCGATCAACCGATCTCCCGATCTGCCGATTCCAACGATGACGATGGAGAACCATTTAAACACCGCAATCGAAATTGCCCGCGAGGCGGGCGTCTTGCTGCTGCAACATTTCCGGCAACCTCTCGAGATCAGCTACAAGCGGCGCTCCGACCTGGTGACCGAAGCGGATCGGAAATCAGAAGCTTTGATCGTGGAACGGTTGCGCAGTCACTTCCCCGCTCACGCTATCGTGGCCGAAGAAGGCGGCGGGCAAAAGACCGGATCGGATTACTGCTGGTACGTGGATCCGCTCGATGGGACAACCAATTTCGCCCACGGTTTTCCCGTCTTCTGTGTCAGCCTGGGTCTGGCCTATCGTGGTGAAGTTGTGGCGGGGGTGGTGTATGACCCTACTCGTGACGAGCTCTTTACGGCCGAGCGAGGTGCCGGGGCCTATCTGAACAGCCAGCGTCTCCGCGTGTCGAACACCGGTGACCTGGCCGAATGCCTTTTGGCCACGGGTTTTCCTGCCTTCGCCACCAATCACGAATTGAACGTCGAGTTTTATTTTCGTTTTACTCAGCTTACGCACGGCATACGACGCGCCGGCTCCGCGGCTCTGGATCTCTGCTGCGTGGCGGCCGGCCGCTTCGATGGTTTTTGGGAGTTGAAACTCAATCCTTGGGACAAGGCCGCGGGGACCTTGCTGGTGACGGAAGCCGGCGGGCTGGTCAGCAGCATCTCCGGCCTACCATTCGATTTGCTTGCTGACGATATCTTCGCCTCAAACGGTCTGGTTCACGATCAGATGCTGCGCGTGTTCGGTGAGGTTCTGGAGCGGCGAGGCGGTAACGTAGTTCCAGGCCGGTAAATACCGCCTTCCGTAATAACAGTGGCGCGGGTGGCGCATACGTCCCGGCGTTCTTTGGCGGGATGTATGCGCCATCTCGAAAGGGGCGCAGAAATGCCAAACGACGGCACGTCTGATGGCCACCCCTGATTTTCATCAAGTCGCGCGGGCCGAAGGCCCAAAGGGACACACATAAAAACAACGTATGCGCCACCCGCCTACCCCTGGTGTCGAGCCGAAGATGGGGGACACGCTCAGTCCCAAGGGAGAGGGCTGCTCACTCATTTCGGCCCCCTGGTGTCCAGCGGAAGATATGGGACACGTTCAGCCCCAAGGGAAAGGGCAAAGGCACAGTTTTCCCCCATTTGGAACATGGCGAGGTTTGATTTGGCTGTAACCCCAAAGCCGCGTCGGTTCCCCAAGCGCAGAGGGCTGATTACGCTTTCTCTGAGCAGCCGCGAAGACCCTCCAGCCGCTTCTGCTTTTTGGCGCGACCCTGAGATTACGGAGACCGATGTGTGGCTGAGCCGACTCAGCCCTGCCCACGATGGGCTGAAGATCGTGCAACTGACCGACCTGCATCACAGTCTGTTCACTCCCCTGGAAGAAATCCAACGCGCCGTGCACATAGCCAATCACTTGCGGCCGGACGTAGTGGCGCTGACGGGCGATTACGTGACGCTTTCGCCCGCTTACATCTGGCCGGTGGCGCGGGCGCTGGGGAGGCTACGCGCCCGTTTGGGAGTGTTCGCTATTCTGGGCAACCACGATTTTCAGGTGGACCCGGAAGAAATCACGCGCGCACTCCGCGCCCAACGCATCCGCGTGCTGCGCAACTCTCATTGTGCTTTGCGGTCTCGTTCCGGCAACCTGTGGATTGTGGGGGTGGACGATCTTTGGTGGGAGGCGGAAGATTTTCGCGCTGCCATGCGTTCTGTCCCCGCACGCGACCCCAAGGTTCTTCTCTGTCATAATCCGCTTGGCATACGCCTGGCAGCGGCCCACGGGATTGACCTGATGTTATCGGGCCACACCCATGGCGGACAGGTTCGCCTTCCTATGGTGGGCTCTGTTTATGGGCGCTCGAAATTGGGCCAGCGCTTTGTGGAAGGCTGGAATCGGCTCGACGGAACGCAGATTTACGTAAGCCGCGGCATCGGCAAGGTGCTGGTCCCGCTTCGCTTTGGCTGCCCGCCGGAGATTACTTGCCTGCGCTTAAGGCGATTATCATGAGGAGATTCTCATGAGGGGGTTCTCATGAGGAAGATTTGGCGTGGCACGGTGTGGGTGGTGTGTTGGATCGTCTGGGTCGTAGCAGAAATGACGGCGGCGCCGGGAGCGCGCAAAGTGATTATTGATACGGATCCCGGGGCCGACGATGCCCTGGCGATTTTGCTGGCACTAAACTCGCCCGAACTCGAGGTTAAAGCCCTCACCGTGGTAGCGGGCAACGTGGTTGTCGAGCAGGGCCTCGCGAACGCGCTGCGGCTGGTATCGTTGGCGGGAAGGTGCGATGTGCGGGTGGCCAGGGGCGCTTCCCAACCGCTGGTCGAGAAGCTGGTCACGGCCGAGTTCTTTCACGGCGCCAACGGGCTGGGCAATGTCGATCTCCCTCCGCCCGTCTGCCAGGCCGATCCCAGCTTCGCTCCCGACCTCATCATTCAGCTCATTCACCAATATCCCCACGAAATCACGCTCATCCCGGTGGGGCCGCTGACGAACATCGCCTTGGCGCTACGGAAAGATCCCTCCATCGTTCCGCTAGTGAAAGAAGTCGTGCTGATGGGGGGCTCAATTTCCGGCGGCAACGTGACGGCAGCGGCGGAGGCCAACATCCACAATGATCCGGAAGCGGCGCGCGGGGTGTTCGAGGCCGGCTGGCCGCTAACGATGGTGGGCCTCAATGTGACGGAGAGGACACTATTCACGCGGGCTGACCTGAATCGGCTGGCCCGAACACGCGGACCCGAGAACGACTTTGCCGTCGCTGTGTTGAGTTTCATGGTCGGCTTGGCGAGCAAGCTGGGCGGCGAAGGTACACCCATGCACGACCCGCTAGCCGTGGGCGCGGTGATCGAGCGCAGCCTGATTACTACGCAGGACATGTGGGTCGAGGTGGAGACGCGGGGCGAGTTCACGCGGGGCGAAACGGTGGCGAGCCGGCACAATTCCTCCGACCGCGAGGTCTTGCGCGGCCAACGCTATGTGATCGAGGGCATCGAGCGAGTGCAGCCGAACGTCCACGTGGCGGTGGAATCGGACGCCAAGCGGTTCATCGAGCTCTTCATCTCGCGCCTGGCAGGAAAGTAGCAATCTCTTGACAAAGCATATGAAACCTGAAAAGGCTCCGGGTTATCCCGAGGCGCTGCGAGCGGTGGAATACCTCTCGGCTCGCTGGCCTGCAGCCCCACGCGTCGGAATCGTGCTCGGCTCCGGTTTGGGTGAAGTCACGCCAAGTCTACGCAAGGCGCGAAGAATTCCCTTCGCCGCTATTCCAGGGCTTCCACGGCCTTCCGTGGCAGGGCACGGCGGCGCGTTGCACCTGGGTTTCTGGGGAGAGGTGCCGGTGGGGGTTCTTGCCGGGCGCGTTCACCTCTACGAAGGTCATCGGCCAGTAGAGGTTGTTTTTCCTGCGAGGGTCTTGGCTCTAGCTGGCATTCGCTCCTTCATCGCCACCTGTGCCGCAGGCGGCATTGCGCCGCCGGCTACGCCCGGCAGTCTGATGGTTTTCTCCGACCATCTCAACTTTCAGGGGGCCAATCCGCTGGCCGGATTTCATGACCAGCGTTGGGGTGAGAGATTTGTGGACATGACCCAGGCCTACGATCCGCATCTACGGCTCTGCGCCCTGAAGGCCGCCCGCGCCCTGCGCCTGAAGTGCTTCGAGGGCGTCTATGCATCGCTCCTGGGCCCCACCTATGAGACGCCGGCGGAGATCCGCGCCCTGAAAACACTGGGCGCCGACGCTGTGGGCATGTCCACTGTGCCGGAAGTTATCGCCGCGCGTCAGATGGGCGTGCGCGCGCTGGCGCTGGCCGTAATCACCAACCGGGCGGCCGGGCTTAGCCGGAACCGCCTGAACCACAAAGAAGTGCTGCAAACCGGCCAAGCCGCCTCGCGGAACTTGGTGCGACTCATCGACGCGCTCATGCCGGCCTTGGCGCAACAAGTCGAACGTAGGGCGTAAGCAGCTTGGCCTAATGCTTCTTCCGCCTCAGGAACTTGTCAGCCGTGTTGCGTATGACGTCGCTCACATTGCGATTGAGCACCAGCATTTTCAAGTCGCGCTCGATGACGTGATGGAGCAGCGGGAGCCCTACGTCGATGGGTGTGCGAGGGTTGTTGACCAGCGCGTGGATCACCGCATAGTTCTTTATGAACTTTCGGCTCAGCACGATGCGGCGCAGAATTTCCTCGCTGATGTCATGCATCGAGGCGTAGTTTTCGACTTCGTGGTCCGAAAGTTTGGCGGATTGCAATACCGCGCGCGCCACCAATCTGTTGGAATCGCGCACCAGGATCAGCCGCTCCTCCTGGCTCCCGATGAGAGCGGTCTTGATCTTTTCTACGGCGGGCATGGCGCGGATTCTTTGCAGGACCGTTAGTTTCTTCGGCGCTTCCCGCTCAGGGCTTGCGTCTTTATCTTCCTCGCCGGCCGAAAAGGGGAGGGGGACTTCCAAAGGCTCGCTGGCTTCAGCCTCTGCAAAAAGGGCCGCAGTGCTCTCGATCCACTCTCGAACCTCCTCGGGCAGACTCGGGTTACGGAGCATAGCTGTCCCCAATTCCCTGCGGCTGGGGGTTAGGTTATAAGCCACAAATTCCAGCACTGCGACGGGGGTGGCGGGGTCGGAAAGCACTTGCTCGAGTTCTTCTGGGGGCCAGGATTCCAAGGATTGAAAAGCGCAATTTCGGGTTTCTTCATTCTTGTCGCCGGCCAGGAGGACGAGGATTTCGATCTTCTCCAGCAAGGAAATAGGCAGTTCGCCCCGGCACGCCTTCTGGCGTATCACGTCGGGGATGATTCCTTCGCGAATCAACTCGACCAGTCGCTCGTACATACGCTACCTCTCGGGGGAGGTGTTTTTTAGATCGTCGCGCGTCAGGTGAATCGACTTCACCTCGTCGCGCCGTCCCAAGGGTTTCAGGGTCTCGCCATTCAGTGTCAGGACGACGCCCTGAGCGTGTCCGATTGTGACATCAAAGGACTCATGCGCTTTCAGGTTTTCGACCTCGTTGGGGTTCAGCACTTTTTGCAGCACGGTCTTCCCATCGGCGTCAACGGCTACCCAGGTGCGCTCGGTCGCGGCCACTTGCAGGACCAAATCGCCGTGGGCTTCGATCGCGCCGCCGGCCCCAGAAGTCGTATTCTGGCTGGGTGGGTTTGCCTTGGCAGCGGGCGATGATGCACCGCCCTGAAGTGTTCCGGGGGCCGTGGCGGCGCCGGAGGCGGGTGAGGCGGCAGTGGCCGTCAGCGACGGGTTGTTTTCTGCTTGGCCTGACGCAGAGGGTTGTCCGGGTACGGTGGTAGGGGGTGGGTTCGTGGCGGCTGGAGTGATAGAGGTTGGGTTCGTGCCGGTTGCGGTGGTCCTGGGCGGAGTGACCAGCGGCGTGCTGCTTTGCTGTTCCATGATTCGGCGGGAGTAACGGAAAAGTGCATAACCACTGGCCAACAGCGCACCCGCCACCAGGAGGGCGATGATCCGATTTTTGGAGCCAGAACCGTCCGGTCGTGCCCGGTTCGCCGTGATGCGCCGGATGTCCACTTCGGGCTTTTGCTGGCCCACAAGCTGGCAATCCGCCAAAACGCGCTCTTCGTCCAAACCCAGGTAACGCGCATAGGTTCGCACGAAGCTGCGCGTGAAAATTCCGCCGGGGAGCTTTGAGAGTTCCTCGTTCTCGATGGCTTGCAGAAAGCGAATGCTGATTTTCGTGGCGACAGATATCTCCTCCAGCGATACGCCGCGCATTTCGCGCTCCCGCCGCAGAGACTCGCCGAATCCCGCCATCGGACTGGTTTCTTCGCCTTGGCTCACCAAAACTACACCTAGTGTATCTTATTGAGCCTCCTGAAGAGTGTCAATCGGTTTGGCGGGTCAAATGACGCGCATCAGGAAATAATGTAAAATGGAGGGTACTTGGGTACCATTGAGGTCGACAGGGCAGACCCAATAATCTAAGGGTTGCGTGAGGCAAGATCGGAAGACTAGGGCACTTATGGATCCGCAGGAAGAGGTTAGCGATCTTAAGCTCCAAGTGGAACGTCTTTCCCTCTTCCATGAGGTGGGGAAGGCGCTTTTCTCTACCCTCGACTTGCAGAAAATCCTCCAGACCATCATGGAAAAGATCAGCGAGCTGTTACAGCCCGACAGTTGGTCTCTGCTCATGGTGGATGAGAGGGCGCAAGAATTGTATTTCGAGATTGCCATCGGACAGGGTGCGGAGAAGCTGAAGGACGTTCGCCTCAAGCTGGGAGAAGGCATCGCCGGCTGGGTGGCCGAGCATGAACAACCCCTTCTGGTGGAGGACATCCGGAGCGACAGTCGCTTTAGCCCCAAAATCGAGGAATTCGCCGAGCCCGAAACCCAATCCGTGCTCTGTGTGCCGATTAAAGGCCGCGAACAGCTTCTGGGGGTTATTGAGCTGGCGAACTGCAATGGGAAGCAGAGTTTCGCGGAAGAGCACATACCCACTTTAAAGAGCCTCGCAGACTACACCGCCATCGCCCTGGAAAACGCGCGCTACGTACAGCGCATGCATGCACTCACCATTATGGATGACTGCACCGCTCTCTATAACGCGCGGCATCTCAATTTCGTTCTGGATGCGGAAATCTACCGCTCCAGCCGTTACGGCTACGAGTTTGCCGTGATTTTCTTCGACCTGGATCACTTCAAGCAGGTCAACGACGTCCACGGCCATCTAGTGGGCTCGAAGCTCCTCTGGATGATCGGCGATCTCATTAAGAGCAACCTGCGATTGATTGATTATGCGTTTCGTTATGGTGGCGACGAGTTCGTGGTAATCCTGCCCCAGACCTCCAAAGAAAACGCTCTGAGCGTCTTGCGCCGCCTCAAGGAGCTGCTTAATTCGAAGGTCTTCTTCCAAGAGGAGAATCTGAATATCAAGGTGACCGCCAGCTTCGGCATCGCCGCTTTCCCTGCCGATGGCCGCACCCACAGGGAGATCCTGCGCATGGCGGACGAGGCTATGTACCTCGTCAAGAAAACCACTCGCGACAACATCGCCCTCGCGGGCGAAGGCCTGCGACCGTCTTAGTCGTTCGCGGGAAAGCGCATCGAGGTTAATTCTGAATTGTGAAATTTGCACTTGGGATTTGGCATTGAGTTTTGAACTGATTCCACACTCGCTCCCTCGCCCTCTTCTGCTTTCGGGGAGTTCCCCCGACCGGCCGGGCCCGGGTCTTGCCAGGAGCTTGGAACTTGCCTTCTACCTCCTGACTTGCGCATTCCCTGCCACTCCCTACCCTTTCAACAACCTTCCCGATTTAAAAGCCTGTCTTCTTTGCTATCTACAAGACTCCGGGTTGTTTCGCGGGCTGCGCAAGATCCACCCTCTGTCATAGCACTGCCGACTTGCAACGAGGGGCATCTTCTGTCACGATGAGCTTTCAACATGCGTTGGGAAATCTGTCCTGTCGATGGGGACGCGGCCGCTCGCTTGTCCCGTGAATTGAACGTTCCGAATATCATCGCACGGCTGTTGGTGCTGCGGGGGGTCAACGATCCCGAGTCAGCCGAGCGATTCCTGAATCCCACTCTCAATCAGCTTCACGACCCTTTCTTGCTGGCAGACATGAAGCCTGCCGTAGCACGCTTGTGCCGCGCCTTGGAGCAGGGAGAGAAGATTCTGATTTACGGGGACTACGACGTGGACGGAACGATGGCGGTGGTGATCCTGCTGACCGCGCTGCGGGGACTTGGTGGAGAGGTAGAGGCTTTCATTCCGCATCGCCTGAGCGATGGATACGGGATGCGTGTGGCGGCGGTAGAGGAGGCGGCTGCGAAAGATTTCCGCGTGGTGGTCAGCGTGGACACAGGCATCCGGGAGCACGAAGCGCTGGCGCGGGCGCGCGAACTGGGACTCGACTGCATCGTCACGGACCACCACCTGCCGGACAGCCATTTGCCCCCTGCGTGCGCTATCTTGAACCCGCACCGCAGCGAGTCCGGCTACCCTGAAAAGGTACTTGCGGGCGTGGGCGTCGCCTTCAAGCTGGTGCAGGCTTTGCTGGGCGAGCGGCTCTCAGGTCGCCTGCTGCAATCTTACCTGAAGGTGGTGGCGATTGGGACCATTGCTGATGTCGTGCCCTTGGTGGGAGAAAATCGCGTCATTGTGCGCTTCGGCCTGGAAGGATTGCGCCAACCCGCACAGGCCGGCTTGCAGGCGCTTCTCGAGGTCTGCGGGCTGGCAGGGCGCAAGGTGTCGGCAGGGGATGTGGCGTTCCGCGTTGCACCCCGCCTGAATGCGGCAGGCCGCATGAAGAATGCGCGAGATGTGATCGACCTGTTCATGTGCTCTGAGCCGCAGAAGGCGCGTGAGATTGCCGACCGCCTGGAGAAACTCAACCGTGAGCGACAACGCGTGGAAGAGGCGATTTTGCGAGAAATTGAAGCCATCCTGGACCGCCACCCTGATAAACGGGACCGCTACTCCCTGGTCCTGGCGGGTGAAGGATGGCACCGCGGAGTGACGGGGCTTGTGGCCCAGCGCGTGGTGGAGCGGTACCACCGTCCCACGCTGGTGATTGGCGTGGGGGATGGCTTGGGGGTAGGGTCGGGGCGCTCGATCAGGGCCTTTCACCTCCTCGACGCTCTGAATAGCGTGCAGGACTTGTTTGAACGCTTTGGCGGCCACGCCATGGCGGCGGGTTTTGCCTTGCCTTCGGCCAAAATCGCCGATTTGGAAACGCGCTTCGAGCAATACGCACGTGCCGTGCTGAAGCCGCAGGATCTCGATCCGGTGCTGCGCGTTGATGCTGAGGTGAGGGGTGCCGAAATCGATTGGGGTCTATTCGAGGCGCTTGAGACGCTGGCCCCCTTCGGCTGCGGCAATCCCACCCCCGTCCTGGCGGCGCGGGACCTTCGCCTCCTGCTGGAGCCTCGAATCATTCAGGAAAAGCATCTAAAGTTAAGAGTGGCCTGCGGTCCGAGGGCGTTCGACGCCATCGGGTGGGGAATGGCCGAGCGCGGCGCCGCAATCGCCCCCGGACAATCGCTCGATTTGGCTTTCACCCTGGACGAGAATGTTTTCCAGGATGTGAGAAGGCTGCAATTGGTGGTGAGTGAGATTCGGCGATGACTGGCAAAGGACAACGAGAAACTGGGCAGAGGAACCTGATCGCTTGGGTGGTTGGTGGCGCATTGGCGGTCGCTACCCTGGCGGTTAGTGTGGCTTACTTTGTCGCTACCACCCACAAAGAGAAGCCGCTGGTATTGCCTCAGAGTGTGCCCATCGACGTTCATCAACAGCTTTCCGGCTACACATTCACGCGCTCGGACGAGGGCCGGCGTGTTTTCACCATTCATGCGGCGCGCACCGTTTCCTTCAAGCAAGGAGGAGCAACAGTCCTCGAAGACGTGTTGGTGGAGTTATTCGGCCGAACCGGAAAACGCCGCGACCTGATGCGCACCCAACGCTGTGAATACAACAGCCAGAACGGCGACCTTGTCAGCCCCGGGGCTGTCCACATCGAACTGAATGCCGAAGCGGAGAAAACGCCTGCGGCGGGCTTGAAGGGTAGCGGCGGCTTTACGCCGCCACGTGGCGAGGTAAACTCGCCGCTACAGGGAAGGCAGACAGTCTACCTGGACACCTCGAAAGTGTCTTATCGGCACGAGGAGTCGCTGCTAGTGAGCGAGCAAGCGGTGAGCTTCCGCATCGGGCCGGCGTCGGGAACCTCCCAGGGCATGGTTTACGCGACAAGGGATGGTTCGTTGGAGCTCGAGAAAGACGTGGTGATGGAACTGCAACCGCGCAGCGGCAATGCTTCAACTCTCCCCATTGGGCTTACGGCCAGCCGCCTTCGTTATGAAAAGCCCGGCAGGCAGATAACGCTTTGGGGTCCGATCCAGGCCACGCAAGGGGAGCGCAAAGTTTCCGGAGACAGCGGCAAGGTATTTCTGAATGAATCAAATCGAGTAACGCGGGTGGATCTGGAAGGCGGCGTCAAGGCTTCAGAATCTTCCCCAGCCAGGCAGGTCGAACTCTCGGCTGACCGCGCTCAAGGCGACTTCGACCCGGCATCTGGGGCGCTGCGTCACCTCTCCGCCGAAGGGAATGTGGCGGGGCTATCCCAGGGAAAAGGGAGCGCCAGCCGCCTTGTAGCGGAAAGGGTCGAACTCAGTCTTGCCGGTATTCCCGCCAAGCTGCAAAGCGGGGATGCTTCGGATAACGTACAACTCACCGTTGAATCTTCACCTTCCCTGGGCCAAGTTGATGCAAAAGCAAAGCGGCCGACGACGGAGAAGAAGGCACTCACCGCGGCAGAATTGAAGTTCAATTTTCGGGCGGACGGAAAGAGTCTTGAGGACGCCCAGACCGTCGGCCCCGGCAAACTCGTGATCGACCCTGCCGATCCCAAGGTCGGCCAGCGCGTCATAACCTCGGGGCAGTTCCTAATGGCCTTCAATGCCCAGAGCAACCTCGAGACGCTTCGCGGCCGCAAACCGACCCACATTGTGTTCCAGCCACCCAGGAACGCACCTCCTGGCAGCGTCGCCCAGGAAAGCGCCGCCGATCAGTTATTGGCCACATTTGACGACGCAACGCACGCTCTGAAGGAGGTCAAACAAGCGGGCAATTACACCTTCCGTGATGCCGACCGCAATGCCAGCGCGCAGGAGTCGGTT
>Ga0187771_10003153_pt1 | contig 11487 bp, 16 predicted proteins | sample 0116_SJ02_MP15_1_FD_133139 | JGI IMG/M metagenome (GOLD analysis project Ga0187771, IMG submission 133139) | Tropical peat soil microbial communities from peatlands in Department of Meta, Colombia - 0116_SJ02_MP15_10_MG | ecosystem: Environmental > Terrestrial > Soil > Wetlands > Peat | place... | reverse complement strand
GTCGAAGGCGCGGCAAGATAATTTTGATCGAACGCCGTGCTTTCGCCCGAAGGCGAGCGCCAGTCGATGATTGCAGCGGCGATCTGCGCCGCGCGCCCCGGGTCGCCAGTGATCACCGTGATCACGCGCGTAAGATCGTCGGGCGACGCGGTGTTGATGTTAAGCTTTGACGCCTCAGGAATCATTTCGACGATCGCATCGCCGCTTGCGTAGGTCATGTTGAGGCGAGGCTTGTTGTAAGTCCAGCGCGGCGACCCGTCGGGATTGTTGACGCCGGGCCCCCACATCATCCACTGAATTCCGCGCTCGACCGATCCGGTGGCGAGATACCACGCGCGCAGGCCATCGGCCGACGACGCGACGCGATCGGTTTCAGACCGCACGCTGGTCGCCACCGAAAGCGCGATCGCGGCGAGCGCCGCCGAAAGCCACAGCACAACTAACAGCGCGCCGCCGCGCTGATCGTGGCGCACGCACTTTTGCGTGCCGTGTCGCGACTCCTCGCGACACCTTCTACGGCGGTGATCAGGCGTCGACTTGAGAGGCGACGCGGCACGCAGGAGTGCGTGCGCCACGGCTCTCCTACTGTCCGTCAACATAGAGCGCATTCACATCCCGATTCACATGCACCTGCGCGGTCACACTCACCAGCGGCAGCCGCGCCGGATCGGGAAACATCGGCGCCATCTCGACATGCACTGCCGCCGGAAGATTCGCATTGGTCCACGCATTAAGCCAGCCCGTTCCCAAGCGCATATTCGGATCGCGATCCTGATACGAGATCCGGCAATAGGTGAGCCGGTCGGCCAGCACAAACGAATCCGGGCCCGGAACGATCGGCGCAAAGTGAGTGACCAGCCGCCCGGTCACGTCCGGCTCAATGCCCGAAATCAACTGGCCCGCCTGCATTGGCCCGGTGTACGGCGTCTCATTCACGATCAGCCGCACGCCGGTGTTGTTCTCGCCCGGAATCACCTGCAGCGCCGCGATCTGCGGACGTCCGCGCCAGCCGTCTTCGAGCGAATACGACGTCACAAAGCGCATGCTCGCAGGCTCCGTCTCAAGAAACACGGCCTGCCGGTTCTGCGCCAACACCGCCATGGTCGGGACAAATCCGCTGATCTCGTTCTCGAGGATGTTCCGCGCGCTCGTCACGCGACGGTTGCGCACCATCCGCGCGTCGGTCCTGTCCATGGTGCGCAGGCCAAGCTGCATCGCCGTCAGCACGCCCACGGAAAGCAGGCCCAGCAGCGAAACCGCGATCAGCACCTCGATCAGCGTGACGCCCGCCTGTGACTTCTTCCTCATCACGGTCTTGCAGGCAGCGGAATGCGCGCCTGCCGGTAGCCTTCGAGCTGCAGCGTCCGCCGGTTGCCGCCTTCCGGCTGCCACCAGACTTCGAGCGCGATTTCCTGCAGCACCACTACGCCCGGCCCGGCTCCGCGCGGCGCATCGAACGGTTTGAGATTCGCGCGCCAACCCGCAGTCATTCCCTGCGCCAAATCGCCGAAATCGCCCTCGACCTCGCCGGTGAACGGCAGCGATGAATCGAGCAGCAGGTCGTTCATCTTCGTCTTCGCCAGCATCGCGGCGCGGTCGTGCTCCGTCAGCCGCGAAGCATTCCGCACCGACTGCGACAACCCCGCAACCAGCCCCGCAACCGCGATCCCCATGATCACCGTCGCGACCAGAACTTCGAGCAGGGTGAACCCTGCGTCAGCCCGTTTCATCGGATATCCGGCACCGCGGTCACGGGATCGATCCGGATCGATTTCCGCGCGCCTTTTTCATTGCGCAGCACCACGGTCATGCGCGGCGCCGTCCCGCCCGGCATCAGCAGATAGCGCCGCGGTTCGCTGCCTTCAATCTGAATCCCCTGCGGCAGCTCCAGGTTGCGCGCGGGTTTTTCCCCTGAAGCCGCCGTATAAACCGCCAGCAGGTTGTCTTTCGGAGACACCACGATCGCCGCCGCTTCCTCGCGCCGGTCGACGCGGTTCATCGATGAAGTCAGAAAGCTCGCTACCGATCCCGAAGCCGTCGTCAGTCGCAGCCCGGCCAGTCCCGCCGTGATCGCGGGAAACGAAACGCCCACCACGACCGCGATGATCGTCACCACGATCAGCAGTTCGATGAGCGTTACGCCGGCCTGATTCGGGCGCTTCACTTCCAGCTCTGAATATCGGCGTTCAGCCCTTCGCCGCCCGGTTGCCCGTCCGCGCCCAGCGAAACGATATCCGGCTCATCGCCATGCTCGCCCGGGTACTTGTAGATATAAGGATGCCCCCACGGGTCGGGCGCAACGTCTTTCTGCAGATACGGTCCGTGCCACTGCTCCACGCCGCTCGGCTGCGTGCGCAGCGCCTGCAGGCCCTGTTCCGTGGTCGGAAACGTTCCGGTATCGAGATGGTATTGCCCCAGCGCGAGCTGGAAATTCTCGATCTGCTGCCGCGCCGCCACGACGCGCGCCTTATCTCCCTGATTCAACAGCCGGGGTCCCACCACCGCCGCGAACACGGCGATGATCACCACCACCACCAGCAGTTCGATCAGCGTCACGCCGGCTCGTCTTCTGTCCTGCGAATTCATATAAGCCCTCTCAAACCGATGTACCTGCGCCTTCAGGCGCGGCCGGGCGTTTGCAACTCGACAGCCGCGGCTGAAGCCGCAGGTACATATGTTGGTCGCCCTCTTCTCACAATGCCACGTCATTGATGCTTGTGATCGCAATCAGCATGCTGAGAATCAGCCCGCCCACCACAATCCCCATAAATAAAATGATCAGCGGCTCGAAGATCGAAGTGAAGCGCTTGATCCCCGCCCGCGTTTCCTCGTCGTAGATATCGGCCATGCGGGTGAACATCGCGTCCAGTTTGCCCGTCTCTTCGCCCACCGTCAGCAGATGCGACGCAAGCGGCGGAAACATGTTCGTGCGCGCCAGCGGCCCGGCAATCCCTTCGCCGCGCTTCACGCCCTGCGCCACATCCCGCAGCGAATTCGCCATCCGCGAATTGTAGAGAATCCCCGCCGAAATGTGCAGCGACTGCACCAGCGGCACGCTGTTGCCCACCAGCGTCGACATCGCCCGCGCAAACCGCGACGTCTCCGCCTTGCGCAGCGCATCGCCCAGAACCGGCAGCTTCAGCCGCGTGTTGTCCCACCATGCGCGGCCCGCGGCCGTCGCGATATACGACCGGAACCCAACCACCACCGCGACAATCGCCAGCGCCACCACCCACCACCACGCCTGCACCACCTTGCTCGCTTCGAGCATGATCTTCGTCGGCAGCGGAATCTGCATGTGCCCTTCGTCGAAGATCGAGGCAAAGCGCGGCACCACGAAATTCAGGATCAGAAAGATGGATCCCGCGCCCACCAGCGCCAGGAGCGAGGGATAAATCATCGACGAAACGATGTACCCCCGCAGCTCATCGCGCGAACGCTCGAACTCGGAAAGCCGTTCGAAGATGACCCCGAGGCTGCCCGAAGCTTCGCCCGCCCGCACCATGTTCACGTACAGATCGGAAAAGTAATTCGCGTGCTGCGCGAGCGAATCCGCCAGCGATTTGCCGCCCTTGATCGACCGCAGAATATCCAGAACAATGGCGCGGAACTGGGCCCGCGTCGTCAGTTCGCTCGTGATCGAGAGCGCGCGGTCGAGCGGTACGCCGGAGTTGAGCAGCGTGGAAAGCTCCTGCGTGAAGAACAGAACATCCTTGCGCCGCGCGCCGCCGAATGAAGCGAGCGCCGGAAGCTGCAATGCGCCGGTCTTCTTCTCTTCGAACCCGACGTATACCGGCGTGAGCCCCTGCCGCACCAGTTGCCGCGCCACGGCTTTGCTGTCGTTCGCCGTGATCACGCCGGTGCGCAGCTTGCCATCGGCGGCGATGGCGCGGTAATGGAAAGTCGCGGACGCCACGTTCAGAATTCCTGCGTCACGCGCGTAATCTCTTCGGCCGTCGTCAGCCCGCGCGCCACTTTCGCCCAGCCGTCTTCCCGCAGGCTGCGCATGCCGTGCCGCCGCGCCGCTTCGGCGAGCCGGCCCGCATCCGCGTTCGCCATCACCAGTTGCCGCAGCTCGTCATTCATCTCCATCAGCTCGAAGATGCCCGCGCGGCCCTTGTATCCGGATTTGTTGCACGCCTCGCAGCCACGCCCATGGAAAGCCTCGATCTGCTCACCCCAGGGCGTCATGGTCAGTCCGGCACGTTCCCTGCAGTTCGCGCAGATCAGCCGCACCAGACGCTGCGCCAGAATCGCCACTACCGACGAATTGATCAGATAATTCTCGACCCCCATATCGACGAGCCGCGTCACCGCGCTCGGTGCGTCGTTGGTATGCAGCGTCGAATAAACGAAATGCCCGGTCAGCGCCGCGCGAATCGCGATATCCGCCGTTTCGCGGTCGCGGATTTCGCCCACCATGATCACGTCCGGGTCCTGGCGGACGATATGCCGCAGCCCGGCCGCGAATGTCAGCCCGATCTGCGGATTCACATGAATCTGGTTGATCCCGTCCATCTGATATTCGACCGGATCTTCAATCGTGATGATCTTCCTGTCCGGCAGATTGATGCGCTTCAGCGCCGAATAAAGCGTGGTCGATTTGCCGCTGCCTGTCGGCCCCGTGACGAGAAAGATGCCGTGGGGCAGGGAAGTGTAATACTCCATGCGGCTGAGCATGCGGTCATCGAAACCCAGCCGCCGCAGATCGTAGAAATCTCCCGCCGAACGATCGAGAAGACGCATCACGACGCTCTCGCCGAACAGCGTCGGCAACGTCGAAACGCGCAGATCCACTTCCCGGCCCAGAATCCGGATCTTGATGCGGCCGTCCTGCGGCAGCCTGCGTTCCGCGATATTCAGCCGCGCCATCAGCTTCAGCCGCGAAATGATCGCCGCTTTCAGTTCCTTCGGCGGCTGCTCCTGATTGAACAGCACGCCATCCACGCGGAACCGCACGCGGAATTCCTTGTCGAACGGTTCAATGTGGATATCGCTTGCCCGTTTCTCGATGGCCTGCGCGATCATCGCGTTGACGAGCCGGATGACCGGCGCCTCGCTCGCCATGTCGCGCAGATGCTCGAGGTCTTCTTCATCCCCGCCGCCAAACTGCGCCGCCGCCGTTTCCCGTTCCGCCTGGCTGAAATACCGGTCGATCGAATCGAGGATCTCCTGCTCGCCCGCCAGCTCCGGACTCACCTCGAGCCGCGTGAAACTCTGCACGATATTGATGGTCTCGAAATCGAGCGGATCGGCCATCGCGAGACGCAGCGTCCCTTCTTCCACGGCCAGGGGGAAAATGCAGCACTGCCGCAGGAAGCGCGGCGAAAGGCTCTCGACTTCCGAGTTCGCGGGAGGCGCGGCCATTTGCGCGATCGGCAAGCCGAGCTGCGCGGAAAGAACGCCCAGCAGATCCCGCTGGGCGAGAAAGCCCATATCGACGAGGATCTTCCCCAGCTTCTCGCCCCTGCGCTCGCGCTGCAGTTCGAGCCCGCGCTCCAGATCTTCCGCGCCGATCAGCCCCTGCTCGATCAGCATCTGGCCGAGCGGCGTGGTTGTACCTGGCAGAGCCGTGCCCGTTCCCGGCGTCATCCCTACTGGTCCTGCTCCGTGATCACCGACGCGAGATCCGCATGACCGGCCGCCGCTTCAAGCAGCCTGCTCTTTTCCGCCGTCATCAGCACGCGCTGCGGCAGCCCGTGCGAATCCTCCCAGCTGTACTGCCAGAGGATCGCTTCCATGCTGATCTTCTCGTTGCCCGGCATGCTGTCGAGCGTGTTGCCGGCGCCCGCCATCAGGCTGCGCATCGCTTCTTTCATCGCCGGCAGCTTCTTCATCTTGCGGTCATGCAGCGCCGCGATCTCCGCCGGCGTATAAGCCGGACGGAACGGATTCGGCGGCGCCACATAAACCAGCTGCAGCTCGATCGTGAACACCGCGCCATATCCATCCAGATACGTGCCGCGCGCCGGACCCAGCAGATCGTACGGGTCACCCGTCACGCTGCGGAACCTGTCGTTCATCGCGCCTTCCACACCTGCCAGAGCCTTGCGCGAAATGCGCGGCTCGGTCGCGCCGAAGCAAAGGACCGCAACTGCCAGCAACAGAATCGTCTTCATCGCGCCCCACCAAACCGCTCCTGGTCGTTCGACGCGAGGATCATCCCGGAGTTCATCTTTCTCTCGAGGTAATCGAGATTCTGGCCCATCGTCACCATCAGCGCTTTGTGTTCCTGCTCATGCTTCTGTTCAGCAGCCGCCAGCACCGCGGCATCCTGCTCGCGAACCTGCGCCACGGCCTTCGCTACCGCTTCATTTACGGCCCGATCCACATCCCCTTTCGAAACCGACGCCGGAATCATTACCTGCTGCTGCGGGCTGCTCGCGCCCGGCCGGTACGCCGCAATCACCAGCGCGATCGCCAGCACGCTCGCCGAAGCAAACCCCAGCCGCGCCGCCGAATTCCAGAACCCGCCAAACCACTTCGAAGCCGCCGATTGCTCAAAAACCCTGTCCGAAACGAACGCGATCCGCTGCGGGATCTCGCGGTCCGGCAGCATGCGCAGCGCCGCCGTCGTCAGCTCGAGGCTCTTCAGCTCCGCCGCGCACTCACCGCACGCGGCCACGTGCTTCGCCATCGCCTCGCGCGCCGTCCGGTCGCCTTCGCCCATCGCATAGTCGCGCAATTCTTCCAATCGTTCGCAGGTCGTCATTTCCGTACTCCCAATCCCACCGGAGCCAATTCCGTCTTCAGCAGATCCAGCGCGGTATACAGGCGCGATTTGACGGTCGAAACCGGGCACTCCAGAATCTCCGCCATCTCCTCGAACTTGAATCCCTCGTAGACCTTCAGCACCACCGCCTCGCGCTGTTCCGACGTCAGACGGTCGAGCGCGGCGGCAACCGCCAGAGTCATCTCCACTGGAAAGGCCGGCGCGGCGGCATAACGCTCCAACGGGTTCGTTTCGCCCTCTGCGGTCTCCGCAAACGCCGTTTCGGGCCGGCGTTTGCGTAGCAGCGAATAAGCCTCGTTGTGCGCGATGCGGTACAGCCAGGGCCCGAATCGCGCCGGGTCTTCCAGTTTCCGGATGTTCTGCCAGGCTTTCAGAAAAACTTCCTGGCTCAGATCCAGAGCGTTTTCCGAGCTGCCCACCAGCCGAAGAACATAATTGAAGACGCGCTTCTCCCACCGCGACACGAGCAGATTAAAAGCCTCGACGTCGCCCTTGCGAACGCGCGCAATCAGGTCCGTATCTTCGACGGCCCGGAAGATCAAACTCTGGCTCCTTGTCTCAAGACGCACGGCGGCCCGAAAAAGTCGGCCTCACATCATTATGCATCAAAGCATCAAAGAGCTGTGCTATTTTGATGTCTGGACATCAAGTGCGCACCACCCTCACTCTCGAGCCCGCTGTCGCCGAACGCATCCGCAAACGCATGCTCAAGACGGGCGGCACGCTGAAGAGCGTGATCAACGAAGCTCTTCGCGCCGGTCTGCGCGCTCTCGATTCCGAGGAATCGCCCCAAATCGCGGCGCGGAAGCGCTTCGTTGTCGAGCCGCGCAAAATGGGCCTGCGCCCCGGCATCGATCCCGACCGCATCTCCCACTTCGCCGAAGAACTCGAAGACGAAGCCGTCATCCGGAGACTCGCCGGGCCCCGATGATCATTCCGGACGTCAACGTTCTGCTCAACGCCTATAACGCCAGTTCGGCGCGCCACTCCGTACTGCGCCGCTGGTGGGAAGACACGCTTTCAGGCGACCGTCCCGTCGGGCTGCCCTGGGCCGTAACGCTCGGCTTCATCCGCATCGCCACCAACCCACGCGCCTGGCTCGACCCCATGCCGGTCGCCGACGCCATCCAGCACGTCCGCGCGTGGATGGCTCAGCCCGCCGTCGAAATCATCGGCCCGGGCGACCGCCACGCCGATATCCTGTTCCGCCTTCTCGAATCCGCGGGCACGGCGGCGAACCTGACCTCGGACGCGCACCTTGCCGCGCTCGCCATCGAATATCAGGCCGAGATCGCCACGACGGACCTCGACTTCGGCCGCTTCACCGGTCTCCGCTGGTTCAACCCGGCCCGAAAAGCTACTTCTTAGCCTGGGACTCGTCGTGAATCTGGTTTAACAGTTGCGGGATATCTCCCTGAGCATCCAGCGACTTCATGCCGCCGTTCAATCCGCTCGGCGGCGCCGAAAAGTCGATCGCCGTATCCTGCAGGTTCTGTGCGGCCGGAGCGTCGGCCACCTTGACGGAGGGTTCAGGGTTGTTGTGTTGTTCCGTCTGCTCCGTCTTCGAACAGGCAGTCAAAACGAGAGCCGCAAGACCGAGCACGGCCGCCCGGCGCAGGAGAGAAAGGGCAGGGATCTGCATAACACCAGCCTGCAGGCGAGTATAGCCCACCGCGGCCGGAACGGGGTAAGGGAGAAGTCAATCTTTCATGGTGATCACCTGAAGAAAAACCCCACCGGCCCAGGGAGGTCAAACTCGCTGGACCGGTGGGGTCTCGGGATCTGATCTGAAGCCCGGATCTAGAACTGCCGCGCGTGCCCGCCCGGTTGCCGCATCCCAGCGCCCTTGCGGCCCGCACTGGGGGTCTGAATCGTATATCCGGCCGGAACCAGGAACAGGGACGCGTTCGGCTCCGCCTGCACAATATTCGTCACTTCCATGTCGGTCGTGCCGAACATCGGGTCGTTGCTCTTGATCTCGACCGGAATCTGCAGCGCCGTCGATACCCAGGTCACACGCGTCGCCGTGATTGCCTGCGCGTTGCCGATCGTCCCCGCCGGAATCGTCCGCGTCACCTCGGTGCCGGTCGCCGAAACGCCATTGATCGTCTGGGTGCCGAGGCTGGTTGTCGTCACGTTCGGGTTCGAGGGCGGCGCCGGCCGCGTGCCCGTCGTCGTTTTCTTCTGCGGCAGCGCAATCTGGGTCGCGATCATCGTCGAGGAATTCAGGCTGTAGCTGTAGCCCGCGACCGGATCGAAGATCGTCGTCACCGTATAGGGAGCCTTGCCGGAACTGGCCGCCGGCGTTACTGTCCGCGACGTGCTCACGCGGCCCTGGCTGTCGCGCGCCACCGTCGCCTGCGACGTGTTGGTGATCTGCGAGCCATTCGCCAGCGTCCGCACCGAAGTGGAAGTCTCGGTCGCCGAATACGGCGCCCCGGTCACCACCTTCTGCGGACCGAACCCGCCAAAACCGCCGCCCGGACCAAAACCACGCCCCGCGCTGAATCCACCGCCGAAGCCACGCCCGCCGCCCGGCCCCTGCGCCATCAGGACGGCTGCCCAAAGCAAACCAACTGCGATTGTCTTTTTCATCGTGTCCTCAAACTAAAATTGCGTCGCCTCATCCGCCTGCGTAATTCGCACCGCCTGCGGAGAACCATCCTCACCCACCACGACATCCGCCTGAATTCCGCCGGAGCCGTCGCCGAGCGCATCGGGATCCACATCGAACCCCATACCCGCCAGCTCCTCCGGAGCGAGATCGGCGTGCACGATGCTCACCAGCTCGCCCGGAACCGCGGGCAACGCATAGGGAAGCGCCACAAAACTGTCTTCCGACAGGGCCTCGTACACAACTCCCGCCGGACCCGGCTCCGCCGCCTGATGCCGCGCCCGCATCCCCAAGCCGTAACCGATCCCGATCGCAGCAACGAGCGCCGCTGCCGCGCTCAGCATCCAGGCCCACGACATCGCCCGCGCCGGCATCATCACCGGTCCTCTGCGCCGCGAGAACTCCACCATCAGAGCCGCCGCCCGCGCATCGCGCCGCATCTGGCTCTCCCGCTCGTTCACCATCGCCTGCGCCCGCATGGCGCGGAACTCACTCGCAAGCGCGGTCTCGGCTTCCCACCGCGCCGCGCAGGATTCACATACCGCCAGATGACCCTTCAGAGCCCCGTCCGGCTCCGCACCGCGCCGCGCGCATTCCGCCAGCGCCAGAACCCGATCCTTGCAATTCGTCATCCTGAATACGCTCCCTGCACCTGCCTGCTCTGCACCTTTGGCGATGCCTTGAGCCAGCGCAGCTTCATTCCCAGCGTTGCCCTCGCCCGGTGCAAACGGCTCCGGACGGTCCCGATCGGGCATCCCAGAAGCCCGGCCACTTCGTCGTAATTCCGCTCTTCCAGATCGCACAGGATCACCACGTCGCGATAGTGATCCGGCAGGTCCCGCAGCGCCTGATGCAGCGCCGCCCGGTTCTGATCCGCGATCAGCCCGCCCACAATGTCATGCCGGTAAGGGCTGTCGACCGCTTCTTCCACCGGCCCCTGGCGCCGCACCACCCGCACCAGGTTCCGCGCCACGCCGTAGAGGTAAGATTCGAGCGACCCGCGCGACTCGTCGAAATTCACCGACGGCGCCATCAGCTGCACAAAAACCTCGTTCGCCACTTCTTCGGCGACCGCCGCGCTGCCCGACGCATGCAGCGCATACCGGTACAACGCCGGCTCGCGGCGGCTGTACAACTCCGCGAACGCGTCCCGATCCCCTTTTCTCATGAGCCGGAAAAGCTCTTCGTCACTTCTCTTCATTCAGGACGGTCACCTTGCATTGATCCCGGGACCTGGAAAGTTCCTCTCACTCAAATGATATCGGGAACAACCGAACCCGGCGGCCCGTAAGTCCCGGTATGTTGCGCGCCTTCGCCCTCATCCCGGCGCTTCTTCTCACAGGCTGCATCGAAGTCGACCTCGGAGCTTCCGGCCGCTACCGCGCCGACTTCCACTACACTTACGACCTCAAACCCGGCGGCCGCGTTTCGCTCGAGAACTCGAACGGCTCGATCGAGATCTATGGCTGGGATCAGGACAAAGTCGAGGTCACGGGCGAGAAGTATGCCTCCACCGGGGAGCGCCTCGAAGATGTGAAGATCGACATCAGAAATCAGCCGGATCTGATTGAAATCAGAACGATTAATAACTTCAACACGGGCCTCTTTTCAAACACTGGAGCCCGCTACACCATACGTGTCCCGCGCTCCGCCCGGCTCGACCGGATCATGACCTCGAATGGCCGCATCGAGGTCCGCGATGTCGATGCCGGAGCCCGCCTGCACACGTCGAACGGGAGGATTCAAGCCGAAAGAATCCGCGGCGGCGTGGACGCGGATACCTCGAACGGCCGCATTGAACTGCATGAAGTCGAAGGCGCGATTTCGGCTCAGAGCAGCAACGGCCCCATTACGCTCGCCCTGCTGAAGCCGCCGGCGGACAACCTCCGCGCCGAAACCTCGAACGGCCCCATCACCCTCCGCCTGCCCCCGGACACCGGCGCCCGGCTCGAAGCCTCCACGTCGAACTCGCGCATCACCGCCGATTTCGACATCACCGGCCACGCCCGCATCGACCGTCATCGCATCAGCGGAGACATCGGCAAAGGAGGCCCGGCGATCGACCTCCATACGAGCAACGGAGCGATACGAATCCAGCGCTACTGAAGCCATGTACACGCGCCTGAAGAGACTGTGTGAG
>Ga0187771_10003152_pt1 | contig 11487 bp, 8 predicted proteins | sample 0116_SJ02_MP15_1_FD_133139 | JGI IMG/M metagenome (GOLD analysis project Ga0187771, IMG submission 133139) | Tropical peat soil microbial communities from peatlands in Department of Meta, Colombia - 0116_SJ02_MP15_10_MG | ecosystem: Environmental > Terrestrial > Soil > Wetlands > Peat | place... | reverse complement strand
GCCCGAGCTTCTCCTGGAGCCCGCCGATGTCCTCGTAGGAGACCCGCGGGGCGGCGACCTCGGCCTCGCTGACGGTGTCCTCGCGGATGGTGATCATCGACGAAGGGGCGACCTGGACGATCCCCTTCGGCTGGGTCGAGACGACCATGAACGGCAGCGAGCCGCCCATGAGGAACACCCCCGGGATCACGAAGACGTCCCCGCGGACGAACGGCCGTCGCTGGAGCGCCTTGGAGACGAAGCTCTCGAGCCCGGGGCCGAGGTCCATCCGGGCCGAGCCGGCGTAGATCGGCGCGATGGTGATCGCGTCCGCGTTGGGGCAGTCGACCCTCTGGACCGACACGCGGTCGCCAATGCTGACGCCGGCGTTCCGCCGAACGACCGCCTCGATCCGGACGAGCGATTTCCCCTCGTCCTCCGGCTGAGCGCGGCTCACGATCGCCGGGGTCGCCTTGCGACCCCGGACCTCGACGACGTCGCCGAGGCCGACCTTCAGCCGCTGACGGGTCTGGGCGTCCAGCCGTGCGGTTCCGAGGCCGATGTCCTGCTGGAACGCCTCGGCGACGCGGAGCGTGACCGCCTCCCCCATCGTCCGCGCGTCGGACCGTGGGCGGCCGTAATAGGTTTACCGAACCGCCGATGGTCCGGGCACTCGCGTGTCCGAGCGATCGCCCTGGTGGGGAGTCCCGCGAGGCCTCCGCCTCCCGGGGTCGAGGGTCGGACGGCCGGACCGGCCGGCCCGGTAGCGCATAGACGGCCGGAGGAACGATAGGGGGATATCCCCGGACGTAAGCTCGAGGGGGGATGGTCTCCCCGCCGGCCCCGACCCCTTCGGTGCTGCGACGATTGCTGCAGGCGGCCGGCTACCATCTCGAAGACCTCCCGGGGGCGACCGTCGCCGTACGCACGGTCGATCACCGCGCGGTAGCGATCGTCCCGCGTAGCCGCTCCCCCGCCGAGGTCGAGCCGGTGTTCCCGGCGGACTGCGTCCACCGGACGATCGTGTACGACGGCGAACCGGGGGACCCTGCCCGGGAAGCGGCCGCCCACCACGGGATCGAGCTCCTCGACCCCTCGACCCTCGGTCCCGCGCTCGGGGAGATCCTGCTTCCGTCCGCCTTGGTCCCTGGGGTCGAACCCGCCGGGGTGGAGGAGGAACCGCTCGAGGGCCCGTTCCCCCCGGTCGCGGCCGGCGCGCGCACGGTCCGCCCCCGGATCGACCGCCGGGAGGCCCAGGCAATCGCGGGACTCCCGGGGGCTCGGTACACGTTGAGACTCGTCCCGTTCTACGTGGCCGCCTATCGGGTCCGGGCCCCGGCGCTCGCCGGCGGGTCCGGGGCGGTCCACCGCCGCCTGGTCGCGGTCAACGCGACCAGCCGCCGGGCGGAGACGTGGGACGAGGGGGTCCGCGAGCTCGTCAGCGACGTGGACGGGCCCGCCGAGCGGCTCGCCCCGCAGCTGACCGAAGCCGGGGCGAGACCCCTCGCCCTCGAAGCGGTCCGTCGACGTCACACGGTGCGGGTCGACCACACCGAGCAGCACGCCGGCGCGATCGTCGTCGAGAGCCGTCGGGTCCCGCCGGCGGTCGAGGACGTCCGCCTCGGCCCGTTCTCGCTGATCTTCGTCCCGTACTGGTACGCCGAGACCGCGGAGGGCCGTCGCGTCCTCGACGCGGTGAGCGGGCGAGGCGCCGCCGACGTCGACGCCCGCGTCGAGTAGCTCCGCCGACGCCGGGCGCGCCTGACCTGTCAAATACCCCGCTCCGGTCCCGCCCGTCGTGATCCTTGAGCAGCTGCGGCTCGGTCCGTTGCTGAACTTCACCTACCTCGTCGCGGACCGAGAGGGGGGCGACGCGGTCGTGATCGACCCGTCCTACGGCCTGGAGCCGTTGTTCGAGGCGATCGACGCCCGGTCGGTGAAGCTCCGCTACGTCCTCAACACCCACCGTCATCAGGACCACTGCGCCGGCAACGCCGAGGTCGTCGAGCGCACGGGGGCCAAGGTCGCCGCCCACCGGAACGTGCCGTTCCGGACCGATCTCGCGCTCGACGACGGCAGCGTCGTCGAGGCCGGGCGCCTCCGCTTCGAGGTCCTGTACACCCCCGGCCATACCCCGGACAGCGTCCTGTACGTCTTCAGCGGCCACGTGGCGACCGGCGACACGCTGTTCGTCGGGGAGTGCGGCCGCACCGACCTGCCCGGCGGAGACCCGTCCCAGATGTACGACAGCCTCCTCGGAAGGATCGTTCGGCTGGACGACGCGTTGGTCGTCCTGCCGGGGCACGACTACGGGGTGACGCCGACCTCGACGATCGGTCGCGAGAAGGAAGAGAACTACACGCTCCAACCGCGCACGCGGGAGGAGTTCCTGCGGTTCCTCGCGGAGTGATCCCGATGGCCCCGCTGCCCCCGCCGGAGGAGAGGTCGCTCCGCGCCGTGGGGGCCCGACGCCGGAACCCCCCCGAGCCGAGCGTTGCCGAGATCGTTCGGCTCCTCCGGGCGCTCGCGAAGGACGCCCCGGGGCTGGTCGCCCTCCTCGACGCGGACGGCGTCGCGGGGGAGCGGCATCTCCTCTCCGCTTGGGCCCACCTCGGCCGGTCCCGGGCCCGGGGCACCGTCCGCCTCCGGGACCGCTCCGCAGAGTTCGTCCTCTACGTCGCCGGCGACGATCAGCTCCCCCGGGCCCTGGCGAAGGTCGGTGTCGGCGAGGGGACGAGCCGGTTCGTCGTCGTGGCCGAGCGCCCGCTCGAGCCGGAGTCGCTCCTCGACCGGTTCGGGCTCGTCGCGGACCCGGACGCGTATCCCCACCCCGTCAGCGCCGAGACACTGGAGCGGCTCGGTATCGGGGCGGCCGACCGGGCGTCCGTCCCGCCCGGTTCGTGGGAAGGGCTCGTCCTCGAGCGGGTCGCGATGGTCGACCTCGCCACCGCGGCCGGCCGAGGGCCGCCCCCAAAGTCTTAACCTCGGGGAGAGGTCGCCGGCCGTCCGCGGGGTTCGTGCAGGTGTAATCTAGTGGTAGGATGTCAGCCCTCCAAGCTGACTACCCGGGTTCGAATCGTCGGGGCGCAGCGTCCCGTCGCGGATCTCCCGGCACCTGCATCGCACGACCGCGGACCTCGCCGCCAGAGCCGTTAACCGCTCGCGGGACGCTATCCGCTCGCGCTGAGGTAGCCTAGCCCGGCAAGGCGCCAGCCTTGAAAGCTGGTGGCGGCAACGCCACGGGAGTTCAAATCTCCCCCTCAGCGCCGGGGACCTGTGCGGTCGCCCGCCCTCCCCGGGGCAGGCCGGACGGCCGGCCGCCGGCGGTGCTCCGCCGCTCCTTAAGTCGCGTCGGGCCTGCCCGGGTCCGATGCCGGAGGCGCTCGCGTCGACCCCTCTCCTCGAGCAGTACGAGGGGGTGAAGGGGCGCTACCCCGGGCACCTCGTGCTGTTCCGGGTCGGGGACTTCTACGAGACGTTCGGGGACGACGCTCGCCTGCTGTCGCGGGAGCTCGACGTCGTGCTGACCGCGCGGGGCCCGGACTCCCGCGGCGAGCGGGTGCCGATGGCGGGGGTCCCCCACCACGCGATAGAGACGTACCTCGGCCGGCTCGTGCGCAAGGGCTACAAGGTCGCCCTCTGCGACCAGGTCGAGGACGCCCGCCACGCCCAGGGGCTCGTGCGTCGTGAGGTGACCCGCGTCGTCACCCCGGGCACGGTCGTCGAGGACGGGATCCTTGGGGGCCCGGAGCACAACTTCCTCACGTGCGTCGCCGTCCCCGACGCGACGTCCGGAGGCTACTCCGCGGTCGACGTCACGACCGGCGAGTGGGTCCACGGGGTCGCGGACGGCCCGGGCCCGGAAGGGGTCGTCTCGGCGATCGCTACGTTCGCGCCGCGAGAGATCCTGTGGGCCGCCCCCGCCGAGCTCGCGGGGCCGCTGACCGCCGCCCTCCGACGGGAGTTCCCGGCCGCGCGGCTCGAGGAGGCTCCCCGCCCTGTCGGCCCGGCGGAGGTGCCGGCGACCCTTGTGGCGGCCTCCGCCGCCTCCGCGGCCGTCGAGCGGACCGACCGCAGCCTGGTCGCGTTCCTGCGCGTGACCCAGCCGCGGCTGTTGCCGCACGTGGCCCTGGTCGACCGGGGCGCCGGGGGACGCCGTCTCGTCCTCGACGCGAAAACGCTGCGTCACCTCGAGATCTCCCGTCCGATGAACCCGGACGACCCGCGGGGCGCGACGCTCCTCGGTGTCTGGGACGAGACGGTCACGCCGGCGGGGCGGCGGACGCTGACGTTCTGGCTCACGAACCCCCTCGCCGACGTCCAGGGGATCGAGGCCCGGCTGGAGGCGGTCGGCGAGCTCGTCGGCCACCCGAGCTCGCTCGACCGGTGGAGGGAGCGCCTCAAGGGCGTCGCAGACCTGGACCGGATCGCCTCGAGGGCGGCGGGCCGGCGGGTTCGGGCCGACGAGCTCGCGCGCCTGAGGGACGGCCTCCGTACCTGTCAGGAGCTCGGCGAGGAGCTGCGCTCCGAGCTCACGAGCCCGTTGCTCGTCGGGCTCGCCCGCGATCTCGCCCCTCCCACGGCCCTGGTCGACCTCCTCACCTCGGCGGTCCCAGAGACCGTCGCCGCCGGATCGGGGGCCGTCGAGCTGCTCCGGCCCGGGGTCTCCCCCGAGCTCGACCGTCTCCGAGGGGAGGAGGCCGCGGCCCTCGCCGAGCTCGCCGCGCTCGAGCGGCGCGAGCAGGAGGCGACCGGGATCAAGACCTTGAAGATCGGCTACAACCAGGTGTTCGGGCACTACTTCGAGGTGACCCGGCCGAACCTCGCCCGGGTCCCGGCGCATTTCCGGCGCCGGCAGACGGTCGCCCAGGCCGAACGGTTCGTCAGCGACGACCTCCTCGCGATCTCCGACCGCCTCGCCCTCGGGCGGGATGCCGCCCAGGCGGCAGCGGAGGGCGCCTGGGAGGAGCTCCTGGTGGCGGTCGATGCCCAGGTCGGCCAGATCCACCGGGTCGCCCGGGCGACCGGGGCGTTCGACGCGCTCGGAACGTTCGCGCATCTCGCTGTCCATCGCGGCTACGTTCGCCCGCAGGTCGACGGCTCGTCGACCGTCGTCGTGCGCGACGGTCGGCATCCCGTCCTCGACCGACTCCTCTCCGAGCGGTTCGTGCCGAACGACGTCGAGCTCGACGCCGAGCGCCGGCTCCTCGTCCTCACCGGCCCGAACATGTCGGGCAAGTCGACCTACATGCGGCAGGTCGGTCTCCTCGTCGTCCTCGCCCAGGCCGGCTCGTTCGTCCCGGCGCGGTTCGCTCGGATCGGGGTCGTCACCGAGCTGTTCACTCGGATGGGCTTCACCGACGAGATCGGCCGCGCGAAGTCGAGCTTCATGGTGGAGATGAGCGAGGTCGCCGCCATCCTCCGCGGCGCGGGGCCGACGTCGCTCGTACTCCTGGACGAGGTCGGACGGGGAACGAGCACGTTCGATGGGGTGGCGATCGCCTGGGCGACCCTGCGGTACCTTCACGACGTCCGCCGCGCTCGGGCGGTGCTGGCGACGCACTACCACCAGCTGACGAACCTCATCAGTGGCCTGGGCGGCGCTCGCAATGGGCACTTCGCCGTCCAGGACCGCCCCGAGGGGGTCGTCTTCCTCCATCGGCTCGTGCCGGGAGCCACCGACCGCAGCTACGGGGTCCACGTCGCGCGCCTTGCTGGGGTCCCCGAGCCGGTCCTCGAGGAGGCGGACCGACTGCTCGGCGAGCTCGAGGCGGAGCTGCCCTCGGCCCCGGCGGGAGCGGTCCGCCCGCGCCGCGGGGCCGCTCGGGGCCCGCGGTACACCCAGGCGGTCCTCCTCGAGACCCCGCCCTCCTCCGACGCCCCGATCGTCGAGGAGCTGCGGTCGCTCGAGGTCGGGGAGCTCTCCGGCGACCAGGCCCGGGCGAAGCTCGCGGAGCTGCGTCGCCGGGTGACCGGACCGGAGGCGGACGGGCATTGATGGCGTCCCGGCGGTCCCCGCGCCCGGCGATTCGCCGTCTCGACCCCGATACGATCGAGCGGATCGCGGCCGGCGAGGTCGTCGAGCGGCCGGCGTCGGCGGTCAAGGAGCTCGTCGAGAACGCCTACGATGCCGGCGCGGGCTCGATCACGATCCGGGTGCGCGGGGGAGGGCTGGAGCGGATCGAGGTCGCCGACGACGGGACCGGGATCCCGCCGGGCGAGCTCGAGCTCGCGGTGGAGCGCCACGCGACCAGCAAGCTCCCTCCGGACGGCCCGGTGGAGGCGATCGTCTCCCTCGGCTTCCGGGGCGAGGCCCTGGCGGCGATCTCCGCCGTCTCCCGGCTCCGCCTGCTCTCGCGGCCGCCGGGGGCCGACGCCGCCGAGGGGATCGAGGTCGTCGCGGGCAAGGTCGTGCAACGGTTCGTCGAGCCGCGGTCCCCGGGGACGACCGTCGAGGTCGCCGACCTGTTCTTCAACACGCCGGCCCGACGCAAGTTCCTCCGCTCCGGCGCTCGCGAGCAGGTCGAGGTCGTGCGGGTCCTGGAACAGCTCTACCTGGCCTGTCCGACGGTCGCCCTGCGGCTGTTCGCGGAGGCGGGGGAGCTCGCGAGCTACCCGGCCGCCTCGACCGTTCCCGAGGCCGCGGGCCGGGTCCTCGGGGCCGAATTCCCGGCCGCATCGTTCCCCCTGCGTGCCGACGGCGCGGAAGCGAAGGTCGACGGGGCGCTCGGACCTCCGGCCCTCGCCGGGCCGACGTCCGCGGGACTGTTCCTCTCGGTCAACGGACGGCCGGTCGCCTCGAGGTCGCTAGTGCAGGCGGTCCGGATCGGATTCGGGACGACGCTCCCCCGGCCCCGCTTCCCGGTCGGGGTCGTGCACCTCACCATCGACCCGGGCCGGGTCGACGTCAATGTCCATCCGACCAAGCGGGAGGTCCGTCTGCTCGCCGCCCGGGAGGTCGAGGACGAGCTCCGCCGGGCCGTCGCCGAGGCGGTCGTCGGCTCGCCGCGGCTCTCCGAGCCCCAGCGTGCCGCGGGAGCTCGAGCGCCCCGGGCCCCGGTGCCAGCGTCACCGCCGGTCCGAGCCGCGGCGCCCGTCGCCGTCGCTCGGCCGGCACCGGTCCAGCGCACGCTCGCCCCCGAGTCGGGGGGCGTCGGGACGATGCCGGTGGCTGCCGCCGGGGGCCGGCCGCGCCTCGAGCTCCTGGGACCGTTCGCGGCGCTCTACTGGGTCGCGGTGTCCGACGACGGGCTGGTGCTGATCGACCAGCACGCGGCGAGCGAGCGTCTCCTCTACGATACCCTTCGGGCCGGCGGGGTCCTCGCCCGGCAGACGCTGGTCGACCCGATCCCGCTGACGCTTACGGCCGCGGAACGGGCATCGCTCGTCGCGCACGCCGAGGAGGTCCGCGCGACCGGCTTCGCGGTCGAGCCGTTCGGGCCCGGCTCGTACCGGGTCCTGGCGGTCCCGTCGTACCGGGGCCGGACCGTCCGGGCGGAGGCGGTCGTGGAGCTGCTGAGGGAGCTCGCCGAAGGCGGTCGTCCGACGCTCCCGGACGGCCTCGAGGAGCGGCGGGCCGCGTCGATCGCCTGCCACGCCGCGATCCGCGCCGGGGACGTCGTTGAGCGGACGAGGATCGCCGAGCTGCTCGGGTTGCTCGACCGGGAGCCGGACCGTCCACGGACCTGCCCCCACGGCCGTCCGATCTTCGTCCACCTCTCCCGCGCGCGGCTCGATCGCTGGTTCCTCCGGAGCGGAGCGTGACGGGCCCGAAGGCGGTCGCCCGACCCGCGGTGCCCGAGCGGCGACTGCTCGAGGCGGTCGCGGCCGAGCTCACGGCCCGTGGATACCGGACGTACCTCGACCCGGACCGGACGGACTACTTCGACCTCGTGGCCCGGCGGGGCGACGAGGTCGGGCTCGTCGAGGGCAAGGTCGGCGACGCCCGGGCGGTCCTCGCCCAGGCGGTCCGACGCCGCCCCTGGTCGGACTGGGTAGCGGTCGTCCTCGGCTCGGAACGGTCGGCCGCCCGCCTCGTGCAACGGACGAACGGCCGACGCGCGGGGGTCGTCGGCGTCTGGTCGTTCGAGAACGGCCGGTTACAGGAGCTGCGGCCGGCCGGTCGGACCCACGGGACCGGCGGGGCCGACCCGTTCCGAGAGATGCGGGCCCGTCTCCTTCGTCATCTGGTCGACCTCGACCAGGGGCTCCTCCCACCAGGGGTGCGGTGGTCGAGCGTAGCCTCCGCCGTTCGGAGGGCTTCCGCCGGCCGTGGGTTCGCCGAGTGGCGCCTCGACGAGCTCGACGACGCGCCAGGGTAGTCCGACGTCGGTGGAGGTCCGGCGCGGCCCCCCTGGCGACCCCCCTGCACGGGCGAGGCGGTCGGAGGACCCGGGGGTCTAGGCGAGCCCGAGGGCCCCGACGGTCTCGAGCTCCTGGACGAGACGCTCCGGCTCGAACCGACGGGCGAACTGTCGGCCGCTCTCGCCCAGCGCGAGGCGGGCCTCGGGGTCGGCGAACAGCTCGGCGACGACGCTCGCGAGCTCGCCGGCATCGGTCAACGGCGCCCGTCGCACGGCCGCCTCCGCCCCGTCGCCGAGGTCGGCCGACGGCGGCACGATCGTGGCGACGCCGGCCCGCAGGGCCGCGACGAGCCCAGGGTCGAGGACCGACCCTGTCGAGAAGGAGACCGCGACGTCCGCGGCCGCGACCGCGGCCGCGACCGTCCCTGCGTCCCGTCCGGCGAGGGGGACGACCCCCGGCCCGGTCGCCTCCGGGAACCCGACCGCCGCCAGCCGGGCCCCGGGGAAGATCGGTCGGGTCCGCGCGAACGCCTCGAGCGCCGCCGTCGCCTCCCCCTTCGTTGCCGGGTCGACCGGAGGAAGGAGGACGCCGAGGACGATATCGTCCGGCACGGTCAGCTGGCGTCGCGCGGCCGCCCGGGTCGGGGGCTCCGGTCCGTGGGCGAACGCCGGCGGTTCCACCCGGAGCCGCTCGGGAGCGATCCCGTAGTCGGCCCGGAGCCGATCCCTCTGGGCCGTGCTCGCGCAGCAGATCGCGCTTGCCTCCTCGAGCGCCTCCTTCTCCAGGCGGTGGACCCCGTGCCGGTCCCCCCAGGAGGCAAGCCGAGAACGGAGCCCGCCGGAAGGCGCGGCCACGGCGGCGACCTCGGCCGCCAGGGAGCGGACGAACGAGACGACCGGCCGGCGGCCGCGGCGGAGCCCGATCTGCCCCAGGCCGGACGGGTCCCGGACGATCACCTGGGAGTCGGGCCGGAGATGGTGCGCGGCGGCGCGCGTGAGCTCGGCGTCCCCGAGCGCGGTCCCGACATGGGCCGTCACGGGCGGGAACGGGGCGACCGCGACGCCCGCGGTCGGGGGCGGGGTCTCGGCGGGCCCCGGGAAGACGACCTGGACGGAGTGGCCGCGCCCGGCGAGCGCCGCCGCCAGGGCCCAGGCCGGCGCCGCCGGGTCGTAGAGGTCGGGTGACGGCGGGCCGGCCGCGACGATATCGACCGTCCGGGGGGCCATCGCGCCGGCGAGCCGCGCTCTCGGAAAACGGTTCGCCCGGACCGGACTAGGCGGCCGGACAGAGCGAGGCGGCGAACGAGTGCCCCGCGAGGCGGTCCGGCGAGGGCACGCCCATCGTCTCCAGGATCGTCGGGGCGAGGTCGAGGAGCGCCGGAGAGCCGACGGTCCCGCCGGCGGCGATCCCGTCGCCCGCGCCGAGGAAGATCCCGTTCATCCGGTGCGTTCCGCAGCCGTAGAAGAACGACGGTCGGTCCCGGATGAGGGGGGCGGGGTAGGCGAAGTCCATCCGCGGCTCCGTTTCCATGTCGTCGACCCGGATCAGGAGCGCGGGCGCCTTGGAGAGGTTCCGTCCGCGGTAGATCTCCTCGGGCCGGAACACCTCGATCTTCGCCTCCGGGTACGTCTCGAGCCGCCGTCGGATCTCGGCGAGGATCGTCGTCCGCCGCTCGGGGGTCAGCTCCGGGTTGAACGGGTTCAGGTAGATCCCCTCCGGCACGGGGTACGAGAACGCGACCGTCCGCTTCCAGTCGATCTGGCGGGACGACTCCTCGAACGAGGCGCCGCCGAGCCATTTCGCGAGATCCGGGTGGCGACCGTCGCGCAGCAGCGCGGCGACCCGTCGGCTCGCCCGGGCCCCGAACGGGAGCCGCTGGGCCGCTAGGGTCAGGCGGCCGACCGCGTTGCGGACGCTGACCGCTCGGGGCTGCTCGCGGAAGACGAGGAGCCGCTCCCGCTCCAGCCAGCGGTTCGTCAGGAAGTCCGAGCGGATCGCCCCGTGTCCATGGTCGGAGATGACGAGCGTGACCGCCGGTCCGCCCCCGGCGCGGAACGCCCGGTCGACCTCGGCGCAGGCGGCGTCGACCGTCCGCCAGAAGTCGAGCAGGTCGCGCGGGATCTTCTCCACGGGCCGCTCGAGCTCGTTCCAGAGCTGGTGCTCGACCCGGTCGGTCTCCCGGAACAGCGCGAACAGGAACCCGGGCCGGTGCCGCTCCGAGAGCCCCGCGGCCGCCCTAGCGCGCCGGCGGACCGCCTCGGTCGCCTCCGCGACCCAGGCGTCCCGGTCCGCCTCGCGGAACGGCGGCAGCTCGCCGGGGTAGCGCGCCCCGAGGTTCGCCTCGACCTCGGCCCGCAGCTCCCGGGGGTACGTCGCCGCGCCGTCCGAGAGCATACCGGGCAGGACGAAGCCGTGGAGCGGGTAGCCGGAAAGGACCGGGAAGTTCACGACGCCGACCTTGACGCCACGGCGGGAGAGCCGATCCCAGAACGCCTCGACCGGCCGGAACGAGCGCACGAGGGCGGAGTGACCGGGGTCGTCCGCCGGCTCGGCGAAGCCGAAGACGCCGAGCTCGCCCGGGTCCCGCCCCGTCGCGAAGGAGTACCAGGCCGGGATCGTCTTCGCCGGATAGACCGACCGCAGCGGGGCCCGGACCCCCCTCGAGGCCAGCGACCGGAGGAACGGCAGCTCCCCGGCGTCCATGAGCGGGTCGAGGAGGTCGAACGTACCCCCGTCCAATCCTAGGACGAGGACCCTACGGGACGGACCGCTCATCGACCGGCGGAGAACGCTCCTATCGATGCACGTTCGCCCGCGCTATAAGAGGATTCGTCCCACGCGCGGGCGTCGCCCTCAGAGGACGCGGACCGCTTCGAGGTTGTACGGGACCCGGGCCTCGACGCCGAACCGCTTGTGGAGGCTCGATCCGAGGTCGACCGCCTTGGACTCCTCGCCGTGGTTGAGCAGGATCCGCTGCGGGCGAGGGTCGAGCGAGGCGACGAAGTTCATCAGCTGGGTCCGGTCCGAGTGCCCTGAGAACCCCTCGATCGTCGCGATCTCGAGCTTCACCGGGATCGACGCCTGCCGCGGGCCGTCCATGAACGTCGCCTCGGGGAGGCCCCGCTGCAGCCTCCGCCCGAACGTCCCCTCCGCCTGGTAGCCGACGAACAGGAGCCCGTTCTTCTCGTCCGGGGCCCACGCGCG
>Ga0187771_10003151_pt1 | contig 11487 bp, 9 predicted proteins | sample 0116_SJ02_MP15_1_FD_133139 | JGI IMG/M metagenome (GOLD analysis project Ga0187771, IMG submission 133139) | Tropical peat soil microbial communities from peatlands in Department of Meta, Colombia - 0116_SJ02_MP15_10_MG | ecosystem: Environmental > Terrestrial > Soil > Wetlands > Peat | place... | reverse complement strand
GCGGAGCTCCTCCGGGGCCAGCTGGATCTCGCGGACCGACACGCCGAGGGCGAGCGCGCCCGAGCGGATCACCCACTCCCGGGTGGTCCCGCGGAGGATGCCGCACTCCAGGGAGGGCGTGGCGATCCCCGCCGAGTCGAGCATGAAGATGCTCGCCGAGGTCGCCTCGGCGACATGCCCGTCGGTGGTTAGGAAAAGGGCATCGTCGGCGGCTCGCCGGTGCGCCTCGAGCCGCGCGTAGACGAAGTCGGCGCGGCTCGTCGTCTTGACCGCGGCCAGGGGGCTCATGGGATCCCGGCGGACCGTCGAGATCACCAGGTGCAGGCCGCGGCGGAGCAGCTCCGGCGGCGGGGGATCCACCCGCCAGGCCTGGACCACCAGGGTCGGGGCGACCCCGGTAGGGGGGAGCAGGGCGCGCCCGGCTACGGGTCCCCGGCTGACCGTCAGGCGGACCGCGGCGGTCATCGCGGCCCCGTCCAGGCCGTTGGCGCCGATCACCTCGGTGATCGCATCGCCGAGCCTGACCTCGAGATCACCGGGGAGCGGGATCTCCATCTTCTCCGCTGAGGACCGCAGCCGCCCCAGGTGGAGGGGCAGCTCGAGAGCCCGGCCGCTGCAGATCCGGATGGTCTCGAACACCCCGTCCCCGAGCAGGAAGCCCCGATCGGTCACGGCCAACTCCGGCTGCTCGGTCGGGATCAGCCACCCGTTGACCCAGGCATGCGACGTGCTCATGCCACGACCCGCCAGACGACCTGGTCGCGCGGGCCGGTGATGACCCGCACGTATCCCTCGAGCAGCTGGTCGCAGTCGGGGTCACCGGTGTCGACGCGGAGCGGGCCTTCGAGCGCGTGCAGCTTGTCGAGGGTGGCGATGACCAGGATGTTGTCGCGCCCGACCTGTCGGATCAGGCGCGGGCTCAGCTGCTGGTTGCCCCGTCCGAAGACGTGGCCCTGGCCGCCGATCGCGGTGACCACGATGCGTGCCCGGTGTCGGTCGATGGCCTCGAGCAGCTGGGCCTCGCTGAGGTCGCGGCCCAGCAACCGTCCCCCCTGCACCAGGTCGACCCCGAGGAGCGTCGTCTCTAAGCCGAGCTGATCCCCCACCGCCTTGACCGTCGAGCCCGGCCCGAGGATGTAAAGGGCTTCGGGGTCGCGCTCCATCTCCTCCAACACGCCGAGGGCCACTCCGCGCGTGGTCGAGGGATCGGACCGGCTGCCTGCCTTGGCCCGCTGCACCAGGTCGTGGACGCAGGGGACGGGGAGGCAGCCGAACAGCCGGGGCGCGACCACCCCCGAACGGAAAAGGTCCTCGTCGACGTCCAGGACCTCCCGCTCCTCCAACCGCGAGCGGCCGGCGACGAAGCCCCTCACCACCTCGGCGGCGCGGCGGGGGGTCACCGCGAATACGCTCGAATGGATCTTCACCCCCGCTGGAATGCCGATCACCGGAAGCGCCATCCCGGTCGCCGCAGCCACATCGCGGGCGGTGCCGTCGCCACCGGCGAAGAGCAGTAGCTCCGCGCCCCACCGATGCAGGTCCGAAGCCGCTCGTCGGGTGTCGTCGGCGGTGGTCCGGCCGCTCACGATGCTGCCCAGCAGGGCGGGCTCGAAGCCGCAGGCCCGCGCCGTCCGCGCGCCCATCTCCGCGGGGTACGTGCCGAGCACCACGGCATCGGCCAGGTCGCACAGCGCCGCCAGCGTCTGGGCGGCACGCTGCTCCGCCGAGGGCACAGCTCCGAGGGCCAGGGCTCGGGCGACGATGGTGGTCCCATCCGAACCCTTGAGGCCAACCCGCCCGCCGATGCCGGCTAGCGGGTTGACGATCAGGCCCAGGCGGCGGCGGTGCTCAGCCGGGTTGGCCATCACCGTGCATCCTTCTCCACACCCTCCAGGTGAACGGGACCTCGGTGAGGCTCCGGTAGTCGTGGACCTCTCGCCGAACGATGCAGCGATGCGGCGCAGTCTTGACGATCTCCGGCTCCCGGTAGGCTTCTGCCGAGATCTGGTGGAAGGCGGCGATGAAGCGATCGAGATCCCGTTTCGACTGACCCTCGGTGGGCTCCGGGGTCACCGGCTCGTCGATGATCCGGGGCACGTGGCTCTCGAAGTAGGTGGCCACCCCGAAGTCGGCCAGCCGGTAGTTGAAGTCGGTGGTGGTGACGCCGGTGTCCTCGAAGAGCTTCCGAAGGGTGAAGCGCGCCTCCTGGAGCTTGCGCCGGTTGGGATAGGAGATGGCCAGTCCCCGGACCTCGAGCAGCTTGCGGATCAGGTAGTTGTTGTTGATCACCGCCCACTCCGAGGCGGCGCGCAGCCCGTCCTGGCCCATCGCCAGAACGTAGGCGTAGGCCTTGACGACGTTGGGCACCATGCCCAGGAACGTGCCCACCTTGCCGATGCTCAGAGGCAGGTCGTGATCGAGGTGGTAACTCTCTCCGTCGAACCTGAGCAGGGGGACGGGCAGGAAGGGGACGAATCCCTCCTTGACCGCCACGGCACAGGCCCCTGGACCGTAGGAGCCATGAGGCGTCGAGAAGGTCTTGTGGAGGTTGAAGTGGACCATGTCTGCACCCAGGTCGCCGGCGCGCATCCGGGTCATGACCCCGTTGAAGTTCGCCTGGTCCAGGGAGACGACGCCTCCCGCATCGTGAACCAGCCGAGCGTATTCAGCGATCTTGGAGTCGAAGACGCCGGTGTCGTAGGGTGCCGTGACCATGATGCCGGCGGTCCGCGGTGAGATGGCCGCCCGGAGCGCCTCGATGCCGATCTCGCCGGTGACCGGATCGGGATAGAGGCTGATCACTCGGAATCCGGCGGCCGCCGCCGCGGCGGGGTTGCACGGGTGGGAGACGGCGCAGGTGATCATCTCGTCGCGGTGGTTCTGGTTCCGGGCGCGGTGGTGGGCGCGGATCATAAGAGCGTCGGTGTAGGCGCCATGGCCTCCGCCCCGGGGCTGGAAGGTCACCTCGTCCATGCCGGCAAGCTCGCGGAGCCAGTTGCGCAACCCGTACATGAGCTCGAGGACGCCCTGCAGCGCGGCCTCGGGCTCCAGTGGATGGAGGTCGCGGAGCTTGGGCAGCCGGGCGATCTCCTCGTTGAGCCGCGGCGAGTACTTCATGGTGCAGGTCCCGACTCCGACGTTGCTGCCCGAGTCGTAGCCGAAGGTCATCTGCGAGCAGCGGATGTAGTGGCGGAGGATCTCCGGCTCGCTCACCTCCGGAAGCGCCGGTGGCACCGCCCGCCTGGCCGCCGCCGGCAGGGTGTCGACGATGCCAGTGGTCTCGGCGGCAAGCTCCGGTTCGATGCTGGGGAGGATCTGGTTCACCGTCCCGGGCCGCGACTGCTCGTAGAGGGTGGTCTCGTGCCAGCGTGGGGCCCTGTAGCCGGTGTCGATCTCCCCGTACCGCGTCATCCTCTCGGCTTCCACCCCGGGCTCGAAGGTCTTGACCATCACAGTACTTCCGCCAGGACGTGCACGAGCCAGTCGATCTCGGCCTGGGTGCGCGTCTCGGTGACGCAGTACAGGGCCACCTGGCCGAACTCGGGGAACTCGACGGAGACGTCCTTGCCACCCAGGATTCCCTTTTGCAGGAGCGCCTGGTTGATGTCTGCGACGGAGCGTCCCGTGGCGCTGAAGTCCACTAGGAACTCGTTGAAGTGCGGGGCGGCGAACACCGGCGCCCGGACACCGGGCAGCTTGTTGAGGTGGGCCATCGCGTACCCGGCCCTCTGCATGTTTGTGGCGCCGAGGTCGCGCATGCCCCGCGGACCGAGCAGCGCCATGTAGACGCCGGCGCCGATGGCCATGAGGAAGGCGGAGGTGCCGCTGATGGAGCGGGCCGCCTCACGGGTCCCGTAGAAGATCCTGTGGAAGAGGGCGTGCGAGGTATAGGCCCGCTCTCCCGGAACTGATGTCCGCAGTATGCCTACCATGAGCATGGGCAGCGCCCGGGTGAACCGGTCCTCGTTCTTGCAGGCCAGGATGCCCAGGCGGGTGCCCCCGCAGGCCATGGGCAGGCCCAGGGACTGACCATCGCCGCATGCGATGTCGCAGTCGTACTGTCCGGGTGGGGCGAGCACTCCCAGAGAAGTGGGGTTGACGCCCGCGATCAGCAGCGCGCCCTTGGCATGTGCGATGCGGCTGATCTCGGCAGCCTGAGTCTCAACTACGCCCAGGTAGCCGGGGTTCTCCAGGTAGACCGCGGCGGTGCGCTCCGACACCTTGGCCCGGAGATCGGCCAGGTCGATGATCCCCGTTGCCGGTTCGTGCTTCACGCGAACGACGTCGAACCAGGGATCGAGGTAGTTGAGCATGACCCGGAACCGGTCGGGGTCGATTAGCTCCGGGAGGACAAGCTGGCGCCGGCCGGTGACCCTCGAGGCCATCTGCAGGGCGTCGCCGCTGGCGGTGGCGCCGTCGTAGACGGCGGAGCCGACTACGTCCATCTCCAGCAGGTCTCCCATCATGCTCTGGTACTCGAACATGGCCATGAAGCGGCCGTGATCGGTGACCTCGGTGCCGGTGTAGGCGGTGAGGAACTCGGACCGACCCATGACCTCGCCGAGCAGCGCCGGGGAGTAGTGGTCGTAGCAGCCCGCGCCGAGGAAGCTCAGATACTCGGCGGCGGTCCGGTCCCTCTCCAGCGCGGCACTGACCAACCGGCCCACATCGGCCTCCGACATCGGCGCGTGCGGCAGATCGAGCTTCCCCTCGAAACGAAGGCCGGCGGGGATCTCCTCGTAGATCCGGTCGACGGAGTCCACCCCGATCTCGGCGAGCATCGCCTCCCTCATGCCGGGCGAGCTGTTGGGTATGAACCGGTGCACCAGGGCCTCGGTCATCGCGGCACCTCCATCGGGCCTACGCCCCTACGGGCGGTGTGACTCCGCTGTATAGGAACGCCGGGCTGGGGAGGCAAGGGCCCAATCGCATCGCTGCGATCGGGTACTAAGTCACGCGGAAGCCGGAGGACCGATCCGGTCCCCCGGCCTCGAGAATGAGTCAGCGAGGGTTCAGGCCCGCGCCGCCTGCGAGGAAACCTCGGGGCGCGATCCGCTCCGCCGCAGCAGCGCCGGCAGGAGACGGGCGCTGCGGCTGAGTGCCATGGCCAGGGCCAGGAAGATGAGGCCGTCGGTCAGGCCGTCGACCGTGATCTGGTTGGTGACCATCCAGTGGCCGAGCGGCGCGCCGTACCAGTTGTAGGCCCCGAAGCTGAAGAGGATCCGAGCCCCGATCACGAAGATCCAGAAGGCGGCGTAGGCGATCCCGGTCCTGCTGGTCAGTCGCCCCTGGGCACTGACACCGACACGCATGAAGCCGAAGGCTGCGACGAGGCCGAGCAGCAGGCCAGCCCCGGTCGCGACCAGCTCGAAGAGGAGGCCGCTGCCCGACGTCTGCGGGCTCTGCACGAAGAAGGGCAGGATCACCAGGCCGGCTGCGAGGGGGCGGAGCACCCTGAGCCAGGTCACCTTGCGCTGTCCCAGGTCAGCCTCCATCACGACGGCGAGCACAAAGAGGTTAACGATCCAGATGCTGGCGGGCATGTCAGTCTCCTCCGGGACCAAGCCCGAGATCGGCGCCGGGGCGACGCTCCCAGGAAGTTGTTTGCATGCCCCTGAGGCTAGGGACGCTCACCGCTCTGGTCATCGGCGTGCGGATTGAACTTTCCCGCCGCCGTGGTCAGCCACGGGACCGAACCGGTCAACCTCGGGGTGGAACCGCTGACGGTGGCGGCTCCACCCTCAGAGTGAGTGCCGGAGCGCCAGCAGGGTTTCCGGTCCGGGAACGGCGGGGGAGGAGATGGTGGCGAGGAGGCGGCTCACCGCATCCTGGATCTCGTCGACCGCGCCCTCGAAGGCGGCTCGGTTCCGCTGCGAGGGTTGACGGTATCCGCTGACCTTGCGCACGAACTGAAGCGACGCGGCGCGGATGTCGTCGCTAGTCGGGGGAGGCTCCGCGCCCCGCAGGGTCCTGATGCTTCTGCACATGGGCACCCATCCTATTGAAACCACGGGCGGCCGCGGTCTCGAGCGCTCCTGGTCCGGACGGCCCCTGGGGGGCGGGTCTCGGGGCCGAGGGCGGCAGGGCCGCGGGCCACGAGTTCCATGGCCGGCGACGAAAGCGGTCGGTCGGAGCAGGCCGAGGACCCCGCGCCCTCCCGGAGTGAGGCAGAATGGGCGCCCGGCCTCCGAACGCCGCTTCGATCACCTCGAACAGTTCGCTGATGACCCGACACCGTTCGCCTCGCCTCCTGCTGGTATCCGCGCTCGCCCTGGTGGTCACGGCCTGCGGCGGCCCCAGTGCGGCGCCCAGCACCCGGACGGCGGTCCCCACCCCCGACAGCCCCTCACCCACCGCCGCCAGCCAGTCGCCGGCTCCGACACCGACCCCGACGCCCGTTCCCACCCCGGTGCCGCTCAGCGCGCCCCTGATGATCCAGGTCGAGAACCTCTACCCCGCCCGGCCTCAGTCGGGGCTGAGCACCGCTGACATCGTCTACGAGTACGACACCGAGGGTGGGATCAGCCGCTTCACGGGCATCTGGTTCACGCCTCCGCCCGCCGCCGACCGGGTGGGTCCGGTGCGCAGCGCCCGGCTGGTCAGCGTCCGGCTGCTCCGGATCTACGGTGGGGTGCTGCTTTACTCCGGGGCCAGCAACTACACCCAGGCCACCTTGGACCAGAGTGGCCTCCGCTTCTACAACCCCGACAGCCGGGCGGTGGGGTCCACCCTCTACCGGATCTCCTCGCGCTCGGCTCCCCACAACCTGTACTCGGACGGCTCCCAGCTGGCCGCATTCGAGCAGCGGGTTGACCTGGGGCAGGCCGGCTACGAGCTCTGGGAGCGGACCCTGCCCAGCAGCCTTCCTGCCGGCGGCGCTCCCGCCAGCAGCTTCTTGGTGCCGATCTCGACCTCCGAGACGCCGATCTTCACCTACGACGCTGCCACCAGCGCCTACCAGCGCAGCGAGCCGGGAGGCGGCGGCTACCCGGCCACCGGCATCCTCGACGACGCCGACACCGGCGGCCCGTGGGAGGTTCCCAACATCGTGGTCCTCCAGGTGCCGGTCATCACGGTCACCCAGGACAACGAGGACTCCACCAACACCCCCTGGGAAGATGGCCTCGACTTCGACATCTCCGGCAGTGGAAGCGGGCAGCTGGCGGTGGGCGGCCAGCTGTACCCCATCGATTGGACGCAGGGAGCGTCGGGGCCGCCGCAGCTCACGCTCGCCGACGGCCAGCCGGCGCCCCTGCTTCCGGGTCAGGTCCTGATCGAGCTGGTCAGCCAGGGAAGCACAGTCACGGTCCGCTCGTAGCGTGCTGGACCCGGAGGCACGGAGGGCCACCGCGGAGCGGTGGAGAAGAACCTTCCCCGACCGCTCCGCGTCGACTTGATCAGTCCCTGGTGCGAAACCCTAAGCCGTCTCAGGGATAGATGCCGCGCAGCGTGGTCGCCTCGGCGACCCGCGACACCGCCACCGTGTAGGCGCCCTTCCGGAGGTTGACGTTGAAGCGCTGGGAGGCCTCCCAGGCGGCTTCGAAGGCGCCGTTCATGATGTGGCTGAGCCGCTTGTTGATCTCGTCCTCCTCCCAGAAGAAGGACTGCAGGTCCTGGACCCACTCGAAGTACGAGACGGTCACGCCGCCGGCGTTGGCGACGATGTCCGGCACCACGGTGATGCCCCGCCGGGACAGGATCTCATCGGCGTCCGGGGTGGTCGGCCCGTTGGCTGCCTCCAGGATCAGCTTGGCCTGGATGTCGCCCGCGTTGCCTTCGGTGATCTGGTTCTCCAGGGCCGCCGGGACCAGCACATCCACGGGCGCGGCCAGCAGCTGCTCGTTGCTGATTCCCCGCGAGCCGGGGAACCCGACCACGCTGCCGGTGCGCGCCTTGTGCTCGACCAGCGCCGCGACGTCGAACGGTGCATCGCTCCAGATGGCTCCGCCGGTGTCCGAGGCTCCGTGGACGGTGAAGCCGTCATCAGCCATCAGCCGGGCGGCGATGCTGCCCGCGTTGCCGAAGCCCTGGACGGCCATCTTGGAATGCTTCGGATCCATGCCGAGCTTTTCGCAGGCCCGCAGCGCCGCCACCGCGACGCCGCGCCCGGTCGCCTCGTTGCGCCCCTGGCTGCCGCCGACCGCCAGCGGCTTGCCGGTGACCACCGCGGACACCGAGTAACCCGCGGCCATCGAGAACGTGTCCATGATCCACGCCATCACCTGGGGGGTGGTGTTGACGTCGGGGGCGGGGATGTCCTTCTCCGGCCCGATGATGATGGAGATCTCGGCGGCGTAGCGCCGGCTCAGCCTCTCCAGCTCACCCTTGCTCATCTTCTTGGGATCGCAGATGATGCCGCCCTTGCCGCCGCCGAAGGGGATCCCCATGGCGGCGCACTTCCAGGTCATCCACATCGCCAGCGCCTTGACCTCGTTGAGGGTCACCTGCGGGTGGTAGCGGATGCCTCCCTTGGCCGGGCCACGGGCGATGTTGTGCTGGACCCGGTAGCCCTCGAACATCCTGATGGTGCCGTCGTCCATCTTGACGGGGAAGTTCACGATCAGCTGACGCTCCGCCTCGCGGAGGAATGCCCTGACTCCGGGATCGAGGTGGAGGAGGTCGGCGGCGGCGTCGAATTGCCGTTGTGCGCTGTGCCAGGGATCCGGTGCCGTCGCCTTTGTCATCGCGATCGTTGCTTGTGCCACGGTGTTCACCTCCGGTGATCTGTCCCGCGGGCGTCGCCTGGGCTCGGCCTGGCTGCTGGGTCGGGTCCGCGGCGTTGACTCCGCGGCGTGCCGGGCACCATGGTGCCACCCGCCGGACGGAATCGCTACGGATCACCCGTTCGCCTCCAGCCAGGGGGGCTGCATGGAGGTGACCCGCCTGGCCGACGGACCCGGGAGGCCTGTGGCCGACGGCCTATGATCCCGCCCGTGAGCGTCAGCGGATCTCGGCTGGGGAGACGTCGGGTCCGGGCCGTGCTGCTCGACGTCGACGGGACCCTGACCTGGAGCGGCGAGCCGATCCCGGGGGCCGCGGACACCGTCAGGTGGCTTTCGGACCGCCGGATCCCGATGCGGCTGCTCACCAACATCGACTCCCGGGCGCCCGAGACGGTGGCCGGAGAGCTGGCCCGGCTCGGCATCGAGGTGCCGGCCTCGGCGGTGTTCACCCCGGTGGTGGCGGCGCTCCGCTTCCTGGAGCAGAGGCCGGAGGAGCGCTGCCACCTCCTGCTGTCGGCGGAGCTGGCCAGCCGCTTCGCCGCCCACGACGCCGGTTCGGGCCGTGCCGACTGGGTCCTGGTCGGTGACTGCCGTGAGGTCGGCGGTTTCGTCGAGCTCAACGACGCGTTCCGGCACCTCCTGAGCGGGGCGCGGCTGCTGGCTCTGCAGCGGGGCCGGTGGTGGCAGGCCTCGGACGGCCCGAGTCTCGACACCGGGGCATTCGTGGCCCTCCTCGAGTACGCCTCCGGTCAGACCGCGCGCAACTTCGGCAAGCCGTCTGCCGACTTCTTCCGGATGGCTCTGACCGACCTGGGATGCGCCGCCGAGGAGACCGTGGTGGTGGGCGACGACCCCGATTCGGACGCCGCCGGTGCCCGGGCCGTGGGCGCGCTCCCGGTGCTGGTTCGGACCGGCAAGCTGGCCAGCCAGCCTCCGGCGGCGGGCTGGCCGGACGTCCCCCTGGTGCTCGACTCGATCGCCGACCTCCCCGGGCTCCTCGATCCCGCTTGCTGTGAAGAACCCCAGGCAGGTTACCCTGGCGGACTTCAGTAGGTTTTCTCCAGGTCCATGCTCACATTTGTTGAGAGCATGTTGGCGAGGTCCACGTCCCCGCCAAGCGGCGCGGCCCCGGCGGCGAGGCAGCGCCAGGGGCGGGCGGGGGCCATCCATCCGGCCGCTAGACTGCTCTCCGGCATGGCCCGGGTCGTGGTGGTGACCGGGGCGAGCAGCGGCATCGGTGCGGCCGCGGCTCGCCGCTTCGCCGAGGAGGACCGCACCGATCTGGTGCTGGTTGCTCGCCGCGAGCAGCGCCTGCGCGCCCTCGCAGCGGAGATCGGTGGAGCCACGGTGGTGGCCGTCGATCTCACCGCGCCCGAGGCTCCCAGGCTGGTGTGCGAGGCCGTGGAGCGTGAGCACGGCCGGCTCGATGTGCTGGTCAACAACGCCGGGGCCGGCTGGACCGCCAACTTCGCAGAGGGAGGCTGGGCCAACGTCGAGCGGACCATGGCCCTGAACCTCGGGGCCCCGGCGCGGTTGACCGAAGCCCTGCTACCCCTGCTGCGGCGCTCCGCCCCCAGCTCGATCGTCAACGTCGCCAGCGCGGCCGGGCGGGTGTCGAGAGCGGGATCCGGAGCTTACTCGGCGAGCAAGGCCGCGCTCTGCCTGTGGACCGAGGCGCTCCACCTCGAGGAACGGCCGCACCGAGTGCATGTCGGTCTGGTCATGCCCGGGTACGTGGTGACCGAGGGTTTCCCGCAGCTGGGCAGGGGTGGGCCACCCGCTCTGGCGCTGGCTGCTCGGCACCGATCGGGGTGTGGCCGAGGCCATCGTCGACTGTGCCCTGCGCGGCCGGTCGGAGCGCTACACGCCGCGCTATTACGGCTTGGCCACCGCCATCAGGGCCCTGGCGCCCGGTCTGGTCCGAGCCGCGCTGGAGGGCGGCGTCGCCGCGGATCGTGACCGCCCCGAGCCCACCCGGGAAGGTAAACTTCCCAGCCACCATGTGGAGACCCCTCCTCAGTCGAGTGCCCGGGCCGCGCTGGGACGCGGTCGGGCTCGCCGGGATGCGAATGCGCCGGGGCGGCGAGACCGCCCCGAGAGCGTGATCTGACATCCCCCCCAATTCCTGAGGTATCTCCCGTGAGCCAACGCATCCTATGCCTGCGCTGCCGTGCCTGCGGCGCCGAGACCCCCGTCGAGGCGCTCCATGCCTGTGAGCGCTGCTTCGGCCCCCTGGAGGTCGCCTACGACTATGCCGAGATCGGCAGGCGGATCTCCCGGCCCGCCATCGCCGCCGGTCCCGCCAGCATCTGGCGCTACCGCGACCTGCTCCCCCTCGATGACGAGCTCCAGCCGATCAGCCTCGGGGAGGGCTTCACCCCCCTGATCCATGCGCGCAACCTGGGCGCCGAGCTCGGCCTGCGCAACCTCTACCTCAAGAACGACACCCAGAACCCGACCAGCTCGTTCAAGGACCGGGTGGTCAGCGTGGCAGCGAGCTGGGCGCGCGCTCACGGCTTTGCCACCATCGCCTGCGCCAGCACCGGCAACCTGGCCAACGCGGTCGCCGCCTACGCGGCTCACGCCGGGATGCGGGCGGTCATCGTCATCCCCGCCGATCTCGAGGCGGCAAAGATCGCCACCAGCGCCGTCTTCCGGCCCACCCTGGTCCGGGTGGAGGGCACCTACGATGACTGCAACCGCCTGGGCAGCGAGCTGGTCGACGAGGTGCCCTGGGCTTTCTGCAACATCAACGTGCGTCCCT
>Ga0187771_10003150_pt1 | contig 11489 bp, 9 predicted proteins | sample 0116_SJ02_MP15_1_FD_133139 | JGI IMG/M metagenome (GOLD analysis project Ga0187771, IMG submission 133139) | Tropical peat soil microbial communities from peatlands in Department of Meta, Colombia - 0116_SJ02_MP15_10_MG | ecosystem: Environmental > Terrestrial > Soil > Wetlands > Peat | place... | reverse complement strand
AGACGGACCCACTACCCACGCGCGCCTCTTTGTTTGCACTCATACAACTTCCTGTCAGCGGTTTGGAAAAGCTCTGTTGCCCCTTCGCCATTTTCGGGAAATACGGCAATCCCATAATCAATTCCAACCGGAGTGTTGGGAGCTAGAGGCCTGGCATAGGATTCGAACTTCCCCGCGATCCGTTCTGCGAGCGCCTCGGCGCTGGACCGCTCGGCTTGGGAGAGAAGGATGGCAAACTCATCGCCGCCAATCCTGCAGGAAATGTCGGACCCGCGGACAGTTTCAACGCTTGCGCGAGCCACACTGCGCAGAATCTCGTCGCCAGTGGCATGGCCGTACGTGTCATTCGCAAGCTTGAACCTGCGAAGGTCCAGCAAGAGCAAACCGAACGATGTTCCGTAACGGGTGGAGCGGCTGATCTCCCGCGCCAAGGATTCTTCAAACATACGGCGGTTCTTGAGGCCCGTGAGCGGGTCGGTGGCGGCGCTATGGCGCAATTTCTCTAGTTCCTCGTATTCCAACAGGATGGGTTTCCGTAAGAGGTGGACTTCCCCAAAGTAATCCACCGCTGCGGTCCTCAGGGAGGAGGGGCGGCGGAGCTTTTCCGTCAACTCGTTGCGGCGGGCTAAGATCCTTTCCCAATGGACAATGCTCTCCTTCTCACTTACCTCGACGCTGGTAAGACCCCTCAGGAGTTTCTGCAAGAAGGCGCCGTGAGAGGGTTGGCCAAGCTGCCGCAAGTTGTCCGCAACCAGTTCCAGTAAGCGATCCGAGCTGGTTTGCATGTCAACCGTCATCAGGGCGTCCGCATCCTGCACCTCTTCTGTCGTGGGCAAAGGCAGTTCGGGGCTAGCGGAGCCCTCATGTTCGTCGTCAGGCACCCGGTTTTCCGCAGCTCCACCGGCCCTGGTAGCTGCCACACCTATCGTGGTTAGGTGACGACTTCCGAGCGAGCCTACTGCTCCGCCGGGCGTGGTGCAATCTCCCTCGATCCCGCCCGAAACTAAAACCTTCTTGGGTACTCGCTCACCGATTTGGGCACCATCCAGCGGTGGGGGCGGTACGGCTGGCTGCGGGGTTGCCGCGAGGATTAGACAAGCGCTGCCTTTTGTGGTTGACAGGCTGACTTCGAACTTCCCACCTGTAGGAGTTTCCTGGGTAGCACGGAGCGATCCCGGTCGCAGGGCAAGGAGTAACCTTGCCGAGTCAGGTTGAACTGGGCCGTCGTCCCCTGATTCGAGATTAACTACCAGCCGACGAGAATCCGCGAGGGGACATAACCTCTCTACTACCATCCTGACCAATTCGCTTAGGCCCAGCTGCTCATTGAACCGCTGGCCATCTTCCCCATGCCGCGCCAATTGCGCCGCATCCCGCTCCGTTTCCAGGCGCTTCCTGGTAGAACTCGCGACCGGTCTGCCGACTTTTGCCGCAAGAGCCCGCACAACCTCTTCCGTCTGGGGTGATCCCCCTTCTAAAATTCGTCAGTCCTCCCCGCAGCTACTTCTCATTAATCAGTTTCTACATCGGCGGAACGAGCAGGGCGGATGAGGAAAAGGTCAAGGTCGCCAACCACGCCTCGTCTGAGAGACACAAAGCGACCTAATGACCACTACCCCCACAAGTGTGCCTAGACCGGAGGAGGCAGGAAGGTAGCATTTAAGTCCTATGGTGGCGGAGTCGAAAATCAGAATGAGAGCAAGAAGTACCGGCAGGCGAGAGGTTTGAAGAGTGTAAGAAAAGAGACCAACCTGCCCCTACAAAACCCTTAAGCCACTTCCTTGGGTTTGCGGGGACGGCGTTGGCGAGGTGCAGGCGTAGCGGGGAGGTCCTTAATGCCGGCCCTTTCGCGCAAGGACTTGGTCAATTGCTGAGGGGTCTTAATCTTGCCATCCAACTGGTCCAGGAACACACTCTCAATGATCTGATCGAACTTCGGTCCTGGCTTAAGTCCCAGGGCCTGCAATTCCGCTTTCGGCAGCTTTGACCGGAGGGGCAAGTATTTCGTCAGATAATGCTTAACACGGGACTGAACTTTGGCCTGCGGGCAATTGACTAGCAGGAAGAGCAGGAGGTGCCGGGACTGTTTCGAGAGCAGCGTGTAAACCTGATGAGGGAGCGCGGCCTTCGAGCTGCCGAGGAGCCGGGCGAGCTTCTTGGCGTCCTGCTCCATGCTCAAAACCTCCCTGATGACTTTGCCTGACCTCAACACTTTCTTCGCCATCCTCTGCTTTTCACTGCTGCCCAGCTTTTCAACCAAGCTAAGAAAATTAACCAAGTAGGGATCGGACCCTGGAACAATCTGGGCCGCGGAGCAACTCTTGGAGAAGAGGTCGTAGGTCATCCGTGCGGACGCCAATTTCTTATCCAGCCCCGCCAGGAGTTTCCGTTCCGCAAGCACTTTCAGGATGCGCGCCGGGTTTCCCTCCTGGAGGATCGCTCGGAGCTCGCGGCCCTGTTGGTCCGGACCCAGTCGCTCCCAGACGCGATTCTGGAGGGCCGCTTCCAAGTAGTTCTTAGTCCTTTCCTCAGTTGTGAAATCAAGCCGGAGTCCGAGCCGTAGAGCGCGATAAATCCGCAGCGGATCCTCAGAGAAGCTGCGAGGATGCAGAACCCGGAGTTCCCGCCGTTCGATATCCGCAGCGCCATTCGTCGGATCAAGAAGCAAGCCACGCGAGTTGGGATGAAGCGAAATCGCCATGGCATTTATCGAAAAGTCACGTCGCCTCAGATCTTCAAAAATGGTAGCCGACCGCACCTCCGGACGCTGGCCGGGTTTCGAGAAGACATCCTCGCGGCACTGGCCCAGTTCCACACGCACGCCATTCGAAAACCAAAGTTCCAACGACAGAGTGTGTGCGTCATATTCTTGAAACTCAACCGCCAGAGGCTTCCCGCTGCCCATCCCAGGGCGAGGTGTGAACCCTGTCGTCGGGGATGAGTCCTTTGATTCCAGGCGGCGAAGAACCTTCAGGGGATCGCCCTCGAGGGCAAAATCCAAGTCACGCACCACCTGCTGCCCGTACGTCAGGTCTCGAACCGCACCTCCTACGAGGTACAGATTGTATCCCTGTTCGTAGGCCGAGCGGCCGATCACGCTTAGCACGCTGTGTTGCTCCTGCGAGAGCTTACTTTCCAACAGAAAGTTATAGTCGCTCATGGGAATCGGGCGTCCATTTCCTTGAAAACCCAAGGGCCTGAAGCTCAGGCTCGAGGATGGTGAGTCTGATAGACCTGCTTTAACCTTTGCTTCAAAACGTGCGTATAAATCTGTGTTGTCGAAATATCACTGTGCCCGAGCATAAGTTGGATCGAGCGCAGATCAGCCCCGCGTTCAAGCAAATGCGTGGCGAAAGAGTGACGCACCAAGTGCGGAGTCAAGGGGACTGAGAAACCTGCCCGCCGGCCGTACCCCGCCAGGATCTTCCAAAACCCCACACGGGTCAGGGGTTCTCCGCGAGGGTTGAGAAAGAGGAAGGGCTTCTGACCATTCTTGCATATTGCCGGGCGGCCCCTCTGCCAATAAGCCTCCACCGCGTGCAGAGCTGACTTGCCAACAGGGATTAGCCTCTCCTTGTTTCCTTTTCCCAAACAACGAACGACACCGAGGCTGGATTCAAAATCCGAGCAACGAAGGTGAACCAGCTCGGAAACCCTCATGCCTGTGGCGTACAAGACTTCCAACATAGCCTTGTCACGAAGCCCGCGAGGCGTGGAGATATCGGGTTGTCCCAGGAGTGTCTCAACCTCATCCGCACTGAGATACCTCGGCAACCTTTGTTCCAATTTTGGGGCATCGACGTCTGCCGTCGGGTCGCTTTGAACCCTGTCCTCTCTTACCAGAAACCGAAAAAAATTCCGCAGGGAAATCAGGTGGCGCGCCACGCTTTGCGCGCTCAGCCCCCGGCTATAAAGGGCCGCGAGGAAGGCGCGAACATCATCACGGTTAGCATGCGCCAAAGTCTTCCCCCGGCCACCCAGGAACCCGCAGAAATGGACAAGGTCCCTTCGGTAATTCGAGATGCTGTTGGCGGCTAGGCCCTTCTCCACGCGTGCGTAGTCAAGGTAGTCATTGACTTCACGCAGCCCTTCCGCAGAACCATCTAAGCGATTATTTTTCAAGAGATTATGAGCTTGGTCCAAGAATCCGCACTCCGACTTTGCGCCGAAAGACTTGACAGGCGTAGCTCACTTCTTATACTAGCACAAGCGGTCTCCCGTGGCCAAGCTGCATTTCACCGCAGCAGATTCCCCACGGATCGCGCCTTGCGTGACAGACAACCACAAATCGACTTACAAGAAGGTAGTAGTCCGTAAGCTGGATCATGTTGTCATAAAGGGTTTTGTTGACTCGGCTTCCTATTTGCGACCCAGTGGCATCGAGATGCTCGACCGCGAAGGCCGGGCTCTGCTTATTCCCTTGCCTGAAATTAAGGGCGTCTTTTTCGTGAGGGAGTTTGACGGCGACCCCCAGCGATCAGAACGTAAACTCTTCTTGAGCCGCCCCCGCATGGCGGGCCTTTGGGTTCAGATGACTTTCAAGGATAACGAGGTTATGGAAGGGCTTCTCCCCAGCAACCTCGTGGAGTTCGGCCCGGAGGGATTCCTGGTCACGCCCGCGGACCTCTACTCCAACAACTTGAAGATCTTCGTTCCCCGAACCGCCTTGAGCAAAATCAGTGTCCTGGGCGTCATCCCTGATGGGCGAGTGAGGAAGCACTCCAAAAGAGGAAGCAAACTCCAAGGCGAAACCACCGTTTCCGAACGTCAAATTGATCTTTTCCCTGCCTCCGAGGGGCTGGAGAAAAAAGTGTAGCGGCGAGTTTACCTCAGCCTCCTAAAGACGCTTCGAACTCAATTCTACGTTCACGAAGCGGCGGGCTTCGCGGCGGGTTTCGCGTCAGGCTCGGCCTGGGCGGGTTCGACTGGGGGAAGCAGCAGTTTTTGATGGATGGCGTACAGCACCAGCTCGAGGCGGTCGGAAACGCCAACTTTGTCGTAGATTGACCGCAAGTGATTCTTGACCGTTTGTTCGGTTATGGTAAGATGCTCGGCGATTTCCCGATTTCGCCATCCCTGCATCAGGTAGCTGATTATCGTCTTCTCTCTTTGCGTCAAGGTATCCACGGGTCGCAAAGGTTGGGAGGCGCTGGTCTCCACAAACTTTGCCATGGAGGTCACCTGCTTATGCGGCAACCAGACTTCATCGTCCCAAACTACCTTACGCGCACACCTGATGAAGAGCGATGGTTCCACTGACTTCAGAATGATGCCCGCAGCGCCCAACTGGACGAATCGCATTCCCTGCTCTTCTGAAGGAACCCCGGAGGTGGTGACCACGATTTTGCACTTCGGCGCTTGGCGCCGAAGCTCCGTAAATAGATTGCCGCCGGCTTCCGTTACGATTTCTGCCTGAACAAAAAGCAAGTGAGGCCGCAGGGATTTCGTCAGTTCGATCACTTGCGCGGCGGAGTGGGCTTGTGCGACGACGCGCAGGTCATCCTCCACCGCAAAGAGCTCTTTCAACCCAAACCTGAAGATACCTTCACGGTCAGCAATAAGAACTCGTATCTTCTTCTTGGCGCTATTGCGCAAGCTCATCCGGAATCACGTCCCAGCAATACTGGTTCGCCAAGCCCACCTGCCTTCATGGCACGCGCGCTGGGGTCACCGATTGATCTTTGGAAATTGACTTCCACGGAACTACGCCGTGCCTGAAGGCTGAGTCGCACGGGATCCTGTACTCTCGGTTCAGACAGCGTCCAACACCTCACGCGCGTGCGGGCCGAAATTCGTACTCGTCAATCGTGGCCCCCATCCCCCTTGCCTCACCGGGGCAACTCCAACGGATGACCCGGCCATTACAAAGCAACTCGATAGGGACACGCGTCATAGTCGCAGGGAGGAGTACTCTCATGGTCACTGATGTCTTGCAAGGAGGCCGCACGGGAATATTCATGAATAGCCCGTTCCCACTAATGTTCCCGGTCCTACCCTCCACGCAGCGAGTGTGACCCCTGCGACTCTTCCAGTGCACTACTGCTGGCAACTCGACCGGAATTCGTATTCCGGAGCGCTGATTCTCATTCATAGGGTCTCCGCTGAAACGAGCTAGGCTTCCCACAAAGGGTATCTTGTTTCTGTCATCGTGGCAAGAAGAAACTCCAAAAATTTGATATGGGTATGGGTAGGGCCCGCCCTACCCTCGTCGGTAAGAATGTAGGGGTAGGGCTTGTTTTCCCCCGTCGATGAGTGCCGCGACCACGAGGGGACGGCAAGCCGTCCCCCTACAAACGGCATCGAATGCAAGGGTAGGGCTTGCTCTGCGTTCAACGATGAGTGACGCAGGCGCTACCGGACGGCAAGCCGTCGCTTTACAAAACCGCATCGTATATTGCTTAAACTGTGGACCACTGCTAACCTTGCCAGCTTCGAATGACATCGCCTGTTTGGGCGGGCGATGAAAAGGAGAAGACAATGAAATTGGGTGAAATTGCGGCACGGCTTGGATGTCAGCTTGAAGGTCCTGCCGAACTCGAAATCACCGGCGTGGCTGGAATGGACGAGGCCGCACCAGGCGAATTGACTTTCCTTGCTAATCCCAGGTACCTGCGCAAGGTTAAGACCACACGCGCGGCGGCCATCATTGCCAGCCCCGAGGAGGATCTGGGGGGCCGACCCGCGTTGCGTTCCGCGAATCCTTACCTCGCCTTTGCCAAGGCCCTGGAGTTTTTCCATCCTCCTTACCGCCCTCCCGCGGGGATTCATCCCACGGCGGTCATCGCCCCGGATGTCAGACTCGGCCGGAATCCTTCCATTGGACCCTACGTGGTTCTCGAGGAAGGAGTGGAGATCGGAGACGACTGTGTCCTAAAAAGCCATGTGGTGGTTTACCGTGGGGCCCGGATTGGGCACCGCTTCTTCGCTCATTCCCATGCGGTGGTGCGTGAATTCGTCCGCATCGGTGACGACGTGACCTTGCAAAATGGTGCGGCCATCGGGACCGATGGGTACGGTTTCGCCCGCCAAGCCGACGGCTCCTACTACAAGATCGTGCAGTCCGGGACGGCGGTAATCGAAGATGGCGTCGAGATTCAAGCCTATGCGTGCATCGACCGGGCCGCGGTGGGAGAAACCCGCATCCACAGGGGCGCCAAAATCGATAATCTCGTTCAAGTAGGACACGGCTGCGAGATTGGGGAGAATTCCCTCCTCTGCGGCCAAGTGGGCCTTGCCGGAACCACTAAAGTCGGGCGGAACGTCATTCTCACCGGACAAGTCGGAATAGCAGGCCATGTGACAATTGGAGACAATGTCGTGGTGTCCGCCCAGTCCGGAATTCACAGCGATGTCGAACCGAATCGCGTCATGTCCGGCTCCCCAGCAATTGACAACGCCCAATGGATGAAATGCGTCGCGGCTTTTGCCCGCCTTCCTCAGATGTACGATACCTATCGCAAAGTTCGAGAGCAACTGGAGAAGACTGGCGACGCTGGGTAGAGAGTAAGCGCAATGGGTGCGGAGGAAGGGATGTTCGCGCAACTGTGAATGCTATTTGAGAGCGGCGCCTGGCCCCCAGCCCCGACAGACTGCTGTGGATATGTTAGGGCCGCAAGGAAGGGCTGGCTAGAGAACTGCTGCCTATTCCGGTGAGCGAAATCGTCTGGGGACTGTTTGCAGCATTGTCAACAATGGAAACGCTAGCGTTGCGCGTGCCCGCCGCCGTGGGAGTGAAGGTCAGAGTGATTCGGCAGGTGGTATTCGCCACCAGCGAATTGCCGCAGTTCTGGTTCAAGCTGAAGTCGCTGCTGTTGTTCCCTGTGATCGAAATGCTCGTGATGTCCAAAGGCTGATCGACGAGCATCTCAAGCGTGATCTGCGGGGATGATGTTCCCACCTGTTGACTGGAAAATGCCAAACTTGACGGCACCAACCATACAGTGGCTCCACCAACTGAGCCCTTCAGGTTAATGGTCTGGGGACTATCGGACGCATTATCGTTCAGCGTGAGCACGCCCGTCCGCTTCCCGTTGGACGTGGGCGTGAATGTGACATTAATCGTGCAACTGCCAAAGGCATCGACTGAACCGCCGCAAGTGTTGGTTTGGGCGAAGTCACCGCTGGCAGTGACCATGAGGTTGGTCAAAGTACCATTGCCGGTGTTGGTAAGGGTTACCGATTGCGTGGCGCTGGTGGTTGAGACCGATTGCCCGGAGAAGGTTAGGCTAGTTGATGAGAGTTTGACCACCGGCGCAACCCCCGTCCCGCTCAAGGTTACCGACTGCGGGCTGTCGGCCGCGTACTCGGTGAAAGTCAGCGCGCCATTCACAGGTCCGGAGGAGACGGGTCGGAAGCTGACTGTGACCGTGCAACTCGCCTTGGCCGCCACGGAAGGCAGGCAATTATTGCGCTGCGTCCAACCGTTCGAAATCGTTAGGTTAGTAATGCTCAGAGGAAGGCTGCCGGTATTCGTAAAGGTCACTTGTTGTGGAGCGCTTGTGGTCCCAGCCGCCTGGTTATTGAAGGTCAGGTTCGCAGGGGAAACTTCAGGCGCGGGCAGCATGCCTATGCCGTTCAGTTGGACCACATAAGGGGGACCAGCGGTGTTGCTGGTTACCGTAAGCGTACCCGTCAGAGGCCCTGAGGTCGATGGGTTGAAGGTGACTTCGATAGTGCAATTGGCGCCCATCGCCACTGAAGGTTTACAATTGTCGGTCTCCGCGAAGTTCGCGGTCGCTTGAATGCTTGTGATGACGAGCAGAGTCACGCCGGTGTTCTGAAGGTGAATGGCTTGGGGTGAGCTGCGGGTTCCCACCTGCAGGTAGCCAAAAGATAGGGGACCGGGCCCGCCAGGACCGGCGGTAACTTGGGGAAGAGCCCCGCCACCGGGAAGACTTACTATGGAGACGAGAAGGATACACACGGCTGCGTGTCGTCCTAAGAGGATTCGGCACCTGCTGGTAGCGTAGCGCCTACAGCCCATAAACACCTCATGCCCTGATGGGAGGGATCCCTCACTCAGCCAAACACTTGTCCTGAGGGATTTGTCAAGATGATGACATGCGCATTATTTCAGCACTCCTGTTCCGGCCACTCATCCTTTTCCAAGCCGACCAGAATTGCGTGACGCACTAGGTCTATGATTGTTTCCCGGTCTTCGACAGTGAAGCCTTCCGTGGGCACGGCTTCGTGGATGGTAATTCGCACGACTCCCGGCCGCATCACGAACTTACCCTTGGGCATGATCTTGTTGCTGCCTGAGACGGAAATTGGAACGATGGGAGCCCCCGCCTTGAGGGCCATGACGAAGACGCCCTTCTTGAATCTCTGAAGCCTGCCATCGGGGCTGCGAGTGCCCTCAGGATAAACTAGGAAAGACTTGCCAGCCTTGAGCACTTGCACACCCTTCTCCACGGCTCCGAGCGCTTGTTCTCGGTTTCTTCGGTCCACTGGAATAAACCCGCGCGCCACCATACCTCCCCCGATGATGGGGACACGGAAGAACTCCTTTTTTACCATCACCACGACTGTCGGTAAGACCGGCAGCAGCGCGGGGGGGTCGCAATTGCTTTGGTGATTGGCCATGAAGACCACCGGCTCATCGCGTGGAATCCGTTCGAGCCCATGGATATCGAGACGCACTCCTGCCAGCCAGAGCGCCATCCTAGCGCCCAGCATTCCGGCCTTATAAATGGGATCGGTATTCCCGCTCAAGGCGCCATAAATGAGCAAAGGAGGCCCTAAGATCAAGACGTAAGCGATGACGGCAAGAGTGACCAGGGTGGCGCGTAGCATGATGAATTATGAATTGTAAATTATAAATTGTAAATTATCCATCTGGATATAGCGCAAGAACACAAGCCTGTATTCGCGGCCGCCCATAGGTCCCGCCTGTTCCGGCGTCCCTTGCAATGGCTGCCTTGATAGAGTGCCCTGGTAATTCATAATTTACAATTTATAACTTACTATTCTTTATGCGGCGCCGGCGTCGTATTCCCTTGGAGCCACCCTTCGCGGACCAGAAGCTGCTCAGGAGACGCGTGGGAGATTTCCTTCACGCGGTAGGTGGTCTCGGCATTGGCTTCGAGCCGGTATGTAATCTCGAGAACGTTTCCGCCGCGCAGCACCTGGAGCTTCATTTCTTGTCCCGGCTTCAATTGGGGAAGCAACTTGGCGGGGGAATCAAGAAGCGCCTGGCCATTCATTTTTTGCAGGATGTCTCCCTCCGCTAGGCCTGCGTGTGCTGCGGCGCTGCGGCGTTCAACGAAGTCCGCTCGAACCTCCCCGGCTGAATTCACGCTTGCCTCAAACCCCAGGCGCGCTGAGCCGGGGCCAGAGCTCTCTAACTCCAAGCCTGCATAGCCCAGATACGTTGCGTAGTCCAACTCTCGTGTGCCGCGGACGTAGTCCCGAAAGAACGCCTCCAGCCCCGCAAAGGTTGGGGCAATCTGCGCCAGCACTCGCCGCAGATCCGCTTCCGTATAGTAGCGGCCGGGACGGCCGAAATCCTCGTTCAATCGGCGCATCAAATCATCCAGACTGATTACATTGCCGGTGGCACGACGCAACGCAAGGTCAAGCAGGAAGCCCAGCAGTTCGCCTTTATTGTAGTACGAGATGCTACGCTCCGGCCGGTGGTAATCGCTATACTTTTCGAACCATGCCTCCAGACCCGATTCCTCCGCGCTTTGGAAGAAACGGGCAGGGCGGGATTCGAGGTCGCCAATTGCAGACCCCAAGTGGGCGTAAAAGGTCTTGCGGGAGATCAGGCCCGCTCGCACCAGGACGAGTTCGCCATAAGTGCTGGTCACGCCTTCACAAAACCAGAGGTCGCGAGTGTCGTTGCCGTGGACATAGTCAATGGGCTCGAGCAATTGCGGCCTGATGCGCTTCACATTCCATAGGTGGAAGAACTCATGTGCCGCCACGCTCTCTAGGCTTTCCCAGTGCTCGCGAAGCCCCCTCGCCCGCACCGTAATGGCCGCCCCGTTGCGGTGCTCCATTCCGCCCCCTCCTGGAGCCTCTTGTGGGAAGTGCAGGATAAACGTGTAGCGGGAAAAGGGTACGTCACGCATCAGCGCAGTCTCGGTGGCCGTAATCTTGCTCAGCGAGGCTATAAGGCGGTCCGGAGAGTAGTCCTTAGTATCCGCGTGAACGACCACGCGGTAGGTTGCTCCATTCTGAGCAAAGCTGTATTCCTGGAACTGCCCCGCTTCCGTGGGGCTGTCCACCAGGAAGTCATAATTCGGGGCGAGGAATCCGTCCGCATCTTCCTCGAGCAGGCTCGCCACCTTCCACCCGTAGGGAACCAACAACTTGACACGCACGGCACGTCCACGCTCCGTGGGCAGGTAGAAAAGCAGCGTTGCAAAGTTCAGAAAAGCATGCGTGCTATCTACATCGCTTGAAAACGGCGTCGCTCCTGTCACATACAATGAGTAGCGAAGCGACAGCTTCGCGCAGGGCTTGGCCGCCGCCCTCCAGGTGTT
>Ga0187771_10003149_pt1 | contig 11490 bp, 6 predicted proteins | sample 0116_SJ02_MP15_1_FD_133139 | JGI IMG/M metagenome (GOLD analysis project Ga0187771, IMG submission 133139) | Tropical peat soil microbial communities from peatlands in Department of Meta, Colombia - 0116_SJ02_MP15_10_MG | ecosystem: Environmental > Terrestrial > Soil > Wetlands > Peat | place... | reverse complement strand
TTATAAAACAGCCGATGTGGGGCGCTCCTTCCTTGACCAGCCGGGGTTATAGCGTGGTCCGACCCGAGACCCATCTGAGAGATCGTCGCCGGGCCGTTTTAAAGTGAAGGAGAGGGGTTGGGATCCCCTCTCCTCCGTGAGGCGTTTCGTTCCTAAGGCAGCTTGTAGCCGTCGATCACCTGGATGCTCATGACGTTATAGACCGTGCGGTCCCCGCCTTTGTCGCCGGGCGGAATGAGGCGCGCGAAACCGTCGAGGGCGGGAACGCTTTTGCCGTAGGCGACAGTCGTCTGGGAGGCGCCGCCGAGAGCGGGGTTAAGCTCGGCCACCGAGAAGGCCTGCTGGTAGCAATCGGTGCCGGTGACCAGAACGTAGAACGCCCCCCAGGCATTCTTGCGCGTCTTCGTGGATGGGTTCTCAAGGCCGGCTTTGTTCAAGACGTCCCAGAGCAAAACGCCGCCATATTCGGTAGGCCCCTGCATCCCCTTGCCGCTGGTGTAGACTTCTTGGACCGTGGTTTGGGGGAGTTTGGCAAGATCGGTCGCTTTGAACACCATCCCGCTGTGGGACACCCCGTCGCCGGTCACTGTGAACTGGGTCGAGGCGCCTCCGGCCCCGCATGACGTGGCGGCGAGGTCCTCCGCCAATGCTGACCCGGCCACAAAAGCGAAAACGAGAGCGACTGCAAATACCGACGACATTTTCAATTTCCCTGGCATAATTCTCCTCCTCAGTTTTGTTTTGTTAGGATGCGCGAAACCTCGTTTGAGTGTAAATTGCCTGAACTGGACGAGGATATTATGTAAGGGTCATTATGTCAAGTCTTGCATAACGAACATGACAAGCTAAGCTGGTGAAGATACGTGCCCGCTGCGGCCACCCTTTATAGCCTCATTGAAACTGCAAGGGCCTGTGGACTCGATCCTTACCAGTACCTGCGTTTTCTTTTTTCGAAGATCCCTTACGCTCGAACCGAAGAAGATTACAGAGCGCTCATACCTCAGAACCTGACCCCCGAGATTCTCGCCCAGTTTATGTCCGGGAGATAGCCGCATCTACCATCGGGCGACAATGCTGCTTCCGGTGCCTGATTATACTGATCCCGCCAGAAAAAATCTTTTGAGGGGGTGTTGTTTGGTGGACCTTTACCTCTCTGGCAAAAAGGGTTAACTCTGGTTGCCCCGAACAAATGGCGACGCGAAAATCTTATTACGAACAGTGACGTATCACTTGCACGTTCGGTCCTGAAATAATATGGTTTTCACGACTTTTGGCCGGCACCGGAAGTTCTTTCGGGCAAAAACCCGACCCGAAAATGCGGTAGGAATGCTCGGCGCTGAAGTTGGTGCATTATTCAGGGTGATTTGGGTGTATAGCGCAGAAATTGATGCATTGTTGAGGTTCTTCCATTGGGCTTTATTAACCCACACAAAGAGAGCTAGTCCCATGAAGAAAAGTTTTAGCCTGCTCGCAACAGTTGCCGGTCTGGTTGTCCTGCCGTCCATGGCGTGTGCGGCAGACGGCTACTTTGGCACCTTCGCTGCAATGTATCCCAATGCCAAAGCTACGACAGGGATATATTGCGGTGTATGTCACGACACACGCACGGGACCGGGACCCAAGGAATTCAACAGCTACGGAAGCGCGTGGTCCTCGGAACCGCATTCCACCACCGCTCAGCAGAACGCTGCTTTCATCGCTCTTGAGCCTTTGGACTCCGACGGCGACGGATACACCAATCTTACCGAGATACTGGCAAATACTGCAACAGTTATAGTGAATCCCGGCGACCCCGCATCTGTTCCTGCCAAACTGCTTTTTTGTGATAATTTCAGGAACGCCGTCGGAAAAACGATTCCGGACTGGACCAAATCACCCGATACTGCGGCCTGGACCGGTAACAGGAGCGTTCTAACCTCCCCGGCCACAGGCAATACATTCATCAACCCGATTCCTCCCAATGCGTGGAAGACGGCGCTCCCGAAATTTAAAACGGGATACATCCAAGTAACCGTTAAATTGGTCTCCATGACAAAACCGCTCATAAGGATCGTCTTTAGTGAGGCTTCGACTTCAGCTTATCGTTATGTGCAGATCACAAACAGCGGTATAACAATCGGCCAGGTGAACACGGTTGGAGGTGTCGCCCCCGATACGCCGACCAGAGTAGCCTACGGTGGATTTGCAAGCGCCGCCCACACAGTCAAAATCGCATTCGCTCCAAACGGTGGCGTCTCCGTGTTTTTGGACAATGCCGCCACCCCCAAGGTGACTCACACCTTCAGCTCGGCAGTCGCCGGGAAAATTGGATTTATGACAGCCGCCACAGAGGCGACTTTCGACAACGTGACAATCTCCAGGTAATTGGCCATGTCTTCGATGACACCCCGAAGCATGAAAACGGGTATTTTCTGCATGAGGGAAGTCAGATATACGACATGATCGTGGCAGAAATGCCGGTGTCCTTTCGATTCCGGAAGGAGGCCGACAAAATAACTGCCCCATGCCATGCAAATTGTCCGCGGGTGGTTTTAGTAAGGTAGTCGCCGGATGCGCCGACCTTTCAACCCCGAGGGATCTCTCATGGGAAGCACGCCAGGTTCGGGTATTGGACGGCACAGCGCTCAAAGGTGAAGGGTGAGGGGTGAAGAGGTGAAGAGGACCCCCGGATCGAGTCCGCGGCAGGCGGCGAGTATCGAACCGCAGAATGTAGAATGTAGAATGTAGAACCGCAGAACTGCGCTATGCGCAGGTGGTGCGCAAGGACACTCGTCCGCTCAGCGCGGACGCCGCCAAGTCCGGGGCAAGCCCCGGATCGGGGCGCTGGAGGAAGCTCAAAGGTATTGCCCGCGTCAGGTTTCCTAACGGAAACGTGAGGCTGGTTTCATATAATTGATCGATCCACCCGCCGCCAGAATGTTCGCTGAGCGGCTTTGGGATGGACGCCATACCGGAGATGATTTGACGCCCATCGAACACGGTCGCCGTTAAAGGGCCGTTTTCCGGGTCACACATCCCGTTTTAAGACTCCAAAACGGTAAATCCGAGCCCGCCGTTTCCTTGACACGTAAGGCTTTACCATGGTCCGACCCGAAATCGAAATCGCAAATGCGGTGAGACTGAAATCTATATCGAGACTCACTTAGGGGGCGGGCTTCAATGGGGCCGCACTTTTAAGGTGCGGTGAGACGAACGGCTCCCTTGCCTCATAATCAGGAGACCGGGGCTTCAATGGGGCCGCACTTTTACAGTGCGGTGAGACTCAGGGTGTCTCGCATTAAACGGCCTCTCACGCCGGCTTCAATGGGGTCGCACTTTTAAAGTCCGGTGAGACTCGTCCAGCCAAATTACATCCTGTTCCGTTGCCTGGCTTCAATGGGGCCGCATTTTTAAAGTGCGGTGAGATACGTGGTACCAGAACCAATGAGTCACGGCATGCTCGCTTCAATGGGGCCGCACTTTTTAAGTGCGGTGAGGCAACATCATCCGCTGTAAGCACCTTAACCAGTGGATGCTTCAATGGGGCCGCAGTTTTAAAGTGCGGTGAGACTGACTAAGGACAATTCCAATAGCGGCACGACGGTGCTTCAATGGGGCCGCACTTTTAAGGTGCGGTAAGACTTATCTCGGAGCCACTTCATTTCGGCGTAACCCTCCCTTCAATGCGGCCGCACTTTTAAGGTGCGGTGAGACGCGCGGACGCCGATTAAGACTCCTGCTCCGAATGCGCTTCAATGGGGCCGCACTTCTAAGGTGCGGTGAGATGTTCCTTGTCCCTCTTGCCCTCCTCCCACTTCTTGCTTCAATGGGGCCGCACTTTTAAAGTGCGGTGAGAATGGGAACAACGCCGGTCGTAGGGTATACGGACGTGCTTCAATGGGGCCGCACTTTTAAAGTGCGGTGAGATTCATTAAGTTAGCTTATCACGACACGCAAATAGCGCTTCAATGGGGCCGCACTTTTAAAGTGCGGTGAGGCCGACTTCTGAAAATCGTTCACGATGCTGTCAAGGGGCTTCAATGGGGCCGCACTTCTTAGGTGCGGTGAGACAGATAAACCCGCATCCACAAAAAGAAGAGGGCGAGCTTCAATGGGGCCGGACTTTTAAAGTGCGGTGACACATGAAGATGTTGTTGGAAGCGTCGGCGAACGCTTCGCTTCAATGGGGCCGCACTTTTAAAGTGCGGTAAGACTCGACAGCGACTTCGACGATATGATCAGGTGCCAGCTTCAATGGGGCCGCACTTTTAAAGTGCGGTAAGACCAAGCGATTTAAGCGCTCGAAGCAAATCAGGCGGGCTTCAATGGGGCCGCACTTTTAAAGTGCGGTAAGACATACCTATGGCGAGCGCATCTCCGGTCAAATAGAGCTTCAATGGGGCCGCACTTTTAAAGTGCGGTAAGACTTTTTGCCCCCGCGCATCCGGGGGGCGCTTTCAAGCTTCAATGGGGCCGCACTTTTAAAGTGCGGTAAGACTGTGAGACTAAAAAGCCTTACTAGCCAACATTCCGCAGACATTAATTCGCTAACCCAGGTTTTCAAAGATCATACGCGGCTCAGAAGACACGCTTTTTGCTCGGAGGCTGTTGGGATACAAGGGTCGCGAACCTCCCGGCGTTTGCATGTTAGCAGCAGGTTCGCGGAAGCACTTCTATGTAAAAGGCATGAACAGACCCAGTCCATAATGGCAGCCTGAACCCAGTACGAAAGGACCAAAAACCGGTTCGCCAAAAGTCAGGACACAACCGTATCCTGACAAAGGCACCTCTCCTCTTCTGCATCTCTGAAACTCAAACCAGCGCACCGGTCTCCGGGTATTTACAGTAGAAGAGATCCATTCTACGTCCACAGGCTCTGGAAGCCCGTGGTGCCTGCATTCCCTGAGAATCTCCTTCTTGAGCCACTCATCGTAAGGTCCCCGCCCTTTTCTGTAGTGCCTTGCGGTGACGAAAGGAGTGGCGCTGGCCCATCTCGTGGACCATCCTCCGGGGTTTTCGTGAGACATTGAGACCAGCACAAGTTTCAGGTCCGGCAATCCGTTTGGCTGCCACACGGACCGAAGTGAATCGACGGCCTTCAGTTCATCTGGCTCAAAAGGATCGCCTGCATAGACCATGAGGTGATCGAGCCTTCCATCACCATCCTCATCGAGGGGCACGTAGAAGGCATGTTTGTGACCGCTCAAAGGCTTTCCGCCAGGGGTCTTCCCGCTGAACTTGGCAGATACGAGCGTTGGATCTCCACCCTGCATCCGCTTGTGTATCCCCATCAGGTGTGTGCGGATTCTCTCTGCCAGGGAAGCCGTTTCCTGCAGTTGCGGGAGCACGCGGGAGACCAGCGCGTATTTGGCACACTTTACCTCGACCCTTTTCGTTGTCTTTGGAGTAGGAAAGGAGCGGAGGGCATTGACAGCCCGGTTATAAGTCGTCCAGGCGAGAGCGGGTGGGTCACTCCAGCCCTCATCGAGAAGCCTTTTTGTCGTTAGCGAGACGGCCTCAATCCAAGAGCACGCTTTGCCCGTTCTGACGAGTTTTTTCCCGTTCCACCCCAGTCGCTCAGGTCGGTAAGGCAGATGTGCGTAGTCGCCGGTCGGGAGTAGACAGGCAACCTGTACCGATTCGTACTCCGATCCAGCGCCCCCAAAGGTATCGGGATAGCAGTTCCACTCGATAGATTGCTGTTCTTTGACAACACCAGCCCTGACCCAGGATTCTGACCTTCCAAGAAAACTCAGCTCCGATAGCAACTCGTTGAGGTCATCGGCGCTGTTCGTGGATAGCTCGGACTCGAACCCAGCAAGGATTTTAGCCCCCTTCTCTGATACCACGAAGGAATCGAAGATGAGTTGCTTTGCCGTCGGATCTTTTTCATTCGCGCTGAGATAGGACCGGGTATGAGCAGAACTGGCGCGCGGCAGGAGGTAGCGAGGTGTACCGGACAGGGCCTCAAGCAGAAGAATTATTCGAGACTCCTCCCAATGGGGCTTTCTTCGCTTCCACACGTCCACTAAGGCTCTGGCGAGCCTGTAGGATGATGGCGGCCACTCGACATCGCCTTCATTAACGTTCCTACCCCAGGGAGTCGCGTGGTAACGGCCGGCAAGCAGTTCAATTTGTATGATGAGCATGCTAACCTCCGAGAAGCTACTGGGCTACGCCCTGCTCTTCTTTTGCCTTCTTCAAAACTACAAGCGTCTCAAGCTCGGTAACAGCTGGTTCGGCAAACATAGGCTTGCACCGCTTGATTCCTTCCTTGACGAGTTTCAGGAGATCATCTTTTGCTGGAACCTCGAAGCTTGCAGGCTCCGTGACGGTTATGCCGTCCTTGAGCTTCAGGTCGCATGCGGTCCTTAGCCTCATGCCTCCATCCAGGAAAGACCGCACCTTGAATAAGGCCAGAGAAAGGAGCAACTCGAAGGCATCCTTCCCCAGGTCATAGCTTCTGAGTATTCCAACATCGACATTGAAATAAGCGGTGATGGCCTCCGCCGTAAACTCGACTCGCTGGTATGGAACGTTTCCGTATACGTCTTTGTCGTAGTCCTTCGCTCTGAGCTTGCCCGTCGGATCAATGGGATTATTCTTGGCTCCGCCCGATACTGCCTCTCTCACCCCTCTTGCCTCGATGAAAGCTGAAAGTGCTCTTGGGATTTTGATCCTGCCGTCTTCGAGATTCGCCAGAAAAACTCCGTGTAGAAGGGAGTTTACGTCATAGCAGAAGACCGCCTTCGCAATACGCTTCCAGTTCAGGGGAAGGTAGCGATCATATCCTGCAGCTTCCTTGAACTTTTGCTTGAAACCTTCGTCGGAGATGATGAATGGGGAGTTGATCCTGTGGGCCTCAAGCAGGGAGTTGGTTGTAGTTTTTGAATCGCCTGTGAGCACCACCCTTATGTAGGACAAGCCCTTCAGGTCATGTATGAGGTCATTGTCAGGCCCGAGGATGGTACTCTCGAAGCGATTCGCCATGGACTGGGCCGACTCCACCAGGAGCATTCTAGTCCCGTTTGGAAGCTGGTAGGTTGCAGGACCGAGATCAGCAAAGCCTGTCGGCTGGAACCTGTCACCCTGGATCGGTGCGAGTTCTGCCTGCATTAATATGCGATTTACTTCCTTAAGTTTCTCAAACATGACCTTCCCCCTTCATATGTCTTTGGATTCACTTTCAAGGACAAGGGACTCAAGTTTCCATTGGTCGGTTGTTGGTATCAAAAGGGACGCGAGAAGCCTTCGAGGATCGAGTCTCTCTTCAAACACAACGTCAAAGGGTTTCAGCTCCGATACTCTCAGACGGTATATCGCGACCCTGCATGCTTCATCGATTCTTCCGGCCTCAAGCAGGTGCACTATTCTCGTTTCCTTACGGAGACTTTTGCCCCGGATGCCCGCAGGCAAATGGAGGAGTTTGAGAAGAGCGTAGAGCCGTGAGACAGGTTCCTCTTCGACTGGCGCCCGCCATCTCCTGTAAACCTTCTTGGATTCGGACTTCCACCAGTCGATAAGAGTAAATCCCCACAGGAGGTCCTCAATTTCGTTGTCATCCGTTTCATCCCGGAGGAAGGGCATGACATCGTGGGGTGAGATGCAGAGATGAGCTTCAAAGGGGATAGTGGGCGAAAGGAACCGTTCAGCATCCAGCATGCGTCTGCAAGCCACTTTTCCAAGCCTTTCCGGCAGTGTGTTCCCGAGCCAGACATGCTGTGCGTTTCCATCCCCCCATTTCCGGGCCAGTTGTGGGTCCACCCCTGCCAGATTGGTTCTGATCGGGCCGACCTTTCCGGTCGCATGGATTGATGACAAGGCAGCGGCAATTCTCACTTCCGGTCGCCCGTTGTCGCAGAGCATTATCCAGTCGAGAGAGAGACCGAGCAGCGGTTTCTGAAGGGATGGTTTGTTGGTCCTGTCCCTGGCCGCCAGAAGCTTTTCCATTCTGCCAAGAGCGGAGACAAGCCCTGTAAAACTATGTGGGGACGGGTCATTCGTACAGGTGTAAAGGCTTTCGTCAATCCTTCTGCGAGCGCTGAGAAATGATGCCGGGAGGCTGTTAAGCTCGTCGAGGAATCTATCCAAAGGCGTCGTCACCTGGTCAAGTTCGGAGAGGTACTCCAGATTTTCACGGAATCTCACGGCGTGCCTTCCGGCAGGCAATGCCACGTAGCTCTTGCCTCTTCTCTCCAGGAAGGCGTATCGCTCGAAAGCCTCGATCCCTCGATCCACCCCCAAGGTCCCGATCCCTCTTGAGAAGTCCAGTCCGGTTCTGGCCTGCTTGGTCCCAAGGATGCACCGCCCTTCGCCCAAGAGGTATTTAAGCTCCTCATAGCTTGCGGCGTTTTTCCAAAGTGGCAGCCATATCTCCTGTCTCCCTGCTTCGCCGTATTCGCTTGACGTAAACCCTACAGGAGAAAAGTCAACTGTAAAGGGGCTTGCGATATGAGACCCCGTCTCAGTCCGCCGTACCAGGGCGCTTGAGAAAAGCAGAGTGCCTTCCAGCATGAGAACGTAGTCCCAAGCGTTTATCTTGAAGTCCTTAGTCTCAACTTCCATCCCCTGATTGAACCCGCCGGCCCTTCCAGGATCGTATTGAGCGAGCTTTCCAGGTTGAAGCCCCGGAAGGGCTGTGCCAAAGAGGGCTGAAGACAGGAGGCGGCGGGTTATATCTGGGTCATTTACAAGAAGAAGTTCGACAGTCTGCTGCATGAAATTATTGCTGAAATCGAGCCTTCCTTCATTACCGCCCGTACCGAGAATAGGGCTGTACGAGGGTTTGCGATCAGGGTGCATCACACAAAGCGCGTCGAGCCACTGGAGAGTTTTTTCAGGAAGCCTTGAGCGGCATAGAGCAAGGATAACCTCCTTGTTTCCGCCACGCTCTGCGCTGGTGCACTCGGTACGTGCCTTCTTTATGATGCTCCAGCAACGTTTGAGGGCATCGTCTCCCTTCTTCTTCGATTGAACTTCAAGTTCAGAGAGGAGCGCCTCAGATGGCGTCTTGCCGTGAAGATATCCACTCGAAGGGATCGAGTTCCTGACTTCTGCTAGGAGTTTTTCAATTTCGGCTCTTTTCTTTCCCGGCCTCATATCGGTGATCATCGAGGTCAGACCAAGAGTGATGTCGCCAATGCTCTCAAAGGTCTTTGGCATCTCGGGCCATGATTTTATGAGTCCTATTACTTCCCGGTAGGACGCAAACCTGGTATCTCCACTCTCCATAATAGATCGGATACCTTGCATTGCATCTGCGGGATAGAATCCGCTCCCTCCGTTCCAGGGCGCCACAATGGGGGTCGGGGAGTATTCCTCGCAAAAGAATGGCATAAGTGCCTCTTTATCGAGCCACGTCCGCAGAACAAACACATCGTCTCTCCAGTACCCTTTCGCGTCGGGATCTTTTCCCTGCTCCGAGACAAGCCGGAGGACAGCGATCGCTTTGAGATAGCTGGAAAGCGGTTTTGTCCTGCATGCAGGGAGGGCAATCTCATGCACCATTTAGCACCGCCTTTCTGCTTGCCCTCCAGTCCGCAACCCTGAGTAAGGCCTCCAGAAGGGCCAATCTGAAGAGGCCGAGGTCTTCGGCATCTCTTAGGGCAAGCATTCTTGCCAGCCAGCTTGGTCCGCGGGTGCCTTCACCAAATTCCATCAATGAAAGATCCAACTCGGTTTGAGCCAGACTCACCCCGTCTCCAAGATCCACCGCCGGGAGCAAGTCTTTGTCCCAGATCCCCCTAGCAAAGCGGGTATTCGGATCAGGTGGTTTTGTCTCAGTAGGGAGTGACCTGATGGAAAGCCTCACCTTCCCGTGATGTGAGGCAGCCAGGTAGGCCGCAAGATCGGGTAGTCCGTATTCTATCATGGCAAGAGCGGAGGCAAGCTCATGCCTGAAGCCACGCCTTGAGTATCTTATGTTTCCTCTCGCAGTCTTTGCCCAGATAACCGATTCATCAGCTTCAGGGGGATCACCCCTCATGGCTTGCTGTGCAACAGGATGGGCCTTGCCGACATCATGCCACCTTGCAGATATCGATAGACATTCAGCCCATCGTCTGTCTGGTATTGGACACCGCTCAAGGATCTCCAGCAACTCCAGCAGCACAGCGTCACTGTGGTCTGGCAGAGTTTGCCAAATACCTTTCGAGTAGAAATCATCGTCATTAGCTTCCTCCGGAAGCTCGGGCTTATCAACCGGACGCGGAATGTCCTTCCTGTTTCCGGTCCAGCCTTTTTCAGGACTGTAGCAGCCAGCCTCCTTTCGGAGCATTAGCACAAGACCTGGAAAGATGTTTCTCGCTCTTACCCACTCTTCCTCCAGGTGATCCCACCGCCAAATATCGATGTCCGTCGGCAAATCTCCAATCGACACGCTGCAAAGCTCTTCCCTCGAAGGTGCAGGTTCCGTCGCGCCCGGACCTTCTTTTGGCAGGTCCCTCCAGAAAACCTGAATGTCGTGGTCATCCGTCTCACGAATAAAGCGAGATATATCAATGTCTGCGTCGGCGAGGTCGGTGGTAGTGTCGAATAAATCGATCATGTCCTTTTTCCTAAGAACATGCAGATGTTTGAAGTCACCTTGCGATTCCGGCAGGTCCTGGGGGGCAGCGTTTGAAATTTCACGTAGAAGAGAGGCTGAAACTGACAACTCTTCATTGGAGTATGGGAGTGAGGCGCCTTTCTTATCGAAGTCAGGTTCGATCCAAAAGACTCTAGCACTACTGTCCGTACCCGCTCGATTACATCTCCCAAACCTCTGAACAAGCGAAGCCCATGGCGCGAGGTCTGTAATGAGCGTAGTGGCCGATACATCGACGCCGGCTTCCACAACTTGAGTGGATATGCAGATGGTGCCATTGGCTGGCGGTGGGGCGAGAAGGGCGCTTAGCGATTTCAGGCGGTCGCCGGGTCTGAAACGCGAATGGATGAGGACGAGGTCGGCGGCCTGACGTTTGCGCTTTACCTCATCGTATAGAGCTATTGCCCTCTTGACCGTGTTGACAATGACAAGTGTCTTTGTGCCCGGGCGGTGTTCCTTCAGAACGACGTCCGCAAGGGAGTTCAGGTCACTGTGGTTAATGCCCACTTTCGATACAGGTTTTTTCGCCTGAAAACGATTTCTGAGGGATGGATCGTTGAGGTCGGCATCGGACAAAGTGATTTCGTCCGTTATATGTAGCGATGGATCGAAATCAACGGTACTCAGCCAATTCTTTTGGAGCGTTGCGCTCATCCATGTGGACTTAACAGGCAGTATGGTTCCGAGCATCTTGCGGAATGCGTCTAATTGAACAGAGGTTGTGAGTCCTGCTCCCATAAGCTGAACTTCATCGAAGACCCACAGGCAATCGTTGTTGAGCAGCCCGAAATGAACAGGCCAACGGAACCTGCTCATGCCGTATCCACGGTTCAAGGCGCGTGAAATCAATTGGTCTTGGGTACCTATCAAAATTAAATCTCTATCGGGGTGCATGTCCCAGTCGGTATCGGTCTCCCCTCCCATCA
>Ga0187771_10003148_pt1 | contig 11490 bp, 9 predicted proteins | sample 0116_SJ02_MP15_1_FD_133139 | JGI IMG/M metagenome (GOLD analysis project Ga0187771, IMG submission 133139) | Tropical peat soil microbial communities from peatlands in Department of Meta, Colombia - 0116_SJ02_MP15_10_MG | ecosystem: Environmental > Terrestrial > Soil > Wetlands > Peat | place... | reverse complement strand
GCGAAACTGTTGATCGACAATGGATGGATCGATCGCGACTTTGTGGCGGAACAGACCGATGCGCCCGTGCTGGTCCGCTGCGATACCGGCGGTTTTCTGCGCGATTCCGATCTTCGCAAGGGCGGCGACCCCGAGCAGTTCCTGGTAATCGATTCGGCTACCGGCAAACCCGCACAGTTGCCCAAAGGTACACTCGAGCGCGCGTGCGACTACGCGCTCGACGCAACAATCAAAGTGCGGCTCGCCAACGGCGCCGAAGTCGAGGTGACGACGGTCTTCAGTCTTCTGAAAAAGCGCCTCGCCGACTACACGCCCGAGAAGGTGCATCAGATGGCCGGGGTACCTCCCGAGACGCTGACTCAGATAGCAGAGCTATGTCGTCCTCCGCGCAAAATCTTCGGCTACATGAACTTCCTCGCCGGTAAGCTTTACCACGGCGACTTGCTGGAACGCTCCTACTGCTACATCCTCGCACTGACCGGAAGCGTTGGACGCTCGGGCACCGGAACTCAGGGATGGTCGCCGGGGACCGAAGCCGCGGCGTCGATGACGGCCGTTGCGAACATGCCCAAGCAGATCATCGAGTCCGCCCAGCCGGTTGCTGCTGCGGCAACCTTGTCGCAGTTGATGATGGAAGACTACAAGTCGCGCCTCAAAATGGATCCGACGATGCCGCCGGTGGAAGCGGCTAACGGCGCCACTCGCGAGGGTCTGAAGGCCTCGGGCGTTCTTACGCCCGGCGCTTTCCTGTGGTACCGCCACGCCGGCTACAAGGAAGTATGGGACAAGTTCCTCGACGATCCCAACGCGCCGCGCAAGATCAGCGACTACGCCGAAGATGCCGTGAGCAAAGGATGGTGGAAAGGATTCGACCACGAAGTTCCCCCGCGTGCGATGTTTGTCTCGGGTTCGAATCCTCTGCGGCGCCATCGCGGCGGAATGAACACCTACATCAAGAACATGTGGCCGATGCTCGAATTGATCGTTGTGTTCGATCCCCGATGGAGCACGACCGGGCTTTATGCCGACTACGTGCTGCCTTCCGCATCTTACTACGAGTACGCCGACGCCAAGTATTCGACACCCGACACAAGGTTGCTCTGCTTCACCGATCAGTCGGTTGAACCACTTGGCGAATCCAGATCCGACCGCTCCATCGCGATTGGTTTGCTGAGGAGCATCGCGAAACACCTCAAGGCGCGCGGCATCGAGAAGTACATGTCGGGCGAACGCGAGATTATCGTCGACGATCTTGTCTGGCGGGCGACCTATGGCGATCGTTACGACGAGAGCAATGAAGGTGAAGAAAAGCTGGTTGACGATTGCCTGAAAGCCCTTGGTGAGATGGGCTGGTTGGCGTCAATCAACGATGAAGAGCTGAGCCTCGATACCCTCCGGCGCACCGGCAAGGCGTGGCTGGCAGGGCGTCCCCCGTGGCACGGAATCGTATGTCAAAGCTCGGACATGATACCTGCCCAGGTTCACGTCCCGATGCGCGATCAGGTCGAGCGCAAGATCCCGTACGCCACGACCACGCGACGAATACAGTTTTACATCGACCATCCCTATTTCGTCGAAGCCGATGAACATCTGGTGCGCTACAAGCAGCCGCCCAATATCGGCGGACCGCAATCGATGCGAATGACGGGAGGACACGTCCGCTGGAGCATTCACGCGAATTGGCATACCTCGCCCGAGATGCTGAAGTTGCATCGTGGAGAGCCGTTCGCGTTCGTCAACGACAAGACCGCGCGAGACCGAGGTGTCGCCGACAACGACTTCATCCGAGTGTTCAACGATTACGGCTCATTCATAGTCAGGGCGAAACTCAGTCCGTGTACGCGGCCCGATCAGTTGGTCATCTATCACGCGTGGGAGCCGTATCAGCATCCCGGCGGTATGCCGCAGGACGGCATTATGCCTGGACCGCCGAAGGGTCTCCATTTCGCGGGAGGGTATCGCCACTTCGAATACACGTTGTTCAATTGGGCGCCTACTCAGAACGATAGGCAGACCAACATGACGTTCGAGCGCGCTGCTGCCCAGGGATAGTTATGTCCAAAGTTGGTGGTGCGCTGCCTTCGTGGTATTGGCCGGCAGGGATACCCAGACGCGTGCCCGTAGCCCAGCAGCCGCTCGGCAAGATACTGCGTCAGCGCTTCACCAGCTTTAGCGATAAGCCGGCGATCCTTTCAGGGTCTTCAGCCCTGACTTACTCCGAACTCCTGCAAAGGATTCTCGATACGGCTGGAGGAATCCAGGCGTCGGCGGTAAAGGGCGCTGTCGCAGTTGTCGATCACGATGCGGTCGAGAACCTTATTCTGGTTCTCGCTGCGATTTTCGCGGGACGCCCGGTTTTTCTTCCTGACGGCTCCGAAACCCTAGACCATCTGGCCACGCAGGTGGCTGAAGCCAGGGTTTCGACGATTCTCGCGAACGATGGATCGCCTGCCGAATTCCCGGGAATCGGCGTCGTGCGCCCTCGTGATTTCAAGGCGCAATACAACGAGGCTGCCGGAGCCAAACGCGGCGCGGAAATCGCGATACTTCTCCCCTCGGTGCGCGGCGTCGTCACTCATTCGCATTTCTCGCTTTCTGCGATGGCGGCGTCGCTGGCGGCGTTCATCCCCAAGCTTCGCGAGATGACCTTCATATGCATGGCCACGTCGCCCGGGAGATGGGAAACGCTCAGCGGGATACTGCTCGCGCTTATGCACGGAGCACCCGTTGTGTTTGGCACAGCGCAAAGCGCGCCGGCAGCGATCAGCGCGGAAGCTTACACGATTATCGGCCGCGGACAGGCCGATGCGATCGTCGCGTCGGGGCGAACGCCGAAGTTCCTTTCCTCGGCAACCTACGTTTTCGTTTCGACGGGAGTTTTTGATCCGCGATGGCGGCGCCGGCTCGAACGCGCATTTGGCAAGCCTATCTTTCCCATCTGGGGTCTGCCGGAAGTCGGACCCGTCGTCGCGGCTCATCCCACGTGGCTTCCTCCGCACGGTCACGGATTCCCGCTCGTGAACGTTTCGCTGATGCCGATCGAGCCCGTCAGCGGCAAGATGTCGATTGTTCCGTGGGAGATGCTGGAACAGGCGGAGATGGGAGTCGAAACGCTGTCTGCGATGCCAGGCTATGTTGACGCGTCCCGTTCCGCAGCGATGAAGGTCGGAACCGCGCTCAGAACCGGTCAGATTGTGACCATGGATCATGTCGGCGTCGTAATCCTGCAGGGCGCGAGTGCAACCGCAGTCGGAGGCAATCTTGCCGGGGCGTGACGCAAATCTGTTCTTCGATGTTCCCGGAGCGACGCTTCGTTTTTCGTCGTCGGACCTCGAACAGTGGGCGGAACATCTTGCGTGGTGTTACGGCGTTCTCGGGCTTCGCGGCGGATGCACTCTAGCGGTGCAGGATTTTGGAAACAGCCCGCTTTCCTTTCTCGGTTCCGCGATGCTGATGCCCGGGCTTGAACGCGGGGTCGCCGAGCATCTAGGCGGGCGATTCATCTGTTTGGATGCGTCTGCTGAACGCGTGACGCTCACGCCTGCATTGCTCACCCAGGTGTCGGTCGATGCGCTGGTGGTTCGCGCGGACGTGATGGGACTCCTCGATGCCGAGTTGGCCAAGAAAGCGCGAGGACGCGAGCCGATGCGGATGCCGCAGATGATCGTCGCGCTCGGTCTCGACGATCCGCCTCCGCGCGGTGATTCGCGCAATCTCCGTTATCTCTTGAACGAACCGGCAAAGATGCTGATGGCGCCGCGGTGTCCGTCCTGCTCGGCCTTTCATCTGCGCGGCGGATTTTATGATTTGGACGGTGCGGTGATTCGCAACCTTCGCTATAGGTGCGAGCCCTTCGAGGTCCCCGGCGCGGAAATTCTCAGACCAGGTTTCTGCGGAAGTCAGGATTCCGGCCTGCGCTTCTCCGCAGGCGAAGGAGATTCAAAATCTCCATGAGTCTCTCCGTCAGCGCCTACGGCGATATAGACAACATCGAGCACTGGCCCGACGAGGCATTGCGCTCATGGCAGGCAGAACGCTTGACCGAGGTCGTCGAATGGGCGCGCGATAGGGTTCCATTCTATCGGACGCTCTGGTCGCAAGCCGGTCTGGGAGATATCGCCTGCGATTCGATCGAAGATGTCCGGCAATTCCCGATCATCAATAAACAGTCTTTGATCGACGCGGGCAGCGAATGGGTCGCCGGTTCTCTTGCGCGAGTAGGCTTCAGCACACGCGGCACATCGGGCGAGCCGCTCGTCGTATGGTTGAGCGCTGAAGAGGAAGACGTATACATCGTCCCGACGATTCGCGGGTTCCGATGGGCAGGATTCGAAAAGGGGCAGACGGCGCTCCTGATGAGTCCGGTGTGGCATCGACTCGCCGCCTGCGAATCGCATGCCGTTGTTCGGATGGGCGGCCGATGCGCGTTCTTCTGGGGCAGCCTGGGCCTTCAGTTCGCCGGTGAGTTTCTGAGCACTTTGCGCACGGCGCGCCCCGACTTCCTCACTACGACTGCTCCTTTCATTCTTGCGCTGGTCAAATATGGAGAGGAAAACGGGCTGCCGCTTCCCGATCTGTTTCGCAGCGTCCGCGCGATCGTCGCGGTCGGACTGCCGCTTACTCCTCGCACGCGGGAATATATTCGCGATCGTCTCGGCGTCTCAGACGTATTCGAGCGCGGCGGCACCCAGGAAGGCGCTGCTATCGACGAGTGCCGCTTTCATGAATTCGGACACGTTCATGAAGATGTCTGCTACCTGGAAATACTCGATTCCTCCGGGCGTCCGGTTGCGCACGGCGAGCGCGGACGCCTCGTCGTAACGAAGCTGACGCCGACCGGAAGCATCTTCGTGCGCTACGATACCGGCGACATCGCAGCGTTCGCGGCCGAGCCCTGTCGATGCGGGTGTACCTTTCGTCGCCTGAAGATCTTCGGAAGGCCTGAGAGCAGCGTCGAAGTTTCCGGCCGGATGATTACGGCCTACGACGTGCGTCTTTGCGTCGAGAACGATCCGGCTCTCGTAGGCCGCAATGTTCTTCTAATCCGCCCTGAAAAGCGCTCCTCGGGAACTCTCAGCATCGCGATCGAAGGCGTCGAGCACGACACCGTCGCAACCCGGAGTCGCCTGTGCGAACAATTTGGCGTCGGCGACGCTCGCGTGGTCTGGCTTGGATCGATACGCGTCGCATGGGGATTCAGACAGGTGATCGACGGACGAGAGGTCGGTCTCGGATCATGAGGATGCAGCAATGAAACTGATGCTTCCGACCAATTGGGATCCGGAACTGCTGTCGCGCGTCGCTCAATTTGCGCCCGAGTATTTTTACGGGAGCCTCGCGAACGAAGCGACGCTGCGTCCGGTAAACGTGCTGACTGAAAGCAGCGAGGAAGAAATCGCCGACCATATCGCGCTGGCGTCGCGCGGCGGCGCGAAGTTCATCTACGTGATGAATGCGACATGCCTCGGAAATCGCGAATATTCAGAGCAGGGCAGGGGCGAGATTCTGCAGCGTCTTGAATGGGTGCGCGAGATCGGTGCAGCCGGCGTGGTGACCGCAAATCCGCTGCTGATGGAACTGATGCGCGAGTATTTCCCTTCGCTCGAACTCCACATCTCCGTGCTCGCGTCGGTGAATGACTCGCGCAAGGCGCTCTTCTTCGAGCGGTTCAATCCCGCAGTCATTCATCTGGATCCTCAGATCAATCGCGATTTCCGTCAGTTGAAAGCGATCCGCAAAGCGTCGAAGTGCCGATTGTCGCTGGTCGTCAACGAAGGGTGCATGCTGAGCTGCCCCATCCGCCATTACCATTCCAACACCATCTCGCATTCGGCGGAGAGCATCGCGGGGCGCTATCACGTCGACTACTGCTATTACCAATGCTCCCTGCAAAAGATCGTGGATCCCGCTGAATACCTGCGCTCTCCTTGGGTCCGCCCGCAGGACGTTTCGATCTACGAGGATCTCGGAATCGATCTCTTCAAGATCGCGGGCCGTGAAAAGATGGGCGAAGGGCCGAGTTCGCACACGGACTGGATCGCCGCGGTCGCGCGCGCCTACCACGAAAGATCCTGCGATGACGTTGCGTCCCTGCTCGTGGGCATCCAACCGCCGTTCACGCTGCATGGCGAAGAGCCGGCGGCGCTCGGAGTTCGCATCGACGGGCGTGCGCTCGACGGATTCCTCCGATTCTTTGCGGAAGATCGGTGCGCGCTGGATTGCTCGACTTGCGACTGGTGCGGGCAATGGGCGGCGCGCGCAGTCAGGCTGAGCGGCAGCCACGAGCGATCGGCTGCCGAAATCGCCGCCGATTTGGAGAGCATCAGGATTGGAAGTTACAGGAGCGGCAAGTAGATGATGATCGTTCTTCAGGCCTTGGTTGCGCTTCATCTGCTGTTTGCTGCCGCGTTCGTAGGGTCGAACATCTTTCTCGACTTCCTGCTCACTCCGCGCCTCGATCTTATTTCCCCGGGACAGGCGGCGCGCCTCGGCGACAAGCTCGGCACCGATTTCGCCATCCTGAATTGGATCGCCCTGGGCGGTCTGCCGCTGAGCGGACTCACCCTGCTCTGGCAAACGGGGACGCTCGATCAGCTTCTGACGCTCGATTTTTATGACGGCGGCTACGGCGTGGGGCTTGCCATAATGATGACTATCTGGCTCTCGTTGGTTGTGACTGCGACGATTCTCACATTTTATCTTCGTCCGCGTGTGGTCGTGAAACTTCCGTACGACGCATCGCGCCAGGATGTCGAGAATTCGCGTCTCGACGCGGTCAAGTACGCGAAATACATGCGATGGCTGGCTCGCTACAACGCGATCGCTTCGTCGACGGCTCTCATGATCGGCGGTGTGTTGCGCTGGGGCGGTTTTACATTGGGATGAGAATCGATCGGTGAGCATCGGAAACCGTAAATCTGAGAGGCCCGCTACCACGGATCGCTTCGGGCGCGTGATGCGCAAGCTTCGCGTCTCGCTCACCGATCGATGCAACTATCGATGCGTCTACTGCATGCCGGAGTATCCGTCGTGGAATCCGCGTAGCGAAATCCTGACGTTCGAAGAATTGCACACGTTGGTCGAGATGTTCGTTGCGCGATTTGGCATCGAGCAGATCAGGCTTACCGGCGGCGAACCGCTGATGCGAAAGGACGTCTGCCGGTTCGTCGCGATGATGCGCGGGTTGCGAATCCTGGGGCTGCGTCGGGTGTCGCTGTCGAGCAATGGCGCCCTGCTCGACGCATATGCCGCGGACCTGGCCCGAGCGGGCCTCGATGACGTGAACGTGAGCCTCGATTCTCTTTCGCCCCAGCGTTTCGCGCGGATGACCGGCGGGGACCTGCGGGACGTCCTGCGCGGAATCGATGCGGCCCGGCAGTCGGGACTCGGCCTCAAAGTGAACGCGGTTATCATCCGGGGCCTGAACGAGACCGATGTCGTGCCTTTGACCGAATGGGCCGTACGCGAAGCCATCGCGCTGCGATTTATCGAATTCATGCCGCTGGATTCGCGCGGGATGTGGAGTGCGGACAAGGTCGTGGGGCGCGACGAGATTCTGGCGTCGCTCGCAGAGCGCTTCGATATCGTGCCGATGGCGCCGACCAACGATCCTGCCAGTTATTACATGCTCGATTCGAAATACACGGTAGGAATCATCTCAACCGTTTCGAATCCGTTTTGCGCATCCTGCGATCGAATTCGATTGACCGCGGACGGACGGATGTTCTCGTGCCTGTTTTCGCCGTCGGGCATCGATTTGCGCCGCGAACTTCGCGAGCACGGCGCGTCGGAGCGACTGGCCGCCAGAATCGAAAGCGCGATTTTTTTGAAGCCTCGGGGCTTCGTCGAGCTTCGCGATCGTGCAAGCGAAATCCAGATGAATGTCCTCGGCGGATAGACGGGGATTGGTGGAGGAATCCTGCCATGGCAACGTTTCTGCAACACGCATCGGAGTCGACAATTCTTGACCGCGCATCGGCGGGAAAGCGCCTCTCGGCAAGCGAGATACTCAGCCTGTACGAAATGCCTGCGGACGAAGTCATCGCCGCGGCGCATGCCGCCAGGTCGTTGCAGACAGATCCCGAAGTCGGCACCTACTCCATCGGCGGGAACATTGACTACACAAACGTATGTGTAGTGGCGTGCAAGTTCTGCGCGTTCTATCGTGCGCGCCATCAGGACGGCGCGTTCACGTTGAGCATCGATCAAATCTTGGGTCAGATGGCGGAGATCGTCGGATTCGGCGGCGCCGACGTTCTGATTCAGGGCGGAGTCAATCCTGACCTGCCGTTTTCCTGGTACATCGATCTGATTCGCACCCTCAAACACACCTATCCTCAAGTGCATATCGATGCGTTCAGTCCGGAGGAAATTCTGGGTTTCGAGAAACTGACCGGAATGCATGCTCTCGAGATACTTGGTCGCTTCAAAGATGCGGGGATGGACGGGATGCCTGGCGCGGCTGCCGAGATTCTTGTCGACGAAGTACGGCGGCGCACCTCGCCCACGAGAATTATGACCGGCGATTGGTTCAGGATCAGCGACGCCGCGCTGCGGCTTCATCTGCATAACCCGTGGGTCAGCATGGTGTACGGATTCGGCGAGACCAAAGCGGATCGCGTCGCCCATCTTCTTGCATTGCGCGCCCAGCAGGACCGCGCACTCGAAGCTTACGGTTTCGGCTTCGCGGCGTTCAAGGCGTGGCCGGCCCGCATCGAGTATACGCGTTGCGACGGAGACGAAAGCACGATGTCGCCGCAGCAGATCGCGGCGCAGTACGTACAAGAGGTCGCGATATGCCGCCTCGCCCTCAACAATGTGCGCAACCATCGTGCCGTCTGGCGAACGATGGGATTCGGAGTCGCTGCGCAGGCGATGCGCGCCGGAGCGAACGATCTGTGCGGGACCGGGTCGATAAACGCTATCAATGCGACGATGACAGCTGCGGGTAAATGTCTGCCGGATCTGAATCGAGACCTTCTGGATAACGTAAAGGGATGTATCGCCGGCGCCGGATTCACGCCGGCGCTGCGAGATCCGTACTACCGAGTCATCGCGAAGAATTGAGTTGGCCGAGGAAAGGACCGGGATCATGCGAAAACTTGTGACGGTAATCAGTGCGTGCGGGGTAGTGATAATCGGCATCAGTCTGGCGATTGGCTCAGCTTGTGCGGCATGGGGAACTGTCAGCGGTACGGTGAAATTCGACGGCCCGGCGCCGAAACCCAAGCAGCTGAATGTCTCGAAGGACAAGGAAGTATGCGGTGTCAAGCCCTATTTCGAAGAAGACATCGTTGTGGGCAGCGAAGGCGGCATCAAAAACGCCGTGGTCGTAATCAAAGACGCGAAGGGCGAGCTCAAGCCCGGTGACGTTACATTCGATCAGAATGGATGCCGCTACCTGCCGCACGTCCTGGCTTTGGAGGCGGGCAGCACGGTCGTTATCACCAACTCCGACGGCATTCTCCACAATATCCACACCTATTCGAAAGCCAATCCCGCCGTTAACATGGCGCAGCCCAAGTTCAAGAAGTTCATCAGGCAGAAGGTCGACAAGCCCGAAGTAATCAAGGTGACCTGCGATGCCCATCCGTGGATGCACGCCTGGTGGTATGTCACCGATACGCCGTATTTCGCCGTGACTGACGAAAAGGGCAATTTTACAATCAAGGATGTGCCTCCGGGCAGTTACACCGTCGAGGTGTGGCAGGAAAAGCTTGGCACCAACGATCAAAAGGTCGAGATCAAAGAGGGCCAGGCCGCAACCGCCAACTTCACGATGAAATAGCGGTTGTCGCCGCTAAATCTTGCGGAGCGCGGAAACCCTCCGCCGTTCGGCGGTGGACCAGTTGTCTTTTTCCGTTCTTCATCTGAAAAGACGAATCCGGGATGGTATTCGGCAGCCACTGTTAATTTATCGTTAACGCGCAGCGGCGAGCTCTTCAATAAGATAGCCTCAGGTGCTGCGGGTATCATCACCTGCGGGACTTGGAGAGCCGAAGCGTGAATCAGAACCCCATCGATTCCGGACGGCCGCTCCTGGCGACGCTGGTTGGCATCGTAAGTATCGCCGTCGCGACCTCGCGTCCAGGAACTGCCTTATCGGGTGACACAGCTTCCGTCGTTACCGAGACCGACGTTACGCTTCTGGATTCCGAGAGCGAAGAACTCATCGGTCGGGGCTACTACCAAGTCAGCCGCAGCGGGAGTTCTGAAACCATCGTCGGCGAGAACCGATACCTCGACGGCGAAAGTGATCAGGAAGTGGATCATCTGAATCTTTCGGAGAATGGAGATGCCATCCTCGAAAGCTATAGCCATAAGTTTCTGAGCGCCGACGGTACGCCGCAATCTATCGATACCCTTAACGTCATGACCGGCGTCGCAACGTGCACAAGCTTTCGCGGCAATGAGCGAAGCGTTAGGGAAATGAACTTGACCGTGTCACAGGATACATACGCCGGTTCCGCACAACTGCTGGCGCTCTCGCGTCGCCTGAACCAGGGTGTACGCGAGATAACCATGCATTCGTTCATCTGTTTTCCAGGTCCACGCGTCGTTCCTGTCAAGGCTACGGCGGTTGCTCAGACTCGGACGTGGCCGGCCCAGCGTCCGGACCTTCTAAATGTCGGAATCTCTTTAGACCTCGGCTGGTTCACCCATCTTATCGATCGATTCACGCCTGCGGCGATCGGGCTGTTCGATCCCGACGACGATTTCAGCTATGTCGGCGGCACCTTCGATCGCTTCTATCGGCGAAAACACGTGACAATGCAGTGCCGACGACGTGCGGTTCGCTCGGTGGGACTGTCGGACACCAAGGCTTCGAATTGAGCAACGGACGCCGACGATATGTGCCGGCGTCCGTTGCTGTGAACCAATTAGAAGAATTGAGTTCTTGTTGTGGAAGGCTAGCGGTCGTCGTTGACAAGATCTCCGCCGCCCGTGGATACGCCCACAGAATCGAGATGCTCCGACGCATGCAGGCTAACCCTGCTGATCGTTCGGTAGTCTCCCAGCCCATTCTTGGGTTTCTGCGTGTGATAGCCGGCAAAAACCATCGTCACATCGTCGCGATCCTTGTCGTAAAGCGTGGCGCTGGGTCCGTAAACGCGACCGGCGAACCATCCCTGGTTGTTGCCTACCACGGGCGCCTGCGAAGGAATCGTGATCGGGCTTCCGGAAGGTGAAGGTAGGTTGTTGGCGTCGACCGTAAGAGTAACAGGGGCGACAGAAGCGATCGGATTATTCAGACCGTTGATCACCGTCCAGTGAAGAAGATCGGATGATTCCGCATAGCCGATATAGTGGAAAGAGTCAGAGTCGGCGTCGATACAGTTGCCGCCTGAGAAGAACAGGCCATAGCGACCATCATGCAGCTTCAACACTGTGCCTGCCGTCGCTACCCATCGCGTACCCTCGGCCGAGACCGTCGTGGGGTCGCTCAAGCCTTGCAGCGGACCAACTTCGGTGAAGTTGATGCCATCGGTC